>Ga0105047_10000922_pt1 | contig 51805 bp, 48 predicted proteins | sample MAT04_FD_78384 | JGI IMG/M metagenome (GOLD analysis project Ga0105047, IMG submission 78384) | Freshwater microbial communities from Lake Fryxell liftoff mats and glacier meltwater in Antarctica - MAT-04 (megahit assembly) | ecosystem: Environmental > Aquatic > Freshwater > Ice > Liftoff...
AGCCGGCGAGCCGGACGCCGACTGAATCGGCCGGGCGCTGGCGTAGCCGGCGAGCCGGACGCCGACTGAATCGGCCGGGCGCTGGCGTAGCCGGCGAGCCGGACGCCGACTGAATCGGTCGCGCGCTGGCCTGAAGGCACCTCACCCCCACCCGGGGGCGGATACCTTGGTGTCATTTGCACGAGGGACACCGCGGCGCACTATGCCTCCATCGACCACCGGAGGCCCACCATGCAGTTCACCTACAGCCAGCCCGTCAGCCCCTTCAGCGGCGGCCTGCCCGTCCCGCCCGCCCGTTCGCAGCGCCTGGCCGCCCTGGGCGAATGCCTGATGCAGCGCCTGGAAACGCCGCTTTTCGTCACCGACGCCGACGGCGCGGTGCTCGAGGCCAACCCCGCGGCCACGCGCCGCATCGAACGCCGCGAAGGCCTGTGGCTGGACGCCGGCGGCCGCCTGGCCTTGCGCCAGGCCGGCCGCTGGGTGCCGCTGTCGCGCTGGCATGCCCAGGTCGCGACCGGCGGCGAGCTGACGCTGCCGATCGAGGTCGACGGCGGCGTGCCGATGCAGATCACGCTGCGCGCCATGCCCGCCAGCGAGGACGCGCACGCCAGCTGCTGGGTGCTGGCGACCATCGAACGTGTGCAGCTCACGCGCTCCGACGCGATGCGCCGCCGCTTCCGTTTCACGCGTACCCAGGCCCGTCTGGCCGAGATGCTGTGTGCCGGCATGCGCCCCACCCATGCCGCTGAACAGCTGGGCGTGAAGATCAGTACCGTGCGCACGCACGTCGGTCAGATGTACGAAAAGACCGGCACCCACAGCCAGGCGCAGCTGGTGGCATTGCTGCACGCTGTCTGATCAGCCGGGGTCCACCCCGCCCGGCGCTACAGTGCGCCGGATGACAGAAGAAGAAGCACGGCGCGTCCTGCTCCTGCAGGCCCGCGAAACCGAAGCGCCTTCACCGCTGTGGAGCGCCGAGGACCGTCGCTGGGCCACGCGCCAGGCGGCCGACGCCGTGGGCGACGACGCGCCGCCACAGCGTTTCGTCGTGGCGCGCGCCACCGTGGCGCTGCAACGCCTGCTGCCGCGCGATGCTGCCGCCAGGCGCTGGCTGGCGCGCCACGGCTGGCACGCGGCCTGGGTCGTGCTGGCGCTGGTGTTCGGCTTCATCGCCGGCCTGGCCGCTGACCAACTCGGCCCACCGCAGCGCGTGAACCTGCTGGCGCCGGCCGTGTGGTCCGTCGTGGCCTGGAACCTGGTGGTCTACGCCGCCTTGCTGCTGCCCCTGCCGACGCTGGGGCTGCGCGAGGCGCTGCTGCGCTGGGGCCTGCGCGGCGACGACGCGCCCGCCGCGCTCTGGTCGCGCCATGCCGCCACGTTGCAGGGTGCCCGTGTGGCGCTCGTGCTGCACGCCATGGCCGCCGGGCTGGGTGCCGGGCTGGTGGCCGGCCTGTACCTGCGCGGCCTGGTGCTGGACTACCGCGCAGGCTGGCAGAGCACCTTCCTCGACGCCGCCGCGGTACAGCAGGCGCTGGGCACCTTGCTGGCACCGGCCAGCCGTCTCACCGGCATCACCGTGCCCGATGTCGCGCCGCTGCGCATCGGGCCCGGCGGCGATGCGCAGGCCACCGCCGCGCCGTGGATCCACCTCTACGCCACCACGCTGGCGCTGGCCGTGCTGCTGCCGCGCGGCCTGCTGGCCGGGCTGGCGGGGTGGCGCGCGCGGCGCCTGTCGCGGCACTTTCCGTTGCCGCTGGACACACCGTACTTCGAGGCCCTGCACCCGCTGATGCGCCCCGGCTTGCCGCGTGTGTTGCCGCTGCTGTGGCTGTGCGACCGGCCCGGCCTGACGCTGCTGGGTCAGGCGCTCGGCGCGCTCGACGCGCCGCTGACGCTGTTGCGCAGCGACGAGGGCGACGAACTGCAACTGTGGCCGGTGCCACAAGCGCTGATGCAGGTGGCCCTGCCGGCCCCCTGGTGGGCGCCCTGGCGCCGTCCCGCTGACGCCGTGCTGCCGCGCTTGCGTGAACAGGTGGCGGCCGTGCTGCTGGTGACCACCCCCGGCGCGCCACGCCCGGAGTGGCTGGCCACGCTGGGCCGACCGGTGGTGGCGCTGGTGGACGGTGCTGCGGCCGAGCCGCCGGCGCTGCGCCTGAACGAACGCGACGACGGCTGGCTGGCCGAAGGCCGGCTGCTGCGCGCGCTGGCCGCGGCGCTGGACGACGACCCGCGGCTGACGCGCCTGGCCGCGGCCTGGACGGCGCAGCAGCGCACCCGCCTCGACGCCGGCGTGGCCGAACTCGCCGCGACGCTGGCGCGCGTGGCCTGTGCACGCGAGGCGGTGGCCGACGTCGGCCGCCTGACCAGCGGCCGCGCCGAAGCCGAAGCTGCACGGCGGGCCCTGGGCCAGGCCCTCGAAGCCGAACTGTCGGCGCATGGCGCGCGGCTGGCCTCGCTGCTGGGGCTGCCTGCGGTGAGCGAGGGCGACGGACGCGCCGTTCCGGCGACCGCGGTCACGCTGCCGGCGCCCGCCGCAGCCCTGCGCAAGCGTGTCGACGAAGGCCGTTCGGCGCTGGTGGCCGGTGTGCTGGGAGGTGCCCTCACCGGTTTCAAGGCCGACGTGCTGAGCGGTGGCCTGACGATGGGCGGTGGCGCCCTCGTCGGTGCGCTGCTCGGTGCCCTGGGCGCAGCCGGCGCGGCGCGCGGCCTGAATGTCGTGCGTGGCACCGACCGCAGCTTCGTCACCTGGGACGAGGAGGTGCTGGCACCGGTGACCGCCGGCCTGCTGGCGCGCTACGCCGTGCTCGCGAACGGCCTGACGTCCGATGCGGCCCGTGAACGCCTGGTGCCGGCGTTGGCCGCGCAGCAGGGCACGCTGGCCACGCTGTGGCGCACACGCGCGAAGCGTTTCGACAATGTCGGCGAGGCCGAGCCGCTGGCGCTGGCGCTGCGTCAGCCGCTGGCCGACGCGCTGGTGCAAGCGCTCGGCGGCCCTAGACTCTGAGCCCATGAAAATTCTGATCCTCGGCGCCGGCCGCGTCGGCGAAAGCGTCGCCGAGAGCCTGGTCTCGGAGAAAAACGACATCACCGTCATCGACACCGACCCGGCCCGGCTGCGCGCGCTGCAGGACCGCCTGGACCTGCGCGGCGTTGTCGGCAACGGTATCCAGCCCAGCGTGCTGCGCGAGGCCGGCATCGAGGACACCGACATGCTGATCTCGTGCGCGCCGCAGGACGAGACCAACCTCGTGGCCTGCAAGGTGGCCAAGGACCAGTTCAACGTGCAGACCACGATCGCGCGCGTGCGCAGCCCCGAGTTCCAGGACGGCAGCCCGCTGCTCGGCAAGGAAGGTTTCGGCGTCGACAAGGTGATCTGCCCCGAACAGAGCGTCACGGCCTACATCCGCAAGCTCATCGAGTACCCCGAGGCGCTGCAGGTGCTGGAATTTGCGCAGGGCCTGGTGAGCCTGATCGCGGTGCGCGCGGTGGCCGGCGGGCCGCTGGTGCGCCACAGCCTGGCCGAGATTCCGGCCCTGGTGCCCGACCTCGAGATGCGCATCGTCGCCATCTACCGCCAGGACACCGTCGTGCCGCAGCTCGATGGTGATACCCGCATCGAGCCGGGCGACGAGGTCTTCGTGCTCGCCGCCACCGAGCACATCCGTACCGTGCTGGGCGCGCTGAGCATGCGAGCCCAGCCGGTGAAGCGGCTGATGGTGGCCGGCGGCGGCAAGGTGGGCCTGCGGCTGGCGCGCGAGATCAACGCCGACTACCACGTCAAGATCATCGAGCCGCTGCGCGCACGCTGCGAGTACCTGGCCACCGAGCTGCCGCCCGAAGTGCTGGTGCTTCAGGGCGATTCCACCGACGAAGATCTGCTCGGCGACGAAAACGTCGACCAGATGGATCTCTTCCTGGCGTTGACCAGCGACGACGAGGACAACATCATGTCCTGCCTGCTGGCCAAGCGCCTGGGCGCCAAGCGCGTGCTGGCGGTCATCAACCGCCGCGCCTACGCCGACTTGGTGCAGGGCACGCAGATCGACATCGCCATCTCGCCCAGCCACACCGTCATCGGCGAACTGCTGGCCTACGTGCGCCGCGGCGACGTCGAGGCCGTGCACAGCCTGCGCCGCGGTGCGGCCGAGGCGCTGGAAGCCATCGTGCGCGGCGACCGCAAGACCTGCCGCATGGCCGGCCGCCGCATCGACGAGGTGGGCCTGCCCAAGGGCGCGCAGGTGGGCGCCATCGTGCGCGGCCTGCATCGCAGCGATGGCAGCGAGGCCGGCGCCGACGCGCGGCCCGAGGTCATCATCGCCCACCACGACACCGCGATTCAGCCCAACGACCACGTCATCATCTTCGTGCCACGCAAGCGCATGGTGCGCGAGGTGGAGAAGCTCTTCCAGGTCAGCGCCACCTTCATGTTCTGACATGGGTCTGCTCCCCGTCGTCGCGCTGGTCGGGCGCATGGTGCTGCTGTTCGCGCTGCTGCTGCTGGTGCCGCTGGTCTTCGCCATCGGGCGCCACGACGCCGCCGAGCAGGCCTTCACGACGGCCATCGCCATCACTGCGGTCTGCGGCGTGCTGATGAGCCTGGTGACGCGCCGCTTCCGGCGCGAACTGCAGCCGCGCGACGGCTTCGTGCTGGTCGGCATGACCTGGCTGACGCTGCCGGTCTTCGGCGCGCTGCCGCTGGTGCTGGCGCTGCCCGACCTCAGCCTGACCGACGCCTACTTCGAGGCCATGTCGGCCTTCACCGCCACTGGCGCCACGGCGCTTACGGGGCTGGACAGCCTGCCGCTGTCGGTCAACGTCTGGCGCTGCTTCATGATGTGGGTCGGTGGCCTGGGCATCATCGTGCTGGCCGTGGCCATCCTGCCGCTGCTGGGCGTCGGCGGCTCGCAGCTCTTCAAGGCCGAGGTGGCCGGGCCGATGAAGGACCAGAAGCTCACGCCACGCATCGCCGACACGGCGCGCGTGATCTGGGGCGCCTACGTGCTGATGTCGGTGGCCTGCTTCCTGGCCTACCGCTGGGCCGGCATGAGCTGGGACGACGCCTTCATGCACATGTGCTCGACGGTCAGCTTGGGCGGCTTTTCGTCGCACGACCTCAGCTTCGGCTACTGGAACTCGCCGCGCATCGAGGCCGTGGCCATCGTCTTCATGCTGCTGGCCGGTGTCAACCTGCTGCTGTACTTCGTGGCCTGGCGCGCGCGCTCGCTGTCAGCGCTGTGGCGCAACACCGAGGTGCGCGCCTTCTATGCGGTGCTGGCCGGCAGCACGCTGCTGATTGCCGGCTACCTGGTGGCCGACGGCGCCTACCCCAACCCGCTGGATGCCCTGCGTCACGCCGCCTTCCACGTCGTCTCCATCGCCACCACCACCGGGTATTCGTCCTACGACTATGCGCAGTGGCCGCTGTTCGCCCCGCTGCTGATGATCCTGCTGGGCTGCTTCGCCACCTGCGCCGGCAGTACCGGCGGCGGCATCAAGATGGTGCGCATGCTGCTGCTGCTGAAGCAGTCGCGGCGCGAGATGGTCCGCATCGTCCACCCCAACGTCGTCAACCCGGTGGTGCTGGGCGGCCGCGCGGTGAGCGACCGCGTGATGCAGAGTGTCATCGCCTACATGATGATGTACGGTGCCACGCTGGTGGGCTTCACGATGCTGCTGCTGTTCAGCGGCCTGGACGTGGTCACCGCCTTCACCGCGGTCATCGCCTGCGTCAACAACATCGGCCCCGGCCTCGGCGAAGTCGGGCCGGCAGTGAACTACGGCGGGCTCACCGATTTCCAGACCTGGGTGCTGAGCTTTGCGATGCTGCTGGGACGGCTGGAACTGCTGAGCGTGATGGTGCTGTTCACGCCGGCGTTCTGGAGAAAGTGAGCCCCCAAGCTCGCTCTCGCTCCACGCAACGCCAGAGGCGTTGCTTGCTCGGCCGTCCAAGTTCGCGCAGGCGGACTTGGAGCCGCGGCCTTCGCCCCCCCCCCGAGGGGGCCGCTCGTCGACGGCCCGGCAAAGCCGGTTCAGTGACGGGGTACTTGGTTCGGCGTATCAGCCGGGCGGCAGGTAGATGCGGTCGGCGTAGGTGGCCAGCCACTGCGGCCGGAAGGCTACGAAGATGGCCACCAACATGCCGGTGATGAAGGCGTCACCCGAAGCCGCCAGCACACGTGCCAGCATCACGTCGTCGGCGTCCAGGCCGTAGGGCACGCCGTTGAGCAGCACCGACAGCGCTCCGGCCAGGCCCAGCGCCAGCCCAGTGGCAAAAAAGCCGCGGCCGAGGATGTAGACGAAGAGGTGGTGCGGCAGCCAGCGCCGCAGCGCCGCGCCCATGCCCATCGACAGCGTGATCGGCACCAGGCCCAGCCAGACCAGGCGCTGCAGCAGTTCGGCCGCGCCGAGGTCGGTCAGCAGCGCCATCAGCCCGACCACCGGCAGCAGCATCAGCACCGTCAGCGGCCAGCCCAGCATCAGCAGCAGCAGGCAGCTGCCCGCCAGCGGCTGCATCACCGGCATCGCCGACAGGCGGTCGACGCTCCACAGCAGTGGCAGCACGGCCCAGCAGGCCAGCGCCGGCCAGGGCAGCTCGGTGACGGCGCGCCAGGGGCGCAGCGCCAGCGCCAACAGGGTGGCGGCCAGGCCCAGCAGCAGGTTCACGAACAGCATGCGGCCATCGTAGCCGGCAAGGCGCTAGTGGATACTTTGACGGGCCCGTTGCGGCTGTCTGCCTTGTCCTGCCGTCCATGAGCTCCCTGCAACGCCGCCGCCTGTCGGCCCTGCTTTTCGCCTTGCCGCTGGCGGCCGGGCAGCACGCGCGCGTCCAGGCCGCACCGCCCGCCGCCAGCTGGCCGCAGCGCACGGTGAAGCTGCTGGTCGGCTTTCCGGGCGGCGCCACGCCCGACATGGCCGCGCGCGTGCTTGCCGAGGGCCTGGCGCGCACCTGGGGCCAGGCCGTGGTGGTGGAAAACCGCCCGGGCGCCGCCGGCAACCTGGCCGCGGCGGCGGTGGCGCAGGCGCGCGACGACCACACGCTGGGCGTCGTCATCAACGGCAACCTCAGCACCGCGGCCTTGCTGAACCCGCGCCTGCCTTTCGACCCGGCGCGCGACTTCAGCCTGCTTTCGCTGCTGGCCACCGCACCGCTGGTGCTGGTGGCGCCGGCCGGCGCGCCGGGTGGTGCCGCCTGGTTCGCCGCGGCGCGCCAGGCGGCGGGGCAATGGAACTACGGCTCGGTGGGCATCGGCTCGGTCGGCCACCTGGGCATGGAACTGCTGCAGGGCCGTGCCGGCTTCAGCGCCACGCACGTGCCTTACAGCGGCAACCCGGCGGTGCTGACGGCGCTGATCGCCGGGCAGGTGCAGGCCGCGCTGGTGCCACCGGGCCTGGCACTGCCGCTGCTGCGCGCCGGCCGGCTGCGCGCCATCGGCGTGACCGGCGGGCGCAGCGTGCTGGCGCCCGAGCTGCCGCCGCTGGCCGAGGCCGGCGTGCGCATGGACGAGCTCGAGGTCTGGGTGGCGCTGGTCGGCCCGGCGGGGCTGGCCATCGCCGCGCAGCAGCGGCTGGCGCGCGACCTGCCGCAGCTGCTGCGCCAGGCCGATGCACGCCAGCGCCTCTTCGACGCCGGCTGGCAGGTTCAGGCCACGGCGCCCGAGGCGCTGCGGCGGCGTGTGCAGGCCGAAACCACGCTGCTCGGCGCCATCATCGCCAGCCGCGGCATCCGCGCCGAGTAGGCGCGGCCCGGTGTCCGCGCGCCGCCCCTGCGGCAGCCCCGCATGGACGGCGCGCGATCGACCGATTAGGGTGCAGCCATGAACGCCGCCATCGACTTCCACTTCGACTTCTCGTCGCCCTACAGCTACATCGCCAACGAGTGGGTCGACGCCGTGGCCGCGCGCCACGGCCGCGTCGTGCGCCGCCACGCCATCCTGCTGGGCGCCATCTTCCAGGTGGCCGAACTGAAGTCGCCGGTGTCCTACCCGATGAAGCGCGAATACTCGCTGCACGACTTCGAGCGTTCAGCGCGCTACGAGGGCCTGCCGTATGCGCTGCCGCCGGTGTTTCCCATCCCCACCCAGAATGCCGCGCGCATCTTCTGGTGGCTGGCCGACACCCAGGGCGAGGCAGCGGCCGCGAACTGGGCCCGCGCCGGCCTGCGCGCGCTGTTCACGCGCGGCGTGGCGCTGCACGATGCGGCGGCGCTGAAGGCGCTGGCCGCCGAAGAGGGGCTGGACGCCGACGCCGCCGAACGCGCCTGGAACGACCCGGTGTGGAAGGCACGCCTGAAACGCGCCAACGACGAGGCCATCGCCGCCGGCGTCTTCGGCGCGCCCTGGTTCGTCGTCGACGCTGAACCTTTCTGGGGCAACGACCGCAAGCCGCAGATCGAGCGCTGGCTGGCCAGCGGGCCGTTTTAGACCGCGGCTGCACGGCACAGCAAGCCCGCAGTGCACGCCGGCGTGCCCCTAGAATCGCTTAACGTTTACGTAAACGTCAAGTAACCGGACCGGCCGTTGCCACGGGCGGCATCCGCCCAGGAGACCCGATGCCCGCCCTGACCTCCAAGCTCAACCCGCGTGCCGAGGCCTTCAAGGCCAGCGCAGCGCTGATGGCGCAGCTGGTCGACGACCTGAATGCGAAGCTGGCACAGATCGCCCAGGGCGGCGGCGACGCCGCACGCGCCAAGCACACCGGCCGTGGCAAGCTGCTGCCGCGTGAACGGGTGGAGATGCTGCTCGACCCCGACACGCCCTTCCTCGAGATCGCGCCGCTGGCGGCGCTGGACCTCTACGACAATGCGGCGCCGGGCGCGGGGCTGATCGCCGGCGTCGGTCGCGTCAGCGGCGTCGAATGCCTCATCGTCTGCAACGACGCCACCGTCAAGGGCGGCACCTACTACCCGCTGACGGTGAAAAAGCACCTGCGGGCGCAGGAAGTGGCGCAGGAAAACCGCCTGCCCTGCATCTACCTGGTCGACAGCGGCGGCGCCAACCTGCCCAACCAGGACGAGGTCTTTCCCGACCGCGACCACTTCGGCCGCATCTTCTACAACCAGGCCCAGATGTCGGCGCTGGGCATCCCGCAGTTGGCGGTGGTGATGGGCAGCTGCACTGCCGGCGGCGCCTACGTGCCGGCGATGAGCGACGAAGCCATCATCGTCAAGAACCAGGGCACCATCTTCCTCGGCGGGCCGCCGCTGGTGAAGGCCGCCACGGGCGAAGTCGTCAGCGCCGAGGACCTGGGCGGCGGCGACGTGCACACGCGCCTGTCGGGCGTGGCCGACCACCTGGCCGACAACGACATGCATGCGCTGGCCATCGCCCGCGCCAGCATCGCCAACCTGAACTGGCGCAAGCCGGCGCAACTGCTGACGCAGCCGCCGCGTGCGCCGCTGTTCGACCCGCGTGAACTGCACGGTGTGTTGCCCAGCGACGAAACCGGTTTCACCAGCCGCAAGCCCTTCGACGTGCGCGAGATCATCGCCCGCATCGTCGACGCCTCCGAGTTCGACGAGTTCAAGGCGCGCTATGGCGCCACGCTGGTCACCGGCTTCGCCCACATCGAGGGCCTGCCGGTCGGCATCGTGGCCAACAACGGCATCCTGTTCAGCGAGAGCGCCATGAAGGGCGCGCACTTCATCGAACTGTGCTGCCAGCGCAAGATCCCGCTTGTGTTCCTGCAGAACATCACCGGCTTCATGGTCGGCCGCAAGGTCGAGAACGAGGGCATCGCCAAACACGGCGCCAAGCTCGTCACCGCGGTGGCCACGGCCACGGTGCCCAAGTTCACGGTGATCATCGGGGGCAGTTTCGGCGCCGGCAACTACGGCATGTGCGGCCGCGCGTATTCACCGCGTTTCCTGTGGATGTGGCCGAACGCGCGCATCAGCGTGATGGGCGGCGAGCAGGCCGCCAGCGTGCTGGCCACCGTGCGGCGCGACGGCATCGAGGCCAGGGGCGGGCAGTGGAGCGCCGAAGACGAAGCGGCCTTCAAGGCGCCCATCGAGCAGCAGTTCGAGCGCCAGGCGCATCCCTATTACGCGAGTGCGCGGCTCTGGGACGACGGCGTCATCGACCCCGCCGACACGCGCCGCGTGCTGGCGCTGGGGCTGAGCGCCAGCCTGAACGCGCCGATACCCGACCGCCCGCGTTTCGGGATATTCCGCATGTAGTGCAAAATGTGCCCACATTGCTGCATTCGTACACATCATGCGCACCAACATCGACATCGACGACGAGCTGATGGCGCAGGCCATGCAGGCCGGCCCGTACAAGACCAAGAAGGACGCCGTCGAGGCCGGCCTGAAGCTGCTGGCTCGCCAGGCCGCCTACCGCGAAATCCTGAAGTGGCGCGGCAAGCTGAAGTGGGAAGGCGCCGACTCCGTCGACTGGACGCAGCCCGAGGCCGGCGCGGCCGCGGTCGTGGCCCAGGAGCCGGCCCCGGGGAAACGCCGTGCTGGTCGTTGACTCCAGCGTCTGGATCGACTTTTTCAACGGTGTCGACCACCCCGCCGTCGAACTGCTGGGCCAACTGCTCGACCATGGTGAGGTACGCCTCGTCGTGCCCGACCTCGTTCTCTTCGAGATGCTGCGCGGCTTTCGCCACGAGCACAGCCACCGCCAGGCGCGCCGGCTGATGGAGAGCCTGCACGTGGAAGACGCCGGTGGCGCCGAACTCGCGCTGGCCGCCGCGCAGCATTACCGCAGCCTGCGTGCGCAGGGCGTCACGGTGCGCAGCGGCATCGACGCGCTGGTGGCCGCCTTCTGCATCGAGCACGACTACGCGCTGCTGCACCGCGACCGCGACTTCCACGCCTTCGAGCAACTGCGCGGGCTGCGCGGCTGGAAGAAGTGAAGCCCCCAACCTCGCTTCGCTCGGTACCCTCCAGGGGGCTCTTGCTACGGCCCGGCGAAGCCGGTTCCGCGCAAGGCCTGGGTCGACCGGGACGCAATAGACCACTGACATGACCAGCACCCTCGATATCCGCCGGCAGGGACCCGTGGCCCACGTCTACCTCAACCGCCCCGAGGTGCGCAACGCCTTCAACGACGGCGTCATCGCCGAACTCGCCGCGGCCTTCCGCGAACTGGGCGCAGACCCGCAGTTGCGCGCCATCGTGCTGGCAGGCCACGGCAAGGCCTTCTGCGCCGGCGCCGACCTGTCGTGGATGCGCACGATGGCCGGCTACAGCTGGGAGCAGAACCGCGCCGACGCACAGGCGCTGGCCGACATGCTGTGGGCCGTCTACAGCTGCCCGCTGCCGGTGGTGGGCCGCATCCACGGCGACTGCTACGCCGGCGGCGTGGGCCTGGCCGCAGTGTGCGACGTGCTGGTGGCCGCCGAGGGCGTGCAGTTCTGCCTCAGCGAAGCCAGGCTCGGGCTGCTGCCGGCGACCATCGGGCCGTATGTCGTCAAGGCGTTGGGCGAGCAGGCCTCGCGGCGCTACTTCCTCACCGCCGAACGTTTCGACGCCGCACGTGCGCACGCACTCGGCTTCGTGCACGAACTCGTGTCGCCCGATGGTCTGGACGGCCGCGTGGCCGAGATCGTCGGGGCCCTCGTGGCCAACGGACCGACGGCGGTGAAGGCCTGCAAGCAGTTGGTGCAGGACGTGGCCGGTCGGCCCGTCGACGCCGCGCTGCGCGACGAAACCGCGCGCCGCATCGCCGACATCCGCGCCAGCGAAGAAGGCCGCGAGGGCGTGCAGGCCTTCCTTGCCAAGCGCGAGCCCGCTTGGCGCGCCGATTGACATCGCCATGGTCCCTGCCAGCCTCGACCTGACGCATCTGGTGGCCCTGGCCGCCGCGCTGGGCTGGGCCAGCGGCCTGCGCCTTTACGCCGTGGTCTTCATCACCGGGGCCATCGGGTACCTCGGGTGGGTGCCGCTGCCGGAAGGCCTGGAGCTGCTGCAGCACCCGCTGGTGCTGGGGGCCAGCGGGCTGATGGCGCTGATCGAGTTCGTCGCCGACAAGGTGCCGGGCCTGGACACGCTGTGGGACGCCGTGCACACGCTGATCCGCATCCCCGCCGGCGCCGCGCTGGCGGCGGGCGTGTTCGGCGGCCTGGGGCCGGAGTGGAGCAGCGCCGGGGCCCTCGTCGCCGCGCTGGCCGGCGGCACGCTGGCGGCCACCGCGCACGCCGCCAAGGCCACCACCCGCGCCGCGGTCAACACCAGCCCCGAACCCTTCTCGAACATCGGCATGTCCTTGGCAGGCGACGCGGCGGTACCCGCTCTGCTGTGGCTGGCCTGGACGCATCCGCTGTGGTTCTTCCCGGTGCTGGCGCTGGCCGTGGTGCTGGCGCTGGTGCTGATCGTCGTGCTCTTCAAGTTCCTGCGCGGCCTGGTGCGGCGCTTCTTCCCTGCGCCGCAGGCCCTGGCCTGACAGAGGCAAAGCCATGTTCAAGAAGATCCTGATCGCCAACCGCGGTGACCATCAGCACCGCGTGCTGGCGGCGGTGAAGCCAGAACGCGTGGTGCGCGCAGCGCACGCAGGCGATCTCGACGCGGAGGTGCGCCATGTTTAAGAAGATCCTCATCGCCAACCGCGGCGAGATCGCCTGCCGCGTGGCCGCCACGGCGCGCCGCCTGGGCGTGCGCACGGTGGCCGTCTACTCGGACGCCGACGCCGACGCGCGCCACGTGCGCGCCTGCGACGAGGCCGTGCACGTCGGCGGCAATGCGCCGCGCGAAAGTTACCTGCAGTGGCGGCGCATCATCGACGCGGCGCTGGCCACCGGCGCGCAGGCCGTGCATCCCGGCTACGGCTTCCTGAGCGAAAACGAGGCCTTTGCGCGGGCCTGTGGCGACGCCGGCCTCGTTTTCATCGGCCCGCCGGCCAGCGCCATCGCGGCGATGGGCAGCAAGAGCGCGGCCAAGTCGCTGATGGAACAGGCCGGCGTGCCGCTGGTGCCGGGTTACCACGGCGACGACAACACGCCCGCCTTCCTGGCCACGCAGGCGGCGCAGATCGGCTACCCGGTGCTGATCAAGGCCAGCGCCGGCGGCGGTGGCAAGGGCATGCGGCGCGTCGACAAGGCCGAGGACTTCGAGGCCGCGCTGGCCAGCTGCCAGCGCGAGGCGCAGGCCAGCTTCGGCAACAACCACGTGCTGGTGGAGCGTTATGTCACGCGGCCGCGGCACATCGAGATCCAGGTCTTCGGCGACAGCCACGGCCAGGTCATCCACCTCGGTGAGCGTGACTGCTCGGTGCAGCGCCGCCACCAGAAGGTGCTGGAAGAGAGCCCGGCACCGGGCCTGAGCGCCATGCGCCGCGCCGAGATGGGTGCGGCCGCGGTGGCCGCCGCGAAAGCCGTGGGCTACGTGGGCGCCGGCACGGTGGAGTTCGTGGCCGAGGAACTCGACGACGGCGACATCCGCGCCTATTTCATGGAGATGAACACGCGGCTGCAGGTCGAGCACCCGGTGACCGAGGCCGTCACCGGCCTCGACCTCGTCGAGTGGCAGCTGCGCGTGGCCAGCGGCGAGCCGCTGCCGCTGACGCAGGACCAGGTGACGCTGCGCGGCCACGCCATCGAGGCCCGCATCTGCGCCGAGAACCCCGACGCCGACTTCCTGCCCGCCACCGGCACGCTGCACGTGGCGCGCTGGCCCGTACACGTGGCCTTCATGCGCAGCCCCGGCGACGGTGACCTGGCGCGGGTCGACAGCGGCATCCGCGAGGGCGACGCCATCAGCCCGCACTACGACTCGATGATCGCCAAGCTCATCGTCTGGGGCGAGACACGCGAACAGGCGCTGGCGCGAATGGACGCGGCGCTGCAGGCCACGCACATCCTGGGCCTGTCGACCAACGTCGCCTTCCTGCGCCGCGTCGTCGGCAGCCACGCCTTTGCCACCGCCGACCTCGACACGGGGCTCATCCAACGTGAACACGTGGCGCTCTTCGACGCGCCGCCGCTGGCGCCCGAGGTGGCCGCCGGCGCGGTGGCCGCACATGTGCTGGCCGCCGAAGCCCTGCTCGAGGACGCCGACCCCTGGTCACGCCGCGACGGCTGGCGTCTGCACGGCGGCGCGGCGCGCCTGCTGCACCTGGAACACCAGGGCCGGCCGCTGCTGCTGCGGCTGGAGCGCCTGCACGACGGCCGCGCGCGCATCGGCATCGAAGGCCGGCACTGGCCGTTCACGGCGCGGGCCCTGGGCAGCGGCCGGCACGACCTGCAGGTCGGCGACACACGCCTGATGGCCACCGTCTACGCCCATGGCGAGCGCTACGCCGTGTTCACCACCGGAGGCAGCGCGCTGCTGTCCGACCACGACCCGCTGGTGCATGCCGGCGAGGGCGCCGCCGAGGGTCGGCTGACCGCGCCGATGCCGGGCAAGGTGGTCGGTTTCCTGGCCGCCCCGGGCGACCGCGTGCAGCGCGGCCAGGCGCTGGCGGTGATGGAGGCGATGAAGATGGAGCACACCATCAACGCACCGCACGACGGTGTCGTGGAGGAACTGCTCTACGCGGTGGGCGACCAGGTGGCCGAGGGCGGCGAACTCCTGCGCCTCGGGCCGGCGGCGTGACTTGGCCCGGCGCGCCGCGCCGGGTCAAGTCACCGGCTGCGTTTGTCGCCGGCGCGGCTGCGGCCGAACCAGCCGCCACGGCGCAGCGGCGGCGGGGCGTCGAGGGTCGACGCCGGGCTGCCGGTGGACGCGGCGAACAGCGAATTCAGGAGGCGCGAGGCGCTGAAACCCGGGCGACGCGTAGCGCCGGCCGCGGGGTCGGCCGCGCCGGCCAGCGCGGCGCGGAACTGCGGCACCAGCTCGGCCAGCTCGCCGTCTTCCATCGCCTCGCACACCAGCAGCACGTCGCGGGCGTACATCGGTTCGGACAGCATGCGCGTGGCATCGATGCCCTGGCCCAGCTCACGCTGCAGCAGCGCGCTGATGCGGCTGGCGATCGTCGAGCAGGTGCGAGCGTTCATGGTGTGGCAAAGAGTTTGCGCCTGGCGGGGGGGCGACGGCCATCCCCAGGAATCTCGTTGCAAGGGCCGGAATTGCGCCTGCTCAGGGCTCCGGCGCTGCCCGTGTAAGCTGAGATGCCGGAAAGCAGCACCAAAAAGCTCATGACCCCGAACAAAGTGACGCTCGTCGACGTCGGGCCGCGCGACGGCCTGCAGAACGAGGCCCAGCCCGTAGCCGCCGCGCACAAGATCGAACTCGTGCACCGGCTGCAGGCCGCGGGCTGCCGCGAAATCGAGGTCACCAGCTTCGTGAGTCCGAAGTGGGTGCCGCAGATGGCCGACAACGCCGAGGTCATGGCCGGCATCCACCGCCTGCCGGGTGTGCGCTACTCGGTGCTCACGCCCAACATGAAGGGCCTGGAGGCCGCGCTGCCGACCCACCCGCACGAGGTCGTGGTGTTCGGCGCCGCCAGCGAGGCCTTCAGCCAGAAGAACATCAACTGCGGCATCGAAGAGAGCATCGAGCGCTTCCGCCCCGTGGTGGTGGCCGCGCACGCTGCCGGGCGGAAGGTGCGCTGCGCCGTGTCGTGCGCCCTGGGCTGCCCCTACCAGGGCGAGGTTTCGGCAGACGACGTGGAACGCGTGGTGCGGCTGATGAAGGCCATCGGCGTCGACCACTGCGGCATCGCCGACACCATCGGCGTCGGCACCCCACGCCGCGCGCAGGCCGCGCTGGAGCGGGCTCTGAAACACTACCCGGCCAGCGAGGTGAGCGGGCACTTCCACGACACCTACGGCCAGGCGCTGGCCAACATCCACGCCTGCTTGCAGCTGGGTGTGCACGTCTTCGACACCAGCATCGCCGGCCTCGGCGGCTGCCCCTACGCCAAGGGCGCCACCGGCAACGTCGCCACCGAGGACGTGGTCTTCATGCTGCACGGCATGGGCATCGATACCGGGCTGGACCTCGACGCGCTGGTCGACGCCGGGGCCTACATCAGCGGCGTGCTCGGCCGGCCGCCGGTCTCGCGCGTGGCGCGCGCGCTGCTGGCCAGGCGCGGCGTCGCGCTGAACCTGTCTTGACGGAGCGCAGCGATGAGTGAGGGTATCGACCCGGCGCTGAACGAGCGCCCCGAAGGTTTCCAGCGCGTGACGCGCGCGCTGGCCGAACTTGGCCATGCCCATGCGCCGCGCTGGCTGGAGGTTTCCGCGCGCACCTCGCAGGAGGCCGCCGACGCCCTGGGCGTGAGCCTGGGCCAGATCGCCAAGAGCGTGATCTTCCGGCGCAAGAGCGACGATGCCGCGGTGCTGGTGGTGACCTCGGGCGACCGGCGTGTCGACGAAAAGCGTGTGGCCGCCCACACCGGCCCGCTGGGCCGCGCCGACGCCGACTTCGTCAAGGCCCGCACCGGCTTTTCGATCGGCGGCGTGGCGCCGCTGGCGCATGCGGCGCCGGTGCTGACGCTGCTCGACCGCGAGCTCTTCCGCTTCACCGAGATCTGGGCCGCCGCCGGGCACCCGAACGGCGTCTTCCGCGCCGCGCCCGACGAACTGCTGCGGCTGACTGGCGCGCCGGTGGCCGACGTGGTGCAGTTGCCATGAGCGCGCCGGGCCGCCCCAAGGGCGAACACCGGAGTGCACAGCACGAAGGTAATCCAGTGAGCGCGCCGGGCCGCTCCCAAGCGCTCATCCCGGAGCGCGAAGCGCAGAGGGCAGTTCGATGACAAACGCGTTGCCCTCGCCGTGCATCAACATCTGCCGCATGGACGAGGCCACCGGCTGGTGCGCGGGCTGCCTGCGCGCGCTGGACGAGATCGCGCTGTGGTCGCGCCTGTCCGAGCCGGCCAAGCAGGCGGTGTGGGACGAACTCGCGCAGCGCCGCGTGCTGTGGCTGCAGCAGGGCCGCGGCCCCTTGCCCGCGCCCGTGCCCGCAGCCGCGGGCGCGCCTTGACCACGCAGGGGCCCGCCGGTGAAGCAGATCGTCTTCCACTTCGACTTCATCTCGCCCTACGCGTGGCTGGCCTTCGAACGCCTGCCGCAGGTGCTGGAGGGCCTGAGCGTCAGCGTCGAATACCGGCCCGTGCTGCTGGCCGGCCTGCTGCAGCACTGGGGCAGCAAGGGCCCGGCCGAGATCGAGCCCAAGCGCCAGTGGACCTTCCGCCACGTGCACTGGTTGGCCGCGCAGCAGGGCATGCGGCTCGACACGCCGGCCGTGCACCCCTTCAACCCGCTGCCGCTGCTGCGCCTGGCGCTGGCCTGCGGGCCGAACCGGCTTGTCGTGGAATCGATCTTCCGCCACACCTGGGTGGGCGGTGCCGATGCCGTCGAGTCGGCGCGACTGGCGGCGCTGACGGCCGCGCTGGCGCCGCCGCGTGACCCGAACGGCGCCGACGTGAAGGCCGAGCTGCGGCAGACCACCGAGGCGGCCGCGGCGGCCGGCCTGTTCGGCGTGCCAACGCTCGAGTGCGAAGGCCGCCTGTTCTGGGGCCTGGACGCACTGCCCATGCTGCGCGACGCGCTGCACGGCGGGCCCTGGTTCCAGGGCCCCGGCTGGCAGGACGCCGCGCAGCCGCGGCCGGGCGTCGTGCGGCGCTGAGAGGGCGCTGAGACGGCGCCGCGGGTCGGGCCGCTATCCGCGGTCTGCATGAGGGTGAGGCGCGGCCATGGCGCATAGCATCCGCAGACACCCCAGCCCGGAGCAGACCATGGCCGACAGCAACAATCTCATCAGTGGCAACCGCAACGACACGGTGGCCGGCAACGACAAGCTCACGGTCGGCGCCAACCGCGTCGTCAGCGTCGCCAGCAGCGCCACGCTGAGCGTCGGCGGCTCGCGCAGCGTCACCGTGGGTGCGCAGGAGTCATGCACCGTTGGCAGCAGCCGCAGCGCCAACGTCGGCGCCAACGAGACGGTCTCCATCGGCGGCAGCCGCAGCGTCACCGTGCAGCTCAACCAAAGCAGCAGCGTCGGCGCGAACCAGACCGTTCAGGTGGCCAAGGACCTGGCCGTCAGCGTCGGCAAGAACCTCGTCATCGTCGCCGCCGACAGCCTGGTGCTGCGTGTCGGCGCCGCCAGCCTGACGCTGAAGAAGGACGGCAGCATCGTGCTGAAAGGCACCGACATCACGATCGAAGGCTCGGGCAAGATCAACGTCAAGGCCAGCAAGGAAATCGTGCTCAAGGGCAAGAAGGTGCTCGATAACTGAGGCGCTGAGGCCCCGGTTTCGCGCCGCTTCAGCCCGCTTGCGCACGATTTCTTTTCGGCGCACAGTCGGCGTCCCGGGTTAACCCGCACGGATAGTGGGCGCGACGCGCAATCTGTCAGTCCACGTTGGTTTGGCGTCAGAGCGCGGTCAGTAGCCCTACCGATAGTGCGGTCCAAGCAACGCGGCAACGCCGCGTTGCGTCCACCCAAACTCTCGGAGACACCCATGGACGCGAAACTGGCAGAGCGCATCACCGCTCACCCGTCGTACCAGAAATTGCGGGCACGACGCACCAGCTTCGGCTGGTGGCTGACCGCCGCAATGATGGTCGTTTACTACGGCTTCATCTTGCTCGTGGCCTTCGACAAGCCGCTGCTGGCCACGCGCCTGGGCGACGGCGTCATGACGCTGGGCATGCCCATCGGCCTGGGCGTCATTGTCTTCACCATCGTCATCACCGGCATCTACGTGCGTCGCGCCAATGGCGAGTACGACCGCCTGGCTGCCGAAGTCAACGCGGCGGTGCTCAAGTGATGAATCTCTCTTCCCCCATGCGCCAGCTGCTCACGCTGGCGGCGCTGTTCGGTGTCTCGGCCGCGGCCATCGCTGCCGGCGCCGACCTCGGCCAGGCCGACAAGCAGGCCACCAACTGGACGGCCATCGGCATGTTCGGCGCGTTCGTGGTCTTCACCCTCTTCGTCACCAAGTGGGCGGCAGCGAAGACCAAGAGCGCATCGGACTTCTACACCGCCGGCGGCGGCATCACCGGTTTCCAGAACGGCCTGGCGATCGCCGGCGACTACATGTCGGCGGCTTCGTTCCTGGGTATCTCGGCGGCCGTGATGGCCTCGGGCTTCGACGGCCTGATCTACTCGATCGGCTTCCTCGTCGGCTGGCCGGTGGTCACCTTCCTGCTGGCCGAGCGGCTGCGCAACCTGGGCAAGTTCACCTTCGCCGACGTTGCCGCCTTCCGCTTCAGTCAGACGCCGGTGCGCGTGTTCGCGGCCAGCGGCACGCTCGTCGTCGTGGCCTTCTACCTGATCGCGCAGATGGTCGGCGCGGGCCAGCTCATCAAGCTGCTGTTCGGGCTGGAGTACTGGATCGCGGTGGTCATCGTCGGCGGGCTGATGATGGTCTACGTGCTCTTCGGCGGCATGACGGCCACCACCTGGGTGCAGATCATCAAGGCCATCATGCTGCTGTGTGGTGCCACCTTCATGGCTGGCGCGGTGCTGTGGCACTTCGGCTTCAGCCCCGAGGCGATGTTCGCCGAGGCCGTAAAGATCAAGACCGACATCGCCGCCAAGGGCGGCAAGGCGCCCGAAGAGGCGGCCAAGATCGGCTTTTCCATCATGGGCCCGGGCGGCTTCATCAAGGATCCGATCTCGGCCATCAGCTTCGGCATGGCGCTGATGTTCGGCACCGCCGGCCTGCCCCACATCCTGATGCGTTTCTTCACCGTGCCCAACGCCAAGGAAGCGCGCAAGTCGGTGCTGTGGGCCACGACCTGGATTGGGTACTTCTACATCCTGACCTTCATCATCGGTTTCGGCGCCATCACCTTTGTCCTGACCAACCCCAGCTTCCTGGACAGCAAGGGCCTGTTGGTGGGCGGCAACAACATGGCCGCCATCCACCTGGCCAACGCGGTGGGCGGCAACGTCTTCCTGGGCTTCATCTCGGCGGTGGCGTTCGCGACCATCCTCGCGGTGGTGGCCGGCCTGACGCTGTCGGGTGCCAGCGCCGTTTCGCACGACCTGTACGCGACCGTCATCAAGAAGGGCAACGCCGACAGCGCCTCCGAACTGCGCGTCTCCAAGATCACCACCGTCGGCCTGGGCATCGTGGCCGTGGTGCTGGGCATCGCCTTCGAGAAGCAGAACATCGCTTTCATGGTGAGCCTGGCCTTCGCCATCGCGGCCTCGGCGAACTTCCCGGTGCTGCTGATGAGCGTGCTGTGGAAGGGCTGCACCACCAAGGGGGCGGTGATCGGCGGCTTCCTGGGCCTGATCAGCTCGGTGGCGCTCACGGTGGTCTCGCCCGCGGTGTGGGAAGCCACGCTGGGCAACCCCAAGGGCAGCGCGCTGTTCCCGTACACCAGCCCGGCGCTGTTCAGCATGACCATCGGCTTCGTCGGCATCTGGCTGTTCTCCATCCTCGACAGCAGCGCCCGCGGCAAGGTAGACCGCGCCGGCTTCGCGGCGCAGCAGCTGCGCTCCGAGACAGGCATCGGCGCCTCCGGGGCCAGCGGCCACTGAAGATCGGCGCAAGGCGGCCTGAACGGCCGCCTTGTTCTGGATCACGTCAACATCCGAGGGGCCGCAGGCATCATGCCGGCGGCCCCTTCTTCTTGAGCCCTCCATGAACACACCTGCCGCCGAGTCGCAGCGCGAGATGCTCACGCTGGTGACGGCGCGCGTGCGCGACGCCTTCCTGCGCAAGCCGCATTACGTCGATGGCCAGACCGACCTGGTGACGGTGTGCCGCGAGTTGTCGCAGCGCGGCCTCACGCAGGCGCTGGTGCGCGACGTTCACGAAGGCCAGGCCCGCCTGGGCATCTTCACCACCACCGACCTGCGCGACGCACTGCTGCGCGACGTGCCGCCGCACCAGCTGGCGGTGCGCGAGGTCGCGCGCTTCGAGCTCATCGGCATCTCCGCCGACGCCGACCTCTTCGAGGCGCTTTGGCTGATGGTGCGCCACCGCGTGCACCGGCTGGTCGTTCACGACGGCGACGGCGACGGCGCGCCGGTGATCGGCGTGCTGGGGCAGATCGACCTCGTGAGCTTCGTCGCCAACCACTCGCACATCGTGATGCTGCAGGTCGACGAGGCCGACAGCGTCGAAGCGCTGCAGACCGCCGCCGGGCGCATCGACGAGATGGTGCGGCTGATGCACGGCAGCGGCATCCGCATCGAGCGCATCACACGGCTGGTGAGCGAGCTCAACACGCGCCTCTTCGCGCGCCTGTGGGCGCTGCTGGCGCCGCCCGAGCTTATCGCCAACTCCTGCCTGCTGGTGATGGGCAGCGAAGGCCGCGGCGAGCAGATCCTGAAGACCGACCAGGACAATGCGCTGCTGCTGAGCGACGGCTTCGAGTTCGCGGCGCTCGACACCGTGGCCGCCGATTTCAACGCCGCGCTGTTGCGCGTGGGCTACCCCCGCTGCCCGGGCGACATCATGCTCACCAACCCGCTGTGGCGGCAGCCGCTGGCCGCCTTCCGCGAGACCATGCGCGGCTGGGTCCACGGCGGCCATGCCGACGGCCCCATGCACCTGGCGATCTTCTTCGACGCCGCCTGCGTAGCCGGCGACGCCACGCTGCTGCAGGCCGCACGCGCCCACCTCGACCTCGTGCTCAGCGGGCAGGATGGCTGGCTGGCGCGCTTCGCGGCCGCCGCCGACCAGTTCCAGGAGCCCGGCAACTGGTTCACGCGCTTGACGATCAAGCGTGACGAACAGGCGCTGGACCTGAAGAAACTGGGCACCTTTCCTATTGTGCACGGCGTGCGCGCGCTGGCGCTGCAGTACGGCGTGCGCGAGCAGGGCACCGCGGCGCGGCTGGCCCGGCTGGTGCAACTGCAGCGCATCGACGCCACGCTGGCGCGCGACCTCACCGACGCGCTGCAGCTGCTGATGGCCATCCGCCTGACACACCAGCTGCGCCAGCGCGAGGCCGGGCAGCAAGCCGGCAACGAGGTGCGGCCTTCGGCGCTGTCGACTCTGGAGCGCGAACCCCTGCTCGACGCGCTGGCCATCGTGAAGCGCTTCCGCGCCTTCCTGCGCCTGCACTTCCGCCTCGACAGCCTGTGAACGGGGGCGCCGCATGACCCGCCAACCCCTGCTCTCGCAGCGTCTGCTGGCCGTCTTCGCCGTCGGCGCCGTGCTGCTGAACTTCCCGCTGCTGCGCCTGTGGCTGGGCGAAGGGGCGTCGGCCGCCGGCACCGTGTTCGGCTTGCCCCTGCTGCCACTGGCGCTGTTCGCCGTCTGGGCCCTGCTCATCGCCGTCGTGGCGCTGCTGATGGAGCGCGGGGCGCATTGAGATGAAGGCGACGCCGGCTCTCGGCCCTTTGCGGACGTTGAACGGCGTTTGTTTTCGCGGTTCGCGCGTACTTGCTGTCGGGCAGGCCGAGGGCGTCGGGTGGGCTGCTGCGTTCATGCCCGGGGCGCAAGCCACTGGCATGAACGCAGCAGAGCACCCCGCCGGCCCGATCCTGCGCCAATGCAGGCACGCACTCGGAAACGCAAACGCGAACGTCCGCAACGGGCCGCACGCGACCGTAGCACCACGCCTGACATGAGTACGCTACCCCCCGCACTCGTGCTCGGCGCTTCGCTTGCCTACCTGCTGGCGCTGTTTGGCGTGGCAGCCTGGGCCGATCGCCGTGCCGCGGCCGGGCGCGGCGTCATCGGCAATGCCTGGGTCTATACGCTGAGCCTGGGTGTGTACTGCACCGCCTGGACCTACTTCGGCAGCGTCGGCCGTGCCGCGCAGGGCGGCGTGTGGTTCCTGCCCATCTACCTCGGGCCGACACTGGCGATGACGCTGGCGTGGTTGGTGCTGCGCAAGATGGTGCGCATCGCGCGCCAGTACCGCATCACCAGCATCGCCGACTTCATCGCCAGCCGCTACGGCAAGAGCCGCCTGCTGGCCGGCGCGGTGACGCTGATCGCGCTGGTGGGCGTGGTGCCCTACGTGGCGCTGCAACTGAAGGCGGTGGCCAGCGGTTATGCGCTGCTCACCGGCACGCCGCCCGATGGCACGCATTTCGACGGTACGCTGCTCGTGGCGCTGGTGCTGGCCGGCTTCACCATCGCCTTCGGCACACGCCACCTCGACACCACCGAACGCCACGAAGGCCTGGTCGCGGCCATCGCCGCCGAGTCGGTCGTCAAGCTGCTGGCCTTCCTGGCCGTCGGTGCTTTTGTCACCTGGGGGCTGTTCGGCGGCGTTGGCGAGCTCTTTGCGCGGGCCATGGCCGACCCCGCCATCGCCCGCGTGCTGCAGGGTGACCCGACACGCCCCTTCGCTTACGACCAGTGGTTCACCCTGCTGCTGCTGGCCGGGCTGTCGGTGCTGATGCTGCCGCGGCAGTTCCAGGTGATGGTGGTCGAGAACGTCGACGAACGCCACATCCGCCGTGCCGCCTGGGCCTTCCCGGCCTACCTGCTGCTGATCAACCTGTTCGTGCTGCCCATCGCGGTGGGCGGGCTGCTGTTCCTGGGCCCGGGTGCAAATGCCGAGAGCTTCGTGCTCTCGTTGCCGCTGGCCGCGGGGTTGCCGTGGCTGGCGTTGGCGGCCTTCATCGGCGGCCTGTCGGCGGCTACCGGCATGGTCATCGTCGAAGCCATCGCGGTGTCGACGATGGTCTGCAACGACCTCGTGCTGCCAGGGCTGCTGCGCAGCCGGCGCCTGGCCGGGCGCGACCTGTCGCGCCTGCTGCTGGCGGTACGGCGCGGCGTCATCGTGGCGCTGCTGCTGCTGGGCTGGCTCTACTTCCGCATCGCGGGCGAGGCTTATGCGCTGGTCAGCATCGGGCTCATCAGCTTTGCCGCGGTGGCGCAGTTTGCACCCGCGTTGCTGGGTGGCATGTACTGGAAGGGCGGCACGCGGGCCGGCGCGCTGGCCGGGCTGGCCGCCGGTGCGGCGCTGTGGACCTACACGCTGATGCTGCCGTCCATTGCCAAGAGCGGCTGGCTGTTCGGCAGTTGGGGCGACCACTTCCTGCAGCAGGGCCTGTTCGGCAGCGCGCTGCTGCGGCCCGAGGCGCTGCTGGGCCTGGCCGGGCTGGACAACCTGACGCACGCGCTGTTCTGGAGCCTGGCGGCCAACGTCGGGCTCTACGTCGGGGTCTCGCTGTGGCGGCCGCCGTCGGGCCGCGAGGCCGCACAGGCGCTGCTCTTCGTCGACGTCTTCGAGCGCAACCCGCGCGAGCGCGTGTTCTGGCGCGGCCGTGTGCAGGTGGCCGACCTGGTGGCGATGCTCGGCCGCTTCCTGGGGCCGGCGCGCGCCGCGGCCGCGTTGCAGGCGCCACCCGGCGTCGAGCAGGCCGACCCCCAACTCGTGCACCGCGCCGAAACCCTGCTGGCCGGTGCCATCGGCAGCGCCTCGGCGCGGGTGATGGTGGCCAGCGTGGCCGATGAAGAGCGCCTGGAGGTGGCCGACGTGATGCGCATCGTCGAGGAGGCGTCGGAACTGCGCCAGCTCAACGAGCAGCTCAAGAGCCTGGACCAGCTCAAGGACGACTTCATGAGCAGCGTCACGCACGAGCTGCGCACGCCGCTGACCAGCATTCGCGCGCTCACCGAGCTGATGCGCGACGAGCCCGACATGGCGCCCGAACAGCGTGCGCACTTCCTCGGCCTGGTGGTGGCGGAGTCCGAACGGCTCAGCCGCCTCGTCAACCAGGTGCTGGACATGGCCAAGATCGAGTCCGGACACGGCGACTGGGCCAGCGCCGATGTCGACCTGGGCGCGCTGCTCGAACAGGCGCTGGCCACCACCAGCGAACTGCTGCGCGAGCGCGGCGCCACAGTGCACCTGGACCGGCCCGCGCAGGTGCCGCTTCTGCGCGCCGACCCTGACCGCCTGCTGCAGGTGGTGCTGAACCTGCTGAGCAACGCAGCCAAGTTCGTGCCGTCCCGCGGCGGCCGCGTCGACGTGCGGCTGCGGTTGCACGGCGACAGCCTCGGCGTCGAGGTGCAGGACAACGGCCCTGGTGTGCCGCCCGAACAGCGGGCGCTGGTATTCGAGAAGTTCCGCCAGGGCGGCGACGCGCGCGACCGGCCGCAGGGCACAGGGCTGGGGCTGCCCATCAGCCGCCGCATCGTGGAACATTTCGGGGGTCGGCTGTGGCTGAAGTCGACACCGGCGCAGGGTGCCTGTTTTGGGTTTGACATACCGTTGGGGCCCCAGGCTCGTCGCTTCGCGCCTTCGCCACCCCCCGAGGGGGCTCGGTCAGGCTTGGGGCGGCCCGGCGCCTGACCGCTGCACAAGACGCAAGAGGAGACGACACCATGAGCCACAAGGTGCTGATCGCGGACGACGAACCGAACATCCTGATCTCGCTGGAGTTCCTGATGAAGCGCGAAGGCCACGAGGTGCTGCTGGCGCGCGACGGCCAGGAGGCGCTCGAGCTCATCCAGCGTGAGCGCCCGGCGCTGGTGCTGCTGGACGTGATGATGCCGAGGAAAAACGGCTACGAGGTCTGCCAGGCGGTGCGTGCCGACGAAACGCTGGCGGGCGTGAAGATCCTGATGCTCACCGCCAAGGGCCGCGACACCGATGTCGCGCAGGGCCTGGGCGTGGGGGCCGACGGCTACATGACCAAGCCGTTCTCGACCAAGGACCTCGCGGCCCGCGTGCGCGAGATGCTGGCGTGAAGGCCGTCGACTGGCCGGCCGTCGGGGCGGCGCTGGCGCCGGGGGTGCTGCTGGCCCTGGGCGGGGCCGGCATGTCGGCGCTGCTGGTGTCCACGCTGTCGGCGGAGGAGACGGCGGCGCTGTGGGCGCTGGTCGAGCCGCGCGTGACCGTGCTGGTGCTGGGCTGGATGATCTGCGCCGCCGCCGGCGGCGCGGCGCTGTGGCGGGCCTGGCGCCACTACGGCGTGGCACCCGGGCGGCTGGCCGAGCAGGTGCAGGTGCTGGTGGCTACCGACGCCGCGCCGCGCCTGCAGGGCACGGGCAGCGCCGGCAGCCGCGCGCTGGCCGCTCAGGTCAACGCCCTGGTGCTGCAGCGCAACGCGATGCGCGAGGACATCGGGGCCAAGGTGCAGGCGGCCAGCCGCGAGGTCGAGCAGGAACGCAACCGCCTGGCCGCGCTGATGGCCGAGCTGACGCAGAGCGTGGTGGTGTGCAACCTCGATGGCCGGGTGCTGCTGTTCAACGCCCGCGCCCGGCTGCAGTTCCGTGCGCTGGCGAGCGGCGAACAGGGCGGCCCCAGCATCGGCGGCGCCGAGGCGCTGGGGCTGGGCCGCTCGATCTACGCGCTGCTCGACCGCCGCCTGCTCTCGCATGCGCTGGAAGCCGTGCAGCAGCGCATGCAGCACGGCGCGGCGCACCCGTCGGCGCAGTTCGTCACCGGCACACGCAGCGGGCAGCTGCTGCGTGTGCAGCTGGCGCCAGTGCGCGCGCCGCAGGCGCCGGCCGACGCGCCGCTGAACGGCTACGTGCTGATGCTCGACAACATCACGCGCGACCTCGCCGAGGACACCGAGCGCGACCGCCTGCTGCACCAGCTGACCGAGGCCAACCGCGGCGCGCTGGGCAACCTGCAGGCGGCGGTGGAACTGCTGGAAGACCCGGCGCTCGACGCCGTCACGCGCGAACGTTTTTTCGGTGTCATCCGCGACGAGATCGCCGCCATGTCGCGCCGCCTCAACGACGCCGCCGACCAGGGCCTGCGTGCGCTGAAGGCACGCTGGCCGCTGGAGGACATGCTCGGCGCCGACCTGGTGAGCGCGGCCGCGCGGCGCATCGAGGCGCAGCCGGGCAGCCGCGTCGCCACCGGCGAGGTCGACGCCACGCTGTGGCTGAAGGTCGAGAGCTACTCGTTGATCCAGGCGCTGCAGCACCTGGCCGGGCGTCTGCACGACGAGTACGGCGTACAGCGCGTGCAACTGCGGCTGGCGCGCGCCGACGGCCCGGGTGAGCGGGCGCAGCTCGACCTGGTGTGGCCGGTGCAGGCCATGAGCACCGAGACCGTCAGCGCCTGGGAGACCGAGCCGCTGCGCGCCGGTGGCGACGACCCGCAGACCACGCCGCTGACGGTGCGCGACGTCGTCGAGCGCCATGGTGGTGCGCTGTGGTTCGAGCGCGCGCGCGCGCGCCAGGAGGCCTTCTTCCGCTTCCTGCTGCCGCTGGCGGGCGCGGCGCCGGCGCTGGCGCTGGCGCTCGAGGCCGCGGCGCTGCATCGCGCTGAAAGTCGGCCCGAGTTCTACGACTTCGACCTCTTCGCCGCCAGCGGCCGTTACGCCGCGCTGGCCGACACGCCACTGGCCGAACTGAGCTTCACCGTGTTCGACACCGAGACCACGGGCCTCGACCCTGCGGGGGGCGACGAGATCATCCAGATCGGCGCCGTGCGCATGGTCGGCGGCAAGCTGTTGCGCGGCGAGAGCTTCGAGCAACTGGTCAACCCGCAGCGTGCCATCCCGCCCGCCGGCATCCCCATCCACGGCATCACGCACGAGATGGTGACCGGCAAGCCGACCATCGCGCAGGTGCTGCCGGCCTTTCACGCCTACGCGCGGGACAGCGTGCTGGTGGCCCACAACGCGGCCTTCGACATGCGTTTCCTGCAGCTCAATGAAGCCGCCACCGGCCTGCGCTTCGAGCAGCCCGTGCTCGACACACTGCTGCTCTCGGCGGTGGTTCACCCGAACCAGGAATCGCACCGGCTGGAGGCCATCGCCGAGCGTTTCGACGTCGCCGTCATCGGCCGCCACACTGCGTTGGGCGACGCGCTGGTCACTGCCGAGATCTTCCAGAAGCTGGTGCCGCTGCTCGCCGAGCAGGGCATCCACACGCTGGGCCAGGCGCGTGCGGCGGCGCAGCAGACCTACTACGCACGGCTGAAGTACTGAGCACCCCAGTCGGCAGCCGCGACGGCCGCCAATGAAAAGGCCCCGCCGAAGCGGGGCCGCGCCGAAGTGCAGGAGGGCTGCCGTCAGCTGCGCGGGCTGACCGGGGCCGGTGCCGCGGCGACCGCGGCAGGGGCGCTGCGGTGTGCCAGCAGGCTGTCGGGCGAGGGCGACACGGCCAGCAGGTTGATGCTGCCCAGGATCGACAGCGTGAGCACGGCCGACAGGCCGAGCGAGGTGATGCGGTGGGCGATTTCGCGGCGGCTCAGGGTGTTCATGGAGTGCTCCTTCGGTGGCAGTTCGGCGATGCGATGGAGTGAACTCTAGGCAGCACCGGTGGTGCGGGGCTACGCCCTTGCGATGAAGCGCCGGCTGGCGCCGATGAGGCGCATTGACCGCCGATGAGTGGCGGTGGCACAGCCCGGCCCTGGGCGCGCTCAGCGCGCGCGCCAGCCGTCGCGCAGGGCGGCTTCGCGCTCTGGCGCCAGGCCCACCGGCGGGCGCAGCGGCCCGCCCGGCGCCGGTGGTGCCGCCGTTGCGGCCCACGCCGCGGTATCGCGCAACGTCTGCGCCCAGGACCGGCATTGCAGCCCGGTGTCCAGCGCACGGCCGATGTCGACGCGGTGCACGCCGCTCTGCGCCATCGGCAGCCACACCGGCAGTTCGCTCCACGGCGCCACGCCCTGCGCGAGCAGGAAGTCCTCGCCGATCCACAGCAGTTCCGATGCGGGGGCCAGCGTGTTGCGCGCGGTCTCCAGCAGTTCGCCCACCGTCGCGGCGTTTTCCGGGCCGGTGAGGTTGTAGGTGCCGCGGTGGCCGGCCTCGGCCTGGTGCAGCATCCACGCCGCCGCGTCGCGGGCGTCGATGAATTGCACCGGCGTCGCGGGGTCGCCGGGGGCCAGCACCTCGGCTTCGTCGTCGCCGCCCGAGTCCGCACGCACGAAGCGTTGCACCCACCAGGTGAAGCGGCCCGTCGGGTCGTGGGGGCCGACCAGCAGGCCGGGGCGCGAGACCAGGCAGCCGTCTTCGAAGCCCTCGTGCGCGGCGGCCTCGCACAGCGCCTTCAGGCCGCCGTAGCTGCTGCCGTCGACGACCTGCACCGTGGGGTCGGGCAGCACTTGCAGTGGCGCTTCTTCGTCGGTGGTGGTGGCGTCGAAACCGGCGTAGACGCTGATCGTCGACACCAGCTGGTACTGCCCCACGCGGCCGGCCAGCGCCGCGGCGGCGCTCTGCACCTGGCGCGGCAGGTAGGCGCTGGTGTCGATCACCGCGTCCCAGCTGCCGCCGGCCAGCGCGGCGGCGAACTCGCCGTCGCGGTCGCGGTCGGCGATGCGGTGCTCGGCCTCGGGAAAGAGGCCGCTGGCGCTGCGGCCGCGGTGCAGCAGCGTCACCGCGTGGCCGGCGGCCAGCGCCTGCTGCGCGAGGTGGCGGCCGAGGAAACGTGTGCCGCCGAGAATGAGCACGTCCATGGCTGTGCGTCAGCCGCCGAACAGTGTCTTGTGCTGGTCGCGCAGCAGGTTCTTCTGCACCTTGCCCATCGCGTTGCGCGGCAGTTCGTCGACGACGAAGACCTGCTTGGGCACCTTGAAGTTGGCGATCTGCGACTTCAGCGCCGCCACCACCGCGGCGCCGTCGAGGGCCGCGCCGGGGCTGCGCACCACCACCGCGACCACGGCCTCGCCGAAGTCCTTGTGCGGCACACCGACCACGGCCGACTCGACTACGCCGGGCAGGTCGTTCACGTAGCCCTCGATTTCGGCCGGGTAGACGTTGTAGCCGCCGCTGATGATGAGGTCCTTGCTGCGGCCGACGATGGTGACGCAACCGTCGGCATCGATGCGGCCGACGTCGCCGGTCTTGAACCACTTCTGCCCGAGTTCATCCGCAGTGAACTCCTCGGCCGTCTTCTCCGGCATGCGCCAGTAGCCCTTGAAGACGTTGGGGCCGCGCACCTCGATGCCGCCGATCTCGCCGGCCGGCAGCGCCACGCCCTTGTCGTCGTGCACCCGCACAGCCACGCCCGGCAGCGTCTGGCCCACGGTGCCGCCACGGCGCGCACTTTCCGGGCGGTAGGGGTTGCTGGTGAGCATCACCGTTTCGCTCATGCCGTAACGTTCCAGGATGGTGTGGCCGGTGCGTTCCTGCCAGCTCTTGAAGGTCTCCAGCAGCAGCGGCGCCGAACCACTGACGAAGAGCCGCATGTTTGCGCAGGCCGCCTTCGTCAGTGCCGGCTCGCCGAGCAGGCGCACGTAGAGCGTGGGCACGCCCATGAAGACCGTCGCCTGAGGCAGCCATGCGGCCACGGCGCGCGGGTCGAAGCGGCCGAACCAGACCATCTTCGCGCCGGCCAGCAGCGCGCCGTGGCTGGCCACGAACAGGCCGTGCACGTGGAAGATGGGCAGCGCGTGCAGCAGCACGTCGCCACCTTCCTCAGGACGGCGCCAGCCCCAGGCCCGGTGCAGCACCTGCGCGTTGGACAGCAGGTTGCCGTGCGTGAGCATCGCGCCCTTGCTGCGCCCGGTGGTGCCGCTGGTGTAGAGGATGGCCGCCACGTCGTCGGCCCTGCGCTGGGCCGGTGTGTGCTTGTCGGACTGGAAGGCGGCACGGTCCAGCAGCGTGCCCGTGCGGTCTTCGTTCAGCGTGAAGACGTGTTTCGTGCCGGCCAGGAAGGCGATCTTGCTCACCCAGCCGAAGTTCTTGCCGGCGCAGACGACGACCGCCGGTTCGGCGTTGCCGACGAAGTACTCGATCTCGCTGGCCTGGTAGGCGGTGTTCAGCGGCAGGAAGACATGGCCGGCGCGCAGCACCGCCAGGTAGAGCATCAGCGCCTCGACGCTCTTCTCGGTCTGCACCGCGATGCGCGAACCTTCTGGGAGCGCCAGGCCCTCGATCAGGTTGGCCAGCATCGCCGTGCCGCGTTCGAGGTCGTGCCAGGTGTAGAAGAGCGGCGTCGCCGTGTCGGCCGTCTCGATGGCGGTGGCGTCGAGCTCGGCCGGGAAGGCCGCACGCAAGGCGGCGAAGAGGTTGTGGTTGTCGGTGGTCATCGGGTCAGGCCTCGCACGCCATAGCATCAAGCAGCGGTGGCAGCCACCGCATCAAGTGAACGCCGCGGAACCGGCTCCGCCGGGCCGCTGGCGTCGCCAGTCGGCCAGTATGCCGACCGGCCCTCGCTGGCGATGTACAGCCCGCAGGGACTGTTCATCGTCCGGGCTCGGCCCCCTTTCCAAGGGGGAATCGGCGAAGCCGCTTCGGGGGTTAGTCGAGTTTCGCGCCGGAGCTCTTCACCACCTCGGCCCAGCGCTTGATCTCGCTGCTGGCGAACTTGCCGAAATCGTCGGCCCACAGGTTGGGCGTGTCGGCGCCCAGGCCGTTCCAGTTGGCCTTGAGCTCGTCGCTGTTCAGCGCCTTGCGCATATCGGCGCCCATCGCGGCGGCGAGGTCCTTCGGCGTGCCCCTGGGCGCCCAGATGCCGTACCAGGTGGCCACGGCATAACCCGGCACGCCGGCCTCGGTGGCGGTGGGCAGGTCGGGGAAGCCGGGGGCGCGCTTGCTGGCGGCCGCCGCGATGCCGCGCAGACGACCACCCTTGATGTGGCCGGCGCTGCTGCCCAGACCGTCGAACATCATGTCGACCTGGCCGGCGATCAGGTCCTGCAGCGCCGGGCCGGCGCCGCGGTAGGGGATGTGGGTGATGAAGGTCTTGGTCTGCAACTTGAACAGTTCGCCGGCCAGGTGGTGGCTGGTGCCGTTGCCGGCCGAGGCGTAGTTCAGCCTGCCCGGGTTGGCGCGGATGTAGGCCAGCAGGTCCTTCAGGTTCGTGGCCTGCACCCGCTGCGGGTTGACGACGATGACCTGCGGCACGCTGGCCACCAGGCCCACGGGCACGAAGTCGGTCTCGATGTTGTAGTCGAGCTTGGGGTACATGCTGGGTGCGATCGTGTGGTGCACCGCGCCCATGAAGAAGTTGTAGCCGTCGGGGGCCGCCTTGGCCGCCAGGTTGGCGCCCAGCGTGCCACCGGCGCCGCCCTTGTTGTCGATGACGAACTGCTTGCCCGTGTTCTTGCTCATCATGGCGAACAGCGGCCGCGCGAAGGCGTCGGTGCCGCCGCCGGGCGGGAAGGGCACGATCACCGTCACGGGCTTGGTGGGCCAGGCGCTCTGCGCACGAACCCAGGGGGCAGCCAGGGTGGCGGCTCCCGTGATCAGGACGGTGCGGCGGTTCGGGCGGATGTTCAGAGTCATCGGTTTGTCTCCGTTTTCGGGGTCGTGGAATCTGCGGGAAGGCGATCTGCGTCGCTCATCCGGGCGTAGTGATGGCGCGTGAGCGCGAAACCTCTCCCTGTCGAAACTTGGCGTGGCCGGCTTCGACCTTGGCCAGGTCGTAGAGGTAGTTGACCATCATGCCGAAGGACTGGCGCAGCCCCCGCACAGCCATGTTGCCACGCGGGTTCAGGCGCTCGAGCCGGGCGCCGTTGTCGAGGTGGAAGCGTGCCACCGGGTCGCCAGTGGGGGTGGGCGACAGCAGTGCCAGGTACGCACCGCACAGCAGCCGCAGCGCGGCGGTACCGGGCTCGCCCAGCTTGTCATGCACGGCAGCGCCCTGCAGCGCGCCGAGGTCGCCGTCGCACAGCTTGCGCAGCGTGTCACGTGCGGCCTCCAGCTCGGCCACGCCGCCCTTCTTCAGTCCGGGCAGGCTCGCGAAGTCGGGCTCGCGCAGCAGCCAGGCCGCGAAGCCGGGGATGGGCGACAGCGTGCAGAAGGTCTTCAGCCGAGGCAGTTCACGCTGCAGCTGCGTGGCCACGGTCTTGATCAGGAAGTTGCCCAGCGACACGCCGCGCAGCCCGGGCTCGCAGTTGCTGATGCTGTAGAAGGCCGCGACGCGGAAACGGTCTGGCGCCAGCGGCGTGCTGGCCTTGTCGATCAGCGGCGCGATCGCGCCCGGCATCTCGGGCAGCAGCGCCACCTCGACGAAGATCAGCGGCTCGTCGGGCAGTTGCGGGTGGAAAAACGCGAAGCAGCGGCGGTCGGGCTGCAGGCGGCGGCGCAGGTCGTCCCAGCCGTCGATGGTGTGCACGGCCTCGTGGTGGATGATCTTTTCCAGCAGCTGCGCCGGCGAGTTCCAGTCGACCCGCCGCTTCTGCAGGAAGCCGGGGTTGAACCAGCTCGTCAGCAGGTGCAGCAGGTCGGCCTCGATGGCCGCCAGCTCGGGCTTGCGCGGCAGCGCACGCAGCAGCGCGCGGCGCAGGCGCAGCACCGCCGCGGTGCCGCCGGGCATGCGGTTCAGGCGCCGGAAGAGTTCCTGCCGCGGCGGCTCGGCCAGGTGCGTCAGCGGCGCCAGCGTGGCCACGCCGGGGGCTTCGGCATAGGCCTGCGCGGCCTTCAGGACGGCCTGCGGGTCGGGGCTGAGTTCGCTGGCCAGGAAGTCGAAGAAATCGTCGAGCTGTTCGTCTTCCAGAGTCTCCAGCCGTTCGATGAGGTCGCGCGCCAGCGCCATGCCGCCGAGCTCACCCTTCTCGGACAGCAGGCGCGTGCAGTCGAGCTTCATGCGCCGCACGGCACGGGCGGTGCGCTGGCGGGCGGCGGCGTGGCGGATGTCATCGAGCATGGCGCGTTCCAGGTCGGGCGGTGGCGCGGGCGGCGCGGCGCGGGGCAGGGGGCGCGGCGGGCGCGACCGCTGCGGACGGGTGACTGGCGGCGGCGCTGCGGCGCAGCTTCTTCAGCGCTGCCAGCTGCGCCATCAGGTGGTCGTGCATCGCGCGTTCGGCGCGGGCGGCGTCGTGCTGCACGAAGGCGTCCATCAGCACGCGGTGTTCGTTGATCGACGCCGCGATGCGCCCCGGCAGCGCCAGCTGGCGCCCGCGCATCAGGCGCATGAAGCGGCGCAGGTCGCCGGTGACGCGGTCGAGCCAGCGGTTGGCGGCCAGCGCCTGCACGGCGCCGTGAAAGGCGTGGTTGGCGCGGTAGTAGCCGTCGATGTCGGTGGCCGCGGCGTGGCGTTCCAGCGCCTCGTGCAGGTGCTGCAGCGTGCGCAGGTCGTCGGCGTCGGCCTTGCGGGCGGCCTCGAAGGCGCAGCGGCCTTCCAGCAGCGCCATCACCGGGAACAGCGCGTCGGCGTCGTCTTCGGTGAGTTCGATGACGCGGCAGCCGCGGTGCGGCACCAGTTCCACCAGGCCTTCAGCGGCCAGCACTTTCAGTGCCTCGCGCAGCGGCGTGCGGCTGACCTGCCACGCGGCGGCCAGCGCCGTTTCGTCGATGTACTCGCCCGGCACCAACGCGCCGTCGAACACCAGGCCGCGCAGCCGCGTGGCCACGCCGTCGTGCAGCGAGGTGCCGCGAAGGGGGGCGGTGGCGTCGGGCATGGCGTGGCGGTCGGGCAAGCGGCGTTTGGCGCAGCATAACGCTGTAATTACAGAATCACACCTCGAGTCTACCCGGCTTGGGCCGGTGCCGGGTGCCCGATGGGCGCGCCGGCGTGCCGGCCGACCTGGCCAGCGTGGTGCTGAAGGCGCTGAAGAAAGCACCCGCCGAGCGCTACGCCACCGCCAATGCCCTCAGCGAAGACCTGGCGCGCTGGCGCGCCGGCGAGCCGGTGCTGGCGCAGCCTGACCGCATGGGCTACAGGCTGCGCAAGTTCGTCGGGCGCCACCGGCTCGGTGTGGCCGCGGCGGCTGGCGTCGCGCTGGCGGTGCTCGGCGGCGGCGCCGCGGCACTTTGGCAGGCCGGCGTGGCGCAGGCGCAGGCGCGCCGCGCGCAGCAGCAAGAGGCGCGCGCGCTGGCGGTGCAGGACTTCATGCTCGGCCTGTTTCGCGCCAACGCCGACGCGCAGCCCGACCCCGTGCGGGCGCGCGCCACGACGGCGCGCGAGCTGCTCGACATCGGCGCGGCACGTGTACGCCGCGAGCTCGACGGTGCACCCGAGGTCAAGGATGCCGTCCTGTCGACGCTCATCGACATGTACGTCGACGTCGGGCTCAACAGCCAGGCCGCGGAACTCGCCGGCGAACGCGTGGCCGTGCGCGAGAAGCTTTACGGCCCTGCCGACCTGCGCGTCGCACAGGCCCTGGTCGACCATGCCAACGCCATCGACTCGACCAGCGCCTCGGCGAGCGGCCCGCCACTGCTGGAGCGCGCGCGCGGCATCGTCGACCGCGCCCCCGACGCGCCCGTCGACCTGCGCCTGCGCGTGCTGTTTGCACAAGCCCAGGTGGCGCGCTACATCGACGTCAGCACCTCGCTGGGCTACGTGCAGGAGGCGCGCTCGCTGATGCAGCGCAGCAGCACCACCGGAGACCCGCTGCGGCGCGCGCTCTACCTCGAGGGGCTGAGCCTGGGCTTCCTCGGCGCCTGCGCCGACGGCCTGCAGCGGCTCGAGGAGGCGCACCGCATCTCGCTGGCCAGCAGCGGGCCGCAGCCGCAGTGGTGGATACCCGAGGACACCGCGATATTCTCCAACGCGGTCTGCATCGGCCGCTACGACCGCGCCGAGGTCGCTCTGCAGGAAGCCCTGGAGATGGCGCAGCGCCTGAACGGCCCCGACCATGTCGACACCACGCATGTGCGGCTGCGCCTGATGCGCCTGTACAGCGACACTTCGCGCGCCGCAGAGGCGCGCGAGATCGAGTCGCGACTGCGCCCGCTGCTCGACGGCGCCAGCGTCCAGCGCGACGCGAATCTGAACGCCACGCTGCTGCGCGCACTCGCGCTGCGCGCCTGGGACGACGGCCGAATGGAGGCGGCGGACGCGCTGTCGCTGCGGCTGGTGGAGTCGTACCGCCGCTTCACCGGTGCCAGCTTGGTGCTGGCCACGGCGCTGCAGACGCGCGCGCTCGTCGTCGCTGAACGTGGCCGCACCGACGAGGCGGCAAACGAGCTCGACGCAGCCGAGGCGATGCTGCGCAAGGCGCTCGGGGCGCGCGCCACGCCGGCCGGGCTGGCGGCGGTGCGCATCGACCGGGCGGCGGTCGACGTCGCCGCCGGCCGACCGGCGGCGGCGCTGGACCGGCTCGACGCCGTGCTGGCCGAGCTGCCCGCCGCCGCACCCGAGGCCCGTCCGCTGCTGCCGCGGCTGGCACGCTGGCGCGCCGCGGCGCTGCGCGCGTCCGGCCGTGCCGCCGAGGCCGCCGAAGCGGCGCAGGCTGGCTTGCAGGCCCTGGCGCCACCGTTGCGCGAAGCCGATCTGCCGCGGCTGCGCGCCGACCTCTGGTTCGAACGCGGCCTGGCCCTGCAGGCGCTTGGGCGTGGCGCCGAGGCCCGCGACGCCCTGGCCTCGGCACTGGCGCTGCGGGCCGCGAACGACGACGCCTCCAGCGTCTGGCGCGCCCGCGTCGAGCGTGCGCTCGCCGACGTGGCGCGCCAGCGAACGGCGACCGATCGCTGACACGGCTGTCGCAACCACGCCGGTCTGCCAGCACGCACAAGTCGCAAGCGGCATGGCCGGTTCGGCGCCGGCGCTCCGTATGAGCAGGGGAGGGCGCCGAACGTCGCGCGCCCCGCCCACCCGTCAAGGAGATTGCCATGACTCAGCGTCCTTACGCCCTGGCCGCCATCGCCGCCGTCACCGGTGCCGCCCTGGGCGCCCTGCTTGCCATCGGCCATGCCGGCGGCACCGACGCGGGCGCGCAGCCGCTCGCGCAGCCGCTGCCGGTCGGGCCGCAACTTGCTCAGCCGCTGCCCGCCGCGCCGCTGCCCGCCGCGCCGCAGCCGTCGAACCAGTACGCCGCCCCGGCCGAAGAGCCGGGCGCCGTCCAGCGCGACGAGAGCATCGATCCGATCCAGGACTTGAGCATCGGTGCCTGAGAGGACAGCGCCGCGCAGCGGGCCGGGCGCGCGCTACATTGCGCGGTCACCTGCCGCCACCGATGCCCGTCGACGCCGCCCACCTGCCCCTGGACGCCAGCCGCATGCTCACGCTGGCGGCGCAGAGCCTGTTCGACGCCTTCGCCAGCACGACGGTGGGCGCGCTGGTGGTCGACTGCGATCACCGCATGGTCGGGACAGCCATCGGCGACCGCCGCCCGTTGCCGGCGCCGCGCCATGCCGAGTGCGACTTCGCCGGCCGCCGCGTCGAGGACGTGGTGCGCAACCCGCTGATGGGCGAGGTCGTCGACAGCGGCCAGCCCATCGTGGCTGGCCGTTCCTGATCGGCGCGTTGGCCGGCGAGGTCGACGTGCATCGCTCGCCACAGGCGGCCCAGGTGCCGGCGCGTTTTGCCGGGTGGTGTCCGGTTTCGTGCGGGGGCTGCGTACTTCCAGGTACGGGGTCGGCAATTCCTGCCGACCCTGCCCACCGGAGGACCCACCATGACCCCGACCATCCTTCTCGCCTCGCGCGCCTTTCTGCTGGCGGCTGTGCTGACGCTGGCGCCGGCTGCCCACTGCGCTCCGGCTCCTGCGGCGGCCGAAGACCCGAGTTTTGCCGCCGCGATGGCCGCCTACCAGAACAGCCACTGGGCGCAAAGCTACGCCATGCTGGCCACGCTGGCCGACCACGGCCACCCCGAGGCGGCACGCATCGCCTCGCAGATGCACCGCTGGGGCCCGCGCCTGTACGGCCAGCACTTCCAGGCCAGCGCGGCGCAACGGGCGCAGTGGCAGCAGGCCGCCTGGTGCGGCGCGGCCAGCGGAGCAGCGGCTGCGTCGTGCACGGTGGCCGCCAAGAGCCGCTGACCGGGCGGCGCGGCGCCGGCCTGGAGCTGCCGAAGAAGGGTCGCACTTGTTAGGCGCCGAGCACCTGCGCTGGCTCTCGGACAGGCTCGAGGAGGGCCTGGATCTCGACGGGGGCGCCCGCGAGACCTGGCTGCGGGACCTGCAGGCGCGCTCCGATCCGCAACTGCTCACCACGCTGCGCGAGTTGCTGGCACGGCAGGCCCACCACGAGACCGCCGACCTGCTGCAGCGCGGCCCCGCCTTTGCCCCACCCGACGAGGGCCCGCAGCCGGGCGACACCGTCGGGCCCTACAGCCTGCTGAAGCTGCTGGGCAGCGGCGGCATGGGCGCGGTCTGGCTGGCCGAGCGCAGCGACGGCAGCCTGAAGCGCCGCGTGGCGCTGAAGCTGCCGCACCTGAGCTGGGCCAGCGGCCTGGCCGCGCGCTTCGCGCGCGAGCGCGACATCCTGGCGACGCTGGAACACCCGCACATCGCGCGCCTCTACGACGCCGGGCTGGACGATCGCGGCCGCCCCTACATGGCGCTGGAATACGTCGAGGGCGAGCCCATCGACGCCTGGTGTCGCCAGCGCGCGCTGGCGCCAGCGGCGCGGTTGCGGCTGCTGCTGCAGGTGGCCGAGGCGGTGGCCTACGCGCACGGCCGGCTGGTGCTGCACCGCGACCTCAAGCCGGGCAACATCCTCGTCACCGCCGAGGGCCAGGTGCGGCTGCTGGACTTCGGCATCGCCAAGCTGATGCAGGCCGAAGGCGCGGCCGAGACGGCACTCACGCAGGCCTCGGGCCGCGCGCTGACGCTGGACTACGCCAGCCCCGAGCAGATCCGCGGCGAAACCCTGGGCACCTCCAGCGACGTCTATTCGCTGGGCGTGGTGGCCTTCGAGCTGCTGGTCGGTGCACGGCCCTACCGCCTCAAGCGCGGCAGCGCCGCCGAACTGGAAGAGGCCATCACCGGACAGGACGTGCCGCTGGCCAGTGCGGTGGCCTCCGACCCCGCGTTGCGGCATGCCTTGCGCGGCGACCTCGACGCCATCCTGAACCGGGCGCTGAAAAAGCGCGTGGCCGAGCGCTACGCCACCGTGGACGCGCTGGCCAGCGACTGGCGCGCCCACCTCGAAGGCGGCCGCGTGGCGGCGCGGCCCGACAGCCTGGCCTACCGCGCGGCGCGGCTGGCGCGGCGCCACCGCCTGCCGCTGGCCGCCGGCACAGTGGCGGCGGCGGCCTTCGTGCTGGCGCTGGGCTTCGGCGCCACGGCGCTGGTCGTCGGTGTGCTGCTCGCCGGCCTGGGTGCGGCGCTGTGGCAGGCCCGCAAGGCGCGTGCGCAGGCCCGCATCGCGGCCGAGCAGGCCGAGCTGGCGCGCAGCGAGTCCAGGCGAGCGCAAGCCGTGCAGGGCTTCCTGATCGACATCTTCAAGGCCAACTCCGACCACCAGCCCGACCCCGCGCGTGCCCGCGCCACTACCGCGCGCGAACTGCTGGACCTGGGCGCGCAACGCCTGGCCACGGCCTTGCATGACGCCCCCGAGGCCCAACTGGAGGTGATGAGCACGCTGGGCGACATGTACTACGAGCTGCAGCTCAGCGATCAGGCGGCGGCCATCGACACCCAGCGCATCGAACTGTTGCGCCGGCTGCACGGTCGCGACGACCGCCGCGTGGCGCAGGCGCTGGTCGACCTGTCCGGTGCACTGCACAGCACGGCGCGTCGTGACGAGATCGTGCCGGCGCTGGAAGAAGCGCGGCGCATCCTCGACGCGCTGGGCGAGCGCAACTCGCTGCTGCGCGGCGAACTGCTCAGCCGGCTGGCGCAGCGCCACTACAACCTGTCGGTGGCGCGGTCGCTGGCTTACGCCGACGAGGCCGTGCGTGTGCTGCGCGCGTTGCCCGAGCCCGACCTGGACCACCTGGCGGCGGCGCTCAGCCTGGCCGGCCGCGTGCGCGGGGCCATCGGCGAGCCGGCCGCCGCCGACGCGTTGTGGCAGCAGTCCCGCGACACGTTGCGGGCGATGCCGGTGATCCCGCGCGTGCAGTGGGTCGAGGCCGGCATGTCGCGCGCCGAGACGCTGGCGCAGCGCATGCAGTGGCACGCGGCGCTGGCCCTCGCGCGGGAGACGGTCGACGACAGCGCCGCCACGCTGGGCGCCGAGCACGCCAGCAGCATCGTCGCGCGGGCCCGCCAGGGTGCGCTGCTGCACGCGGCCGGCGAGCGCCCGGCCGCGCGACCGCTGCTGGAAGAAGCGCTGCGCGACGCGCTGGCCACCTTCGGTGAACACGAAACGCTGTACACACCGCTGGTGCGGGCGCACGCCGCACGCGGTGCCTACGCCGACGGGCGGCTGGCCGAGGCGCTGCGCCAGGTCGAGGCCGTCAATGCCTCGCGCCGGCAGCATTACGCCGGTTCGCATGTGCTCGGCCCGGGCCTGGCCCTGCAGGCGGTGGTGCTCGTCGCGTTGGGCCGTACGGCCGCGGCGCGTGAGCTGCTGGCCGAAGGGCTGGACATCGTGCGCCGCGGCGCCGACGGCGCCTACCGGCCCTGGCGCTACAACCGCTGGCATCTCGACCGTGCCCGTCTGGAACTGGCGGATGGCCGCGCCGGCGAGGCGCTGGCAGCGCTGGCGGAGGTCGTGGCCTGGCCCGAGACCGAAGTGCCTGCGCCGCACCCCGAGCTGGTCGAGCACAACACGCTGGCGGCCCTTGCTCATGCCCTGGCCGGTGACGCCGCGGCCGCCGAGCGCCACGCGCTGGCGGCTACCGACGCGCTGCCGGCGCTGCAGTCGCATGGCCGCCAGCCGGGCCTCGAAGCCGAGGCCTGGCTGGCGCTGGGGCTGGCGCTGCGCGCCAGCGGCCGCCATGCCGATGCCCTGCCCGCCTTGCGCGAGTCGGTGGCGCTGCGGCGCGCCTTCGATGTGCCGCTGGGCGCCTGGCGCCGGGCCGCCGAGGCCGCGCTGCTGCGCGGCCTGCGCGCCGCCGGCCGCCGCGAAGACGCGCGGGCGGCGCGGCCAGCTCGGCCGCAACCCGCGGACGGCGCGGCGGCGCACCCACCCCCCAAGGTGTGATGCCGCGCGTGGCCGCTTCAGGCCCGGGGCCGCGTACTTCCGGATGAGGGCGCCGGTGGTCGGCGCCCCGCCAGCCCCGAAGGACCCGCCATGCGACACCACTCCCCCCGTCCTGCCGACGCCGACTTCTCATCTGCCTGGTACCTCGTGCCGGCGCTGCTGTGGGCACTGGCCTTCGGCCTGACTTTCATCACCGGCCCGCACAACATGGCGCAACCCAGCGCCGAAGCGCCCGCCGAGCCGGCCATGATGCCGCCTGCTGCCTGAGCCGGTGCGGCCATGCACAACCTGCTGCTTCTGCTGCTGTGCCTGGCCGGTGGCGTGCTGCTGCGCCGCGCCGGCCGCGTCGCCGACAACGCGCACCTGGCGCTCAACGCCTGCATCATCCACCTGGCCTTGCCGGCGGTGACGCTGCGCACGCTGCACGGCTTCGAGTTCGACCGCATGCACCTGCTGCCGGTGTTGATGCCCTGGGTGCTGTTCGCCCTCGGCGCGGCACTGTTCTGGGCGCTGGGGCGCACGTTCGGCCTGTCGCGCGCGCAGGTCGGGGCGCTGACGCTCGTGGGCGGCCTGGGCAACACTTCGTTCGTCGGCCTGCCGATGATCGAGACCTTGCACGGCCGCGACGGCCTCGGGCTGGGCCTGCTGATCGACCAGCTCGGCAGCTACCTGGCGCTGAGCACGCTGGGCGTGGCGGCGGCCGCCTTCTACGCCGCCGGGCCGCGTGTCACGCCGCGCGAAATGCTGCGCCGCGTGGCCAGCTTTCCGCCGGTCATCGCGCTCGTGGCCGCATTGCTGCTGCGGCCGGTGGACCTGCCCGAGCCGCTGCTGCTGGCGCTGGCGCGCCTCGGCGACACGCTGGCGCCGCTGGCGCTGCTGTCGGTGGGCATGCAACTGCGGCTGGACGCTTTGCGCGAGCACGGCCGCGCGCTGGCGCTGGGCCTGGGCTTCAAGCTCATGGTCTGCCCGGCGCTGGTGGTGGCGCTGCTGTGGGCCACGGGGGCCGCGCCCGACATGGCCAGCCGCGTGAGCGTGATCGAGGCCGCGATGCCGCCGATGATCGGTGCCGGCATCGTCGCCGCGCAGGCCAACCTGGCGCCGCGGCTGGTCTCGGCGATGATCGGCGTGGGCATCCCCTTGGGCGTGGTGACGGCCTCCGGCTGGTTGGGCTTGTTCGGCTGGCTGGCGGTGTGAGGGCAAAGCCCCTGCGACGCGCCTTGCAGCGCTGGGTACCGCTCGCCGCTGGCCGACCTTGCGTGGCGCGGGGAGCGATGGCCGCGGCCCAGTTGCCTCCGGTCCCCGAACGCGATTCCGCAAGCGCCGTTTCGCGTCGCACTCCTGTGCCGCCGCAGCCCCTGCATCGGCGTCGTCGCGACGCCACAAAGCCGGCGGCACTGCTCGTCAGCCCTCTTGCGCAGTGCAAAACGACGATGCTAGGATAAATTCACCAAAGAATGAATTTCGGCGCGAACTGCACAACGGTGCGGGTCGCGCCGCGGTTCCAACACCGTCCGTTCGAGAGGAGACATCATGAAACTCAAGGCCCTGAGTGTCGCTGCCGCAACCCTGTTTGCCGCCGCCGGCGCCCATTCGCAGCAAGCGCCGGCCTCCGCGCCCGGCGCCCAGGCCGAAGGCGCAAAGCCCGAAGTCATCACCGTGTCGGCGCGTCGCCGCGAAGAACTGATCCAGGACGTGCCGGGCGCTGTCACCGCGATCTCCGGCGCCGCGCTGGAAAAGGCCGGCATCTCCGACATCACCGCGCTGAGCGACTTCACGCCGAACACGACGCTGAAGACCTCGCGCGCCACCAACACCACGCTGACGGCCTTCATCCGCGGCATCGGCCAGCAGGACCCGGTGGCCGGCTATGAGCAGGGCGTGGGGATCTACCTCGACGACGTCTACCTGGCGCGCCCGCAGGGTGCACTTTCCGACATCTACGACCTCGAGCGCATCGAGGTGCTGCGTGGTCCGCAAGGCACGCTGTACGGCCGCAACACCATCGGCGGCGCGGTGAAGTACGTGACACGCAAGCTGGCGAACCAGACCGAGCTGAGCCTGAAGGGCACGGTGGGCAACTTCAACGAGCGCGACCTGCTGATCAAGGGCAGCACACCGATTTCGGAGAGCTTCCGCATCGGCGCCTCGCTGGCCAGTTTCAAGCGTGACGGCTTCGGCAAGAACGTTGTCAACGGCCGCGACAACTACAACAAGGACGTGCTGGCCGGCCGCGTCAGCTTCGAGTTCACGCCCAGCAGCGAGCTCTTCGTGCGCTTCGCGGCCGACCGCACGGTGGACGATTCCCTGCCGCGGCAGGGTTACCGCCTCACCGCCGGCCCCGCGCCCGGCAACGAAGCGCCGCTGGACGGCAAATACGACACACGCGCCAACCTCTACACCGTGCTGGGCCACGAGCAGCAGGTCAAGTCGGGCGGCGAGTCGCTGCTGATCGACTACGCGATCACGCCGACGCTGTCTGTCAAGTCGATCACGTCGCACCGCGCTGACAAGTCCTACGCGCCGATCGACTTCGACTCGTTGAACACCCCCTTGTTCGAGGCCCCGGCCATCTACAAGAACAAGCAGCAGAGCCAGGAAATCCAGTTCACCTACATCGGCCCGCAGTGGCAGGGCGTGGCCGGCCTCTATTACATGAAGGCCAACGCGTTCAATGAGTTCGACGTGCTGTTCAATGCCGCAGGCGGGCTGTCGCTGTACACGCGGGACGACATCGACACCAAGACCTGGGCGGCCTTTGCCGACCTGAGCTACAGCCTGAGCAAGGAACTGAGCCTGAACGTCGGCGGCCGCTACACGAGCGACAAGCGCGAAGCCGCCATCTACAAGCGCACCTACCTCGGTCTGACCGGCTCGCCGACACTGGGCAACCCCGCCGCCGTCGGGCTGGCCGCCAACACTGATCTCGGCAAGAGCGACTTGAACCGGAGCGACAACAAGTTCACCCCCAAGATCGGCCTGGGCTGGAAGTTTGCACCCGAGCACAACCTGTACGCCTCGTACGCGGAAGGCTTCAAGGGCGGCATGTTTGATCCACGCATGGACCTGGGTGGCGCACCGACCAGCGCCACATCGCTGGAGAAGCGCAAGGGCGTCGAGCCCGAGGAAGTCAAGACTGTTGAGCTGGGGCTGAAGTCCGCCTTCAACCGCGGTCGCGTGCAGACCAACGCGGCGGTTTTCTTCACCCAGTACGACAACGTGCAGATTCCGGGCTCGATCCCGACCTTCAACGCTGCGGGTGTGGTGACCGGCTTCGCCGGAACGCTGACCAACGCCGCAAAGGCCCGCATCCAGGGCCTCGAACTGGAGGCGCTTGCCCGCGTCACCGATACCTTCACCGTCAGCGGCATGCTCAGTTTCATCGACGCGAAGTACAGGGAATGGAACGTCGCAAACGGCACGGCGCTGGTGAACATCGCCGGGCAGTCCGAGTTCCAGAACACGCCGAAGCGGTCGGCCAACCTCTCCGGCACCTATGACTGGCCGCTGGCCGCCTTCGGCAAGTCCGGCACCCTGTCGCTGAGCAACAGCGTGTCGTACAAGAGCAAGGTCTACCAGTCAGAGATCGTGCGCCCGACGGGTATCGCTGCGCTGGACGCCAACGTGCCGCAAATCGAACTCCTCGCGCAGGACGCCTACACGGTGTGGGACGCCGGCCTGGTGTGGACCAGCGCGGACCGCGGCGTTCAGGTCGCGCTGAACGGCCGCAACCTGACCGACAAACGCTACAAGGCGGCAGGCTATGGCTTCGCCGGCTTCTTCAACACCATCACCACCTTCCACGGCGACCCGCGCACCGTCAAGCTCAGCCTGACGCTGAGGTACTGAAACCGACCGGAAAAGCGACGTTGGGCTGAGGCGCTCAGCCCGCGTTCCCGATCGGGCGGCGGAAGCCCTGGGCGCTGTAGGCGATGAGGCGCGGCTCTATCGAGCCGAGGTCATCCGACCTGCAGCGGCCACCGCTGACGCGATCCAGCCGCCCGGTGCGCGAAAGCGCCAGGGTAAGCGAACCGGTGAAGAAGTGGAAATTCCAGAACAGTTCTTCCTCGGGCGCGTCGGGCAAGGCCTGCTTCACCAGGGTGATCAGCCTGTGAACCAGGGGGTCGAAGAGAGACATGATGGAGACCGCAACGTGCGAGGCATCGTTGTTCACCATGGCGATGAGTCGGAAGTAGTTCTTCCAGCCCTCGTCGCCAGTGCGCGCGCGCTCGAAGAAGGGCATCACGAAGGCCGCGACCGCGCCCTCGACCGTGGGCTTGCTACCGCAGGCGGCTTCATAGGCGTCGAAGGCGCCCATGCGTTCGGAGAACAGGAGTTGCGCGCGCCGTGCCAGCACGGCGTCGAACAGGCCCTGCTTGGTGGCGAAGTAGTAGTGCGCGAGTGCCGGATCGACGCCAGCGAGTTCGGCCACCTTGCGCAGGGTGACGCCGTCGAAGCCGCGCCTGGAGAACAGGTCTTCCGCGGCGTCGAGGATGCGGTCAGCCTTCACCGCAGCGCCGTCCACCTTGCGCGGACGGCCCACCACCTGGCGCCGGCGCGGACGTGCGCGGGCGGGGGCGGGGGCGGGTGTCTTCTCGTTGTTTCCGGAACTCATCGTGCGGCACCCTCGGTGGGGGGCGTGCCTTTCGTCGCGCGAGGCCGACGCATCCGTTCGATCGGGCGACTCAAGGTTTCGAATTCTATTTGCATCAAGGCGCTGCCATGAACTCCATCGATGTCTTCTACCGCAGCGACGACGGCCTGCGGCTCTATGCGTGCGACGCGCCTGGCCCGGCCGCCGACGCGCCGGCCGTGCTGTGCCTGCCGGGCCTGACGCGCAACGGCAAGGACTTCGGTGCGGTTGCCGAGCGGCTGCGCCAGCGCCACCGTGTGATCTGTCCGGACCAGCGCGGCCGCGGCCGTTCGCAGCGTGACCCCGATGCGGCGCACTACGCACCGATGCGCTACGTGCAGGACATGTTCACGCTGCTCGACACGCTGGGTGTGGCCCGGGTCAGGGTGATCGGCACCTCGCTCGGTGGCCTGATGGGCATGCTGATGCTGGCGCTGCAACCGCTGCGTATCGAGGCGCTGGTGCTCAACGACGTGGGGCCGGTCGTCGATCCTGCGGGCATCGCCCGATTGGCCACCTACGTCGGCAAGTCCGCGCCGGTAGCGAACTGGGACGAGGCCATCGACCAGACCGCCGCCATCAACGGTGTTGCCTTCCCGGGCTACGGCCGCGCGGCCTGGGCGGCGATGGCGCGCAATGTGTACATCCAGGAAGACACGCAGCCGGTGCTGGACTACGACCCTGCAATCGCGCAGGGCGTGTCCTCCGGAACGGCTACACCCGACCTGTGGCCGCTGTTCGACGGCCTGGTGCCGCGGCCGATGCTGGTGATCCGCGGCGAGACATCGGACATCCTGTCGCTGCAGACTCTGGCCGAGATGCAGCGCAGGCGCCCGACGATGCAGACGGTGACCGTGCCGGGCGTTGGCCATGCACCGATGCTCGACGAAGCCGAAGCCGTGGCGGCGATCGATTTCTTTCTGGCCGGCGCCGGGAAGTAACAACATCACTTGACCGGAATGCACCGAAACTGGCGGCAGACCTGAGCCTCGTGCATCGGCACGAGGCCTGCGACAGGCCATTACCAAACCCCTAGGAAGTCACCCCATGCACCGCAGAACACTGCTCGCCCTCAGCCTGGCATTGGCCGCTGCCGCCCCCTGGGCGCAGGCGCAGGCCGGACGGGACATCAAGATCGCCCTGCTCGCCGGCAAGACCGGGCCGCTGGAGGCCTACGCCCGGCAGACCATCACCGGCTTCAACATGGGGCTGGAATACGCCACCGGCGGCACCCTGACGGTGGCCGGGCGCAAGATCGTCGTCATCGAGAAGGACGACCAAGGCAAGCCCGACCTCGGCAAGAGCCTGCTGGCCGCCGCCTACGGCGACGACAAGGTCGACCTCGCCGTGGGCACCACCGGCTCGGGTGTGGCGCTGGCCATGCTGCCGGTGGCCGAGGAGTACAAGAAGATCCTGCTCATCGAACCGGCGGTGGCCGACAGCATCACCGGCGAGAAGTGGAACAAGTACATCTTCCGCACCGGGCGCAACAGCAGCCAGGACGCCATCAGCAACGCCGTTGCGCTGGACAAGCCGGGCCAGATCATCGCCACGCTGGCGCAGGACAACGCCTTCGGCCGCGACGGCGTCAAGGCCTTCAAGGAGGCCATCAAGAAGGCGAACCTGGTGCACGAGGAATTCGTGGCGCCGTCGACCACCGACATGACCGGTGCGATTCAGCGCCTGGTGGACAAGCTGAAGGACCGGCCCGGACGCAAGATCGTCTGGGCGGTGTGGGCCGGCGCCAATTCGCCCTTCGACAAGTTCGCCGAACTCGAGCTGCAGAAGCGCTACGGCATCGAGCTGGCCACCGGCGGCAACATCCTGCCGGCGATGGTGGCTTACAAGAAGTACCCGGGTCTGGAGGGCGCGCTGTACTACTACTTCGGCATTCCGAAGAACCCGGTCAACGAGTGGCTGGTGGCCAACCACTACAAGAAGTTCAAGTCGCCGCCCGACTTCTTCACCGCCGGCGGCATGAGCGCGGCCATCGCGGTGGTCGAGGCCATCAAGAAGACCCAGGGCGACACCAGTACCGCAAAGCTGATCGCCGCGATGGAGGGCATGAGCTTCGAGACGCCCAAGGGCAAGATGACTTTCCGCAAGGAAGACCACCAGGCCATGCAGAGCATGTACCACTTCAGGATCAAGGTCGACCCGGCCTTCGAGTGGGGCGTTCCCGAACTGATACGCGAGATCAAGCCCGACGAAATGAACGTCCCGATCAGGAACAAGCGCTGAACGGGCCATGCTCGAAACCCGCGACCTGACGATCCGCTTCGGCGGCCACGTGGCGGTAGACCATGTGTCGTGCCGCTTCGAAGCCGGCACGCTGACGGCCATCGTGGGGCCCAACGGCGCCGGCAAGACGACCTACTTCAACCTCATCAGCGGGCAGTTGTCGGCCAGCGAGGGCCGCGTGTTGCTGGACGGCGAGGACATCACCAAGATGCCGGCGCCGCTGCGCACGCGGCGCGGCCTGGGGCGCGCCTTCCAGCTGACACAGCTGTTCCCGCACCTCACGGTGGCAGAGAACCTGCGCCTGGCGGTGCAGGCGCGCGAGCAAGGCCGCGGCCACGGCGGCGGGCTCGGCGGCCTGGACCTGCTGCGCGTGTGGCTGGACCACCGCGAGTGGATAGCCGAAGCGCACGAGTTGCTGCAGCAGGTGCGCCTGGCCGACAAGGCCACGGCCACCGCCGCCAGCCTGCCGCACAGCGACCAGCGCAAGCTGGAAGTGGCGATGCTGATGGCGCTGGACCCCAAGGTCTACATGTTCGACGAGCCCACCGCCGGCATGAGTGTCGCCGAGGTGCCGGTGGTGCTGGACCTGATACGCGCCCTGAAGAACCGCCGCGATCGCTGCGTGCTGCTGGTCGAGCACAAGATGGACGTGGTGCGCGAGCTCTCCGACCGCATCGTCGTGCTGCACAACGGACAACTGGTGGCCGACGGCGAGCCAGCCGAGGTCATTGCCTCGTCCGTCGTGCAACAAGCCTATCTGGGCATCGTGCCCGAGGAAATCATCCCTTGAGTCTTCTCGAACTGCGCGGTGTGCACACGCACATCGGCGCGTACCACATTCTGCACGGCGTGGACCTCAGCGTGCGCGAGGGCGAAGTGACGATGCTGCTGGGCCGCAACGGTGCCGGCAAGACGACCACGCTGCGCACCATCATGGGCCTGTGGCCGGCCAGCGCCGGCAGCGTCACCTTCCAGGGCCGGACTATCCAGGGCCTGCCGACGCCCGATATCGCGCAGGCCGGCATCGGCTATGTGCCCGAAAGCATGGGCATCTTCGGCGACCTGACGGTACAGGAGAACATGCTGCTGGCGGCGCGCTCGGCGCGCCGCGCCGACGAGTTCGATGCGAAGCGGCTGCAGTGGATCTTCGGCCTCTTCCCGGCGCTGCAGAAGTTCTGGCTCTTCCCCGCCGGCAAGCTCAGCGGTGGGCAGAAGCAGATGCTGGCGGTGGCACGCGCCATCGTCGAGCCGCGCGCGCTGCTGCTGATCGACGAGCCCAGCAAGGGCCTGGCGCCGTCGATCATCCAGAACCTGGTCCGTGCGCTGCGCGAGCTGAAGGCACAGCGCTGCACCGTGCTGCTGGTGGAACAGAACTTCAGCGTGGCGCGGGCCCTGGGCGACCGCGTGGCAGTGATGGACAACGGCCGCGTCGTGCACGCCGGCGAGATGGCGCAACTGGCCGAAGACGAGGCGCTGCAGCAGCGCCTGCTCGGCCTGTCGCTGGGAGCGCACCAGTGAACGCGCCGGCACGCATTCCGAAGGCGCAGTTCGACTTCAAGCCGCTGGCGCTGCTGGCTGGCGTGGCCGCACTGGGCCTGCCGCTGATCGGATCGCCGTCGACCTGGGTCACGCTGACGGTCGCCGGGCTGGCCATGGGTCTCATCATCTTCATCATCGCCTCGGGCCTGACGCTGGTGTTCGGCCTCATGGACGTACTGAACTTCGGCCACGGCGTGTTCATCGCCGCCGGCGCCTTCGTCGCCACCAGCGTCATTGCCGGCATGGGGGGCTGGGCGGAAGCGCCCGGTCTGTGGCCCAACCTGGGTGCCCTCTTCGTCGCCATGCTGGCCGCGATGGCCGTGGCCGGGGCGCTGGGCTTTGCCTTCGAGCGCCTGATCGTGCGCCCGGTCTACGGCCAGCACCTCAAGCAGATCCTCATCACCATGGGCGGCATGATCGTCGGCGAGGAGATCATCAAGATGATCTGGGGCCCGCAGCAGCAGCCGCTTCCGCTGCCCACTTCGCTGCGTGGCAGCTTCGTGTTCGGCGACGTGGCGATCGAGAAGTACCGCGTGCTGGCGGTGGCCATCGGCTTGCTGGTCTTCGCCGTGTTGCTGTGGGTGCTGGGCCGCACCAAGATCGGCCTGCTCATCCGTGCCGGCGTGCAGGACCGCGAGATGGTCGAGAGCCTGGGCTACCGCATCCGCCGACTGTTTGTCGGCGTCTTCGTTGCCGGCTCGGCGCTGGCCGGGCTGGGCGGCGTGATGTGGGGCCTGAACCAGCAGATCGTGTCGCCGCAGATCGGCGCGCAGGTCAATGTGCTCATCTTCATCGTCATCATCATCGGCGGCCTCGGCAGCACGCTGGGCTGCTTCGTCGGTGCGCTGCTGATGGGTCTGCTGGCCAACTACATCGGCTTCCTGGCACCCAAGTTGGCGCTTTTCACGAACATCGCGTTGATGGTGGCCATCCTGCTGTGGCGGCCGCAAGGCCTTTATCCTGTCAAGACAGTGTGATGACGATGCTCAGTCGACTGCTCTCCCATGACCTGCCGCGCAACCGCTGGCTCGCGGCGGCGCTGCTGCTCATAGTGCTCGGCCTGGCCTTCGCGCCCTTCCTGTTCCCCGGCAGCAAGGCGCTGGGCGTGGCGGCCAAGATGCTGGTCTTCATCGTGCTGGTGGCCAGCTATGACCTGCTGCTGGGCTACACCGGCATCGTCAGCTTCGCCCACACCATGTTCTTCGGCCTGGGCGCCTATGGCGTGGCCATCGCCAGCAACCGCATGGGCGAGGGCTGGGCCGCGGTGGCCACCGGCACCGCGGCGGCACTCGCGCTCAGTCTGCTGCTGAGTCTGGTCATCGGCCTGTTCAGTCTGCGCGTGAAGGCCATCTTCTTCGCCATGATCACGCTCGCCGTGGCCTCGGCCTTCCAGACGCTGGCTTCGCAGCTGTCGGAGCTCACCGGCGGCGAGGACGGCCTGTCCTTCAGGAACCCGGCCTGGCTGAGCCCCAGCTTCGAGCCCTTCGAGCAGCCGTTCCTGGGCGTAGCCCTGGACGGCAAGCTGCTCTGCTACTACCTGCTGTTCGTGGCCGCGGTGCTGCTCTTCCTGCTGCTGCTGCGCATCGTGAACTCGCCCTTCGGCCGCGTGCTGCAGGCCATCCGCGAGAACGACTTCCGCGCCGAGGCGTTGGGTTACCGCACGGTGGTCTACCGCACGCTGAGCAACGTGCTGTCGGCACTGTTCGCCACCCTGGCCGGCGTGCTGCTGGCGCTGTGGCTGCGCTACACCGGGCCCGACACCACGCTGAGCTTCGAGATCATGCTCGACATCCTGCTCATCGTCGTCATCGGTGGCATGGGCACGATGTACGGCGCGGTGCTTGGCAGCGTGCTCTTCGTGCTGGCGCAAAACTACCTGCAGGACCTGCTGAAACTGACCAGCGGCGCCTTCGACGGCGTGCCGCTGCTCGGCACCGTGCTCTCGCCCGACCGCTGGTTGCTGTGGCTGGGCGTGCTTTTCGTGCTTTCGGTCTATCACTTCCCTGCCGGCATCGTCGGACGACTGCGCGTGCTGCGTTCGGGTGCGGCGCGGCGCGAAGGACCGTGAAGCGCGTCGCCGTGGACACGTAGGCGCGATCACGCGACGTGGTCTGCGAAGGCCGCGAGATCCACCGCATGGCAAGGGGCGTCGGCCGGGCCAAGGCTCTGATCGCCTGGCACGGGCCGAATGCCGCCCCGAGGCTGGTCAGAAGCTCGTCCAGTCGTCGCTGCCGGCGGCCACGGGTTCGCGTGCCGTCGCGGGGCGCGGCGCCGTCCGTGCAGCGGCGACCGGCCGCGCCGGCGCGGGCGCGGCGCGGGACATCGGCTTGCGCTGCGCCGTCGACGCGCGGTTGCCGCTGGGGGTGTCCGCGGCGGCCGGTTCGCTGAGCGACTGTCGGCGCAGCGCCACCGCGTCGCGTTCGGCCACGGTCAACTCGCCGGCACGCAGGCGGAACATGCTCATCGTGCTGGTCACTTCCGCCACCTGGCCGTCGAGCGACTGCGCCGCGGCGGCCAGTTCGTCCACCATGGCGGCGTTCTTCTGCGTGATGGTGTCGAGGTCGGCCACGGCCTGGTTCACCTGGGATACGCCCATCTGCTGTTCGCCGGCGGCGTTGCTGATCTGCGCCAGCAGGCTGCTCACGGCCTCCACCGCCTGCTGCGCATCCTGCATGCGTTCGAGTGCCGCCTGCGTGTGCGCGCTGCCGCGCGTGACGCGCTCGCCCGACTCGCGGATGAGCTGCGTGATCTCGCGCGCCGCTTCGGCGGTGCGCTGGGCCAGCGTGCGCACCTCGGCGGCTACTACCGCGAAGCCGCGGCCCGCCTCGCCGGCGCGTGCCGCCTCCACGGCCGCGTTCAGCGCCAGGATGTTGGTCTGGAAGGCCACGCCTTCGATGACGTGGACGATCGCGGCGATGCGCCGCGACGACTCGGTTATGCCGTCCATCGCCTCGACCGCGCCCAGCACGGCCTCGTGG
>Ga0105047_10000924_pt1 | contig 51772 bp, 45 predicted proteins | sample MAT04_FD_78384 | JGI IMG/M metagenome (GOLD analysis project Ga0105047, IMG submission 78384) | Freshwater microbial communities from Lake Fryxell liftoff mats and glacier meltwater in Antarctica - MAT-04 (megahit assembly) | ecosystem: Environmental > Aquatic > Freshwater > Ice > Liftoff...
CTCCGCCTTCTCCGCCGGCGATCACCAGCGCGCCGCGAGGGGTGAGCGCCCGACGTAAGCGTGAGATCGACGGGCTGCCGCCGATGTCCAGGATGAGGTCGAACTTCTCAGGTTGATCTGCGAAGTCCTCGCACGTGTAGTCGACAACGTGGTCGGCGCCCAGACTCCGGACGAGGTCGAGCTTCGCGGTGCTGGCCACCCCGGTGACGATGGCGCCGTACGCCTTGGCGATCTGGACAGCGTAGGTCCCGACACCCCCCGAAGCCCCGGTGATCAGGACGTTCTGTCCGACTTCTATCCGACCGACATCGACCAGCCCTTGGAGCGCTGTCTGCCCGGAAATGGGGACGGCTGCGGCCTGAACGAACGGGATTCCGGTGGGCTTGAGCGAGAGCTTGTCCTCGCGTGCGGCGGCGTATTCGGCGAAGGAACCCTGCGCGACCCCGAACACTTCGTCGCCGGGGCTGAAACGCGTCACGTCCTGGCCGATGGCGATGACGACGCCGGCCACGTCGCGACCCGGAACCGGGTTCCTCGGGGAGCGCAACCCGAACGCAAGACGGGCCGCGTAGGGCCGCCCGGTCATCAGGTGCCACGTGCCCCGATCGAGTCCCGCCGCGTGGACCTGGATCAGCAGCTGATGCGCCCTGATCGACGGCCGGTCGATCTTTTCGAACCTGAGGACGTCGGCTGTCCCGTAGCCGTGTTGGACGATCGCCGACATCTGCAGCCGGTCGGTGGCCGACGGGTGAGGGGTGACGGGGGGAGTGACGGCGGGCTGGTCTGTCACGGCGTTTGGCTTACGGCGTAAGGGCATACGGGCAAGGTACCCGTACGGTGTAAGGTTGTCAAGCAGCGCGAGCACAGAGGAGATCCATCAACATGACCCAGGAGCAGAAGCGAATGGCGGTGACCACGACAGCGAAGAGTCAGGGCAGTCCCGCCCGCGCTCCACTCAGCCGGCAGCGGGCACTGGCGGCCGCGGTCGCACTCGCCGATGCCGAGGGCATCGCATCGCTCACCATGCGGCGGCTGGCCAAGGACCTGGGGGTAGAGGCAATGTCGCTCTACCACCACCTGGCGAACAAGGACGACATTCTCGACGGCATGGTCGATCAGGTTTTCGCTGAGATTGAGTTGCCCTCGTTCACCGATGGTTGGAAGGTGGCGATGCGCGTTCGGACCATCTCCGTCCGTGCGGTGCTCATCCGTCATCCGTGGGCCATCGGCATCATGGAGTCCCGAACCTCCCCGGGTCCCGCCACGTTGCGCCATCACGATGCCGTGCTCGGGTGTCTGCGCACCGACGGATTCTCGATCGACATGGCAGGCCATGCGTTTGCGTTGATCGACAGCTATGTCTACGGCTTCGTCCTCCAGGAGGTGAACCTCCCGTTCGAACACGGCGACGACATGGTCGAGGCAGTCGAGTCGATCTTGCCGGAGCTCCCGATGCGGGACTACCCACATCTGAGTGAGTTCGCCATCGAGCGAGTGATGCAGCCGGGCTACAGATTCGGTGCGGAGTTCGACTTCGGCCTCGAGGTGATCCTCGACGGACTCGAGACGATCGCCGCGCAAGCGACCTGAATCGCAAGCAACCTGAATCGGCTGATCTTGGCGGTGTGGGGGGCATCCGGTAGTTTCTGACGGTCCGTCAGATTTGGGGAGCATCTCGTGACCAACCCACCGCCACTGCTTGATGGTGTCCGCATCATCGAGTGCTCGATGCTCGGCCCGGGTGCCATCACCACCCACCTCGCTGACCTCGGCGCCGAGGTCATCAAGGTCGAACCACCGACGGGCGACTACATCCGTCAGATGACATGGCCGATCGTGGACGGCGTGTCGCTCATGCACTGGCACATCAGCCGCGGCAAGCGATCGATCACGCTGGATCTCCGCACACCTGAGGGCGCGGATATCTTCCGCGAGCTGGTGAAGGACGCCGATGCCGTCATCGAGGCCATGCGTCCCGGTGGTCTCGCCCGACGCGGTCTCGGGTTCGAGGATCTCCGCACGATCAACCCCGCCATCGTGTTCTGCACCATCAGCGGCTACGGCATGACCGGTCCCTACAAGGACATGCCCAGCCACGGAATTGCCTATGACTCGTGGGCTGGCCTCGTCGCACCCGAAACCGACGACGAAGGCTTCTGTTACATCCCCGAGCATCCCTCCACCGGCATTCACGCCGGTCCGTTGTTCGGGGCGCTCGGTGTGCTCGCCGGGATCACCCGGGCTCGCGCCACAGGCATCGGCAGCCAGATGGAGATCGCTCAATCCGACGCGTCGGCGGCGATGGACTGGCTGCGGAGCGAAACGTGGAAGGCCTACGAGCGGCCCGAGGACATCGTGACCGGCAACCGCAGCGACAACTACGAGCGTCGTGCGCCCGGCACCGCCGGCATGCGCGAAGGCGTCCGCTACCAGTTCTATGCGACCTCAGACGATCGTCATGTGTTGTTGATGGCCAGCGAGCAAGAGTTCTGGAAGAATTTCTGCAACGGGATCGACCGGCCGGACCTCTTCGAGAAGTACCCGGGGAACCAGTACGGCGACCATGCCCGCGGAAACCGTGAACTCCACGTCATTCTCCGCGAGATCTTCCTGACTCGGACGGCTGCCGAATGGATCGTGTTCGGCGCCGAACACAACACCACGATCGGCCCGGTCAATACACCAAAGACCCTGGCTGACGATCCGCAGTTCCAGGACCGCTTCCCGTGGCTGCCGCACGAGCAGCACGGCATCGACATGCTGCCGACCCCGATCAAATTGATCGGCGAGGAGATTGCTCCGCCGACCTTGGCGCCGACAGCCGGCGAGCAGACCGACGAGATCCTCGCCGAGGTTTTGTCCTACAACGACGAACAGATCGCCGCGGCGCGCGCTGCCGGCGCTCTCGGCTGAACACCGCAGATCATCACGCCTCGGCGGAACACGTGGCGGGGCGACTTGCCGCTCCCCGGATGACGCTCCGGCAGGGAGAGCGATGGGCGAGACTGTCGAGATGTCATTGACGCAGGCAGAATCGCGGCACTCGGTGGGTCCTCTGATCCGAATCATCGTGGCGATGATGGTCTGTGTGGCGGGCGCGGTTGCGTTCGCGCCGGGAGCTTCGGCTCATGCTGTGCTCATCGACACCTCGCCGTCAGCGGGGCAATCCGTCGACTCGTCGCCGACGTCGGTGTCGCTGACGTTCAATGACAGCATCACGGTCGAGCCGAACGCGATTCGCCTGTTCGACGTCAAGGGTCGACAGCTCGATATCGGGACGACGCAGCTCGACGGCTCCAACCCCAAGAAGGTCGTGGCACCGGTTCCTCGACTCAACAACGGCACCTACGTCGTGGCGTGGCGAGCGAACTCGCCGGACAGCCATCCTGTCAACGGTGCCTTCACCTTCGCCATCGGCACGTCGATCGTCGGTGCCGATGCGCGCTCGTTGGTCGCGAAGCTCGTCGACGACAACGGCTCGACCGCAGTCGGATCGCTCCTCGCCGCGGTGCGATGGGTGATCTATCTCGCGGTTTCGGTCTCGCTCGGGGGCCTGGCGCTCGTGATGATCTGCTGGCGGGAAGGCCTCGGCCATTCACGGTTCCGACGGGCGATGATCATCTCTGCTGTCGTTGCTGCGGTCGGTTCGCTCCTGTCGATCGCTGCCCAAGGCGCCTATGCCGCAGCGCGACCAATGGGTGCCCTGTTCGATTCCTCGCTGTGGGGCGACGCCCTGGTGACTCGATTCGGTCAAGCGGCGCTCGTCCGTACCGTGGCGATGGTGTTGGTCGCCGTGGCGATCTCCGCTTGGTCGCCGAAGAACGTACGAGCATCGCTCGTGATCGGCGGGTCCGGTGCCGTCGCGACGATTGTGTCACTGGCAGTGTCGAATCATGGGCTGACGGGACGATGGCCCGCCGTCGCCATCGTCGCTGATGTTCTTCACTTGGCGGCCATGGCGATCTGGGTGGGCGGCTTGGTCGCACTGTTCCGTTGGGTCGTTCGCGATCTCACGACCGATCGTGCCCTCGGAGTCGTGCAGCGGTTCTCGACGTCTGCCCTGTTCGCCGTGGGGCTCCTCACGGTGTCGGGTGTGGTGCAATCGATCCGACAGGTCGGGGGCCCGACGGCGTTGACCACCACCACCTACGGCCAGATCTTGATGGTGAAGGTCGGCATCGTGATGGTGGCCGTCGGCATGGCGTGGGTGAGCCGCGGGTTGGTGACGCATTGGGCACGTGCGCACTCGACGCTGACGGCGCCGGTCCTGCAGCCCGTTGGCTCCGCGGTTTTCGACGCGACTCCGGCGCCGAGGTCGGCCGACGCTCCACCGCCAGAGGTGGTCGAATCGGAGACGCGCCGGGCACTGCGGCGATCCATTGGGGTCGAGGTCCTGCTGGTGTTCGCCGTGCTGATCGCCTCGACACTGCTGTCGAACACCATCCCCGCCATCGAAGCAGTGGCTCTCCCGTTGAAGCAGACCGTAGCGGGGGCTGCGGGCTTCGCCGAGATCACCGTCGAGCCGGCACGAGCCGGTCTGACTGAGCTTCACGTCACCGTCACCAATGCCGACGGCTCGGTGCCAGATATCGGAGCGATCACCGTCTCGATCCGTTTGGCGGAGCGCGAACTCGGCCCGCTCGATGTCCCCATGGAGCGGTTCGAATCAGTGTCGAACCACTTCCAATCGCTGAACGCCAACTTCCCGTTCCCGGGAACCTGGGAGATGAAAGTTGTTGCGCGAATCGGCCAGTCAGAAGACAAGGAATTCGTGCTGCCGGTCACCGTCCGCTGATTCGCCTCTTCTCCCGTGACACCCAACGCGCTGGATGAACATCGAGCCGTCCGAGCGCGAAGTGTCGGAACCCATGCGGTCGACCTGGGCGTGGTGTCAGCGGCGGCCATCGGGGTGATGTGGCCGGCAATTCGCCATCTCGGGAGTCGCCTTCCGGTCGGGACCGAGCCCGTTGCAACCGTACCGAGATTCAACCTGTGGACGTTGCGCTGGAATTCGGATCGAATGTGGCACGGATGGTCCGGCTACTGGGATGCACCGATCTTCTTCCCGGCACGCGGGACGTTTGCGCTCTCGGATCCTCAGCCGCTCACCGGCCTCGTGTTCTGGTTGCTCCGGCTGTGCCACATCGACCCGGTCGCTGGGTACGGGCTCATAGTTGTCGCGACGTTGGTGGCCAATGGTTCGATGGCGATGGTGCTGGCGCGACGGCTGGGGGTCGGCGGATGGTCGCGACGCTTCGCGGGGATTGCGCTGGTGGTGGTCCCGTTCGCGTTCAATGAACGTGGGGTGTTGCAGCTGTTGGCGTTGTGGCCGGCACTGTGGACGTTGGACCGTTGCATTACGCTCGCTCGACGCCCAACGGTCGTCAACGCCGTCTGGCTGGTGCTCGCCCTTGGTGCCACGTTTGCTACGTCGCAGTACGTGGGTGTCTTTCTCGCCCTCGCCCTCGTTCCCGCCGGGGGATGGTGGTGGTGGTCGCACCGCTCGAACGCGTCGATCGGTCGATGGTGTCAGCTGGCGTTGGTGGTGCTGATCGGGTGCATCGTGGTGGTGACCCCGACCTGGCTCCAGATTCGTCAATCACCGACCTCGGGCTGGTCGCTCGCCACGATCGACGCCAACTCGGCCACTTGGTCGGAACATCTCTCGTTGGACCGCGATCTGGTCGGACCCACCGCGACAGGGTGGTTGCGATCGGAGCCTGGCCGACAACGTCTCTGGCCAGGAACCCTGATGGTCGCCTTGGCGTGCTTCGGTGTCGGCATCGGCATCGGGGACCGACGACGAGGAATTCGTGCCGACACTGAGCTGTGTCCCGACCTGGACGGCAACAAACTGGACGGGCGCACGATGGTCGGGCTGCTGTTGGTTGGTGCTGTCGGGTTGGCGTTGTCGTTCGGATTGCACCTGGGTATCGGACCGATCCAGCCGTATCGTTGGGCCGTCGACCACGCCGGGTTCGATCGACTCCGCAGTCCGTTTCGGGCGGCAGCGCTGACGCAGATCGTGGTGATGCTCGTGGCGGCCGTTGGTATCGACCGGCTGCTCCTGTTGTCGACCCCGAGCCCGTCGACGGGGGAGCGCCGAGCCACTCACGCGTGTTCGAAGAGGCTGACGTCGACGCGTCGTCGGATCGTGGTAGCGGTCGTAGCGATTCTGGCCGTCGTCGAGATCCTGCCGACGACGGTGCCGCTGTCGCCAGCTGAGCCGATCCGATCCGAGTGGGAGTGGGTCCGCTTCCTCGAGACCCAGCCGGCCGGGGCGGTGGCGTCGGTGCCGACGGTCGCTGCGGGAAATCAGGATGCCTTCGAATCGACGACGGGCGAGATGCTCGCGAGCCTCGACCACGGGCACCCGTTGGTCGGCGGGTACTCCGGGTTCTTCCCCGAATCGTTCTCCCAGACAGCGCGGTGGGTGCGCTCGATCGGGTCCACCGAATCGCGGCGAGCATTGCTCGCCGTCGGTGTTCGCTATTTCGTTGTGGACCAGCCGTGGGCGGCTGTGCATCCGAATCAGGTTGACCTACTCAATGCGGCCCCGGACCTTCGCAAGGTGTTCGTCGATGATCTGGTTCAAATATTCGCCACAGTCCCGTGACGAGTTGCGGTGACAAGCGGGGAAGGAACACGCCGGTGGCCGGATGTGGTGGCGGCCGGTAGCTTGCGGGAATGCCCCTGAGATCAGCGCGCTTGGCTCAGCGATACGCGCGCCGGCGACGGAGGGTGCTCGCAGTGGTAGTGGCGGCAGCGCTTCTTGGCAGTGGGTGCACGCTGAAGTTCGCATCGGCAGGGGCGCGTTGTTCGAAGGTCGGCGACTTCGCGCAGGACCGAACATTCGTCCTGAAGTGCAACAAGCAACGCCGATGGGAGCGGGCCCTGACGGTGGCCGCCGGTGATGCCTTCGTGTGTGCGGTGTTCAAGATCAACTGCCCCCCTCCGCCGCCGCCTCCTCCTCCGACCCAGCCTCCGAATCGGGCGCCGACGATCACTGCGTTCGGCAGCTCTCGAACCGGCGGTCCCGTTCCGTTCACGGCAGCGTTGTTCTGGGAGATCTCCGACCCGGAGGGGTCGCCCATGACCTGTCGGGTCAATCTGGGTGATGGCTCGTCCGTTCGAACCATCCCGAACTGCGACGACCTCGACGATGTCGCCACTACCTATCGCAACGCGGGGTTGGTCTCGGCATCGCTCTCGGTGTCCGACGGCGCGTTGAGCTCGTCCGCCACCGTCACCCTGACGCCGACAGGTCCGACAGCGGATCCGTTCGACATCACGATTCGAATGGGCACGCAAACCCCGGCGCCGACACCGGCCCAGCAAACGGCGCTCACCAACGCCGTCAACGCTGCGGCTTCGCGTTGGGAAAGCGTGATACCCGAAGGTCTCGGCGACGTGATCGTGCCGTCGAGCGGACCCGGCGCCATCGCCGCAGGGGACTGCGAAGAGCTCCAGCTCGAATCCTTCAGCGGGACGATCGACGACGTGGTGATCGATGTGCGCATCGCTCCCATCGACGGGCCTTCGCAGGTATTGGCCTATGCCGGGTCGTGCCGGTACCGAAGCTCGAGCGGACTGTCAGGCTTCGGTGTCATGGTCGTTGATAGCGCTGATATTGACGCCCTCTCGAGCGATGGTCGATTGGCCGGCGCTGTGCTGCACGAGATGGGCCACGTTCTCGGGATCGGTGGGTCGGGCGACTCGAACTGGATTCGCCTCTTGGTCGACGTGGCAGCGCCCGGCGTTGACGTGCGGTTCGCCGGACCGATCGCGAGCGCCATGTGGCAGACGCTCGGCGGAACGAGCGCTGTGCCCGTCGAGACCGACGGTGGTTCGGGCACCGCATACGGACACTGGGACGAGGAGACCTTCAATACCGAGTTGATGACCGGGTACTCCGAGCCAGCCGGCATCGCCACACCGTTGTCAGTGATCACCGTTGGGGCGCTCGGTGACTTGGGTTACGGCGTGGACCTGTTCGCAGCCGACCCGTACTCGCTGTCCCCACTGGCATCAAAGGACAGCTCGTCGGCTCGGTCGGCGGGCACCGAGTCCCCGTTCTGTGAGCTGAGTAAGCGGGTGCCGAACTCCCCGTTCCGCTAGCAAATACACCAAGGTGGAATTTCTTCGCGGGACGGGGAGCCCAACCGGCAGTGCGCTCCGACGCGCAGCCCGTCAGCGACGAGAGCGGCATGCGGCTGAGTTGTATCGCCACTGTCGCTCACGGGGCCTCGCTATCTGGTCCCGGCTACAGGTCGTTGCCCTCGACTGACCACGCACGGAACGTTTGCTCGATGGGTGCGAGGCCGATGATGTCGCCAGGTCGAAGCGTGCGTCGAGACGGGGAGGAATTCACCCGGACCAGGGTGCCGTCGATATCCGTCGTCAACAACGTCGTCGCACCTCGATACTCGATCGTCGTGACGGCGGCCGGAATGAAAGCTGGGGTCATTCCGTCGAGCTCGGCGACGTGAAGATCCTCGGGCCGGATCAGAATCGAGATCACGTCCCCGGGCACCGGTACCTGCCCGACCTGCGACACATCCACGTTCACGACACCTATGGCCGTCGCGGCTCTGCGGGTGTCCGCGCCGATCACCCCCCGCAACAGGTTCGCTTCTCCGACGAACCCTGCGAGCCATGGGGTCGCCGGTCGCTCGTAGAGATCGTGCGGGCTCCCCGCTTGGATCAATTTCCCGTCGCGCAGCACGGCGACACGATCCCCGAGCGCGAACGCCTCGTGCTGATCGTGGGTGACGAAGATGGTGGTCACGCCGACTTCGCTGATCATGGCCGTCATCTCGCGTCGGAGTTCGACCCGGAGTGTCGCGTCGAGCGACGCGAACGGCTCGTCCAACAACAAGAAGTCGGGCTCCGGCGCCAGCGCTCGTGCCAGCGCAACCCGCTGTTGTTGGCCACCGCTGAGTGTTGCGGGATCGCGGTGACCCAGTCCGTGGAGCCCCACCAACTCGAGTACGTCGTCGACGCGCTGGCCCCGCCGGGCCGCCCGCGGCAACCCGAACCCGACGTTGTCCGCGACGGTGAGGTGCGGAAAGAGCACATGGTTCTGGAACACCATGCCGATGCGGCGCCGTTCCGGCGCCACGAGATGCGTCCGGTTCGAGAGCAGCTCTCCATCAGTATGGATGGATCCGGCAGTGGGACGCTCGAGGCCAGCAACCGCGCGGAGCAGCGACGACTTGCCCGATCCGCTGGGCCCCAACAACGCCGTCGTTGTGCCCGCTCGGAGTTCCAGGGTGATGTCGTCCACCGCTGTCTGGTCGCCATACCGGATCGTCAGGTTCCGGATCTCGAGCGACCTGCCGCGATTCATGGAGTTGTCATAGCATCCCTTCGCTCGACGGTGTGATGCCACGGCCGGGGTTGGATCACGTGCGACCCGCTGGCCTCGCCCAGCTACGATCTGACGGTGCGTCAGATAGCGCACGTCACAGGGGAACAGGCACGAGCATTGGAGAACGGGATCGGTCCGATTGGGGGCCATGGCGACACCATTCCGGCGCTGTTGCGCAGCGCGGCAGAGTGCTCCGGCGACCACCCCGCCATCGTCGACGGCGACGTCGCAATCAGCTATCGGGGCCTCCGATCCCGAGCCGATGACGCGGCTCGGGCGTTTCTTGCCGCCGGGCTGGAGCCAGGCGATCGCGTCGCCATCTGGGCTCCGAACATCTGGGAGTGGGTCGTTGCACTACTGGGCGCTCAGACGGCGGGAGGAGTTCTCGTCCCACTCAACACTCGCTACAAGGGCACCGAGGCAGCTCACATCCTCAACGCCAGCGGCGCGCGGATCTTGATGACGGTCGAGGGATTTCTCGGCAACGACTACGTGACCATGCTGGCGGGGCACGATCTGACATCGCTGGAGCGTGTCGTGCTGCTCCGGGGTGAGGTGCCCGACGGAACCCCAGCCGCCACGGTGGTGTCATTCGACGAGTTCATCGAGTCCGGTCGCGGGGTCACCGACGCAGCGGTCGACGCGAGAGCGGCGTCGGTGGGGCCCAACGATCTCAGTGATCTGCTGTTCACTTCCGGCACGACGGGCCGCCCGAAAGGGGTCATGGCGACCCATTCGCAGACGGTGCGCGCCTTCGACGCCTGGGCAACCGTCGTGGGACTCCGCAGTGACGATCGCTACCTGGTCGTCAACCCGTTCTTCCACGCCTTCGGCTACAAGGCGGGCATCGTGGCGGCGATGACCAAGGGTGCGACGCTCTACCCCGAGGCGGTCTTCGATGTGCCCGCGGTGATGGAGTCGATCGATCGGTACAGCATCACCATGATCCCGGGACCGCCCACGCTCTACCAGAGCATCATGAATCACGCCGAGTTCGATCCCGCACGGGTCACGTCACTTCGGTTGGCGGTCACAGGTGCCGCCATCGTTCCGCGGCAGCTCATCAGCGACATGCGCAACATTTTGGGATTCGAAACGGTCATTACCGGCTACGGCCTGACCGAAGCGTCGGGGATCGCGACGATGTGTCGTCACGACGATGACGACGAGACCATCGCATCGACATCTGGCCGTGCCATCCCCGGAGTCGAGGTGGAGATCCACGACCCGGAGGGCATGTCGCTTCCGGCGGGAGTGCCAGGCGAGGTCTGTATTCGCGGTTACAACGTGATGGTCGGCTACTTCAACGACCCTGTAGCCACTGCCGAGACCATCGACGCCAGCGGTTGGCTGCACACCGGTGACATCGGGGTGATGGACGAGCGCGGCGGTCTGCGTATCACCGATCGCGTCAAGGACATGTTCATCGTCGGCGGATTCAACGCCTACCCAGCAGAGATCGAGCAGCTGCTCGCCGATCATCCCGACGTTGCCCAATCGGCGGTGATCGGCGTGCCCGATGCCCGTATGGGCGAGGTCTGCCATGCGTTCGTCGTCGCTCGAATCGGAACGACACCAGACCCGGCGCAGATCATCAGCTGGGCTCGCGAGCACATGGCCAACTACAAGGTCCCGAGGGTGGTGCACCTCGTGGAGTCGTTGCCGCTCAATCCTTCCGGCAAAGTCCTCAAGTATGAGCTGCGTGACCGGATGTCGGCGCAAACTCGACCCAACGCTTCAACCGAGACAGGTTCCACATGAGATTCGCCCAGGCCCTGATCGGCGCCCGCACCGAGGACTTTTCGGCCATCGCCCGAGCCGCCGAGGCAGCGGGCTTTGCCTCGATTGCGGTTTCGGACCACGTCTTCTTTCCTGACCAGCTCGACTCCTCCTACCCGTACACCACCGACGGACGGCCGCAGTTCTCGGCCACCGCCGACTGGCCCGACGCGTGGGTACTGATCTCCTCGTTGGCAGCGGTGACCACCACCATCGAGTTCATGACCAACGTCTACGTGTTACCGCTGCGCAATCCCTTCGTCGTGGCGAAAGCCGTGGGTACCGCCGCGGTGTTGTCGAAGAACCGCGTACAACTCGGTATCGGCGCCGGATGGATGCGCGAGGAGTTCGATCAACTCGGCCAACCCTTCAACAAACGCGGAGCTCGACTCGACGAGGCGATCGACGTGCTTCGCGCGCTGTGGACCGGTGAGATGGTTGAGCATCACGGTACGCATTTCGATTTCGAACGACTACAGATGCTGCCGGCGCCGAGCCAGCGGATTCCCATTTACGTGGGAGGCCACAGCGAAGTGGCGCTTCGTCGCGCGGCGCGCAATGACGGGTGGATCGGAGTCAACTACCCGTTGGATCAGCTCGCCGAGTACTGCGCCACACTCCAGCGCTACCGCGAGGAAGCCGGCACCGCCGATCGCCCCTTCGACGTGGTCGCTTCGCCGCTGGCCATTCCTCGTCCGGAGGTCATCGAAGCGCTCGATGCCATGGGGGTCACTACCCTCCTCACCTCGTCGTGGATGATGGCGGGCCGCATGGAGGTCGCCGGGAACGAAGGCCCCGACCTCGTCTCGTCCTTCGGGGAGAAGTTCATCGCTCCCGTGCGGTCATGACGGCTGAGCGAACGCGGGCATCTGGGCTGGTGGCGTTCGGGCCTCTACCGTGGTGATCCATGGCCGCTGATCTTTTGCCGGTGCCCGACCCGGTGGACCCTGATTCGGGTGTCGAGGAGGACGAGATGCGAGCCGCAGACGGACGTGTTCCCGGCAAACGCGGCCGGGCCACGCGGTTGCGGTTGCTCGAATGCACGCAGGCGATGCTGTCGAGCGAGACCTACCGAGATCTCAAGGTCGTTGACATCGCTCGCGAAGCAGGCACGAGCCCCGCCACCTTCTATCAGTACTTTCCCGACGTCACGACAGCGATCTTGGCGCTCGCCGAGGAGATGGCGACCGACGGCAACGATCGGCTCACCGTGCTCGTTCGAACGGGGCCATGGAAGGGCGCTGCCGGCTTCGAGACCGCCACGGCCATTGCTGGGGGGTTCATCCAGTTCTGGGAAGAACGATGGCCGCTCATGCGAGTCATGGAACTCACCTCGGCCGAAGGTGATCAACGATTTCGTTCGATACGGACCCGTCTGCTGAACGAGTTCACGGTCGCGCTCTCCGAGGTGATCGCGTCGGTGCGAGGTGGCGGCTCCGCAGACGACCCGATGGCGACGGCATCGGTGCTCGTGTCGATGCTCGCCCACGTTGCCGCTCACCGTTACGGCTTCGAGTTCTACGGAATACGGACCGACGAGCTCCAACGATCGATGGCGCAGATCCTCTACACGACGGTGACGGGTGCGAAGCCGCCGAAGGTTTGAACCGGAACAACTCCAGCGGCGGGGGAGTTGTATGACCCATGACTGACATCAACGAAGCTGACACCGCGGTTGCCGACATTCCCGGCGGACCCTTCGACATCGAGTTCTTCTTCGATCCAGCATGCCCGTTCGCATGGCTGACCTCTCGATGGATCACGCGGGTGCAGGAACTCCGTGGGATCACCGTCGGGTGGCGGTTCATCTCGCTGAAGATCATCAACGAGGGCACCGAGGCCTCGGAAGCAATGTTGGAGAGCCACACCGCCGCCATCCGCTACCACCGGATCTGCGTCGCCGCTCGCGAGCAGTTCGGCAACGACACCGTGCTGGCCCTCTACTCAGCCTTCGGCGAGAAGATGTGGTACTCGAAGCCGGAGGGCGATTTCTTTCAGGCGATGGGCTCGGCGGCCTCGCGCATCGATGTTGCCAAGATCCTGGCGAACCTCGGGCTTCCCGCCGCCCTCCTCGATGAGGCGGATAATGAGGCGCACGATGTGGTGCTCCGAGCTGAGACCGAGCTGGCGTTCTCTCGTACTGGGGCTGATGTCGGGACTCCCATCATCACGTACGACCCGCCGAACGGGAACTCGCTCTTCGGACCAGTCATCAGCAGCGTCCCCGACGACGAGACAGCCCTTCGGTTCTACGACGCCATGCGCACCATGGCCGACTTCCCGGCGTTCAGTGAGTTGAAGCGCACCAAACGCGCCCCGCTCGATCTCCCCATCTTCAACTGACCCGAGGCACCCCGGAACAAGTGTTGAGGTTGTCTGAGGGTTGAGGTTGGGCAGGGCTGCCCTGTTGGCCGCCGACTCCACGGCGATACGGTCGGTGCCGCATCGCGGGTTTGTTGAAACCGGCCGACAACACTCGACAGGCACGACGTGCCGGGCCGGGGATGAGACGTGGCGGACGAGCTACTGGGCGCCGATACCCACGAACTTCGTGCGCTCGCCAGTGCATGCGGAGACGCCGCTCAGTCGATCCGTTCATCGACGATGTCCCTGGCAGCGGGGCTTCGGCTGCTCGAGTGGGCCGGGGTCGATGCTGATGCGTTTCGGCAGCGAACGGTGGGCGACATCATTCGATGGTCTGATCAGCTCGTCAACGAGCTCGGCGGCGCCGGTGGGGCCCTTAATCGACACGCCGAACGTCAGGACTGGGCGAGCAGGTTCGAGCCGGAGCTCGTCGGCGTCGTCGGTCGCTCAGGCCCACTCACTGCCCCATCGGTCATCGGAACTCCAACCGATCACCCCGGCGCGCCATGGACACAGACACCCGACCCCGTCCGGTACGGCACCACGACTGCTCACATCTTGTTCAACGATCCGGCGGGCGATGGTCGGATAGCGGTGGTCGTCGGCACGCTCGGCACCGCTGCCCATGTCGCCGTGTTGGTTCCTGGCATGGGGACCGAAGCAACCGACATCGGATCGCTGGTCGCCGACGCCGAGCGACTTCGGAGGGCGGCCGAAGGCGTCGGTGGTTCGACAGCGGTGGTGGCGTGGATCGGCTACGACGCTCCCAAGGGGCTCGACGATCCACACCGATTCGAGGTGGTCTCCGAAGCCCAGGCGATCGCCGGTGGTGCAGCATTGGTCGCCTTTGTGTCTGAGTTGCGATCGATGGCCCCCGGCTCGATCACGGTGATCGGCCACTCCTACGGATCGACGGTCGTCGGCGATGCGGCCAAATCAGGTTTGGACGCGGACCGTTTGGTCGTGATCGGCAGTCCGGGGATGTCGGCGAATTCGATCGATGATCTGCACCTGTCGCCGAAGACCGAGTTGTTCGCCGCAGCGATCCCGGGAGACCCAGTTGCCCATCTCCAGTGGTTCGGCGATGATCCGACCGCGCCCGGATTCGGGGCCAGAGTGTTCGACACCGGCACAGGTGCGTCGCTGCTTGCGAATCCCTTCGACAATCATGGCGAGTACTTCGCGCCCGGGTCACTGTCGCTCGCCAACGTCGGTCGGATCGTGGCGGGTGCAACGCCATCTTCCCGCACGCCAACCTCGATCGAAGCAGTCGTTGCCGCCAGCGATGGGTTACGCGACCGAATCGCCGAGCACGTCGATCGGGCGCAACGGATGATCACGGTCCCGGTGATCGATGGACCTGTCGATGAGATCGTCGACGCAGTGCAAGCGATCGAACAGGCGGAGCATCGCATCGTCGACGGCGTTGCCACCTACATCGACGATGTCGTCGAGAAACTCCGCCTCTGGTGACCAATGTGGTTCCGCTACGCGAACGGACGGTCGTCGCGGGCGAGGGGCTTCCTGAACGAATACTGTCGCTCTTTCTCCACTTCCCGGGTGCACCTGGAGAGCCACTACGGTCGGCGGTGATGCCAAGCCGTAGTGAGATCCGACGTGGAGCGTCCGAGGCTGAACCGGTCGAGGCTGAACCGGTCGAGGTCACCCCGTCTGCCGTTCGATCTCGGCCCCTCGGTAGAAACTTTCTGTTGGCGATGCTCCTCATCATCGGCGTCGGGTTGGGCATTCGAGGTCTGAACATCGCCGTCTGGCGCCCGCTCGAGGTCCCGCCGATCACGCAGCTCGACACTTATGAAAAACGCGACCCCGATGCGTTGGCACTCGGCGGCGACGCCCTCTACTACCACTACCAAGCGAAGGGATTGACGAAGGGTCTGGGCTACGTCGACGGATACCGCTACGGCGCCTTCGGTCTCGTCAGGCCGTCCGCATCTCACCCTCCAGCTTTCGCGACCTACCTGGCGATGTGGACATTGCTGGGCGTTGACTCGCCGCAAGGTCATCGATTCGCAGCCGCGCTGCTGTGCCTCGTCACCATCTCGGCGGTGGCGGGCACCGTTCGACGACTGGCACGGGACCGGGCCGCGCTGATCGCCGCGACCATTGCGGCGCTCTACCCGGGGGCATGGATCAACGACACCATGTTGTTGTCCGAAGCGCTCGCCCAAGCTGCCGTCGCGGCCTTTCTGTACGCGGCAACAAGAACGTGGCAGGAGCGATCACCCAAGTGGGCGGCGCTTGGGGGTCTGGCCGCCGCGGTCGCGACCCTCACCCGCAATGAACAGATCGTCCTCTTCGCTGTCCTCGTCGTGATGCTGGTGTTCAGCGACGGCATTCGGATCTGGCGGAGCGCCAAGGTCTGGGAGAGCGTTCGGCTGGCGGCGGTTGCGGGGCTGACCGGGTTGGTCCTCATCGTGCCGTGGGTGGCTCGGAATCTCGCGACCTTCGATCAGACGACGATCTTCACGACCGGGATCGGCGGTGCCATCTCGGCGGCAAATTGCGATGCCACCTATCGCGGCGAGCTGCTCGGTTGGTACGCCAACTGTTTCACCGGTCCCTTCCCCGAGGTGCGGACCGATGAGAACGGTCTGCCTTACGAGGTGAACGCCGCGGGTGAGGTGATCGACGAAACGGGGCGTGACATCGCGCCCTACGAGCAGGGGTCGGCGTATCTCCGCGATCACACCAGCGAGCTGCCCAAGGTGGTCGCGGCTCGGGTCGGCCGACTGTGGGGCTGGTTCCGGCCCGCCCAGACGACCCGTCTCGAGATCTTCATCGAATCCCGCGGTGTGTGGCAGTCCTGGTTGGCGCTGGCCTCGATGTATGCGTTGCAGGTGGGCGGTGTCGTGGGCCTCGTGGTCATGCGACGACGGCGACTCCCGATCTCGCCGACCCTGGCGCTCGTTGCCGTTGCGACCTTCGGCGCGGCGATCACGTTCGGAGTAGCTCGATATCGGGGGACGGCGGAGATTGGTCTGATGGTTCCAGCGGCGATTGCGATCGACGCCGCTCTTGGATCCATCGAATCGCGACGTCGAGCCCGATCCCACCGAACACCACCCACACCATCTCCATCGCTATCCGATAGCGCGTGATCGGCATCGAGCTGGCGGCCGTGACGATGACCATCGTCATCAGAACGAGCGGTGCCAAGATCGAGATCTTTCGTCGGCGGGTCGATACCAGCCCGATGATGGCGAACGCTCCGAAGAGGTAGTAGCTGACCAAGCCTGCCTGGCGGGGACGCTTTCCTCCGCGCTCGAAGAAGGTGTCGAGATCGACGCCCTGCAGCGGCCGGTAGACGTTGAGGATCCGCCCGATCCGAGCGGCGACCACCACTGGCAGGCGACTCTTGTGCGAGGAGATGTAGTCGAGGGCGTTCTCGCGCAGGAACAACTCGACCTCGGATTCGTCAGCGCCCTCGGGCCACTCGAGCCGCCAGCAGTTGGCGTCGGTGTAACCGAGCAGATCGCCGTAGTAGGTCCGGTCACAGTTGGCGACGTCGAGGACGAATCCGGTTCCGATCGAGATGTAGACCGGCTCCCGGTAGGTCGCGAGATTGCGGATCACCCACGGCGAGATCACGATCCCCGCCGCCAGCACGGCAACGATGCCGGTGCTGAACAGCAGTCGCCACGATCTCTCGCGACGGGCGACCAAGAGCGCCACTGGACCGATCATCAACACGATCAAGATCTGACCCTCCGAACGCGTCAGGGTCGCCAGCCCGATCATGACGCCGAGCAGCGCCGCAGTGCGCCACGTAGGTGTCTCGATCACCCGGTAGGCGGCCCACATCACAGCCGCGGCGAACATCGCGTAGAGCGATTCCGACAGGATCAGCCCGTCGTTGATCCACAAGTTCGGATAGACGGCGGCACAGAGCGCTGCGCACCACCCTGCAAGGTTCCGTCCGGTGATTCGTCGCGCCAACAATCCCGCGGCGATGACCGCTGCAGTGCCCGCGATCCCGCCGGCGAATCGCATGGCCAACGGCGAGTCCAGCCCCACAAGATGGAACAGCGACAGGAAGGCCGTGAACAGCGGGGGTTTGCCGGCCGAGGGCTGGACGACGCCAGTGAACTTCTCGACGAAGGGGTTGGCGAACCCCTTGCCGTCCGCCAACAGCTTGGACTGCCACCAGTACCACGTGTTGTCGTCCAGGCTGAACGGTGGTGGCGACAGATGTCGATAGGACAGCATCACCATGCCCCATCGCACGGCCAGCCCGACGAGCCCGATGAGCGCGAGTCCGAGATGGAAGCGCCTTCGGTCGTTCGTCACGGCCACGAAGCTATCGGGATCCGCCCCTGGATCGTGGAGCTCGAACGAGCGGGGCTCGATCAGCGGCACGAGATCAGTAGGACAAGATCAGTGGGACGTGGTCAGCCGATGACCCCGGCTGAGCGGAGTTCCGCCAACTGCTGGGACGTGAAGCCCAATTCTTCGGTCAGCACAGCGTCGGTGTGTTCTCCCACCCACGGCACGCGGGTCTCGGGTCCTTCCGCGACGGCGGACATCTTCACGGGGTTACCGGGAACCAATACCGGCTCGGCGACATCATCGGTCCGAGGCATCTCGATGAGCATGTTGCGCGCCGCAACGTGTGGGTCCGAGATGAGCTCGGGCGCGGAGTTGCAGGGTCCCGCGGCAATTCCCGCCTCGCCCAGGAGTTCGCACACCTCCAGTTTGGTCTTGGTTGATGCCCAGCCCTCGACGGCCGGCCGGATCAGCGATTCGAGGTGTTCGACCCAGCCCGGGCGAGTCGCGAGTCGTTCGTCGCTGAGCCACTCGTCGTGACCGATGAGCCGCGCCAACCGGTCGAACTGGTGCTCACGCCCGACTTGCATGACGAACCAGCCATCGCTCGCTTGGAAACCGTGCATGATGAGCGGCGGTTCATCGCCGGGTCGTCGTCCGAGCGACCAGAAGTTCGACACGACGTCGGTCATGGCAACCATCGCATCGAGCATGGCGATGTCGACGTATTGGCCTCGACCCGTCCGTTGCCGATGCGCCAGGGCAGCCAGGATTCCGATGACGCCGTATAGCGCAGAGCCGATGTCGCCCAGCGCGCCGGCCGGGGCAACTCGGGGCGGATCGTCGCCCGATCGGGTGTGTTCGTAGATGCCCGACATTGCCTCGGGGATCATGGCGTAGGCGGGCCAGTTCCGATACGGACTGTCGCCGGTGTTGCCGAAGCCGGAGATCGACAGGTAGATCAGTTCGGGCCAGCGGGCGCTGAGGGTGTCGTAGCCGAGCCCGAGGCGATCCATAGCGCCTGCCTTGTTGTTCTCGGCCACGACGTCGAATCGTCCGGCCAACTCGATGAAGATCTCCTTCGCTGCGGGTTCCTTCAGATTGAGGCTGATGGTCTGCTTGTTGAAGTTGTTGCGCAGAAAGGTCGCTCCCACTGCGTCCCCGAACGGGTCGGTCATCGCCGGAAGAGCGCCCCGCCCGGACTCGCCACCGATCGGCTCGACTTTCACCACGTGGGCCCCGAGTCGGGCCAACAACTGGGTGGCATAGGGAAGCGCCTGCATCTGCTCGGCAGCCAGGATCCGGATGCCGTCGAGTGGGCGTCCGTTCGCTACGGCGTCTTCGTTGGCGATGTCTCCGAGACGCATGTGCTTCCCTCCGTCGGACTCCGGGCACGGTACCCGAAAACCTGACGCGCGTGTCAGGTTGCCGGCACCGCGTCAGTCCAGCCAGTCGAGCCACGCCAGATGGGCGTGACAGCGAGCGATCACACGGTCGTCTCGGACGCCCTGTCGCCAACGACTCAGACCGACGATCGTTCGGAATTCGTCGGGATCATCGGTCGGCAGTCCTGGATCCACGAAGCGGACGTTGGCGCCGGAGGCCTCGGCGCTGATCAGCGTGATGGTCCGATCAGAGCCGTGGTGGTCGATGATCGAATCGAGCGCCAGTCGCCGGTCACGGTGAAGATAGGTGAGGAACCACGAGTGGATGATCACCACATGGTGATCAGCGGGGAGGTCTTCGATGACGTCGGCGATCTCGTCGACGGCATCGCCGCGGATCATGGTGGGCTGTTCATCGCCGAACTCCATCACGGCGGCGTCGAAACGGTTTCGCCGCTCGATCTGCTCGGCCCAGATGCACGCCCGAAGCCATTCGAGGGCGTCGAGATCGTTGCTGCTCACGGGTTCGAGATCGACGCCGATCCGCTGCGTGATCGCCGGAAGTGGCGCATCCAGCGGGGGATCGCCCCGCCGGAGATCGCACGACAGCGCGACGCGTGAGTTCGTGTGGCCTCGCTCGATGCCATCACCGAAATCGTACCGATAGGAATCGAACCGGAGGTTGAGTCCGGCGGAACAACCCAGCTCCACCAACGCCGTGGGCTGGCCGCTCACGTCGAGACATCCAGCTCGAACAGCCGGCCACCACAGCGCCGATCGGTTCGGCTCGTTGGTCTGGGTGGATCTTGTCGACATCGTTGCTTCGAGCTCGCTCCGATGGCTCCGAATGAACGCCTCGATGGACGGCCATGGGTCGCCACTGGGAACTGCGGACGCCGTCACCGAGGGGAACCAGCGGGCGGCATCGTCGTGGCCATGGCGAATGATCTCTCGGTTGAGGGCCGCCAGGAAGAGAACTGGTCGACGTTGGCCGACGGGGGCGGCCTCCATGATCGTCAGGAGTTCGCGATCCGCCGCCATCTCTCGACAGATTCGGCCGTAGAGCGGGACGCGTGCGCCATCGTCGTGATCGAAGGCCAGAAACATCTGGGCCAATCGCTGGGTGTCGAGCTGCGAAGGTGACGCCGCCATCTCTGGATCGTAGGGCCGTTGTCGAGGAGTACCACTCGCTGGATCTGGTGGGTCGCCCAGCTAGAGAGAGCGGAGCAATTCCGGAGCCGGTCGCCGGGCGGACCGGATGACCACGGCGGCCGCAATTGCGGTGGCGCCGAGCGCAATGATGCTCACGGCACCGAGATAGGCCCACGGAACCGCCAGCGCGCTCGGGGCGGGGTCGAAGACACCCGTGAGCACTTTGACGAGCGTCAGCGCAACTGCCCACCCGCCCAGCGCTCCAGCCACCAGACCGCAGCCGGCCACGAGCCCGCCCTCGACCCAGACAAAGGCTCCGAGTTGTCGACTCGTCGCACCCAGAGCCGTCGTGATCGCCCAAGTTCGGTGTCGCTCAGCCAGTCCTAACCACAACACGAGGCCGGATGATGCGCCGGCGAGGATCAGCGCGAACCCGAGTTCAACCTTGGTGAGCCCGGCGAGGTCAACGGCGGTGAGGGTGGAGCCGATGATTGTGCGACTGGTCAGGATGTCCGTGATCTGAGCAGTGTCTCCCAACGTTGTGCGGAGATCACGGGCGACACCAGCGATGTTGTTGCCGCCGGTGTCGACGAGGAACGCCCCGACGGCATCTGTTCCTGTGGCCTGAGCGATGTAGTCGGCGTTCGCCAACAGAAAGCTGTCGTGGGGAGCTGTTGGGAACTCACGGGCGATACCGACGTAGGTGAAGGGCACCTCCCGGTACTGCTTCGTCTGGCCATTCTGGAGCCGGAGTGTCAGGTGATCGCCGGGATGGAGTTGGAAGTCCTTCACGGTCTCCTCAGAGACGAGGATCGAATCAGGTTGGGAGGCGAGTCGCGACATGAGTTCCTTCGCGGTCCCACCGACGAAATAGGCATCCTGGAGTTTCGTCGAGCTGACGATGGTGGTCGGATTCACGCCATAGAGGTCCTGGAGATCGGCACCGACATAGGCGAAGCGATGTTGGATCGCCTCGACACGCCTTACACCAGGCACGGCGGCGATCACCGATGCCGCCATCGCAGGAACCACGACCCCGGGCGATTGTGTGACGGTGACGTCGGCACCATTGCTGAGCAGCGCATCGATGTCTGCCTGCTGGCGGTAGGTGCTGTTGAAGACGGCCGTCGAGGCTGCGAACGCCAGGGTTGCTGCCACGAGCGCCGCGCCGCGTGCGAGCAGCCGACGCTGGCGCTGCAAGCTGGCGGCGACCGTGTCGGCCAGACCGCCCGCGAGTGGACGCGCCATTGCGGCGACCAACGGACGACCGCGATTCACCAACACGTACGTGAGACGCCAGGTGAGCAGGGACAGGCCGACCCAGATGAGCGAAGGTCCCGCAAAGGCCCAGTACGACACCGACAATTTGGGAAGCCCTTCGACGGCGAGCACCAGTTTGTATCCGGAGCGGCTTGTCAGCCAGAAGACGAAGCCGCCGACCGCCAGGAGGATCAGGTCGACGCCCGCCCGGTACCACCAGGGTGCTGGGGAACGGGCTGGTCCCAGACGTGACGCCGCGACCGTGATGGCTCTGGCGTCACGCCAAGCACGACCGCCAACGGTGATGCCAGCAATCGATAGGCCTACGAGAGCAGCGCTGACCATCCACATTGCGCCTGCGACTCCCGCGCCGAACCCGAAAGTGCCGAAGGCGACACGGCCGATGGTCGCTGCGATCGCGAGTCCGACCAGTGAGCCGACGATGCCGACGGACAGGGCTTCGGCCAATCCGAGACGCACCAGAGTTCGTCGCGTGGCACCCCGAGTTCGCAGTAGCGCCTGATCCCGGCGTCGTCGTTCGGCGGAGGCGTCGGCCACTGTCGCCGTGAGGAGGAACGCGAGCACAACACCAGGGAGACCGAGAAAAAGGAAGAGGACCTGGCTGTACAACGCATCCGCTCGGGCAGCGTCGAGAGTTGCCCCGAGGTTGTTGCCCACGAGGGCGGAGCCAGCAAGGGTTACCTCGAGGTTGCGTGCGGCTCCGCTGACCTGATCGAAGCCTGCCGCTGGGTCGCTGGGGAGTCGATGGTCCAAGCGGGCGTGAATCTGGGTGCGGACGAAGTCGGGTCGGGTCGAAGCAACCGCATCGAAGGCGCTGTGCCATTGCGCCGAGGGCAGGAGCAACACATTGTCCGGTGGTGCCTGCGGCTGGGAACCGATCGGGGCCCCGACCGTCTGGAACAGCGAATCGGCCTGGGGAAGATCGACGATCCCGTCGACTCGAACGACGATGGGTTCGAGGCCGGCGCGGGCGATGGAAATCGTCTCCCCGACCGAGGCGCGGAGGTTGGCGGCGGTCTGTTGAGCCAGGAGTACCCCCGCTTCGTTGCCGGTGAGTTGGCGGATCGCCGATGGAAAGGTTCGCCGATAGGTGTCTGAGATGCCCAGCACGACTCCGGCTCCGGTGGTCTGAGTGGTCGTGCCATTCGAGGTCGTCAGACCTGGCACCGACGCGAATCCCACGCTCTCAGAAGAGGTGACTGAACTGGAGCCCGCAACTTGGTTGGCGACCATGTCTGGATTGGAGCCGAGGGAGGCTTCGACCTGCCAGTCGATCGCCACCCGATCTATGGCACGCGCTGTCATGGTGGATTTGGATCGGGCGAGAAACGCCCCGACCGAGCCGAGAAGCGCAACGGCAAGTGCGACGCCCCCGACCGTGAGCAGGAATCGGCCTCCCCGTCGGCGGATGTTCGACATCACCCAGGTCAGATCGAGCACAACAGGTCCTCTTCCGTTGTGGGGTGCGGAGAAACGTCGAGACGTCCGTCCTCGATGGACCATCTGGTGGAGAACCGACCGGCGACATCGGGATCGTGGGTCGACACGACGACTGCCGCATCGGAGCTATCGGCTGCCGCCAGGAGCGTGTCGATCACGGTCGTTGCCGTTTCGCGATCGAGCTGCCCTGTGGGCTCGTCCGCGAAAATGAGAGTCGGTTGTTGTGCGAGGACTCGGGCGATCGCGACCCGCTGGGACTGCCCCCCCGACAACTCCTCGGGAAGCTTCGTGGCGAGGTCCGCGATTCCCAGTTGCTCGAGAGCCCCGAGGGCGCTGGAGCGAGCGTCGGCTGGCGGGTGATCCATGAGGAGGAGGGGGAGCGAGACGTTCTCGGTCACGTCGAGCGACGAAATGAGACTGCGGGACTGGAACACCATGCCGACTCGGCCGGGGCGCAAACTCTCGATCGAGCCGATCCCCGGCCAGGTCACCGACCCGCAACTGGGCAGCTCGAGGCCCGCGAGCAGGTGCAAGAGAGTCGACTTGCCCGACCCCGAAGGTCCCATGATCGCGATCCGATCGCCGAAGTGAATCTGACACGTGACCGATTGCAGGGCGACCACCGCTCGTGCGTCTGCGCCGAATGTTCGCCCAGCACCGTCTGCCGTGACGATGACGCCCGCTGAAGCGATGCGTGCCGTCATCATGATTGGACCTGCCCGTCTCTCAGCCGGATCCGTCGTGTGGCGCGGTCTGCCACCGCTTCGGTGTGGGTGACGATCACCACTGCGGCGCCGCTCCCGGCGCGACGTTCGAGCAGATCAAGAACGCTTGTCGCCGTCGTGGAATCGAGTTCCCCGGTTGGTTCGTCGGCCAGGACGACCACGGGATTGTTGGCCAGGGCGACGGCGAGCCCGGCGCGAGCCGACTCGCCGCCGGAGAGTTCGGACGGGTAGGCGTGGCAGCGATGTCCGAGGCCCAACTCATCGAGAAGGGCGGCCGCCCGAACGGCATCGACGCCGTTGGCGAGACGTTGGGCGGTCGCGATGTTTCCGGCCACCGTCAGGTGATCCCAGAGGTTGTCATGTTGGAACAGCAGACCGAGGTGGCGGGCTCGGAGGAGCGAACGTTCTGCCTCCGGCCGTCGACTCATCGGTGTTCTGTCGATTCGGACCATGCCACCGTCAGGATCATCGAGCCCCGCGAGGCAAGCGAGCAGGGTTGATTTTCCAGAGCCGGATGGTCCGGTGATGGCGATGACCTCGCCGGCCTCGACTGACATCGACACGCCCCGGAGGGCCAGGGTCTCGTCGTCTCCGGCATGGAAAAAGCGGTAGAGCGAGTCGGCCTCGATGAGCGGCGCGTTCATGTGTTCCATCCGAATCCTTCAGTGACCATTTTCCAGGGATCGACGTTGTCGGAACCTGTGGCACCCGACAACGTCAGGGTGGCGGTCGTTGTATTCTTCGAGAACTGGTACTGCTCGACGTCGAGCGTGATCCGCTTGCCGGTGACGGCGTTGGGGTCGCTGGTTCGTTGGTAGGTGACCAACACCGCCGGTCCGGCTGGACGCTGAACGGTCGTAGCGGCGACGAATCGGTACGCCGAAAGGGCGAGCGCCTGCAGTGCCGAAGATGCTGAGGCTTCGGTGGGCGCTGCCGGGGCGGTTCCCCAGGTCAGATCGATGGAGTTGTACTTGTCGGTGAACGCCACATGATCGGTTGCGAGGTCGCTCCTCGCCCACCCCTCAGGAACTTTGACCGTGAACCCACCGTCTGCTGGGTAGGCAACGAATGCCTGGTTGTCGGGAATGTCGCCAGGCGCGACCACCTCGGGAGCATTCGGATCCGGTCCAGAGGCGGTGGTGACTGGGGGCGATTGTGCCGAGGACGGGGCGGGTGATGCGGATCCGCTTCCGGCGACTCCTGTCCCGTTGGTGTTCAGTGTGGTGGTGCTGAGCGAGCTCGAAGTGCTCGTCTTTCCGCCACAACTCATCAGCACGACGGGGGCGCTGATCAGCGCAACGGTCACCATGGCTCGTCGAGTACGTCTGAAATTCATCACGGGAATCTCCGGCTGTCGGCCCACGCCTGACTGGCATCGGATCGTGATGAGAACATACGAAAGGTCCGGTTCGAGCCTGGTCTGTCGTCGATGAGCGGGTGGTTAAACATCGCTCGTTGTCGGCTCTGCGTGACACGTACGGACCTAACCTGACGCCGTGAACGGAAAAGTGCTGATCGTGGAGGACGACCCTGCCATTGGATCGAATCTTCTGCGGGCACTCACGAATTCCGGATACACCTGCGAGCTGGTCGCAACGATGGAGGCTGCCCGCCAGATCGAAGCAGCGCCTGCGCTGGTGCTGCTGGATCTCGGACTCCCAGACGGCGATGGGCTCGACTTGGCTCGGGACCTGCTCGTTCGTTGGCCTGATTTGTCGGTCATCATGTTGACCGCGCGTGCCGAGGAGATGGACATCGTCATCGGTCTGGACACAGGAGCGGTCGACTACATCACCAAACCCTTCCGCCTGGCCGAGTTGTTGGCCAGGGTCCGAGCCCACCTTCGACGACCCGTCGAACGGCATGACCTCACGACACTGACCGATGGATCACTGGTGGTGGATGTTCCTGCCAGGCGAGTCACGCTCGATGGTCTCGACGTTGACCTGCGGGCCAAGGAGTTCGACCTGATGGTCGAGCTCCTGTCGAATCAAGGCACCGTGGTCACCCGCGAGGATCTGATGTGCAACGTTTGGGATGAGCATTGGTTCGGCTCGACCAAGACCCTCGATGTCCACATGGCGGCCCTTCGTCGCCGACTCGGCGAGGAACCCGGCGCGCCGAGTCGGATCACGTCGTTGCGGGGTGTCGGGTACCGGTGGGAACCTACCCAGCCAGCGGCCTGAGCTGATGCGTCGTCGAATCCTCACCGCCATCATCGGGATCGCGATTCTTTCCACGATCGTCCTGACCGTTCCGCTCGCCATCATTGGTGCGCACCGCGCCAGAGACGACGCGTTCCGCGAACTCGATCGAGCCGCCGAACGAGCCTCAGCGTCGGTGTCTGCTGATCTCGGGAGGAGCAATGATCCCGTCGATCTGCCGGTGTTCGAATCGAATATTTCTGTGGCCGTCTTCGATGAAGCAGGTCGTCGTGTCGCGGGACGAGGGCCCGAATCGCCGGATTCGGTCACCGCCAAAGCCATCTCGGTCACCGAACGGGGTGTCGTTGGGGGGGACCACGTGGTCGCTCGTCCCATCATCTTTGATGAACAACGGATCGGCGTGATCCGATCGGCCGAACCGGTCAGTGAGACCACGTCGAGAATTCAGCGTGATCTTTTCCTCTTGGTGGCGATCGACCTCGGGGCGATCTTGGTGGCCGTGATGGTTGGCTGGGTCCTGTCGGCACGGCTCGTGCGTCCACTTCAATCAATCCGCGACGATGCCGTACGACTCGGCAATGGGGACTTCTCGGTACAACCGAGCACGAGCGGGGTCGCGGAGCTCGACGACACGTCGGCGGCGCTGGCGGAAACAGCGCATCGCCTCGAGGCGGCCATGATGCGCGAACGGGCATTCTCCGCCAACGCCTCCCATCAGCTCCGCACGCCGCTCACCGCGATGCGCCTCGTGATCGAATCTGAGGTGATGATCCCACGCGCCGATCCACTTGCTGTGCACCGTGAATCGCTTGCGGAACTTGATCGCCTCGAGTCGACGATCGACACTCTGCTGTCCGTCGCTCGTGATCGGCCGCTGCGCCGCGGGTTGATTGATGTCGCCACATTGAGTGATCAGATCCTGTCCCGTTGGAACGGCGTGTTGGCGGCGTCAGGACGCCCGTTCCATCTCCTTGCTCCGGCACACCTCGATGCCCATGCGAGCACCGACGTGCTCCACCAGATCCTCGATGTGCTGATCAGCAACGCCGATGTCCACGGAGCGGGCGAGGTGACGGTAGCCATATCAGGCGTCGCCTCGAGCGTGGTGCTGACGGTGACCGACGAAGGCGCGATCGACCGTCATGTCAGCGATCTCTTCGTGCATCGTGACCCGGGAGCTGAGGGGCACGGGGTCGGGCTGGCAGTCGCACGAGCACTGGCCGAGGCGGAGGGAGGAAGGTTGACGCTGGCGTGTGCTTCCCCGACGACCTTCCGGACCGTCCTTCCCGACCTTCGCTGAACGCGTCCGCTGGATGTCGTTTGTCAAATAGCCGTCCGTTGACCGACCGGTAGCGACTGTCTCACCCGCGGTCGGTCAGGATGATTCAAAGCCTCCGGAGATGTGAGTCGTGGCGCTGTGCCGAACCTCCGCTGTCCAGAACAGTGAATGTTGGCGGAACCGACTCGGTTCTACGATTCCGGTCGCGCTGTCGCAGACCATCGAGTTGAAAACCCGGAACTATGAACATCTACTCCAGCTGTCCGAGACGCGTGATGAACACCGCCAGGGTGATCGTCCTCGCGATCAGCCTCATGGGATGCTCCAAGGGCGGGAGCGCGGTGGCTGGCTCCAACACGTCGGTCAGCGGATCCTCCCGAGTGTCCTCGACGACTTCGACGTCGTTGGATCCCACGACGACATTGGATGTGTCGCCCCCAACTCTCGCCCCCTTCCTCCAGCCCCTCCGGCAACGCGTCTACGTGCCGAATGGGCAATCGGACACTGTTTCGGTGATCGACCCGGCGACGCGCAAGGTCGTCCAGTCGTTCCCTACGTCGAAAGAACCACAGCACATTGTGCCCTCCTACGATCTTCGGACCCTGTGGGTTCTGGACAACGCTGGCAACAATCTGATCCCGATCGATCCGGCGACGTCCAAGCCTGGAATGGCAATCCCCGTCGAGGACCCGTACAACCTCTATTTCACGCCTGACGGGACGGAAGCAATCGTGGTCGCCGAGGCGAAGAGACGGCTCGACTTCCGCGATCCGCAGACGATGGCGTTGCGGCGATCGCTCCCCGTGCCGGACTGTGGCGGCGTGAATCACATCGACTTTCCAGCCGACAACAGCTACCTGATAGCGACATGTGAGTTCAGCGGCCGGCTTGCGAAGATTGACTACCGCAACGGCGTCGTCCTCGAAACGCTCGACGTTCCCGCAGATCCGATCGATGGCATGGCCGCTATGCCTCAGGACATCCGCATGGGACCGGATGGGACGTCTTTCTATGTGGCCGACATGACCCGCGGAGGCCTCTATGTCGTCGATGGGTCGTCGCTGAGTATCACCGGGTTCATTCCCACTGGCATCGGCACCCATGGGATCACGCCGAGCCGGGATCGCTCCGTGTTCTACGTTGCCAATCGCGGGTCGCGTTCGACAAGCGGCACCCGCCACGGTCAGGGTTCGATCTCGGTGGTCCATCCGGCAACGGGAACTGTCACGTCGACCTGGCCTGTGCCCAGCGGCGGCAGCCCCGACATGGGAAACCTGAGTACCGACGGCACACAATTGTGGGTCTCGGGACGCTTCGATGAGGAGATCTATGTGTTCGACCTGGTCAAGGGCGGGTTCGCCGATCGGATCAGGGTCGGGAGCGGCCCGCATGGACTCACCTACTGGCCACAACCCGGTCACTACTCGCTCGGCCACACTGGGAACATGCGATGAGTGCACCGAAGGAATCCCCAGACCGGTCCCGGCGATTGTTCCTGTTCGGAGCGGCCGCCGCGACCGTTGGTCTGTCGGCGTGTGGCGCTGACGTCACCCGCGACCCCGCGACTAGCGCTGGCTCGTCGGGTTCCTCGGTGATTCCCCTCGATGCCGGACCAGCGAGGTCGGGTGTTGCACCGACGTCAGCTTTGACTGGACCGACGACCGCTCGCTTTGTCAGTCACGGACCGAGCGACACGGCGTCGATTGCGTTGACGTTTCACACCAATGGTGATTTGGGGCTGGTGCAGCAATTGTTCGATGCCATCACCGCTCGGAAAGCACACGCCACTTCGTTCATCGTGGGCAACTGGCTGGAACAACATCCTGACTGGGCGAAGCGCCTGGTCGACGGTGGAATCGAGCTCGCCAATCACACCTACGCGCACCTTGGGTTCGAGAAATTGTCGCCCGCGAGAATGCTCGAGGAAGTGTCGATGTGTCGCGACGTGCTCGTCCGATTGAACGGGAAACCGGGCGCGTTCTTCCGGCCATCGGGCACCAAGAACGGCATTGATTCGCCATCACCGGCCGCCATGGCGGCAGCGGGAAATGCGGGCTACGCCACCGTGCTGGGGTACGACCTCGACCCGTTCGACTATCGGGATCCCGGCTCATCGGCCGTGGTCTCGCGGACCATCGCGGCGCTCCATCCCGGTGCGATCGTCAGCCTGCACTTCGGCCATCCGGGAACGATCACGGCCTTGCCCTTGATCTTGGATGCCATCGAACAACAGGGTCTCACGACGGTGACCGCCAGCGAACTTCTGGCGTAGCGCCCGGGCCCGGGATGCGACCTATCACAACGCCGCCGGTGGGCAATCGGGTTCGCTTTCGCGATGTTCGTCTGCCGGATCTGGATAGCAGGGCGCACTCCTCGCCCGATCTGCGTACGATCTGACGTTGTGTCAGATTCTGTGAGTTCCGAGACGTCTTCGACGGAGGTTGCGTGGGGTCTGCAGTTGCCGATCCAGTCTCAGTCGTCATCATTCGTGCAGCCCTGGGAACCGTCGGCTGGTTCGCGGGAGTTGGCCGCCGTCGCCGTCGCTGCTGATCACGCGGGCGTCGGATATCTGGCGGTGTGCGACCACGTTGCCATTCCGGCGGATCTCACGAAAGCGATGGGTTCGGAATGGTTCGACACGGTGGCCACTCTCGGCTGGCTGGCGGGGATCACCACGAGAGCTCGGCTACTGAGTCACGTCTTCGTGGCCGCGTATCGGCATCCCGCTGTGACTGCCAAGGCCTTCTCGACGCTCGATGTGCTGTCGGAAGGTCGAACGATTCTCGGGGTCGGCGCTGGTCACGTCGGCGACGAGTTCGACCTCCTGGGCATCGAGTTCACCAAGCGTGGGACGTTGACTTCGACGGCCATCGAGGAGATTCGAGAGATCTTCAGGACCGGGACGGTGAAGGGTGCCGTTGTCCACCCTCGACCGATCCAGCCAGCCGGGCCACCGATCTGGGTCGGCGGATCGTCCCCCGCGGCGGTGAGGCGGGCAGCGCTCTTAGGAGACGGGTGGCTTCCGCAAGGCATCCCCGAGTCGGGCATGCGACGAACCATTGCGTCGCTGGCGGAGATGCGGGTCGATGCCGGCCGAACCGGCGACTTCGCCATTGGTATCCACGCGGGCATTCTTCGACCGACGGGCGAGGGCCGCAGTGAACACACGCTGTCGGATCACCGGTCGATCGTCGCCCGGCTCCGCTCCTGCATCGGCGTGGGCGCCACTCAGTTGCAGGTTCGATTCGAATCGGACTCGGTCGACGAGTTGGTCGACGCGATCGGCATCTTCGGTGGCGAGCTCTGGCCGCAGGCGGTCGGGGTGTGAGCAGCGGTCGGGGTGTGAGCAGCGGTCGGGGTGTGAGCAGCGGTCGGGGTATGAGCAGCGGTCGGGGTATGAGCGACTATTCCACGCCGCGCAACCGTCGGTTCTCGGCATCGAGCTCAGCCAGCCGTTTGGCGGTGGAGCGCAGCAGGGAACGGGTCAACGACGGTGAATCCTCGAGCACGGTCTGGAATCCTCGACGATCGATCACCGAGACCACGAGATCAGTCTCGGCGGTGACCGTGGCGTTTCGTTCGGTTGCGGCCAAGAGCGCCAACTCGCCGAAATACTCGCCTGGTCCTAGTCGGGCGACGACCACATCGTCTCGGGTGACGAGCGCTTGGCCTCGGATCACCACGATGAACTCTCGTCCGATGTCGCCCTGGCGAATGAGGAATCGGCCAGCGGGTACCCGAACCTCGTCGCTCAGCGCATCGATCTCAGCGAGTTCCTCGTCGCTGCACTCGGCGAAGATGGCGAGCCCACGCAGGTGGGCCAGGGGATCGGTTGCGTGGCGCATGCCACGAACCCTACCGACCAACCCTTCCATGATGAGTGCGGATTCTCCTCCGTCACGACAACACGATGAAAGGTCTTGCTGTGACTGATCCGATCCCGAGTTCGACCCACGATGACGAGCCCGTCGAGACACCCTCCCACCCGGTGAAGCTCGTGGCGCTTCTCCGCCGCAAGAAGGGTCTGACGGAGGCCGAGTTCGTCGCCCATTGGCGCGACCGCCACGGACCGCTGATTCGGGACACGCCGAGCATCGCCCAGCACATCGTTCGCTATGAACAGCACACGCGCTTCAGTGACAGTGTCTGGTCCGGGACGGGCGGGCTCGACGGGGTGGCGATCCAGTGGTTCGAGGACTTCGCGGCGTGGGAGGCCTTTCTCGCAGAGCCGGACTACGCACGGCTCATCGCACCGGACGAGGCGCGATTCCTGGATTCATCGACCATCCAGTTCATTGTGTGCAACGAGCCCACGGTGGTGATCGGTGACGAGTGATTCTCGGGTCGATCAGTCGGCGACACCCAAGCGCGCCATCATCACCGGCGCGGCGTCGGGGATCGGCGAGTCGTTGGCGACCTCACTCGCACATGGCGGTGTTCGGCTCGGCCTGGTCGATCGACGGATGGCTGAGCTCGAGGCCGTCGCCGAGCGACTGGTGAGTGAGGGTGCCACGGTCGAGACACTGGTGGTCGATGTCTCCGACAGCGAGGCCTTGGGTCGTGGGTTCGCCGACCTCATCGAGCGACTCGGAGGCGTCGACTGGCTGGTCAACAATGCCGGTGTCGGGAACCTGAAGCGTCTCACGGACTACACCGACGGTGAGTGGGCGCGGCTGATCGGCGTGAATCTCACGGCGGTCTTCGCCGGCATGCGGGCGGCAATTCCTGCGATGCGAGCGAACGGGAGCGGGTCGATCGTGAACGTCTCGTCGATGTCGGGTGTACGCCCGACTCATGGCGAGGCTCCCTACTCCGCCGCCAAGGCCGGGGTCATCTCGCTCACGATGGCAGCCGCATTGGAGGAGGGGCCTGAGATTCGCGTGAACTGTGTGTCGCCGGGGTTCATCCGGACCCCTCTCAACAGCTTCTTGGCTGATGACCCGGTGGCCGCTGCTGTGCTCATCGGCGGCACTCCGGCCAACCGAATCGGTGAGATGGCAGATGTCGTCGATGCGATCGAGTTTCTTCTGTCGGATCGCTCGTCGTACATCACTGGGCAGAACATCGTCATCGACGGGGGAGCGTCGCTCGTGTCGGCTCAAACGCACGAGCTGCTGGGTCAGATGATCGATCCGCGATAGGTCGTTCGGACCCAAATGTCATCGGAGCGTGGGTGAAACGTCCTCTTTCCTATCGGATCGCCGCGGAGTTTCGTACCATCAGGACATGACCACTCCACGGATCGCCGTTGTGAACACCGCCGTGCTCCCGCCCCTCGGTGAGTCCGGTCGTGTCGAGTTGTCCGGCGCGATCGGCGGCATGCACGAGTTCGTGACTCGATCGGACACCATCCGGTCGACGCGATCGTGGCGACTGATGTTCCTGGCAGTGCTGAATTTGGCCGACATCGTGACGACGGCGGCAGTACTCGAAGCGGGCGGGGGAGAGATGAACCCGATCCTCGCCCCCATTGTTCAGTCGATGTGGATTCCGTTGCTCTTCAAGGCCATGGTGCTCGCCATCGTGTGGATCTCGGTGACGCAGTGCTCGACGCGTTCTCGTCTGGCGACCGGCATGCTCAACGGCGTCGTCGGCCTCTACGGCACGATCGTGGCCTGGAACTTCATCACGCTGATGACCCACTGACCGTTACTCGGCCTGCCTTGTTCGGCTGAGCCTCTGGACCTAGCCTCTGACAGGTGCGGGGCGGTCGAGGACAACTGGGCTGGGCCAATCGGCGCTTCCCGGATAGCGGTGCGGTCGCCTATCCCGTCGATGTTGGAGTCATACGGCCAAGGCGATGGATTCTCGCCGTGAGCCTGGTGCTCCTGAATGTGGCTGACGTGCTGATGACGAAAGCGATCATCGCTCGCGGTGGCGAGGAGGCGAACCCGATCGTCGCGAGCTTCATCGACCATCCGGCGTCCGCCTTGCTCGTCAAGGGCCTCCTTGCGATGGCCATTGGGGTGTTGCTGCTCATCTCGCCGCCGGATCGACGGTTGGTCGACCGTGCCGTGGCCGGCGTCGTCGGTGTGTATTCGCTGGTCATCTGCTGGAACGTATATGTGTTGTTCCAGGTGATCAACGTCGCGCCATCGTGAGCCGCCGGCACTGGACAGCGTCTGACGCGGCGACGTTTCTGACGGGTCGTCAGATCCTGCGTTAGCCTGTGGGAATGCCCGAGACGTTCGCTTCTGACGACTTCCCCAAGCTGATCTCCGTCGATGATCACGTGATCGAACCAGCCCACGTGTTCAGCGATCGATTGCCATCGAAGTACCTCGACGTGGCGCCTCGCGTCATACAGGAGCGAGGACACATGAGCTTCGTCGGCGGCGTGTTCTCCTACGAGGCGGCCGACGAGGGCGAACTGTGTGACTGGTGGCTGTACGAGGACAAGAAGGTGCCCCAGACTCGATTGTCCGCTGCCGCTGGGTTCGACCGGGACGACGTGAAGGTCGTGGGCATCACCTACGAGGAAATGCGCAAGGGATGCTGGGACCCGGTCGCCCGGCTCGAGGACATGGACGCCAACTGGACCGAAGCGCAGATGTGTTTTCCGAGCTTCCCGCGATTCTGTGGTCAGACCTTTGCCGAGGCCAAGGACATGGTGCTCGCCGATCTCTGCGTGAAGGCCTATAACGACTGGATGGTCGACGAATGGTGCGGATCGTCGAAGGGTCGCCTCATTCCGCTGACGATCATCCAGCTGTGGGATGCGAATCTTGCGGCGGCGGAAATACACCGCAACGCGGCGCGTGGGGTTCGTGCCGTGTGCTTCAGCGAGATCCCGCCGTACCTCGGCCTGCCATCGATCCACACCGAGTACTGGGAGCCGTTCTTCCGTGCCTGTGCCGAGACGGGAACCGTCATCAACATGCACATCGGTAGCTCGTCGAAAATGCCCTCGACCTCGACCGATGCGCCCGCTGCGGTCGGTTCGACGCTGACCTTCGGTAACGCCATGTCGTCGATGACGGACTGGTTGTTCTCTGGATGGCTGGAGGTCTTTCCGACGCTCAAGATCGCCTACAGCGAAGGTCAGATCGGTTGGATCCCGTACATCCTGGAGCGCGCCGACAAGGTGTGGGAACACAATCGCGGCTGGGGTGGAATCAGTGATCGGGTGACCCTGCCGCCATCCACTTACTACTACCGACAGATCTACGGCTGCTTCTTCGATGATGAGTACGGGCTCGACAACATCGAGAAGTGTGGCGTGAACAACATCTGCTTCGAGACCGACTACCCGCACTCCGATTCCACGTGGCCCTACAGCCGTGAGACCGCCCAGAAGCTCATGGGGCACCTCCCGGCCGACGTGATCACCAAGCTCGTACGCGGCAACGCCATCGAGATGCTGGGTCTCGAACTGTGAGCCGATACCAGCTGCGTATCGGTGGTGACTGGGTCGACGGCGAGGGCGGCTCCTACGGCATCGTGAATCCCGCCACCGAGGAGGTGGTCGCCGAGGCACCCCAAGCATCGGTGCAGCAGTCCCTCGACGCGACCGCTGCGGCGCGGGAGGCCTTCGACTCGTGGAGTGCGACCACGCCCGAGCATCGAGCCGAATTGTTGGAACGAGTCGCCGACCTGATCGATGCACGGTCGGAGGTGCTCGTACCGCTCGTCCAGTCCGAGACCGGCGCGACCATGCGTGTCACCAAGACCATGCAGGTTCCCCAAGCCGCCGCTCGGTTCCGCCGCTATGCCAAGGGTGCCCTCGAATCCCGCCTGATCCCGCTGGAACCGTCGGCCATGCCGTCGACAGCACTCGCTCCCGGCGGGCTGATCTCAGCCGTCGGGCATCGAGCCCCGGTCGGCGTGGTCAGCTGCATCACCTCGTACAACTTCCCGATCGTGAACATGGCCGGCAAGATCGGCCCGGCCCTCGCCATGGGCAACACCGTGGTGGTGAAACCCGCGCCGCAGGATCCTCTCGGTGTCATCGAGTTGGTGAGATTGTTCGACGAGGCAGGGTTCCCGCCCGGCGTCGTGAACTTGACCAATGGGACCGACGTGGCGGCATCGGAGGCCATCGTTTCCTCGCCGCACGTCGACATGGTCAGCTTCACCGGGTCGACGGGCGTCGGTCGCCGGATCGGTTCGGTCGCTGGTGGCGAGATGAAACGCCTGCTGTTGGAACTCGGCGGCAAGGGCGCCTGCATTGTGTTCGACGATGCCGATCTCGCAGCCGCCATCGGCGGGATCAGCTCCGTGTGGGGATTCCACTCCGGCCAGATCTGCACGGCACCGACCCGAGTCATCTGCCAACGCGGCGTCTACGACGCGCTGGTGTCGGGACTCACCAAGGCGGCTGCCCATATGACCGTCGGTGACCCGTTGGCCCGTGAGACGGTGGTCGGCCCTGTCATCACCGAGGTGCACCGCGCCCGGGTGCAGGGCTACATCGACGCTGGTCGGGCCGAAGGCGCGACGGTCGCGATCGGTGGCGACCGCCCCGATATGGACACCGGTTTCTATGTCGCGCCGACCCTCCTCGTTGATTGCACCAACCAAATGACGCCGGTTCGCGAGGAGATCTTCGGTCCGGTTGTCGTCGTGGTGCCGTTCGATGATCCCGAGGAAGCGATTCAGATTGCGAACGACAGCGACTTCGGCCTGTACTCCTACGTGTTCAGCAAGGACACGGGTCGGGCGTGGGAGGTGGCCAAGCGCCTGCGCTCCGGCAACGTCGGGATCAACTCGCTGCAGCGAAACCACGAGGCGCCCTTCGGTGGCTTCAAGCAGTCGGGCGTCGGGCGCGACGGCGGAAGCTTCGGGCTGTGGGCCTACGCCGAACTGCAGTCCATCGTGTGGCCCAGCTGATCCGGTCGGCCAGTGCCGGTGTGACCGGCGAAACAAGAACGCGTTCCAGTTTTCGCTAGCATCGGTATCTTCGACAAGGCGACCGTGACGGTCGAGGGGAGTTCCCATGAAGGGCATCGTCTGGGACGGCACGACGGCTGAGGTGGCCACCACCATTGAGGTCCGCGACCTCCGACCCGGCGAGGTTCGGGTGAAAATCGAAGCAGCAGGCCTCTGCCACAGCGATGTCTCCGTGCTCGATGGGACCATCATGTTTCCCACGCCGGTGGTCCTCGGCCATGAAGGCGCCGGCATCATCACTCAGGTGGCGCCTGACGTCAGCCACGTCAAGGTCGGTGACCATGTGGTGCTCTCGACGCTCGGCAACTGTGGCCACTGCGCAGCGTGCGACCGTGGCAAGCCGACGTTCTGTCGGACGTCGCTCGGCAAGCTCGGTCGGCCCTTCACCGTCAACGGTGACCCGGCCTTTCAGTTTGCCAACCTCTCGGTGTTCGTCGAGGAGACCGTCGTCAAGGCCACCTCGGCTGTTCCCATCGATCGTGACGTCCCCTTCAGCTCGGCGTGTCTGATCGGGTGTGGCGTGTTGACCGGAGTCGGCGCCGTGTTCAATCGGGCGAAGGTTGCGCATGGCGAGTCCGTCGTGGTGATCGGCGTCGGCGGCATCGGACTCAACGTGATCCAGGGGGCGGCGTTGAGCGACGCGCTGCCGATCGTCGCGGTTGATACCAATCCCGCTAAGGAGGCAGTGGCCCGACAGTTCGGTGCCACCCACTTCATCTGCCCCGGTCCCGACACCGACCTCGTAGCCGCCGTCAAGGAGATCTGTCCGAACGGTGTCAACCACGTCTTCGAGTGCGTAGGTTCGACGGCGCTGATTCGCGTCGGCACCGACCTGTTGGACTGGGGCGGGAACCTCGTGATGCTCGGCGTCCCCAAGATGGGTGCCGAAGCGGCGTTCGTGGTCAACACCATGTACAACGACAAGACGATCATGGGTTGTCGCTACGGCTCGGCCCGTCCGCAGTACGACGTGGACCTGATGGTGCGCCTGTACCAGGCGGGCCGGCTCAAGCTCGACGAGTTGGTGTCGGCAACGTATCCGATCGAGTCCTTCCAGACGGCGCTCGACGAACTCCACGACGGCAAGCTCGCCCGTGGCGTGCTGGTGATGGCGTAAATGGCACTGTCGCCGGAGTTCTTGACGCTCGCTGCGCGGCTGCGCAACTGGGGCCGTTGGGGGGACGACGACCAGGCTGGGTGCGCCAACCTCATCGATGCCGCTGCTGCCCAGCGCGGCGTCGGCTGCGTCAGGACGGGTGACCGTTACTCGCTGGCGTTGCCGCTCCAGCACGACGGCGTGCAGATCGGCCAACCTGCGGGCCGGTACAACGTGGTGCTCACAACCACGTCACTCAATGAGCGGGACAAGATGTCGCCGGGGCTGTGGGAAGGCACCGATGACATGTTCTCCATGTCGACGTGTGCCGGGACCCACGTCGATGCCTTGAGCCACATCGGCTACGACGGGCAGCTGTACGGCGGTCGACCACAGACCTCGAATACGGCGTCTGCCGGCGCAACGTGGTGTGGCGCCGAGCACCTCGGCTCCATCGTGACCCGCGGCCTGCTGGTCGACCTGCCGGTGATTCGTGGGGTGGACGAGGTCGAGCCCGGAACAGCGGTCACTGCCGATGATCTCGAACAGGGCATCGTCGGTCGCGGCATCGCGCCACAGCCCGGCGATGTGGTGTGTGTCAGGACGGGCGAGATGCGCCACTACCTCTCGGGCGACAAACGGCGTTACGCCATGGGGGCCAACTGGCAACTCACTGGCATCGGGCTGACGTGCGCCGAATGGTTCGCCGACCATGACATCGCCGGGGCGTTCGTCGACACGTACGCCTACGAGGTGATGCCGCCCGAATCGGGCAACTGGGACGACCTATTGGTCGTCCACATGATCCAGCTCCGCGACATGGGCATGTTGCAAGGACAGAACTGGAACTTCGAGGAGCTCGCTGCCGCGTGTCGCGCCGACGACGGCCCGCCTGCTGTCGAGTTCATGCTGCTCGCAGCGCCCGAGCCGATCGTGGGAGCGACCTCAGCACCAGTGCATCCAGTAGCTGTTCGCTGACCAACGCGTTGGCTTCAGCCCTGCTCCCGAGAAATTTCGGCAATCGTGACAACCAACGTGACGTCTCGGACGTATCAGTTCATGATGATCGTGATGGAGCAGACACAACAGCAAGCTGAGCTGCACGACTTCGACGCACGTTTCCGCGAGCTCTACCCGCGCGCCGTGTCGCTGGCGTATCGGATGCTGGGCAATCGAGCGGCCGCCGAGGACATCGCATCGGAATCGATGGCTCGGGCACTGGTTCGGTGGGACCGGTTGGATCACAGCTTGGTCGCCGGCTGGGTCCTCCGAGTCGCTGCCAACCAGGCCATCGACGTGATGCGACGAAAGGGTCGCACATTGACTGCGGGCGTCATCGACCTCGAGGACAACACGACGCTCCGGCTGGCACTGGCGGACGCGTTGCAGAAACTTCCGAAGCGACAACGGGAAACCATTGCGCTCCGCTACCTCAGCGATCTCAGCGAGGCGGACACGGCAGCGGCGTTGGGGATCTCCACTGGTTCGGTGAAGTCACATATTCACCGTGGCCTGGCATCGCTGCGTCAGCAGCTCGGACACGACACCCTGGAGGCAGCCCATGTTGGATGAACTCGTGATCACCGACGCCGAGATCGACGCAGCGCTTGCTCGAACCCAGGTCCGGGGCGACCAACTCGTCGTCATACATCAGCGTCGCCGTCGTGGCCTTGTTGCCGGGATACTGGCTGGCGTCGTGGCCGTCGGGATAGCGATCCCGTTCGCGCTCAGAGACGACCAGCGAGTCACGTCCTCGAGCGATCTCGCGGCGTCGCCCGTCGTTCCCGTGACACCCATCGCGGGAGTGCGAGTGCCCGACGGGTTCACGATGTCGGACAACGGGCCGGTGCGCACACTCGAGCGGACAGGGGTCACGCCGACCCCCGAGGTTTCCGACCCGTCGGCCGTCAACGTCGGGCTGGCAGAAGCGCTGTCCCGGCTCGTGCCGCTTCGGAGCGCCGAGCTCAGCGACGACCTGCGGAGTGTGACGATTCTGGTCGAGTCCTCCACCGCGAGCGATCGCATCGCAGCGGTCACGTACGGACTGGTCGATGGTGTACTCCTCGTCGACGCGTCGGTCATGTCGAACGACACATCGCAGGCTGGCTCGCCGGTGCTCCGATTGAATCTGCCGCTCCCCGCCCCGGTTCCGGCCGGGACCCCGGTTCGAGCTGGTCGCCCCATCTAGTCACGCCGTTGCTCGGATGGTGATCCGAGGTCGGACATGGGGGGCGAGGTTGCTGAGGTCGCCGGGGTCGCTGGTGATCACGACCGCGCCGATCTGGGCAGCGGTGACGGCGAGGTGGGCATCGACCACGTCGGCCGTGGCTGATTTTGCGAGGAGTGCCCCGACTGCGTGGGCGTGATGTGCGTCGAATGCGGCAACATCGCAGCCCCGTAAGAAGCGCCGCAGTTGCACCTGTCGGGGGGAACGGCTGGCTTGGGCCACGACCGGGGCCGTCGTCACCGGCAACAGGCCGGCCTCGAGTCTGACCCGGTGCTGCGCCCACACCTGACGGTCGTTGCGGTCGGCGGCGATGAGTACGCCGGCGTCGTAGACCGTGGTCACGCTGATCGCTTGCGAGGGGGCGCGAACTCCTCGGCCACCCGCTGCCGGGCACTGGCCAATTCATCGGCCGAGAACCGTCCGTTGAGGCGTTCCCACCTGGCTCTCGGACAGCCCGTCTCGTACGACGAGCTAGATGAGTTCGACCTTGACGCTGCGTGCATGGGCTGCCAGCGCAGTGAGGTCGACCTCGTCTCCGGTCAGAACGATTCCTCCCAACCTGGGTCGCCGGTGCTTCGGCTCACTCTGCCGTTGCCAGCGCCGTCGGGCACCCAGATTCGCGCGGGTCGGACCAACTGAGCGACCGCACCTGGGCCTGGCACCCTGATGGAACCATCCGATGCGGGGCCTTTGCCTGAACGAAGATCTGGCGTCGACGGTGGCGGCATCGATCTAGGCTGACTCACCGTCAGATTCGGTCAAAGGGGAACGATGTCGTCAGGTGCAGTCAGCGGGCGAACGCTGTGGGAATTGATCGAACGTCGAGCGGATGCGACGCCTGATGCCTTGATGGCTGTCGACGAGGACATGTCCACCATGACCTTCATCGAATTCGCCACCGAGGCCGAGCGAGCGGCAGCCGGATTCGCCGACTACGGAATCAGAGCGGGGTCCGTGGTGTCATGGCAGCTCCCGACCTGGATCGACTCGTTGGTACTGGTCGCTGCCCTCAGCCGGCTCGGAGCCGTGCAGAATCCCATTCTGCCGATCTACCGCGAACGTGAGGTCGGGTTCTGCACCGCCCAGGCTGGATCCCAGCTCCTCATCGTCCCCTCGGTCTGGAACAACTTCGATTTCGAATCAATGGCGACCGGCATCTCGCGGACCAACAGCCTGAGCGGTGCCCCCGGTGTCGACGGCGAGACCACCGCTGCCGCGATGCAGGTCCTGGTCTCAGATCGAGCTCTCCCGCAAGGTGACCCGACTCAGCTTCCGCCGATGCCCGAACAGGATGCCACCACCGTTCGATGGCTGTTCTATACCTCCGGAACCACTGCCGATCCCAAGGGGGCGAAGCACACCGACGCCTCGTTGGCTGCCGTGGCGGCGGGCATGGGAGAACGACTGGCCCTGGTGGCACGGGACCGCAGCGCGTTGGTGTTCCCGTTCACCCATATCGGCGGTATCACGTGGCTGTTCGCCTCGTTGCAGAGCGGTTGTTCGCTCATCCTCATGGAGTCCTTCCACCCGGAGCGGACACCGGAAGTGTTGTCGAGAGAGAACGTCACATTGGCCGGATCGGGCACGCCCTTCCACATGGCGTACCTGGCGGCTCAGCGCAAGGAACCGACGCCGATCTTTCCGGATGTCCGGGGGTTTCCCGGCGGCGGCGCCCCCAAGCCGCCCCAGCTCGTGTTCGATATCCGTGAGCTCTTCGATGCCCCGGTCCTCTCGGGCTACGGGCTCACGGAAGCGCCGATTCTCACGATGGCCTCCGTGGACGACACCGACGACGAGTTGGCCGTCAGCGAAGGCAAGCCGATGGCGGGGGTGGAGCTGCGTTTCATCACCCCGGACGGCAGAATCTGCTCACCGGGCGAAGATGGCGAGATCCGTGCTCGGGCACCGCAGCTCATGTTGGGGTACCTCGACGCAAGCCTCGATGCAGCGGCCTTCGACGACGATGGATTCTTTCGAACGGGGGACCTCGGGCGCCTCGATGAACGAGGCAACGTGATCATCACTGGTCGCCTGAAGGATGTCATCATCCGCAAGGGCGAGAACGTGTCTGCCAAGGAAGTGGAGGACATGTTGTTCCGCCATGAACGTGTCGGTGACGTCGCGGTCATCGGCCTACCCGATGCTGATCGAGGCGAGATGGTCTGCGCCGTGGTGTCGACCGCTCCCGATGTTGATCCCATCGACTTCGAAGAGATGGTCGACTTTCTGAAGAACGAGGGTCTCATGATTCAGAAGATCCCCGAACGCCTCGAGATCGTGGCCGCGATTCCCCGCAACCCGTCGGGCAAGATCCTCAAGCAGCAGCTCAAGGACCACTATTCGTGACGGGCGAACGTCGTCCCAACGTCCTGTTGATCGTTTCCGACCAAGAGCGTCAGCGTGGCTGGTTGCCGTCGTCGGTCGAGTTGCCGCATCGTCAACGACTTATTGATGAAGGGATCGAGTTCACGCAGTTCCACACCCATACGTCGCCGTGCTCGCCGAGCCGTGCCACGCTGTTCACTGGCCAGTACGTTCCGCAGCACGGAGTCCCGGAGAACGTGATCCATCCGGGCGTCCATGCGGAGCTCGATCCGGCGGTGCCAACGCTCGGCCATATCGCCCGCGCCCAGGGCTACCGGTCGTCCTATCTCGGCAAGTGGCACCTCTCTCACGCCGCCGAGCCGGATATGGATGCCTACGGGTTTTCCGACTGGCAGGGCAACGACAAGCACTACATGGGTTGGGCCGGAACGGGGATGGCCTTCGATCCGGTGATCGCTGATCAGGCGGTCAACTGGTTGGGCGCCCACGGAGGTCAAGCGGAGCCGTGGATGTTGACGGTGGCCCTGGTCAACCCCCATGACGTCATGTGGTTTCCGATGGACCAACCCGACTGGCGAGCCCAGCATCCGGATCAGCTCGAGTTCTCACGGCGGCTGCTCGGTTCGGCCCGCTGGAAGGACGGCGACGTCGTCCCGGCGTATGACGAGCCGATTCCTGAGATCTTCGATGCGTTGCCCGAGAACTTCTCGGATGACTTGTTCACCAAGCCCGAGGTGCAGCGTGCATGGCTGTACGAGCAACAGCACTGGATCTATGGCTCGATCGATCATCAGGATCCGCGCTCTTGGATCCGCCAACTCGACTATTACGCGGCATTGCATCGCCATGGCGACGACAACCTCGGCGATGTGCTCGCAGCGCTCGATGCCTCGGGTGCTGCCGACAACACCATCGTGATCTTCACGTCTGATCATGGTGACCAGTGCGGCTCGCACGGTCTTCGATCGAAGGGACCCTGGATCTACGACGAGACCATGCGAATACCCCTCTACATCAGGGTGCCGGGCATGACGCAGCCAGGAACATCGACATCGGCCCTGGCGACACACGTCGACCTGGCCACCACCATCGGGCTGTTGATGGGCGCCGATCGTGAGGAGCTCCAGACTTTTCGAGGAATGGATCTGCGACAGGTGCTGAGCGCGCCGGAGACTCCCGGGCGGGATCACATCCTCTTTGCCCAGGATTCTGCCTGGTACGAAAGTTGCATTCAGACCCGGTACGCCATTCGGGGGATCTACGACGGTCGACACAAATATGCGCGGTACTACGGCGTCGGAGGGTCCACGACACCGTTCGGCACCAAGTGGCCGAAGCCCAAGCGGTACGACGTCGATGCGGCGTTCGAGGATCACGACCACGAGTGGTACGACCTGGCGGAGGATCCCGGTGAGCTGGTGAACCTGGCGAACGATCGTGGCCGGCGCGCCGAGCTCCGCTCCCACTTCGATCGACTGCTGGCGGCGGAGGCCATCGAATTCGCCTAGGGCGACTCTGGGGCTCATCCATTTGAGTGATGTTGCGAGGGTATGACCGCTGCACGCCTCAATGACGATGGGCGAGCGCCGACAACACACTCATGTCCTCGCGCGCGGCTGCCATCCTCATCGGCTGTTTCGTGTCGGTGTACCTGGCGGTGTCACTGACGAATCAATCGACCCTGAGTGTGGTTGCCGTCGACGTCTTGTCGGCCGTGGCGACCGCCGTTGCTTGGTGGGGCGTCTCGCAACGGTCGACGCATCGCGCCACGTGGGCGCTGATCGCCACCACCCTGAGCTTCTGGCTCGTGGGTGACCTGATCTGGGACGCCTACGTCGTGACCAATGGCGAGGCACCGTCGGTGTCGTGGGCCGATGCCTTCTACCTTGGTGCGTATCCACTGTTCGCCATCGGGTTGGGTTCGATGGTGTTCCGTCGAGCGAACGGCCGCTGGCGCGACGGATTGCTCGACGGATTGGGCCTGGCAACCGTGGCCACCTTGGCGGTCTGGCAATTCTTGATCGCGGGAAACGGGGCCACCCCCGACCTCGCTGGCATCGTGACTGCCGCCTACCCGCTGGCCGACATGATCCTGTTGGCGGCCTTCGCCTGGCTGGTGCTGTCGCCTGGACGCCATACGGAGTCATCGCTCTTCATGTTCGGCGGGATCTTCGCGATCATGGCGCTCGATCTGGCGCTGTCGGTGTTGTCGATCCTCGAGGCGGACGAGTACCGACACTGGCTGGACAACGTCTATCCCGTCTTCTACCTGGCGATTGCCATCGGGATTGCCCATCACAGCGCCGATGATCTGATGACGACGGCTGCCACGAACGACACCCGACTGCATCCCGGGAGAGTCGTCTTCTTGGGCATTGCGCTCTTCGGGGCTCCGGCACTGGGTGTCCTTGGGCCAGCAGAATCAGCGCTTCCCCAATGGCTGCTGCTGGTGGTCACGATGGCGATCGGCATCGTCGTCCTCAGCCGATTTCTTCGAGCAGTTCGAGACGTCGAGTCGGCCCGTCAACAGCTGGGTCATCAGGCCTCCCACGATTCCCTGACCGGGCTGGTGAATCGCGGGGAGTTGATGGAGCGGTTGACCACAGCGCTGGAACGGTGGCGGGCGGACGGTGACGACACATTCGGCCAAGTCGTGGTGTATTTCATCGACCTCGACAAGTTCAAGCCGGTCAACGACACCTACGGCCACGCCGCTGGAGACGAGTTGCTCCAGAAGGTCGGCGAGCGAATCTGTCGCTCCGTGCGGACCTACGACACCGTCGGCCGCCTGGGTGGCGACGAGTTCTGCATCGTTGCTGAACGGCTTGACCCGGCCCTGGCATCAGATGTCGGCCGTCGATTGGTCTCGGCGCTGACTCAACCGTTCCATCTGGACTGCGGCGAGGTCACGATCTCGTCATCCGTGGGCATTGCCATCCCGGTCTCTCCGGACGTCACCGCCGACCAGGTGGTGTCGGACGCCGATACGGCGCTCTACCAAGTGAAGCGTGAGGGTCGCAACGGTTTCAAGGTCGCTTCACCCTCGAGCTGAAACCGCCGCGACGCGACAGCTTCCGGGGGGAACAGACCTGAAAACGACAGAAGAGGCGGGTTCCCGAAGGAACCCGCCTCGTCTGTGAGTACTGGATCAGGCGCCGATGGAGGAGCCGACCGAGCTGAACTTCGACGAAGCGTTCTTGCCGAGGGTGGTGACGGCTGCGATGCAGACGACGGCGATGAGCGCCACGAGCAGTGCGTATTCCACGAGGGAAGCGCCGCGCTCTGAGCGGATCTTCGAGGTGATGAACGCAGAGATGAATTCGTAGGAGAGGATCATTGTGATGTCTTTCTGGTTGCTGGTGCTGGTGCTTGTTTCGCTGTTGATTCTTGGGATGGCCTCGGCTGTGCTGCGTTGGCTCACTTGATGTGTACCGAAGGATGTCGGCCCGGCCAATAGGTCGGATGACCCCTTCGAGCGAGGTGATGATCACCTCACAGAGGTTCTTCGGCACTCGGGTGTCATTTCCTTGAGCGAATTCGGTCGAGTGAATTCAAACGAAGGAGATATGGACCCGAAAACGACAGAAGAGGCGGGTTCCCGAAGGAACCCGCCTCGTCTGTGAGTACTCGATCAGGCGCCGATGGACGAGCCGACAGCGCTGAATTTCGACGACGCGTTGGTGCCGAGGGTGGTGACGGCTGCGATGCAGACGACGGCGATGAGCGCCACGAGCAGTGCATATTCCACGAGGGAAGCGCCACGCTCGGAGCGAACCTTGGCCGACAGGAACGCAGAGATGAATTGGAAGGAGGTGATCATGTGAATGTCTTTCTGGTCGTTGGTGCTGGAGATGATGCTGGTGCAAGTGCCTTGGCGGTCGTGCCGAGGCGCAATTGATGTGTATCGAAGTCATTCGACCCAGCCCATAGGCCAAATGACCCTTCGAGGGGGGTGTATGTCCCCACGCCGATGGTCGGCGCTCGTCAGCACGGGCTTGAGTGAATTCGCGCCGACCGTGGTCGCCTCTCTAGAATCTGACGGTCCGTCAGGAACGACAGGCGGCACCGCGACCCGCAGGTTCGCCCGACACCAGGAGATTTCGACATGGGGATGCTCGACGGCAAAGTGGCCATCGTGACCGGCGCTGGACATGGCATCGGGAGGGGACACGCCATGGAGCTCGCGAAGCACGGCGCTCACGTGGTGATCAACGACGTCGGTGGGTCCGTATCGGGCGAAGGCACCGGTCGGGATGCCGACCTCACGGTGGCCATCATCACCGAGCGAGGCGGCAGTGCGTCATCGAACTACGCCGACGTCGCCGACTACGCCGCCGTTGGTGAGCTCTTCGGCCACACCATCGAGACCTATGGCGCCGTCGACATCGTGGTCAACAACGCTGGCATCGTTCGGGACTCCGTGATCTGGAACATGGACGAGAACGATTTCGATGCCGTCCTTCGCGTCCACATCAAAGGGACGTGGGTCCCGTGTAAACACGCTGCCCTGCACTGGCGTGAGGTCAACAAGGCAACCGGTGCACCGGTGGGCGGACGGATCATCAATACGATCTCGGGTGCCGGACTGACCGGAAATTTCGGCCAGACCAACTACGCCCCGGCGAAGGCCGCGATTGCCAGCCTCACCCAGACGCTCAGCCTCGAGCTCTACAAGATGGGCGTCACCGTGAATGCCGTCGGTCCGGCGGCAGCCACGCGGATCACCGCCACGATGCCGAATGCTCCCGCCGTCATCGAACCGGATGACATCGCCGAGGACGAATGGAATCGAATGGACCCGGCGGTGTCGTCGCCGCTCGTTGCCTGGCTCGCCTCAGCGGAGTCCGATCACGTCACCGGCCAGATCATCAGAGCCGTCGCCGAGAACATCATCTTGATGACCCCGTGGTCCGACGGCCCATCGATCTCGAACGGATCCAAGCGGTGGGATGCCTCCAAGCTGGGCATGCAACTCGCCACCGATGTCTTCAAGACCCGCACCCCAGGGCTCCGCTACTGATCGCCGCCGTGGGCAACGCGATCGTGATCGGTCTGGGCGCGGCCCGCGTCGGGTCCGGGCATCGGGTTCAGGCATCGGTGAATCGGCTGCGAGGATGGTCACCGTATGAGCACGACCATTGGCGAGCATCTCGCCGCGACACTCGCCCGAATGGGAGCCACCACGATCGTGGGCGTGATGCCGCCGTCCGGGCTGGATTCGTTGGCGCACCTGCCGTGCGCTGACCCTGATCTCGCATGCCTGCTGGCGGACGCCGATGGGCGGGTGAATGGTGGCTACGGCATCGCAATGATCGAAGGCTCGATCCTTCACGTGTCGTCCCGGCCGGGTGGGACGAGCCTCGTCTACTCCGTGACCGCCATCGATGAGGCGGTGCAGATTCTGGCGACGCTCGAGGCTCAAGGCGGATTCGGGACTGTGGCGATGCACCTCGACCTCGACCTGGCTGCGCCACTTGGTGACGTCGCCCAGCCTGACATCGAGCGCGAGATGCTCTACACCTTGGATCCCGCGCTGCGCACCGCGGTGGTGGCCATCGTTGCGGGTCCGGGCGTGTGGCGGGAAGCGGGGCTCGAGGGGTTGCTGTCCGTGGCGACGGCCGCTGGTTCGCCGGTGGTGAACACGTGGGGTGCCAAAGGAATCTTTCGCTGGGACAGCCCGTTTCACGGCGGCACAGCGGGACTTCAAGCCGATGATTGGCGACTGGCCGGGCTCGACGACGCCGACCTGGTGATCGCGACTGGCCTCGATCCGGACGAGGTCGATGCTGTGGCTCTGGGCTCGGTGGCGACCCAGGAGATCCGTCCATCGCAGCTTGCGGCCCTGCTCGCCGGATGGCCGCCGACGCAATCGCTGCGGGATCGCCCGCCACTGTACGAAGCGCTGGCCTCGGTGATCCGTCCGCTCTATGAGGACGATCGTGTCCTCAACGGCGCCCGCGCCTCGCTGCACCTGTCCGGCGGCTGTCCCGACAGCGGTGTGATCGTCGGCGACGTTGACATGGCCGGCTTTTGGCTGGCGCGGTCGTTCCCCACAGGAATTCCCGGATCGGTGGTGGTTCCGGGACATCGTCTCGACGGGTTTGCCGCCGCGGGCGCCCTGATGGCTGCCCACGACGGCCGACCGAGTCTGGCGGTCACTGGCGAGTGGAACGACACCACTGCAGAGATCTGCGGGCTTGGTCGATCCCTCGGCCATCCGGTCCCCCTGCAATGGTGGCGTCAGAGCGACTCGACGACTATGGGTTCGGAGCACGTCGAGCTGAGCCTCGCCCAACTCGACGGCTCCAGCGTCGAGATCGTGGAGATCGAACTGAATCTCGACGTCACCGCGCTGATCGACGTCGCCGGGCCGATTGATCGCCGATTCGCGGGCGAGTAACCCCGGCCGCTCCCCGACGAAGGGTTCACCCCTGAGATGCCTGAGCTTGGGCATCGATGTTGGCTCGCACCGTGGCCGAAGCAGTGGTCAGCATGTCCTTTGCTGAGTTCAGTTGTTGGCGGATGCCCTGTGGCCAGCCGGAGTTCTTGAAGGAATCAGCGTCGTTGCCGGTCCATTCGAAGGCCCGAATGCTGCTGTCGAGATCACCGACCATGCTGTCGACGATGCCGCCCTGTTTCTTCAGGTCGGCCTCGAGGGCCGTCATCTGCTCGAGGTCTCCGCCGAGTTGTTCCTTGCCCATGGGGGTCTGCTTTCAGTGGTTCCGGATAATGTGGGCCCGCGCTCGCGTGGCGATTGATGGCCGCTCGACGAGCGATCGTCAGACCTGTGAGGCGGTCTCTTGTTGTCGTCGTTGCGACTCGATGGTCGACTTGGCAGTCGCCAGGGCGGACGCCACGTTCCGGATCGCGGTGTCGACCTCGGTCCAGGTCTGGCCCTTGAATCGCCGAGCGTCGGGGCCCATCCACGAGGTGGCGTCGACCTTGGTTCGGAGTTCTCCGGCCATCTTGGTGAGGCGCTGTGCCTCATGATCGAGCTTGCGCTCCAGCGCGCTTGCCTGGGACGTGTTCATTCCGGTGAAGGCCATCGATGGCTCCTCTGTCACGAGTTGTTCCTGGAGGGGCCTGAGCCCCGATCACCGCAGAGGTGGAGTCAGTGTCCGTCGAGTCGCGCGAGTTGGACAAGGGCAGGGCTCCCCGAGCGCGTGATGAGAAACCCTCGGCCAGGAGTCATCTCCGACAGTGTCCTGGTCGGGAGGTGTGCGTCGAGCAGCGCCCCGTCGCGATCGAGGTGCGGCACCAACAGCAGTCCGGTTCGCCCCGAACGCAGTCGTTTCAGGGCATCACTCCACCCTGAAGCTCGACCGGAGTCGCCGGTTGCGAGGATCTGGATCGGTCGGTCAGTGGACCGCCTCAGCAGCTCGACGAGCGGACCGTCGATCCCCTCGTCGGACAGGTCCGGCAGGTCGTCGATACCGACCGTGACTCGTGGCGAGTTGTTCGGCTCGCTCAGGAGTTGGGCGAGGAGCCGGACCCCAGCGGCAGGACCCACGGCGACCTGTTCCCACGGACCCCTGGCGAGCCGCCCATCAGGGCGAGCCAGCACCGCCAGCAACCGACGGCCGGGATCGGCCCGATGGAGCTGGTGCGCCACGAGACTCATGGCCGAGGACTTGCCGCTCCTCGGCGAGCCGAAGATGCAGAAGTGTTCTCCCTCGAGATCGATTGAGCTCCAGGACAGATCGAGATCGTTCACTCCGATCGTCACACAGGTCGGCGAGCTCGGTGCGGGCAGTCGAACCGCGCGTATCTCTGTCGGCAGGCGAGGCACCGGTGCGTTGCGCGGGAACTTCGATCGCTGAGCCACCGCAGCGACGGCCGCTCGGCGTCGATCCGGATCGGCTTCGGCACCGACGACCCCGATCTGTGCGACGTTGCCGTCGATGAGGGCGCGACCTCTGACCCGACTCTTCGCTGGATGGTTCGACACTCCCGTCGCGACGCCATCGTCGAGTCCGAGCGTGACGTGGCGCGTCACGAGTCCTACGCAGAAGCCCAGCGAGGCGCGTGGAGCTTGCGTCATGACGACGTGAACGCCGCCTCGCTGACCCTCGGTCAGCAGTTTCTTCAAGAGGTCGCATGCGAGACCTCGCTCGATGTTGTCGAACTGGTCGTGAAAGGTCGCAACATCATCGACGAACAGCACGTGGAGAACCGGTGTCGGACGATCGGGACCGTTGGGAGTGGGGCGCCGCTCGACGAGATCAGCGAGATGACGGAGTAAGCGAACCACCCGCTCCGGTTCGTGGGGGGCGGACAGGATCGAGCCGACTTCGGGGAGCATCTCGATGTCGCGAAGGGATCCTCCCGACGCGTCGATGCCGTACATCGTCATCGGCGCCCGGGACGCTCTCGCCGACAATGCACAGGCAATCGAGACGAGCGCCGTTGTCTTTCCTGCGCCAGAGGCACCGATGAGCAGGAGATGTCCGTCCTGCGCGAGATCAATCCATGCCGTTGTCTGTTCCTGCCGATCGGGACGGTCGACCAATGCAAGCGGGAACCGAGTTTCACGGTCGGCTCGGCCCAGTTTGTCGAGGTCGACGACCTCTGGAAGAGGATCGAGCCATGGTCGTCGCGCCGGAAGGAGACCGAGTGCCGCTGAGGCCGCTCTGGCAGTCTCGACGAGTCGCTGGAGATCAGTGGGTGTTTCGAAGGGCGTCGACGAGATCATTCGGTCGCGGGTGTCGGCCGCCTTGATCCCGTCGGCGGACTCGATGGCGAACTCGTGACCGGAGATCACGAACTCACCGACGGCTTGTGTGCGAGGGGCGTCAGACGACGCCATTCCGACGTGCGCAAACTGGACCGTGAATGGTTCGGAACTGCCGATCCGGATCACGCCTCTGCCGGGCGCCGTTCGAGGGAGCTGGCCGGCCAACGGTGTCCCGATGACATCGAGACTCTCGTGCGAATCGGCGGTTCGTAGCGCGATCCGCAGGTTGGTGTTCGCGCGGATGTTGTCCGAGATCACGCCAGCTGGCCGTTGCGTCGCCAGGACGAGATGCAGCCCGAGACTTCGTCCCCGTTGGGCGATGTTGACCACCCCGTCGACGAACTCGGGGATCTCACGGGTCAACGCCGCGAACTCGTCGATGACGATGATCAACGCCGGGGGCGTGGTCGCGGGAGAGCGACGTGACAACTCGATGATGTCCTTCGCTCCGGCTCGTGCAAGCACCGCCTCTCGGCGACGGAGCTCCGCTTCGAGCGAGATCAGGACGCGTCGCACCTGGGTGCTGTCGAGATCGGTGACGAGTCCGACGGTGTGGGGGAGATCGGCGCAACGCATGAATGCCGCTCCGCCCTTGTAGTCGATCAACAGAAAGTTCACCGCCGTCGGAGAGAGGTTCGCCGCCAACGACGAGATCAGCGTTTGCAGGAACTCAGACTTTCCAGCGCCCGTGGTGCCGGCGACGATGGCGTGTGGGCCGTCACGTCGCAGGTCCAGTGACACGGGCGAGCCGGTAGGGAGCACCCCGACGGTGGCGATCAGCTCTGTTGCCAACGAGTTGGTCCATCGTTCGATCAGGAGGGCCGGATCGAAGAGAAGTCGCGGCGCTCCGGTTGCCTCGGGTAGCGAGATGCTCATCGGGAGATCCGCGCCAACGTTGATGCGGTGGCTGGCATCAACAAGCGGTGCGAGTTGAAAGGCGGCCCGTTCGGCCGCAACGCTCGACAGCACGTCGAGCTCAACATGCATGATCTCATCGGAGACTCGATGGCCCCGTGTTCGCTGGTCGCCGTTTTGATAGCCGTGCGTGACGTTCGAGAAGAACGCGTCGCCGGTGATCCCGTCGACGTCGATGGCAACGAATCCTTCGGTATGAGCCGGAAGACGACTGACATCCTCGTCGATCCACACCGCATGGACGCCGACTGACGGACCGTTGCGGAGGAGCTCGGTCAGACGAACTCGGTCGAGGTCGAGCCGTCCGTCGTAGAGCACGACCAATCGGGGGATCCCAGCCCCATCGCCGCCGCGATGGTCCC
>Ga0105047_10000925_pt1 | contig 51761 bp, 48 predicted proteins | sample MAT04_FD_78384 | JGI IMG/M metagenome (GOLD analysis project Ga0105047, IMG submission 78384) | Freshwater microbial communities from Lake Fryxell liftoff mats and glacier meltwater in Antarctica - MAT-04 (megahit assembly) | ecosystem: Environmental > Aquatic > Freshwater > Ice > Liftoff...
GAGGCAACCGAGAGCGCCGAGGGTCAAGACGAATCCGTCGCCTAACCGGTCGCGCTTTTTCTTGGCGACCAGTACCCGGCACTTGTCGTCAATCGCCGCCTCATCGGTTCCGATGAGCGGCTTCAGTTCGGTGCGCGCTCCCTCGTCCATGGCTAAATCGATAACTCCCGGGTGAAACTTGAGGTGGTGGATCGGCCGGTACGCTGTCCTTAGTTCCCGACCGATTCGAACTTGGGTAGAGCACCCCGCCCTGCCCTCTTCCGCGTTTCGCAATCCATGCGTCCCGCGTCTGATGTTTGGGATGATAATGGAAAAATCATGGATAAATCATGGGCTTAGCCGCCATTTCCGGTTTTGCGCGGGATCTGCACTGGATCGGCAACGGCTGTCTACCAATTTGCCCCTTCGCGGTAACTGTCGAGACTACAGGAAGGCAGTCGCCCGTGGGGAAGAAGCCCCGGTGGGAAAGTAGGTAGAACTAGGACATGGCTCAGTTGCCGAAAAAGTCCTACATGTTGCCGGACGACCTCTACACCTACCTGTGCGAGGTGTCGATCCGCGAGCCGGAAGTGATGGCGCGGGTGCGTGAGACCACCTCCCTCCGCCCGAATCATGGCTTGCAAATCGGCCCGGAGCAGGGACACTTTATGGGCTGGCTGGTGCGGCTGATCCAGGCCAAGCGCTGCCTTGAAGTGGGGGTGTTCACGGGGTATTCGGCGCTGGCCGTGGCGTTGAACCTTCCGCCGGACGGTCACATCACCGCGTGCGAGTTAAACGAGGAGTATGCCCGGGAGGCTCAGGCCAACTGGCGCGATGCGGGCGTGGCCGATCGGATTGAACTGCGCCTAGGGCCGGGAGTGGAGAGCCTCGACACGCTTCTGGCGGAGGGCGCGGCGGGCACCTACGACTTCGCGTTCATTGACGCGAACAAGGGCGACTACCCTACTTACTTGGACCGCTGTACGCGCTTGGTCCGCACGGGTGGCCTCATTGCCATCGACAACGTGCTGTGGCAAGGGGGCGTGTACCAGGGGTTGAAAGACGACGATACCGACGGCCGAGTCATCCAAAAGCTCAACGCGGCGATCTCGGAGGATGCCCGACTGGATCCGTGGCTGATGCCGCTCTCAGACGGTATCTTCCTGTGCCGAGTGCGATAACCACCGGGCCGGGACCGACAAGGGCATTCAAGCTCGTCATTGCACGCGCCTCAACGCGTTGGTCAGTGCTATATCGGCAATCAGGACCTAGAACTGACCGGTTGCGCCCGGCGCGCCGAGCGGACAGAATGGAGAGCGACACGCACTAAGGCGCGACACCATGGCAAAGCACTATAACATCGGGCTCATCGGCTACCAATTTATGGGTAAGGCCCACAGTAACGCGTACCGACAGGTCTCGCGGTACTTCGATCTCCCTTGCACCCTTGACATGCACACGCTGTGCGGCCGTAACGAGGCCGCCGTCACCAAAGCCGCCGCCAAGCTGGGCTGGAAGCACGTCGAAACCGACTGGCGTAAGGTCGTGGCGAACCCCGACATCGACATCATCGATATCTCGACCCCCGGCAACAGTCACGTCGAAATCGCCCTGGCCGCCGCCGCGGCCGGGAAGGCCGTCTTCTGCGAGAAACCGATCGGCAACACGGTGGCCGAGGCCCACGCGATGCTGGAAGCCGTGCAGCGCCACACGGTGCCCCACGCCGTGTTCCAAAACTTCCGCAAGGCGCCCGCCGCCGCGCTGGCCAAGCGACTGATTGAGGACGGACGGCTCGGGCAGATCTACCACTTCCGGGGCGTTTACCTTCAAGACTGGATCACGGACCCCAATTTCCCGTTGGTTTGGCGACTGCAAAAGGATGTGGCCGGTAGCGGATCCCACGGCGACATTAACATCCACATCATCGATATGGCCCGGTACCTGGTAGGCGAGATTGACGAGGTAAGTGGCCTGATGCACACATTTGTAAAGCAGCGGCCCCTGGTCGCAGAAATTGACGATCGCCTGGGCGGTAAAGCCAGCGACGTGATGGGCGACGTAACGGTGGACGACGCCGCAATCTTTATGGCCCGGTTCAAAAATGGCGCGCTGGGCACCTTTGAGGCCAGCCGATTTGCCCAGGGCCGCAAGAACCACCAGCGGTGGGAGATCAATGGTAGCCGAGGCTCGGTGGTCTTTGACTTAGAGAACATGAACGAGCTTCAGGTGTACTTTGCGGATGACACGGACGACGTGCGGGGCTTCCGTACCGTGCAGGCCACCGACGGCGCGCATCCCTATGCGGGCCACTACTGGCCGGTGGGGCACATCATTGGCTACGAGCACACGTTCATCAATTTGCTAGCGGACGCCTTTACGGCAATGGCAGAGAATCGCCCAATCTCCCCGAACTTTGTGGATGGTTACGAAAACCAGCGGGTTTTGGAAGCAGTAGAACGTAGCTGGGCCACCCGAAGCTGGGTGAGCCTGTAGTTTTTTCCGTAAATTAGTAAGAATTGGAGGGCCTAAGGGCGTAACCTTTTGGCCCTTCGCGCGTAAAATGGAATGAGCGGAACGGAAGCCGCTAACCAACGGCAAACGACTCGCTTTTCATTCGATTGTGATTTCGCGCAGGAATATTGGGATTAAAGGCGATGCTAGGCTCAACGGCCAATCGTTTTTTAGCTAAAGCGCGGCATAATACAGATTGGACCGACTACAAATTTGGGTGTAATGAGACGACGGACCGCAATCCTGGCAATGGGAACGGCGTTAGCGTGGCAAGGAACCGCGCTAGCGCAGTCACCCGTGCCGCCGTCTCCCACCCCTCCGGCCACCGCCGCCAAAGAGTTGGCCGGGGCTTCGGAGATTGGCGGACGGACCACCATTGACCTCATTCGTCTGGATGGCACGTCGCCCGCGGTTCCCTTACGCAACGCCGGATTGATCCCGGGTTCCGAGTCGGTGGACTTGGACGGTCGCCCCCTGAAGAAGGGTGTGGACTACGCCATCGACTACGGCTCCGGCACGATTTATGTCATGCGTCCGGTGCGTCCGGGCATGGCCCTCCGAGCGGCCTACCGGTTCGATAAGACCCGCGCTCAAACCCAGACCGGGCCGAACGGCAGCCAGTTCACGCCGAACGGGTTCCGCCTGGACTTCCGAGGCGGCAATACCCTCACCCTCGGGCTGGGCATGGCCGAGCGGCGAGACGACGGCGCGGTCATCAGCTCCAACGTCTACGGCTACCGTAGCAACTTTACGGGCGGTGGCGGCCTGCGCATGCAGGGCATGTCGGTTATCAGCGACCAGAAGCGGGTGCAAACCACCTCGTTACTAGAGAACGGCAAAGCTGAGAAGCCGGTAGAAGAAGGGCAAGACCGCGCCCTGATCCAGAGCCTCGGCATGAACCTGATGGGCGGTTCCCTTCAGGCCGACGTCCAGGACATCGGACGCAAGTTCACGGGTTTTAGCGCATTCCGTAATGCGGGCTACGAAGACGCCAAAGTCAACCAGTTCCAAAAGGAGCGGGGTCTACGGCGGCTGGGCTTCCGGTTGAACGATGTTGGTGGGCCGGGACTGAAGCTGACGACCGGGCTCCGTGCCGTGCGCGATGGCGACCAGGCCATCGAGTGGCGCAACTACGGGATTAAGACCAACGGCGTCACGCTCCAGTACGACTCCACTCACGTGGACTCTGGCTTTAAGCGCTTTAACGACCTCGCCGAGGGCGACCGTGAGCAACTAAAGCGCGAAGCCGGGCTCCGAAACGAACGCTTGACCAGTCAATTTGACTTCCGAGGCGCAAAGGGCGGCTACCAGCAACTGCGCGTAGCGGACGACGCGGGCAACGGGTTCCAGCGCCGAAAGTTTGACCTAGGCGTCGGAGCGGCAAAGGTTCAGTTTGGCGACCAGCGCGTGGAGGCGGGCTTCACCCGGTTCACCGGACTGCGCGAGGCTGACGCTGGGCAGCTTGCCCGCGAGCGCGGCATGCGCCGCCAAAACTTTGGCCTGGAGTACAAGATTCCTGGCGTGGCCACCCCGTGGGTCGTCCGAAATGAGTGGGTTCGAACCGATACCACCGACGGTGCCGCCCTCAAGTCTTCAGAAGTCGCCCTTGGCGGCAAGAACTGGGGCTTCGAGCGGGTCGTACGCGGGCTAGATAGCGGTTTAACCATCTTGGGCAACCTTCCCGAACCCGAGATTCAGAGCCACGTCTCGGCGATTACTCGGATGTACGAACCCGGCGGGTTTGCCTTCCAACCCCAGGACCGCAACGGTTTCTTCCAGGGCCTTGGCCTCGAGCGCACCGCCGAACGATTGAATCTTAACTTTGGCCGGGGCGCGAAGTTCTTGGCCGACCGGATGGAGCTAAACGGCCAGCATGATAAGGGCGAGATCTACCGGCTCGGGCTGGACACGAAAAACATCGACGCCACGTTCCGACGGCAGTCCTTCGGGAACCAACTCACCGAAGTCTCGACCCTGATGGAGTTTGAGCGCGCGCGGGTGGGCAACCTCGCGGGTCTGGACAAGACCGATGCCTCGCTGAACGTCATCCTGGGGGCCAAGCGCAACCTAAGCCTCTCCATGATGAGCGCCGAGCGCGTTGGCGAGGGCGAAGCGTCTCGCCAGAGCCTCGCGTACTCCGACACCAGCCTGCAGATCCAGTACGCAAACCGACGGGTAGACGACGGCTTTAGCTCAGTGGGGTCGCTCGTTGATCCCGAGCGCGAAACCATGGGCGCACTACGCGGGTTCCGCCAGCAAGATTTCGCCCTCCGCTGGGCGCCGATGCGCGGCTTGGTCGCCGACCTCAACTGGCGTCAAGACAACGGCCTCAAGCTCAACGATCAGGATCGCAAGTGGCAGCAGACCATTCTGAGCTACGCACCTGACGCCAAGACCAAGCTGGACTACTACCGGCTGGAGACCTCGGCCGACAATCCCAACGAACTGCTGTTCATGAACCGGGTGGAGCGATTTGCGTTTAGCCGGGACCTCGGTCGAATGGCCAAGATTGGCTACTCCCGCGAGTCCGTCGACTACGACGGACGCTGGACCACCTCACCCGATAGCGACCGATCAACCGTTTCGATGAGCGCCCAACTGAGTCGGACCACCGCCCTCAAGACGGAGCACACCGAAACCACCTACAGCGACGGGAATCGCGACGTCACGCGGGAGCAAACGGTCAGCACTCAACTTTCGCCGCGCACCGGCGTCGCCATCTCCATGGTCTCGGTAGATCGTAGCGGAGAGCGACCCGACGAAGAGAAGCGCAACTACGGCGTGTGGTTCGACTTTGGCCGCGGCATTCGCCTGAACTACGGCGTAGCCCGCGAGGTAAACAGCACCGCCGACGGTACCGGCAAACGCGACCTCACGATGACCCCCGGTCAAGTCGGCGGGCTCGCGATCGGCAGCATGGCGTACTCGGAGCAGCTGTGGGACCGGCAGCGGTTCTTGAACACCGGCAACGTCCAACTCAGCTCGGTCAAGCCGTTCCAGCTTGGGCCGTTGCGCGATTTCACCTTCCGATTTGGGGCCGACACCGTTCGCGACCGGTTGCGCTACCAGCGCGAAAACCGTAACATCGCCGTCGCCACCAAGCTCTTCGGGCTCGGCTTAGGCTTCGAGTACTTCTCGCAGATTGCCCCCACCGGCGAGCGCGCGATCGATCGCACGTTCAACTTCACCACGCCTAAACCTGAGACCAGCAAGTACAGCGCCGCCGTTTTCTATAAGTTGCGCACCCTTCCTGGCGACCGGCAGGTGATGATCCGCAACTACAGCTTCACCGCGCGTCTCGCCAAGGATTGGACCGTGACCAACCAAATGCAGACGAATCCCGAGGTCGCGCGCGGCGATCTCATCTTGGGTTCGCTGCCCCAAGCCCACCGCGTGAACAAGTGGCGCATGGACTTTAACGGCTCGGCCAGCACCAAGATCGGTCTGACCTGGGAAGAGTTGATGAACGACGAAGCCCGTACCCGAAGCCGGGTAGGTGGTGTCAATCTCACGCTCTTTGCCAACAACGCCTCGCCGCTCGTTCTGTTCTACGGCCTTGAGCAGGGCGACCAGGCGAAGAATCGGCGCACGGTGCACCGATATAATCTCCGTTTTGACCAGCGACCCGGGCCGAACCAGCTGCTCAGTCTCTTCGCGGGCAACATCAGCTACCAGCATAATCGGGACACCAAGCTCCCGATCCAGAACTGGTCGCTCCGCGCCGAGTACCAGCTCCGCTTCTAGCCCCTCCCCGGTTTGGACGGCAAGCAGGTAGCCTGACAACCACTATGGAAGTCGTTCCCTACGGCGGTTGGTCCCGTTGCGCGCGCTTGGTTGCCGGCGACACAGAACTCCTCGTGACCCTTGAGGTCGGCCCCCGCATCATTCGTTACGGGCGCATCGGCGGCCCGAATATGCTGGTCGAATACACCAAGGATATGGGCAAGACCGGGGGCGACGAGTACCGCAGCTACGGAGGACACCGCTTGTGGGTCGCCCCCGAGCACAAGGTCACGACGTACGAACCGGATAACTCGCCGGTCGACGTGTTGGAGGTCCCGAGTGGGCTGCATTTCACCACACCGCTCGGTCGGGAGCGCATCCAGAAGCAGATTGAGATTACGGTAGACGGCAACGCCTTTGTCCTCCATCACACCCTCACGAATCGACAGGATCACCTCATAAGCATCGCGGCGTGGAGCCTCACGGTGATGGCGACGGGCGGAACCTGCATCATTCCCCAGGCCGACTATTTCCCTCACCCAGACGCCCTGTTGCCCGCGCGGCCACTGGTGCTGTGGCACTACACGCAGATGCAGGATCCTCGCTACACGTGGGGCAACCATTTAATCCGGCTCCAGCAAAGCGCGACCGGTGGCCCGACGAAACTCGGTGCGCTGGTGCAACAGGGCTACGCGGCCTACGCCAACTTCGGCGACCTCTTTTTCAAACGGTTCCCGTTTGAGGAGGGGGCGGACTACCTGGACTACGGGGTGAACTTCGAGACGTTCACCCGCCCGGACATGCTAGAAGTGGAGTCGGTAGGACCGCGCACGCACCTGGCCCCGGGCGAATCCACTTCCCTGCGCGAGACCTGGTACCTGGTTGCGGACCAGACCCCGCCCGAGGACGACACCGCCGCGGGCCAATGGCTCGCCGGGATTGCCCGGCCGCGCCCGATGCGATAGCGACGAACCCAACCAGTCCCTCCCCCGTAGGCGGTTATCTTTCCGGATGACCGCCTTTCTTAGGCTTCCCTTAACAATTGGATGGTAATATTATCTTTGGGATCTTAAAGGTGATATTGAGTCACCCCCGAAAGGAACTAACCAAATGAAAAAGACGCTTCTTCTGGCGGGACTCGCGGCCCTCAGCGCGGCAGGCGCGCAAGCCCAGTTCATCACCGAAGTCTCGGCCAACCCGCCGGGCAGCGACCGTAACGGCGGCCTTCAGTTCTTCGAGCTAAAGGGACTGCCGAACGCTCCGGTTGCCGACAACGTTTGGCTGCTTGTGATTGACTGCGGTCCGACCCGCAATGCGGGTGCTCCCGTCTCGGGGGCCAACAAGGGCGAGCTCCAGATTGCGATCAAGTTGGTTAACCCGAGCAACCCCAACGAGCCGCTAACCTTCGGCGCGAACGGCCTGCTCCTGCTGCGCGACGGCGGGCTCCTAACGAATGGCGTCCCGGTCAATCCGATCGTCAACACGTTGCGCAACGGCGTGGCCAGCGGTCCGGATCCCCTCACCAACGTCGTGTTTTACAATGTGCCTTTCGTCTCGGGCGCCAACAGCTATGCGGGCTTACCCTCGCCCAGCAACTTTGGCGACGTCCCGAACGACGCCTTGACCCTGATGCTGGTGAAGGGCGGCAATTGGGCGGGCATCCCGGATGTTGACCTCAATGACGATGACACGTTGGACGCAGGCCTGCTCGACGGCGTAACCGTACTGGACGCGATGAGCTATAAGGCCGACGGTATAACCGAATCGGCCGATAACCGGGCCTCGCAGTCGGATTATGCGGACGAAGTCGATGGTTTCTCCTTCGGCTTATTCCAAGGAACTCGCACTTGGGAACCAGACGTGATCTCCCGGGTGTTGAACGCGGCGAATGGTGGTCCGGCGGTCGGCGTGTCCTACGATACGCGCGGTTGGGTCCTGGGCGATGCCCTCCCCACCTCCGCCAACAACAGTCCGCTATTCTGGGACGAAGGTGCGGACGAAGTGTTTTTCTTCACCGACCCGCGCGGGTTAGAAGAGAACCCATTCGGTCGACCCATGAACTACGCGATCGCGACGCCTGACTTCCCGAACCAGACCGAGGCCGCGCGCCCGAGTCCGGGCTGGGAAAATGTTGCGGTGAGCGGACCGCAGCGCACGGTGAGTGGCAGGATTGATATGATTGGGATCAGCGGGGCGGGCCCGACGTCAGTAAACCTTGAGCTTCGCTACGTGGGTATTCAGGGCTCGACGATTGTGACGACCCCCGTGAGGACTGATGGCGCGTTCACCGCGGACGTCCCGATGGGCGTTTATAGCGTGGCCATCAAGCCACAGTCGTATTTGACCCGCGTCTTTGCGGCCGACACCCGGGGCGGCAACGTCACCAGCCTGATCGCCAGCTACTTGGCGGGAGACATTGACGGCGACAACTCGGTCACCGTATTTGACTACGACAAACTGAGTCTGTACTTCGACAAATCGTCGACGGACGCCGACTGGTCCATGCCGGATTCGGACGGAATCCAGCCGAAGTTCGCCGACTTGGACGGCGACACGGCGGTGACGGTGTTTGACTACGACCTGTTAAGCACGAACTTCGACCTCACGGGCGAGTAAGCTCGTCGACGCTTGAATCAAGAAAGACGGAGCGTGGCCCGAGGGCGGCGCTCCGTTTTCATCGCAATTCCCAGCGAGGATGCGGAACCGTTGCGGCCAAGCCCCTAGTACACTATAGATTCCTCCGGCACGAATCACGCGCGGCGGAACTTGAACTATCATGGTGCAAAAAGGAAGCTTGATCGCGGGCAGTTGGTGCGTATTTGCGGTCGTTTCGGCCCTCCCGGCCGGGGCTCAAACCGCCCCAGTCTCCCTCCGCCGAGAGCGAATCGCGATCGTCCACCCCGAGGCCTATCGCACGGTGAACTCCCTTGGCATGGGAGTGGGGCCGTGGCGACCGATGTCGACCACCCCGAACGAGCGAAACGCCCCGAACTGGGTCGCCGCCTGGGACTCGACCGGCACTCGGCTCTCGGACTTTGCCTACTTCGTAGACCCCTACGGTCCGACGGCAGGGCCGCACACATTGCCCCCTTACACCTATAAGAGCTTTATGCAGGCTAACGACGTGGCCCTGGCCACGGGCACGGCGCGCGGCATCGCGTCCCGCGTGCGCGTGGGGGTGCTGTGGAACCCGAACGGCGGTGGCGTGCCCAGCGGTACGCTGGACATGGTGGTCCGAATTGTGGGGACCCAGTCGGTGGACGCCGACCCAGTTGGGATGGGTCCGGCGGTGAGTGGCCCGCTTAGTGGCTATGAGTTTTTACGTCGGAACCAGCCGGCGGGCGCGTTGATGCTGGATGCGAACCTAGCGGGCCAGGGAACCGGACTCCCCCTTCCCAACGGCACCGGCGGAGTTTGGGTGACGTTTGGATCGGCCGATGCCGCCGGGAACTTGATCCCGCTGGGCGGAGTGTCTGCCGCGCAAGCCATCTTGGCCAACTTGGCCGCGCCCGGCGAGCCCCAGTTTCCGGGGAGCAACCCGGCGGGCTCGACGGAGTACATGTGGAGTGACGAGGGCGACGCGACCCAGTCCAGCTCGGTAAACCGGCCCGACTACAAGTTCCAGGACCTAACAAACAACGGTTCGGCATTCTGGGCGGAGCAGTTCAGCTACGACTTCACGATGGAGAGCAAAGGCCTGCTGCAAAGCACGGTCGGGCTGTTTGTCGATACGAACACGCCCCTCTTGCAGGGACAGGTGACTTGGGGGGGATTAAGCGATGGCGCGCCGACGCCGACGACCGCCACGTTCATTCTGCGCAACCCGGCCAATGGCACCGAGCGGGGTCGGTTCACGGTGGCCCTGGGAGCGAACGGCGAGTTCCGTCTGCCCGACCCGGTGGTCGCCGGAGGCCAGACTCGGATCTACCTGAAGTCCGGGACGTGGCTGACGGAAGCCGTCACCGCCACTAGCACCGGCGCGGGGCAATCCGGACTCAGCTTAGTCATGCGTAACGGCGACATTGACGGCGACGACGCGGTCACCGTGTTTGATTACGACAAGCTGAGCACGTACTTTGACAAAACCGCGGCGGATGCCGACTGGAATTTGGACAACGGTGATGGCGAACGGCCCGCGCAGGCCGATTTAGACCGGGATGGCGCGGTCACCGTGTTTGACTACGACGTCCTCAGTCAGAACTTTGACCTGATCGGAGCGAGTTAGCCTACTTGGGTCCAGAAGGTGCCGGCGACTCGCCTCACGGCGTTTACGCGGTGCCTTTTGGACCTAGATTTTTCCATTTTCTGGCTAGGCATTATTAAGATAGTGTGATAGGATAATGGAATTCACACGGTCCGCCCGGTCGGGAGAGTTTGGACCGGAAACCGGCGTGATTTTTGAGCCGCCCACTGGGGTTTGGCACAAAGGATTGGAGGAAATCGCTTGAATACACAAAGAATTGCTCTCACCGCGCTCGGTGTAGCGCTAATTGGATCGTCCGCCCTCGCCGCCGGTCGCATTGCAACCCCCGTCGACATGAAGGAGATCAAGAACGCTCCGGTGGACTCCGCGTATCGAATCGATGCGCAGGGAAAACGAGTTGGCCCGATCCATTATGCCAACCCGATCTTGAACGCCGCTCGCGAAGTTCCGAGCTGGAAAATGGCGTTTGATAACGTCAAGTGGGATCTCACCGCCAACACAGTTGCTGGTGGCATGTACGGTGCGCCGAACGCGTACTACACCCTCAACTGGAGTGCGGCGGCTCGCTATAACGCGCCGACAATTGCCAATGACGTGATGCTTGTTCCGGGTAGCGAAGGCAAGTTTGCCAGTCGATTCGCCATGGTCAGTCTGTGGAATCCGGGCGGAATTGCGCCAGGCGTGACGGTTTCGGGTACCCCGACCACACGGATCGTTCAGATCTTTGGACTATCGTCCTACGTTAGCACCGACGCGGACGGTCCCAAGGCAATTATCACCGGAGGCATTGCCCTAAGCAACACCAATTTGGCTGGGGGAGGGTGGGCCATGACGTTCGATGCCTCAACGTTCAACCTCGGTGTTCCGCTGCCCTATTCCGACGCGGGCTATTTGGTCAAAATTGGAACGGCGGATGCAAACGGTAACTTTGTGATGTTGCCTACCGGCAACACGCAGATGTTCCAGTGCTCGTTCCAGTCGCCCACGGAGCCGTCGGGTGCCGGTACGAATCCGAGCAGCTCGGACAAGTTCCAATGGGAAGACTACACGAGCGGTGCTGGCACGGCCAACACGCCGGACTTCATCTTCCAAACCACGACGAATACGAGTAGCCAGCCCACTCCTTACTCGGAGCTTGGCGACAACACCTACTCCATCGCCGGCTTGCCGGTTCAACTGCAAGCGTCGGTGGCGATGGCCTACGACGACAACTTGCCGCTTGCGGCCGGTAAGGTCTCCTACTCGGACCTCTCGTTCTCCGTCCTGGCTCAGCCCATCACTGTCGTCCCGGTGGACGCCAGCGGTACCCCGCTGACGGGCTCCCTGGACAAAACGTTTACCATCCCGGTACGCGTTTCCGACGGAAAGGTCACCGTGCCCTCACTCGTCCTAAATGATGCATTAGGGGATCCGTTGACGACCAAGTTCAAGCTCACCATGAAGTTGCGCGGCATGCTGCGCAAGACGACCGGCATTTGGGACACCACGGCCGGCGCCTTCACCTTCGATTGGGATATCAAGGGTGGCGACATCGACAACGACAACAGCGTCACGGTCTTTGACTACGACAAGTTGTCTACTTACTTCGACAAGAACAGCGCGGACTCGGACTGGGATACGGCCGATGGCGATGGCATCGCGCCGGTCGACGCGGACATTGACGGCGACGGTGCCGTCACGGTGTTCGACTACGACGTCCTGAGCCGAAACTTCGACCTCGTGGGCGACGAAGCGCCCTAAGTCGAGGACATAAAACGATGCTCACGACGCTGGTCGGGAGCATCCAGAGCGGGTGGTTTGGCGGTATCGTCATCCACTCGCTCTTTTTTGTGTGCTAGGATGCCCTTCATGCACCCGCGTTTCCTTGCCGCATTTCGCATGGCTCTTGGATTGGCCATCGCGTTTAGCTCCGGCCCGGCCTTCGCCCAACCGGACCCCGCGACCCTGACCCGCGTCACGCAAGCCGGTCTGCACCAGAACCAAGCCGTCAACCTCTTGCGCGACCTCACCGGAAAGATTGGCGCGCGCCGCACGGGATCGCAATCCCTCCGCCGCGCCCAGGAATGGGCGGCCAGCCAATTTCGGGCGTGGGGCCTCCAAAATGTCCAGCTAGACCAATGGGGCGTCGTCCCGATCGGTTTTGAGCGCGGTCACGGCTACACTGGCCGCATGGTTTTGCCTTACGAGCGGACCCTGGAGTTCTCCAGCCCCGCGTGGAGTGCCGGTTCAAACGGTCCCCGCCGTGGCGGTGCGGTCCTTCAACCCAAAACCGTTGCCGAACTCGCGGGTGTGGATGTCCGAGGCAAGTGGGTGCTGATGCGCACGAAAACCGGCATGGGGGGAGGCCGACGCCCGCGACCCCTCACCGCCGAGCAGCGCGCCGCCAACCCTGCGGGCGCCAACCTTGAGGATGTCGACCTCGCCCTTGACGCCGCCGGCATTGCGGGACGCGTGTATGAAGGCTCCGACGGCGACCTCGTGCATACCCACGGGGCGTGGGAGGGTCTGAAGCTAGATAACCTGCCCACCGACGTCCGGGTGAATCTGATGGCGTCCGACTATCGTCGGGTGGCGCGCCAGATCCTCGCCGGGCGGCCCGTTGAACTCGAGTTCAACGTCGATCAAGGGTTCGTGGCGGGCGATGTCCCTCAGTTTAACGTGGTGGCCGAGATCCCCGGCACCGACTTGGCCCAGGAGGTGGTGATCATTGGGGGTCACTTGGACAGCTGGGACGGCCCCGGCAGTCAGGGCGCGAGCGATAACGGTACCGGCGTAGTAACCACGATGGAAGCCGCGCGGCTGCTGGCGGCCTCAGAGGCAAAGCCCCGGCGTACCCTGCGATTCATTCTGTGGAGCGGTGAGGAGCAGGGCGTGCTGGGCAGTACTTTTGACGCCGCCAAGATGGCCGCGCGTGGCACCGACGTGATGGCCGTCTTCAATGAGGATTCGGGCAGCAACTGGCACACCCACATCGGGGCCTGGGAACCCTGGGTGGCTCAAGTGAAGCAAGCCCTCGCGGCCACCAATGCGGCCTATCCCGATCGCCCGATTGAGGTTAGTCCGTACCCAAACTTCAGCTGGCAAAGCGGTGGGAGTGACCATGCGCCGTACTTGGCCAAGGGGATTCCGGCCCTGATGTGGAGAAAGACTGGCCCGCAGGTTTACCGGCACATTTGGCATACCCAGCATGACCGCTTCGAGGAAATCGTGCCGGACGCGGTACGGCAGATGGCCCTCAACACGGCCCTGACGGCCTACAGTCTCGCCTGCTCACCGCAGTCTCTGCAACGTCCCACGCCTAAGTAGTCCGCCCGCATTCGAGACGAAACCGACCGTGACGAACTAACGCTCGTCGCGGTCGTGTTCGTCCGACAGGTCGTCCAAGATCTCTTGCGAGCGCTGCACTGCCCCCCGGAGGTGAGGCGTGATGTTGGCCTCGCCGATGTGCTTGGCGAAGCCCGACCGGCGAATAAACCACTCGGGTTGGTTCCGCATTCCGCAAATCAGGAGGTGCCGCCCGGAGCCATGGAGCCGATCGGCCAAGCGCTCGATGGCGTGCATGCCCGTGCCATCAATCGCCGTCATATTCCGAAGCCGAAGGACCACCACCGGCGGGAGGCTGGCAAAGTTCTCCTCGACCGTTTCCAACTTATCGGTGGAGCCAAATAGGAATGGCCCGTGGATCCGATAGACGGCGACACCCTCGGGTAGCGGGTTGTGTAGCAGACTGTGCTCCTCACCGTGGCTGAGGTAGTCGTCACTCACCGCGCTGACGGTGGTGGTGCTGCTGACACGGCTGATGAACAGCAGGGCGGCTAAGATCATGCCGGCTTCCACCGCCACGGTGAGGTCGGCGAACACCGTTAGGGCAAAGGTGATGGCCCACACAACAGTGTCGGCCGCCCCCAGCCGTAGGATGCCGGGGATCTCTCGCCACTCGCCCATGCCGTACGCCACCGTTAACAAGATGGCCGCCAACACGGCGAGGGGGATCTTGGCGGCAAGCGGGGCCGCGACGAGGAGGATGACGAGCAACACCACCGAGTGCGTCATGCCCGCGATGGGCGAGGCCGCGCCGGCCCGGATGTTGGTAGCGGTACGGGCAATTGCCCCGGTGGCGGGCAGCCCCCCCACCAAAGGGGAGGCAATGTTCGCCAGGCCTTGCGCAAACAGCTCCACGTTGGGGTTGTGGCGATCGCCCGACATGCGATCGGCTACGACGGCCGACAGGAGCGACTCAATCGCGCCGAGCATCGCGACCGTAAGGGCGGGCGAGAGGAGCGTGAGGATCAATTCGGGCCGGAACTGGGGCAACTTGAACGGCGGCAGTCCCGCCGGTAACGCGCCGTAACGACTCCCCACCGTGGCCACGCCAAGGTTAAAAACCGCGGCGATTGCGGTGCCCGCGAAGAGAGCGACGACCGCGCCCGGTACTCTAGGCAACCATCGCATGATCGCGATGATCAGCAGAAGCGCGGCGATCGACACGCCCGTCGTGATAGGATCGAGGCGCGGGAAGGCCGCGCCGACCACCTGCATCCGGGCGAGGAACTCGCCGGGCACTTTCTCGATTGGCAGGCCAAAGAATTCCTTGATCTGGGTGCTGGCGATGAGTACCGCGATGCCATTGGTGAACCCAATGACGACGGGACGCGGGATATACTTCACCGCCGTACCCAACCCGGTCAGTCCCATCACGGCGAGGATCACCCCCGCCATCATCGTGCACATGAACAGGCCGTCGATGCCGTGAACCCCCACGATGCCCGACACTACGACCACAAACGCGCCCGTGGGACCACCAACCTGGCATCGCGACCCGCCCAAGGCCGAGATCAGGAATCCCGCGACCACCGCGCACGCGATGCCGGACGCAGGCGACACGCCCGATGAGATCGCAAACGCAAGCGCCAGCGGTAGCGCCACGAGGCCAACGGTGATGCCGGCGATGAGATCGCGCCCCAGAGTCGACCGAGTGGTCGCCTTCAGGCTAGTCACCGACTTCGGAAGGAAGGCATCCGGACCGGTGAATCGCTCTCGCCACCGGCCCGATGTAAGCCAAGAATAGTTCAAAGACACTGAAAAAATAGGGGGAAGGGCCAAGAGCCTTCCCCCTATTTTACTTGCTCCATGACTTACGGTGCCGAGGCGGTGAGTTCGGCGATGCGGTCACCGACCCGGCGCAGCACCTTGCCCCGGTGGCTTATTGCATGCTTTTGGTCGGGCGTTAGGTCCGCCATGCAGCAACCGAGTTCGGGCAGCCAAAAGATCGGGTCGTAGCCAAACCCGCCCGCTCCGCTGGGAGTCTCCGCGATTTGGCCCTCGCACGTATCCGCATACACCTCGGGCGCGATTTCGCCGGGTGGCATCAGCGCTACGCAGCACCGGAACCTTGCGCCCCGCTGGGCGAACGGGGTCTCGCGCAGGAGGTCCAGGATCATCGCCATCTTCTCGGGGAACGGGAGGTGCTCGCCCCAGAATCGGCGGCTATAGAGCCCGGGCGCGCCGTCCAGCGCATCAATCTCCAGGCCGGCATCGTCGGCCAAGCACCACTCTCCCGTGAAGGCTGCCGCGGACCGCGCCTTGATGACCGCGTTGTCGGCGTATGTGGTGCCGGTTTCGTTGGGTTCGGGAGCACCATCAAAGTCGGCGAGGGTCAAGATCTCGAGGCCCGGAAACCGGGCGTGCAAGATCTCGACCATCTCACCCGCCTTCATACGGTTGTGGGAGGCCACGACCAGCCGGGTCAATCCTCCAGTACCTCGTGCTGCAGGGCAATGAGTTCTCCGATGCCCTTCTTCGCGATGGACAGAAGCTTGCCGAGGGTTTCGGCACTGAACGGGTCGGCCTCGGCCGTGCCCTGAATCTCGACAAACTTTCCGGACTCGGTCATCACCACGTTCATGTCCGTCATCGCCGTGCTGTCCTCTTCGTAGTTAAGGTCCAGCATCTCTTTGCCCCGCACAATTCCCACGCTCACGGCGGCGATCGGCTCGCGAATCAGGAGTCGCGGGAGCATCCGCTGGCGCATCATCCAGCGCAGGGCGTCCACCGTGGCCACGTAAGCGGCGGTGATGCTGGCGGTACGGGTGCCGCCGTCGGCCTGAAAAACGTCGCAGTCAATGGTGATTGTGCGCTCGCCCATCGCCTCAAGGTCCACCGCCACGCGCAACGAGCGACCGATGAGGCGCTGAATCTCCATGCTTCGGCCGTTGGGACCCCGGTTGCCGTCGCGCTGGTTGCGCTGCTTGCCGGCGCGCGGCAGCATGGCGTACTCGGCGGTCAGCCAACCCTTGCCTTGGCCCTTCATGAAGGGCGGGACGCGCTCGTCCACGGTGGCCGTGGCCAAGACGTGAGTATTCCCGACCTTGATCAGGCACGACCCCTCGGCGTACTTGGCAAAGCCACGCTCCATGGTCACAGGTCTCAATTCATCCAGGGCGCGTCCATCATTCCGCATGGTCGGAGGGTACCCGGCAGCGGAAAATCGGGCCGGATGTCTGTGCCACGGGACTATTTAGGACGCGTGAAGTACCCGATCGTACGGGCGATCGCGGCGGCGGCGGCGGTGTCCACCCGCAACACCCGCGATCCTAGGGTTACGGCTCGGTCGCCAATCAAGCGCACCTCGGCCGGCGACCACCCGCCCTCGGGACCAATCACCAGGGTCACGCCTGGTTCAGCCGGTCGCGCGGCGAGGCAAGATTCCAGCGTGTCGTCCAGCAATTCCGACTCGCTCAGTACGATTGCGCTGGGGTCATCGTGGAGCACCTGGGCCAAACCATCGACCCACCGCAAGACGGGCAGGATCGTGCGTCCGCACACTTCGGCAGATTCCCGCGCGATCACCTCCAGGCGCAACCGGTGCTTGGCCCGCTTGGCTTCGTCCCACTTCACCACGGTCCGGTCTGCCGGAAACAACCAGAACTCGGTGACACCTTGCTCGGTACCCATCCGCACGACCTCTTCCAGGCTTTCGTGCCGAGGGGTGCCCTGGGCCAGCACCAGTGGCCAGCCCAAGTTTGTGTCGGGCCGCAACTCGGTTTCGGGAATCGCGCTTCGTTCGGCCAGTCGGGCCCGCCACAGCGATCCATCGTTGGGGAGCACCGCGATGGACGCTCCGGGCGGGAGACGCAACACCCGGACCAGCTTTTCTACTTCCGATGAAGGCAACGGGACGGGTTCACCCGCCACCAAGTGGACGCCCGACAAGAAAACGCGCGGAAGTTCGCGCCACTTGGGTTCAGTCACGGCGGCTACTTCTCCCGGCGGAACCACGCGGCGACCCAATTATTCTCGCGGCGCTCCGAGACCAGGGAGAAACCCGCCCGCGCGGCGGCGAGTTGGACGTCCGCCCAGTTGTCATCAATAATTCCGCTGACCACCCAATCACCCCCGGGTACCACCCGGTCGCTGACCTCAGGGGCCAGGCCAATGAGGGCGGCACTCACGATGTTACTGAGGACGATGTCGTAGACGGCAGCTTCGGGCAACGGGCCGAAGCCCTTGCCCAGCATAAATGTGGCGGTGACGCCATTGCGGTCCGCGTTCTCGTGACTCGATTCAATGCTCGCGGGATCTAGATCCACGCCGACGGTCTCGCCGGAGCCGAGTAACCGGGCCGCCACGCTCAAGATTCCGCTACCGCAACCAATGTCGGCCACCGTCTTACCGGCGAGTTCCAGGTCTTCCAGGAACTCCAGGCACATGCGGGTTGTGGGGTGGTCGCCCGTGCCAAAGGCTTGGCCGGGGTCCAGCACCAACACCACGTCGCCCTCCGTCGAGGCGTAGGCCTCCCAGGTCGGGCGGACCACGAACCGCTGCCCCACTCGGCGCGGGACGAAGAACTGACGCCAGCTTTCGGCCCAGTTTTCCTCGGGCACCTCGAGAATCTCGGTGGACGTTGCGCCGAGCGAAGTCAGTTCGAGTCTAAGGGCCGCTAAATCGGCCTCGTTTGGCTCGTAAGCGTAGCCGGCCAGGGTGGGCGGTTGATCGGTTTGGACCGTGCCGGGAATTCCGTGGCGATCGAACACCTCGATCCAGAGGGCCCAGTCGGCGGGGGTCTCGGCGAGGCACGCCTTCACTTCGGTCCAGACTTTCATTTCTTCAATTTCTTAAACAGTCCGCCTAAGAGCGAACTTGCTTCACCCGTAGGGGCGGGTTCGCCCAGCGCGGCCGCCAGGGCCTGAATGGCCTCGGTTTGCTCGGTCGTGACCTTTTCGGGGATTCGGACTTGCACTTGGACGACGAGTTCGCCCCGGGGCCCACTGCGCGGGCGTGGGACGCCGGCGGCGCGAATCCGGAACTGCGTCCCCGGCTGGGTGCCGGACGGAATCCGCACGGGGTGCTGCTCTTTGGCCAGTCCGGCGACCACGATCTCGTCGCCCAACGCCAACTGTGCGTAGCCGAGGGGCAAGATGGTGAGGAGGTCTGCCCCTTCGCGCAAAAACCGCGGGTGGGCCGCGATACTGACGACCACATAGAGGTCGCCGGCCCGACCGGCACCGGTTCCATCGCCACCCCGACCGGGCAAGTGGATGGTCACGCCGTCGTCAACTCCCGGCGGCACGCGGATTTTGATGCGCGCGTCGATAGGACTAAGGCCACGCCCCGCGCAATCAGGACACTTCTTCTTGATGACGGTGCCTTCGCCATTGCACGCCCCGCATGTGACGGTAGTGCGAACGTTGCCGATGAAGGTCTGCTGAACCCGCGAAACGACGCCTTGGCCGTTGCAGGTGGTGCACTTTTCGGGAGTTGCACCGCCCTCGGCGCCGGTTCCGGTGCAGGTTTCGCACTTGGCCAAGCGACGGTAGGCGATTTCTCGGTCGGCCCCCGTGAGGACTTCGTCCAGGTCAATCTCGATGTCAACCCGGAGGTCCTCGCCGTTGCGACCCGGCGCTCGCTGACGCCCGCTTTGAGCCTGGCCTCCGAAGAAGAAATCGAATAGGTCACCAAAATCAGGCACACCAGCGCCATAAAACGGATCGGACGGTCCATCGATGGAGCCCGTCCGGTCGTACGCGGCGCGCTTATCGTCATCCGAAAGGATGGCGTAGGCGTGACTGATTTCCTTGAATCGTTCCTCGGCGGCCGAATCCCCCGGATTGTAGTCGGGGTGATACTGACGCGCAAGCGCACGGTACGCCGACTTAATCTCGGTGATGGAAGCGGACCGAGCAACGCCCAAGACCTCGTAAAGATCCGGCGTTCCGGCCATAAATGATTACTCCTCGGGCGCTTCTTCTTCGGTCTCGGTCTCCGATTCGAGATCTTGAAGCGACACGGTGTCTTCCTCGCTTTCCGCCACAACGACATCAGCTTCTGTGTCGACGTCATCGTCGAGATCGGTCAGCGAGTTGAGAATGGGTTCCGGCTCATGCTCTTCTTCCACATCCAATTCGTCTCCGCCTAGGGTGCCGATGATGCTGACCAAGTCCGGCTCAATTTCGTCTAGGCCTGGCAACAGCATGCCCGGCTCACCAATTCGCGGCTCCAGCACGTCGGCTACGATCATCACATCAATGTCATCCGGACCAAGGATCGCCTTAATTTTGCCTTCCGCAATCTCGGCCAACGCGATCGTGAGTGGATGATCGCTGTGGGTGCGCACCAGCGGTACCGCACCACCCTTGATCTGAGCGGCGCGCTTGGCGGCCAGATTCGAAAGTACGAACCGACCGTGCTCGAAATTATTCAGGCGGTCCGCCGAAGGCATGATCGATCCGGTGGGTAGGCTCATGGTGGGGATTAATTAATATACCCGGCCCGCCCCTTTCGGCGCACAGACCGTGCGAAATCGGGTACCAAACGGTCCATGTTTCCCCACGAGCCGGCAGAGGCCGATGACGTCCTTCTGCACTACGGCGAAGACCACCACTTGATGGGGGCCGTCGTACCGCCGATCTTCCAAAACAGCCTGTTCGTCTTCCCCAACGTAGCCGCTTTCCGACGCGGGTTCACGGCGGGCGATCCTTACGAAAAGGGGTTTCTATACAGCCGGATTCATAACCCGACTCTGGAAATCGTGGAGCGAAAGCTGGCCCGACTGGAAGGGACCGACGCGGCCAAGGTGTTTGGCAGCGGGATGGCGGCGATCAGCGCGGCGATTTTTTCCGCGGTAAAGGCCGGGGCGCATGTGGTGTGCGTGGAGACCGTCTACGGCCCGACACGCCAGTTGCTGAAGGATTATCTGCCCAAGTTTAACGTGTCGGTGACGTTTGTGGACGGCTGCGACGTGGACGAAGTGGTTGGAGCGATCCAGCCTGAAACTACGCTCATCTTCCTGGAATCACCGTCGAGTTTCTTGTTCCGAATCCAGGACTTGGCGGCGATCTCGGCGGTCGCGCGCACGCGCGGCATAACCACCGTCATCGACAACTCGTACGCTTCCCCGCTGTTCCAGCAACCCGCCCGGCACGGGATTGACATCGTGGTGCATAGCGCCACCAAGTACCTAGCGGGCCACAGTGACATCGTGGCCGGAGCGCTTTGCACGTCGGCCGACCGCATGGCGCGCATCCTCGACAACGAACTCGCGCTCTTTGGCGGCATCCTAGCGCCCCTGCCCGCGTGGTTGTTGCTACGCGGGATGCGAACCCTCGCGGTGCGCATGCGCGCTCATGCCGAGACCGGCGATGCGGTGGCCAATTGGCTGTCCGAGCACCCGGCAGTGGAACGAGTGCACCACGTGGGTCGGCCCGACCACCCGCAGCGCGCCTTGATCGAGCGGCAAATGTCGGGGCATTCGGGTTTGCTAAGTTTTGAACCTCGCAACCAAGACCCGGTCGCCGTGGAGGCGATGGTCGACCGGTTGCGAGTGTTCCAGATCGGCGTAAGTTGGGGCGGGTTTGAGAGCTTAGTGGTCCCGATTGCGGCAACGTGTTCGAAGTGGAGTGAGCCGCGGCAAGTCGTCCGGCTGTTCTGCGGCCTCGAGTCTCCGGAGTCGCTGATCAGGGATCTTGACCAGGCCCTGTCCGGCGGGTAGGTTGCGGGTGAAAAGTGAGGGATCCCGGAGTTCTGTGCGGCGATCCCCCGTCCTTAGGCTTTCCCGGCCTAGGGCTTCGGCATCTATCACGCTGAGGCTCACCAAAAACGCCGCCAGGCCTTGGAGGCCTGGCGACCGGGTTAAGCACGGCGGAGCCGTGAGATCCAAACGGCGGAGCCGTGCGCTTTGGCGTTGCCTTGCGTCCTCTCTCGAACCCTAGGCGGTGGGGGTGCGCAAGAGATCGAGAACCCGTCGGACGTTCCAGTCGTTGCGGTCCAGCAATTCCCGCGCCTCGTCTTCCGTAACCGTCGTTAAGTCTCGGACAATCCGCACGCAGCGCTCTTTCAGCTTCTCGTTCTTGGCCTTCACGTCGACCATTAGATTTTCGATGACCTTGCCGCTAAGGACCATCGCGCCGGTGCTAATGCGATTGAGAACCAGCTTCTGGGCCGTGCCCGCTTTAAGCCGCGTCGATCCGGTAAGCACCTCTGGGCCTGTGGCGAGGAGAATACTGTGCTCGGCCACCGTCAAAAGCGGCGCCGCGGCGTTGTTCGAGATCCCGCAGGTCCAAAGCCCCTTGGCCCGAGCGTGTCGGATCGCGGCCAGCACGTATGGCGTGCGACCACTCGCGGCCAGACCAAACACCACGTCACCTCGGGTCACGGCGAGTTCGTTGAGATCTTGCACGGCGGCCACGTCACTGTCTTCCGCATCTTCCACCGCCTTGCCTTGAGCGCCCGTGCCCCCCGCGTGGACCGCCACGAACCGAGACGGGTCCGTGCCAAACGTAGGCGGCATCTCGGCCGCATCCATCGTCGCAATGCGGCCGCTGGTCCCCGCGCCCACATAGATGATGCGGTACCCGCCGCGGTACGCCTCCGCCGCGTGCTCGATGGCCACGGCGATCCCTTCCTCGGCATCCACCAGGGCGCGGAGGACCACCTGCTCTTCTTCGTTCATCAACCGAACGATTTCGCGGGCGGACATGTGGTCCAGACCAAAGGACCGGGGGTTTCTTGATTCAGTGCTATGAGCCATGAGTTATGATCGCTCGGCCAAGTGTCGGGCGAGCCGCGCCGCGCCGAGGGCCGGCGAAGTGTGCAACACAGTTGCAGTGATTGAGATTCCCGTTTCGCGCTGAACGAGAGCTGAAAACGCGAGAATCGCTTTGGGAGCCATATTCCAGACGCCCCCGGTGAGCTGAAGGGTGTAAGTCGTGGCGTATGGCCGCCATCGGCGCAAATGCAACGCCACTTGACCGGCAAGACGGGTGAATTGATCGTCCACGACGTGCTGGGCCAAGGGGTCGGCTTCGGGGCCAAATGCGGCCCGGAGCACGAACGGTGCCAGCGTGGCCAGCCGGGCGGCGGGCGCGTCTTCGGCGTACAGCACCCCGATTACCTCACGGAACCGCCGCGAACCGTAGACGGTCTCCACACCTTGCCACAGCTCGGTGTGGGGGGCTTCGGGCCAGTCGCGCGTGGGCATTAGCAATTCAGAAAGGGCCGCCCGGCCAAGCGCCGTGGCCGACCCATGGTCCCCCAACCGCCAGCCGCCGCCGCCCGACTTCTCCACTTTGCCGCCTTCTTCGCTGGCGATGAGGGAGCCGGTTCCCGCGATGACCAGGGCGTCGGTCTCGGGCGGACACGCCGCGAGGGCCGCATGAAAATCGGGTCGGGCCGAAGCCAGCGCGCCGGGAGTTAGTTCGCGCAAAGTCGCCTCGCACTCCAAGGTCTGCTCGGGTTGCATGAGTCCGGCAAAGCAACCCACGATGGCGGCGGCAGGGGGTAGGCCAATTAGCGCATCGACAAGGGCCTGGCGTCGTTCGGGCGCGGGAACGGTCGTCCAATTGCTAGGCCCGCCCCGAGCCTCGGCGATCACTTGCTCGGCCTCGTCGATCGCCACTGCGTGAGTCTTGCTCCCACCTCCGTCGATCCCGATCCAAATGCGTTGCGCGGTTGCTGCCATCGCCACCCGACTATTGTGACGCATTCGGTCTCGCCGGGACGTGTCATCATCAGTCGTCCATGCAGCGCTTTACCGGCCAACCCTTGCGCGACGGGGCTCGTGTTGCCCTCATTGCGAACGACGCGATCGGCAACTTCGTGGTCGCCACCCCGCTGATGCAGATGCTCCGGCAAGACATCCGCGGCTTGCACCTGACCCTGTTCAACGGAGAGCGCACCCGCGAGCTGTGGGAGGCCAGCGACTTGGTGGACCTCGGGGTTCCTCTGTTTGGGATGGACCCCTGGGACACGGCGGTGGAACTGGCCCGCCACGAGGGGTTTGACCTTGTCATCAACCTGGAAGTCTCGCCGACAGCGGTGTTTGCCACGGCCGCGCTGAGTGCCGGCGAGGCGCGGGTGTGCGGGCCGTCGGTGGGAGCGGGCGGGCGGGGCACCTTAGCCTATCCGGCCGACTCTCGGGGCGACTTATGGCGTGATTCGGAGTGGATTGCCGATGACTTGATGGCGCGGTATCCCTTCCTGAGCTCCGGTTGGATCGCCGAGATTTTTTGCCGTCTGGCCTACCGCGAGGGCGACATCCCCGGCTACCGCTTGCCGACAGCGGATCCTGGGCGGGACGTGCCGGACGTCCTGATTGCCACGGCGGCGAGTCTTCCCGAGAAGCTGTGGCCCCAGGCCAGTTGGGAGGCGGCCCTGCGCGGACTGGCGGATCGCGGCCTGAGCGTCGGGCTATTGGGTGCGCCCCCTCGCCAGCAACAAGCCCACTGGCAAGGCGGGGGCGTGGAAGACGCTTTGGTGAGACAAGGCCTGGCGCAGGATTTGCGGGGTGCGTTTAGCTTGCCCCAAGTAAGCGGAGCCTTGGCGGCGGCGCGTATCGTACTTAGCCTGGACAATGGAATCCTTCACCTGGCTTCCGCCACACCGACGCCCACGGTTGGCTTGTTCCGACCGGGCATCCATCGGCTGTGGGCGCCGCCAAAGATCAATCTGGCGGTGATCACCCCCGAAGCGGCGAATGGCCATGTCGCGGAGATTAGCGCCGAGAAGGTGCTGCTAGAAATTGATCACCTCACCGAGAACTAGGGATCGGTAATATGCGAGCATGGTGAGTTCGCTTATCCTTTTGCCCTGGCTGGCGGTGATGGGGCAGGTGCCCACGCCGGCCAATCCGTTACCGCCCGAGATCGCTAACTGGAAAGATCCCGGTTACAACAAGATTGGCTGGGCCCATTCTCCCAACTTCAACGCCCGTCCTGCCGGTACGGAAATTGACCTGATCATCCTTCACCACACCGCAAACTCCAGCCTGACCGGCGTGGTCAAGTGGTTTGGCACGACGGAAAGCCAAGTCAGCTCGCACTTTACGGTGGGTAAAGACGGGTCGATCGCCTATCACGTCTCCAACTGGGACCGGGCCTGGCACGCGGGTAACAGTCGCGACCACCAAGGCCGAACGAACCTGAACAATAACACGGTTGGCATTGAGATTGTGAACAAGGGTGACGGGAACGACCCCTGGACGGAGCCCCAGGTGAAGGCCGTGGCAAACCTGTGCGCGTTTTTAGTGCGCCACCGCTTCCCACAGGTGAGGGCAATCCTCAGCCACGAGTTCATTGCGGTGCCGCCCGGGCGAAAGCCAGACCCGAAGAACTACCCGTGGGAATCGCTGCGATTCTTGAACGTGCCGCTCATCTTTGGTCGGTCCGATCAGCCCGCGCCGGTCGGTAGCGATCGTTAGCAAAACATGAATCTGCGGATCGGGTTCTTCGTGGCACTCGTCGGGCTCGGGATGGTGGGTTGCCGCCCTTCCGAGCCGCCGTCCCCGGTGGCGGGGCGTGGGGTGAACTCGCCGCCCTTGACGACAAAGGTCGGGCCGCCCGAGCCATGGGCGGTGGTGAGTTTGGACCCGAACGGCGCGCCCGCGTGGATCGGCAACTCCCTGATCGGGTTCCGGGTTGCGGCCGATGGGTCCGACGCCGATCCTGAGGACTACCCCGCACTCCGTATAGACCACGTTCAGCCCGACGGCGAGGAGAAGATCCTGCCCTGGAACGATCAGCGAGCGCTGATGCACCTCATTGCGCCGGACCTTCCGGCCATGACCGGGTATTCCCGGCGATTGGATTTCGGGACGGGACGGTTAACAACGACCTACGACCGGGGTTCGCTGCACGTGGAGATTCGTCAGGCGGTCCACCCGGACCGCGCCGAGTTGGCGGAGGAGTGGATCCTACGGGCCGTTCAGCCAACCCCCATTCGGCTTCAGGCGGGGGCGCTGGCGGTGCCGGGGCGGACGGCCCTCTCTACCGAGGAAACCCCCTCCCATGCCAAAGAGACCCGCCGGTCGGACGGGATTCTCGAATGGGAGTTAACGGTCGGCCCAGACGGCACGAGCGTCGGCCGGAGCGTGCAATGGGAGATCCCCGGGCGGACGGCGCTTGCGTCGCCGCCTTCGCCGGATACCGCATTTCGCGAGTACGAGACGATTTGGCGACGACGATGGTCCAGCGACATCATCATCGACGGCCCGGTGGAGGATCAGCAGGCGGTCCGGTCGTTCCTGTTCTACTTACGCCAAGCAACGTTGCCCGCCGGGAAACGCTCGGTCTCGCCGATGGGATTGAGCCGGACGCAATACTTTGGGCACGTGTTTTGGGACGCGGACCTGTGGGTGTTCCCGGCGCTAGCCCTGCTGGAGCCCGATGCCGCCCGCAGCATCGCGGCGTACCGCGTGCGAATGGCCCCGGCCGCCCGCGCCAACCTGGCGGCAGCCTTGCGAAAGCCAGAAGCGACGTTCTTGCCCAACGCCCTGCCGGCCATTCGGGCGAACGCTACGACCTACGGGGCGGACGCCTTGATGTACCCGTGGGAGAGCGCCGTTAGCGGTCGGGAAACGGTGCCCGGCCCTAGCCGGAACCAGCACCACATCACCGGCACGGTGGCGTTTGCGCTGGACCACGCCGCCGACCTGGGCCTGGTGGCACGCGCCGATGCCGACCGGATTGGGCGCGGGGCGGCCGCATTCTACTTGCTGCGGAGCGAGTTACGACCCGATGGTCGCCGTGCGATCCGCGGGACGATGAGCCCGGACGAGAACTTCACCGGCGATAACGACCTGTACACGAATGCACTGGCCCAAATCTTGGTGGATCGCCACCGGCCCGAAGTCCAGGCTAAGTTCGTCCTCCCCCGCGACGCGAAGGGCTTCATCAGCTACGAGGGCGATCGGTTCCGGGGCTATAAACAAGCCGCGGCGGTGCTGAGCATTTACCCCCTTCAGTTCCCGCCCGCTGAAGCCGAAGCAAAGATGATGATGGAGCGTTTTGCCGGGAGCGTGATTGCCAACGGTCCGGCCATGACAGATTCCATCCACGCGCTCATCGAAGCCCGCCTCGGTCAACCCGATGCGGGCTATGCGACTTGGCGCCAGAGCTGGCGAGACTTCACCGGCCACCCATTATTGCTATTCAGCGAAAAGCGACGCCGGGACGTGACGTACTTCGTGACGGGAGCGGCGGGTTGCCTGCAAACCACGTTGTTTGGGTTCGGAGGATTCCGAATTGACGATCATGCCCCGGGCGATCCGCAAGTTTTTCGCGTTCCTTTGCAAGATGGGGCGTGGTTAACGGTGAAGCCCTCACTGCCTACCGCCTGGAAGTCGGTACAATTTACAGGAGTACACGTCCTCGGACGGAGACTCAACATCACCGCGACGCGCAATGGCGCGGTCGCAACTGGAGACTGAACACGATGCCGAACGTTGTGATCACGGTGGATTGCGAAGGCGCCCACCACGACCGATGCTATACCAATGACTACGTCCAGTTGCTGGAACGAGAGTTCGTTCCCGCGACTTGGATGGTCCATGTGTCCCTAAAGGACGCTACGGCCAATACGAGCCTTTACTACCACGAGTTCTTCCACAAGATTCCGAACTGGCACGAGGTCGGAATGAAGGTCAACTTCGAGAACGAACGGGGTTACGTGGAAGACGAGAAGGAACGCGGGAATATCATCCGCGTGGCGAAGGACGCCCTCAAGAGCCACCAAATTAAGGTCACGAGCTTCCGCGCGGGGGCCTTTGCCCTGTTGCCCAGCGATGTGAAGTACCTCGACGACATCGGCATCATCGTCGACAGTTCCGTCATTCCGGACGCCGAGTATCGCATGTTTGTGGATTGGACCGGCGCGCCGCACAATCCGTATCACGGCTCGGCCGACGACCTAAAAAAGGAAGGTTCCAACCAGCTGCTGCACGTTCCCATCGCCTCGCACGACGGCGTCCACGCTTACTTGGACAAGGGATTTGAGGTCCTTAAACCCGTCTTTGAGGCCAACATGGGCCGCGAAGTGATCTGCGTCGGTCTCCGTGACTACCAGGACAGCATTGACACCCTGGGAGAGACGATTCAGTACTTCCGCGATAAAGGCGCGCACTTCACTACGCTGACGCAGTGCGCCAGCGAGCACTACGAGCACCACGCCAAGAAAGCCGTTAAGGCCTAAACTCGGCGCTTGCCCCAACTTGCCCGCCGTCTGCCCCATCGGGGTAGACGGCGGGCTTTCTTTGCTTGCTGGTGGCGACTCGGCGGTAATCTCAGGATCAGATGGGTGGTTCAGTCCGGTGGCGAAGGTGGTGGCGCCAGGTGATGGGAATCGGGCAGATTTTCATTAAGGAAGGCTACGCCTATCCTAGCGTCGGGCTAATCTGGATCGTTACCGAGTCGGTGACCACGTTCCTGATGCCGTTAGTATTTGCCGCCGCCGGGGGCGACCGATTTGGCGGGATGACGCGGGGCGACATCGCCGCCTACTACGTGTGGCTTTTGCCGGTGGGTTCGTTCGTGGTGTGCCACTTTATGTGGGAGATCGCCACCGAAATAAAGGAAGGTCAGTTCTCCGCGCAGCTGGTACGTCCGATGGACTTCTTCCTGTTCACGTTCGTGCGCAACCTGGCCTGGCGTGCCTTCCGGGTCACCCTTACCTTGCCCGTGTTTGGCCTGGCATGGTGGTTCTATGCCGACATGATGAAGGATGTTCCGCTCCACTTTGGACCGGGCTTCTGGGTGGTCTTGTTGCTCGGGCACTGCGTGAGCGTGGCGTTCGTGCTGATGCTCTCGATGGTCGCGCTGTTTGTGCAAGAGGCCACGAGCATCTTTGAGCTCTACTACATCCCCATGCTGTTCCTGTCCGGCCAAATTGTGCCGATAGCGGCCCTGCCTGACTGGGCCAGGTCGGTGGCGATGGCGTTCCCATTCTACTACACCACAGCCGCTCCCCTTGACCTGATCGTGGGGCGGTTGCCCATGAGTTCGTGGCCAAGCATCGCCGCGATCCAGCTGGCCTGGTGCGTGGGCAGCTATGGAGTAGGCCGGATCCTTTGGCGCTATGGACTGCGGCACTACACCGGCGTTGGGATGTAGCGGAGGGGCACTTCGTCGTCAGAATTGACCGATTTGACGACGGTATGGCTATTCTGTTGAACGCACGCGACTTCGGCAAGCTAGCCCCTACATCATCAAATCCGTCAAAGGTGGACCCCGCCGGGTTTGCCTAACTATAAACGTATGCGACGCGCGTTTACCCTTATAGAACTGCTGGTCGTTATCGCCATCATTGCAATTCTCGCGGCGATCTTGTTCCCCGTCTTTGCTCAAGCCAAGAACTCGGCACGAAAGGTAACCGCCATTAGCAACCTCAAACAAGCGGGTCTTTCCACCATGCTGTACCTGGGGGATTATGACGACACGTTACCGCCGCTGTTGCGGACGACGAACACGACGGACCCACTCGCGGCCCAGTTCCCCTCGGCATGCTTTGGCCCGATGTGCCGATTTGGCTATCCGATTCTGTTATTCCCGTACAGCAAGAACACGGAGATGTTCTATGACCCCACCGACCGGCAGGATGATCCAACCATTCTGGACCTGCAGGGTAAAGGGCGATTCGACCGTACGAGCTCGCTGTTTTGGTACAACTTTGGCGCCTACCCTTCGTTTGGCTACAATCGGAAGTACCTGAACGACGTCGTGGTAAGCGCGATGGGCACATTCACTTACTACGGGAAGTCGGTCTCGACGCTAGGCGCACCCGCCGAGACGCTGATGTTCGCCGACGCCACCGGCAAGGATATTGTTTCGCCGGGCCGACCGGTGGTGTCCGTGCCGATTGGTTACCATCGGGTAGACGCGCCGTCGTTTTGGAACTCAGCGGCGGTCTTTCCTAATGCCACGTCGCAAGGCCAGCTCTGGGGCCGATATGAAGCGAAGCGCGTGATCACCGCTTGGGTAGACGGACACGCGACGACCTCCTCCATCGCGGGCCTTCGCGGCCCTGGCACCACGGTGGCCGAGATCGATCGCTACTGGAACGGGCTCGGTTCCAACTAAACCAGGCAGGCCGAAACTCCGGGCAATTTACTTGCCCGGAGGTCTGATCAATAAGACAACCTACGCGCCGCGCCGCCGTCGGACCAGAGCGACCATTCCTGTCAGCATCGCCATCACTGAAGCGGGTTCCGGAACAGGTTCGCCAAAAACGATATTGCTGACTGCCGTCGTAAGACTCCCCTGGACAACAACGCGGTGAATGTTTGGCGCGGCGATCGAGAACTTCGTCCCGATCAAGGCTTGTCCAGGATGCTCATTTCCCGATGTTTGGGCCACCAAGTTGCCGGCCTCGTCAAATCCCGCGAGACTGACGAATGAACCGTCCCCGTACCAATCGGTGTACAAGGAGAACGAATCGATCACGAGTGGGCTCGTTCCATTGAGAGGACTGACAAACCGGAACGTAATGGGCGAACTGTATTCTAAGGCTCCCGATCCGTCAGTGCCACCGAGACCGGATTTGACGGTTGGATCATCGCGTTTCCAGCCCGTGCCCGTATCTCCGGACTCCTCAACGACCGAGGCAAATCCACCCGTGCTTGTAACGACAACCGATTGGGCCAACCGCTGCGTTGAAAGCTGGCTTTCGAGCGGAACGGCGGCCCCCGGGGTGTTCACCATGCCCGGTAAGGAATCAATGTCTAGGGTTACCGCCCCTGACAGCTGCGGAACCAGAGTCCCTGCCACTAGTGAACCAATTAACGCCACACCCCGCAAAGACGGTGGCAACATCCGAAAACTTCCTTTACTACAATGCATACCAAATAGTACATTGAGAACCGGACCGCAAATGGGGACTAGACGAAATAAAACGGGACAAATTGTAAATTGCCTTCTCCATCCGAATAGAGATATACCGCGATATTTACTAGGTGTACCGACGGTCATATCGATCATCCCGTTAGGGAGGACATGCTTTCTAGTGTCTAGTACCCCTTTTGTGCAACCCAATCAAAGCCGAATGAACCTCCGGGCAGTTTCTTGCCCGGAGGTCCAACATTGAGGCATTCTATGCGGCGCGACGGCGGCGCGCGAGCCAGGCACTCCCTAGGCCTAGCGCGAGCCAGGTTGCGGGCTCGGGGGCCGCAACCGGGATTGTATTGGGTTTCGTGCCACCGTCTAGCCCCGTCGGGTCGGCATCGTAGATGATGCGCTTACCCGTGCCATCGAACATATCGAACTGGACGTTGGCCGTATCCACGCTATCCATCGGTGTGCTGTATTCCAATGTAAACGTGAAAGTCCCGGTCGCATTCGCGTTCGTTTCCCAGGAGTAATCGCCGGTCTGGGAAACGCCGACGAAGGACCACCCGGCCGGTTGGCCCTTGATGATGTTATTGTCGCCGGTGGTCGGTCCAGTGATGTGAACGCTGGCGATGCCGGAATTGGCCGACACCACGTAAGTGAATTTCTTCTTGGCGGCGTCAAAGCTACCGGTGACATTCTGCGCGTAGGCTACGGAAGCAACGAGACCGGCAATGATGAATGAGGTAACTCGGTTGTAATGCATGAGCGGCTACTTATCCCATAGGTTGGGTCCTTTTACAATATCAACAAAAAGCCCCCGCACGATGGCGGGGGCCGTTTTGTCCCTAAAAAGGCAGACATATCACTAGGCATCTTGCCAGACGACGAGGGCCAACTCGCTGGCTACCCGAACGTCTTCGTGATGCGGGACGATACGGAGGACGTAGCCTCGGTGGCCGGCTTCTCGGCAATTAACCTCGATCTGATAGCGATACTCTGGCCCCTTGCCATCGGCGATGACGAGATCGTGCACCGTGAGGTGGGTTAGTTCTCGATTGGCACCTACCGATCCGACCAGGGCCTGGACGCGCACTTCTTCGGGCTTCAGTGATCCGAGGTTCACATTGGCCACGATCTCGAAGTCGGTCCCAACGGGGGTCATGGTCTTGGCCGTATCCGAAATGCCAACGAACTTGACGTCCTTCCATGCCGCCTGAACTCGCGATCGCCAGTCCAGTGCCGCCCTGGCCCGGACGAGTCCATCCGACGAAAGCCGGTTGTAGGCGTCCGACGCGGGCACATAGAAGCGGGTAGTGTACTCACGTACCATTCGGGACGTGCTGAATCGCGGCGCGTGCTCGCGCATCGAGCGCTTCATCATCTCGACCCAAGCGGTGGGAATGCCGGATTCACCTCGGTTGTAGAAGATCGGCGCCAGTTCCTGCTCGATGAGCTGGTACAAGCTTCGCGAGTCTAACCAGTCCTGGTGACCGTGATCGTCGTACTCGTTATCGTCGCCGATGGCCCAGCCCAAACCCGGTTTGTAGCCTTCGGCCCACCATCCATCTAGGATGGATAGGTTGAGGCCTCCGTTCGGGACAACCTTCATGCCGCTGGTACCGCTGGCTTCCATCGGTCGTCGCGGGTTGTTCAACCACACGTCGACGCCTTGCACCAAGGCGCGGGCCACTTCCATATCATAGTCTTCCAGGAAGACCATGCGGGCACGGCCCCCCTCGTGATGAATGTAGTTGTACGTTTCTTGGATCAGTCGCTTTCCGCCGTCATCCTTGGGGTGGCTCTTGCCGGCCAAGACGATCTGAACGGGGCGCTCGGGGTGGAAGAGGATGTTCTTCAGGCGCTCGCGGTCGGTAAGGAGCAGGCTGGCCCGCTTGTACGTGGCGAAGCGGCGGGCAAAGCCGATGGTGAGGACCCGCGGGTCCAGTACGGTACTCGCCGCGCCAATGTCGCTACGCGAAGAATTCTTTCGCGATAGTTGCTTGGCCAAGCGACGCCGCACGTACCGAACGAAGTCGCCACGTTGGTTCTCGCGGAGCTCCCAAAGCTCGGAATCGGGAATCTCGGCGGCCCGCTCCCACACTTCGGGGTCGCTGGGCATCTCGCGCCAAGCCGGTCCGATATGGCGATCCAGCAGTTGCGACATGCGCCGACTAATCCAGGTGGGGGTGTGGATGCCGTTGGTCACGGCGTCGATGGGCACCTCTTCCACCGGGTACTGCGGCCATCGGGCCTGGAACATATCGCGCGAGACTTCGGCGTGAAGGCGCGACACGCCGTTCACGTAGTTGGCGTTTTCCATCGCCAAGATCGCCATGTTGAACTCTTCCTCGGGGTTGTCCGGATTGAATCGCCCCATCTTGATAAAGTCCTCGAAGCGCATGCCAATGCGATCGATCTCGCGGCTCATGTACTGCTGAAGCAGTTGCGGCTTAAAGACGTCGAAGCCCGCCGGCACCGGCGTGTGGGTGGTGAAGACGTTGCCCGATACGACAACTTGCCGGGCGGTGCGCAGGTCGCAGTTGTGCTCGAGCATGAACTCTTTCAAGCGCTCGACCGTGAGAAATGCGGCGTGGCCTTCGTTCATGTGGCACACGGTGGGATGAATTCTCAGCGCACTCAGAGCCCGTGCGCCGCCGATCCCCAGAATCATTTCCTGGCGGCACCGCATGTGCTGATCGCCACCGTAGAGCGTGTCGGTGATGGTCTGATCGTCCGGCGCGTTCTCTAGGATGTTGCTGTCAAGCAGGATCAACTCAACGCGACCGATCTGGGCCTTCCAGATTTGCACGGTGACCTTTCGGTCGGGCAGATCAACCTCGACGCGCAGGGGCTGATCGTCGGGTCCGCGCAGCAAATGCAGGGGCATCCGATAGAAATCATAGTGCGGATAGCGCTCTTGCTGCCATCCCTCGGGGTTGAGCGACTGCCGGAAATAGCCCCGGGAGTAGAGCAACCCGACGGCGGTAAGAGGAATCCCCAGGTCGCTGGCAGCTTTCAAGTGGTCGCCGGCCAGAACGCCCAGGCCGCCCGAATAGATGGGCAGGCACTCTGCGATGCCAAACTCGGCGCTAAAGTAGGCGATGCGGGTGTGTTCCCTGGCGCCCGGGAACTTGCGGTCGAACCACGTCTCCCGCGTCATGTACTCCTCAAGCGACTCTTCGGCGATGCGCAACTTTGTGAGGAAGACCGGATCTTCCAGCAGGCGCTGTCGGCGATCCTCGCTGAGGCGATTGACCAGTTCGAGCGGATTATGCTCGGTTTCTTCCCACAGTTGCGGGTCAGCTTCTTGGAACAGCAGCTGAGTGTCCGAATCCCATGCCCAGTGGTAGTTGAAAGCGAGCTTTCGGAGAGGACGAAGCGGCTCCGGCAGTTCAGATACCACTTCAAAAGAATGCGCGTACTTCAACAGTTTCATGTGCGACCCGGCATTATTATGGTGCATTACACGCCGTTGCATAGGGTGCGCGTCCAAACACGTAGACCGGGCCGGACCGCGATGGCGGTCCGGCCCGGCCGGTATCGAACGATCAGGGGAGCTTACGAGCCTGATCGGTCGAAGTTTTTGCTCAGGACATCATAGTCGAACACGGTGACCGCGCCGTCCTTGTCGAGGTCCGCATCGCGCCGGGCGTTGCCTTCGGCGTCCTGCATGTTCCAGAACATGTACCCGGTATTCGTCGCATCGAAGTAGGCCGAGAGCTTGTCGTAGTCAAACACGGTAACCATGTCGTCACCGTCGATGTCACCGTTGGCCAGGCTGTAGTTCAAGCCCGAGACGCCCGCGTTGGTGACGGAAACGGGGATGGACTGCGAGAGCCACGTGCGAGCTTTGGCGCGTAGAGAGTACTCACCCCGCAAGTTCGTCCAAATGAGGAACTTGTTGTCGTTGTCCAAGGTGGTCAACACGGTCTCGGCAATATTGCCCAGGGGGTCAACTAACTCGAACTGGATTGGAGTGCGAATGGTCTCCAAGTACGCCTGGTCATCCGCAGGAGCGAAGTCCTCAAGAGTCAGGGTGCCGGACAGGATGCCCGTGGACGGTTGCAGGTCCTCAAGGAACTCGGATTTGTCTACCCAAAGATCGGAGTTGTCGCCCTTGCCGTTGAATAACGCAGGCCCGAATTGGACGACCAACAGGTCGTTGGCCAGCCTCTGCTGCGGCGCGATCCAGGTGACGCCCGCGAAAGACTGCCACGACGTGGCTTTCACCTCGTAGGTCCGAGTGGCCAGGTCAATAAAACCTCCACCGATGAGGAAGCCAATTTGGTAAATTGCCGTTCCCAGCGCGTTGCCACCACCGAACGCCCAGCTGCGGAAATTGTACTTGGCGCCGGGGAGAGGGGTGATGCCGATATCCTGCCGAAAGACACTGGTGTTGTTGTTGTCGCGCGGGGTGTAATAGCCGAAGCCCGTACCGAGGGTGCCATTGCCGGGCGTAGCGTGGTTCGCGTGGGGGGCACCTTCACCCTGGCCGATCCAACCCTGGATGCCGCCGCCATAGTAGCCACCTGGATCGGGGTTTTCGAAGCCACCATTGATGAGGTAGTCAACGGGATACGCGGCGGCGGCCACCGCGAAGGTGGCGGAAGCCGTGAGGATTTTCAGAGCGACATTGGTCATGGGATGTATTCTCTCCTGCGGGATGCAATACGACGCCGCCCTGGCGCCGCAATCTCTATTCTACAAGTAGCTGAAACCAATCTGAAGCATTGACTTCCCCGTTCCTACCGGCGGTAGAAATTCACCAAGCATAACCCCCGGCAACCGGAGGCCAAATCACGCGAAAGTTACCGGTCTTGAGGGGTGGCGGCGCGCAAATTCGGTCGGAAATGGCTTCCATTATGGTTGCCAATAAATGGCCCGACTAAGTAAATAAGAATGGCGAGGACCGATTGTGTCGGGCCTCGCCATTGCTCGTTAACTCCCCGGCGACTTACTTCTCGCGGAGCGGGAGTCCCATCAGCTTAAGGTAGCTTCGGGCTTCTTCGTCATTCTGCGCGGTCGTGCAGATGACGATGTCCATGCCCCGAATCTTGTCGAACGTGTCGTACGGGATTTCGGGGAAGACCAGCTGCTCTTTCAGGCCGAGGGCGTAGTTGCCGCGACCATCAAAGCTGTTAGCCGAAAGGCCCTGGAAGTCTCGGATACGGGGCAGAACCGCCGTTGCGAGCTTATCCAGGAAGTGCATGGCCCGAGCGCCCCGGAGCGTGACCTTACACCCGATCTTCATGCCTTCGCGGAGCTTGAAGTTCGAGATGGCCTTGCGTGCGGTGGTGATAATCGGCTTCTGACCGGTGATCAGCTGCATATCGCGCACGCTGTTCTCCAGCGACTTCGGGTCCTTATCGGCCCCGCCGACGCCCATGTTAACGACGATCTTGTGCAGTCGCGGCGCCTGCATTACCGAGTCGTACTTGAACTGCTCCATGAGTTTGGGCAGCACGTTCTCCTTGTAATGCTTGTTTAGGCGCGGCGTCGGCAAGGTAGCCGGCGCGGCCGGCGCTTCATCTTTCGATTTGCGTGCCATGTCGTGTTACTTTCCTTCCTTTTGCATCAGGGAGGCATCCGCGTAGACCTCGCCGCTCTTCTTGGCGTATCGGACCAGCTTCTCGCCTTCCTTCCGGCGTCCCACTCGCGTAGGGGCTCCGGTCTTGGGGTCAAGGACCATGACGTTGCTGATGTGCAGGGGCACCGGGATCTTGACCCGCGCGCCACGCTCGCCTTGCGATCGCGCCTTGCGGTGCTTGATCGCGGCGTTCAGCGGTAGCGGCTGTTCGGGATTCTCCGTGTTCTCCTGCAGGACGATGACCTTTTGCTCTTTGGGGCTCACGGCCGCAACAAAGCCCGTTTGGCCTTTGTCTTTGCCCGAGATGATCATCACCTTATCGCCAGTTCGGACCTTGAGCTTAATCGGCTTGCTCAGCCGTTTGATTTCGGCATGGGTCGGCATGTTACAGCACCTCCGGTGCAAGCGACACGATCTTCATGAAGTTCGAATCGCGCAGTTCGCGGGCCACGGGTCCAAAGATACGAGTACCGCGGGGCTCCATATTGTTGGGGTTAATGAGCACGCAAGCGTTGTCGTCGAACCGGAGAGTCGAGCCGTCGATGCGACGGATCGGCTTTCGGGTGCGAACAACGACGGCCTTGATGACATCACCCTTTTTGACGGGCATATTCGGCGTTGCCGATTTGACGGAGGCAACGATTACGTCGCCGACTCCGCCGTAGCGCGGCTGCGACCCCTTGAGCACGCGAATACACATCACTTCGCGGGCGCCCGAGTTGTCGGCCACTTTCAGTCTTGAAAATTGCTGGATCATAGTGGTTAGGAGCCAGAGGCCGATCCCCGGGGGAGAGTGGGCGTGGCAGGTTGAGGGGATGGAACTCGGCGCGTTGCCGATCCGAGTTCCATCCCAGCACGGGCGCTTACTTCACCTTTTCGATGATGCGGGTGACCCGCCAGCGCTTCTCCTTGCTAATGGGGCGCGTTTCCATCAGTTCGACGGTGTCGCCGATGTCGCATGAGAGATCGTCGTGGGCCTTGAACCGCTCAGACTTCAAGACGGTTTTGGCATACAGCGGGTGCTGTACGCGACGCTCGATCTTCACGACGACCGTCTTGTCCATCTTGTTGCTCTGCACGACGCCCTGTCGCACTTTGCGGGTTCCAGTTCGCACTTCGCTCATTGAGTGCCTCCGCGCTTCTTCTCGCCGATCAAGGTGAGGATGCGGGCGATGTTATGTCGCCGCACCTTCAGGCTTGCCGTGTCGGTCATTTGCCGAAAAACGAGGTCGCGTCGGGCCTTATACAGCGATGCACGCTCTTGCGTTAACGCCTGTTCGAGCTCCGGCACTGACTTATCGCGGAGTTCGGCCGTCTTCAAGTCCTTCATTCTTCAGTCTCCTTCACTTCGGGGGAGGTCGCGTCCGCGGGAGCGGCGGCGGGGGTACGGTTAGCGGCCCCGGCCGGCTGCGGGCGCAGCGAAATCTTGTTCCCCAACGGGTGTCCGTTCTCGAAGTCGCGCTTCGTCACGAACTTACAATCGATCGGCAGTTTCATGATGGCCAGCCGCATGGCTTCCTTCGCCGTCTCTTCCGGCACGCCGTCCATCTCGAAGATGACACGACCGGGCTTAACGACGGCGACCCATCCTTCGACGGGGGCCTTACCCTTACCCATGCGCTGCTCAAGCGGCTTCTTGGTGATGGGCTTGTCCGGGAACACCCGGATCCAAACCCTACCACCGCGCTTGATGTAGCGGGTCATGGCGATACGGGCGGCTTCGATTTGACGGCTGGAGATCCAGGCGCACTCCAGGACCATGATCCCGAAATCGCCGAAGTCCACACGGTTGCCTCGCTGGGCCATGCCGCGCATCCGACCACGGTGCTGCTTACGGTGCTTAACGCGCTTAGGCATCAACATGAGCGGTGTCCTCCTTCGGTTTTCCGGGGGCCATGGCGGCCTCGCCGTCCGGTCGCGGACCACGGTCCTCACGGCTGCGGCGCGGGCGAGGCGCCTCTTCCTCGGCCTTCTGCCGTAGGGCGGCCATTTCGCGCTGCTGACGCTCGGGCAATACTTCGCCCTTATAGATCCAGACCTTGATGCCAGTGGTGCCGTAGGTGGTGTACGCCGTGGCGAAACCGTAGTCGATATCGGCGCGCAACGTGTGCAGCGGCACCTTACCTACCTTATCGGTTTCGGTTCGGGCGATTTCCGACCCGTTCAGTCGGCCCGACACCGTGATCTTGATTCCTCGACCGTTCATGCGAACGGCGCGGGTCATCGACTGGCGCATCGCACGGCGATGGCTCACTCGCTTTTCAAGTTGCTGGGCAATGTTCTCGGCGACGAGTTGCGCGTCCAGTTCGGGCTGGCGCACTTCGCTGACGTTCACTTGAACCGCCGCGGTGGGATCAACCCGCCGCACGCGGAAATTCAGTTCATACGACAGCTCGTCGATTCCTTTTCCGCCGCGACCAATGATCGCGCCGGGTCGGGAGGTGAAGATGGTCACCTTGATGCGATTCGCGGCCCGCTCAATCTCGATTCTCGAGATGACACCGGACGCGTTCTTTTCGCGGGTGAAGTTATGAATGAACTTTCGAATGGCGTGGTCCGACCGAAGGGCTTCTTTGTAACCCTTCTTGTCATAGAACCAGTGGCTGTCCCAGCCGCGAATAACGCCAATTCGAAAGCCAACGGGGTGAATTTTCTGTCCCAAAGTAGTTCCTCTGTTCAGTCCTTCGTGGCGTCGGCTTCAGCCACGGGGGCTTCGGCGGGAGTGTCGTTGGTCGCCTCAACCGGTGCCTCAGCAACGGCGGTCTCGGTTGCAACCGCTTCGGTCGCTTCCTCTTCCGTCGTCACGTCATCGGATACCGGGGCTTCCGCGGCCTTAGGGGTGACATCGGCCGGCTTGCGTCCCTTCTTAGGAACCGCAAAGGTCGGTCGAGGCTTCGCCTTGGTGCCATGCGGACGAATCGCGCCTTGCGGCACGTAGTCCTCAAGCACCACGGTGATATGGGCCGTTTTCTTGACGATGCGGTTGCCTCGTCCCATCGCACGCTGTTCGACGCGCTTGGCGCGAGGACCTTCGTCCACGCTGATCCGCGCGATCTTGAGCATGGCCGGGTCGGCACTATGATTTTCAACCGCATTGGCGATGGCCGAAACCAAAACCTTGCGGAGCATCATGGCTCCCTTGCTGGAGTGGAACTGCAACACCTGAGCGCTTTGCGCTGCGGGCTTGCCGGTTACCTGATCCGCGACAATGCGCACCTTTCGGGGCTGCACGCGGACGTACTTTGCAATTGCTTTTACTTCCATCGTATGCCTCGCCCGGATTATCGGAGCTTCACCCCGCGGTCAGGAATACCCGTCGAGTGGCCCTTGTACGTACGCGTAGGGGCGAACTCGCCGAGCTTGTGCCCGACCATGTTTTCGGTCACGAAGACCGGAATGTGCTTACGGCCATCGTGGACCGCAAACGTATGCCCGATCATATCGGGAATGATGGTGGATCGCCGCGACCAAGTTTTAATAAGCCGCTTTTCTTCGGACGCATTCATCGCCTCCACCTTCTTCAAAAGGTGATCGTCGATGAAGAAGCCCTTTTTAACACTTCTTGCCAATGAGTTTCTCCGGTACGTTGTTGAACGCCTTGGCCTTCGCAAGCGAAAACCCCGACGCAAGTTAACGGTGACCGTGCCTTGGGCGGAAAAGACTGCCCGGCATAGTTACACGCAACCGAGAATAGTACCCGAGAGAACCCCCCTTTCGCAACGGATTTCCCCGTCATCTTAACGAGTCTGCGCGGTACGCGAAGGCAAATTCGAGGGCAGATTTGAGGAACGAACCTGGCCCAAGAAAGCCGCCCCTCGGTCGACTGACCAAGGGGCGGATCCGTGAACCGGAACCAACGGGGTTAGGCGTTGCGGCGGCGCACGATAAAGCGATCGGTTCGCTTGTTCTTTCGGGTCTTCTGACCAAGGGCCTTGTTACCCCAGCGGTCAACCGGACCCTTCTTACGGCCAATCGGAGACTTGGCTTCACCACCACCATGCGGGTGATCGCGCGGGCTCATGACAACGCCACGAACGTGAGGACGGCGACCGAGGCCCCGGTTCTTACCGGCCTTGCCAATCTGCTCGTTCTCGTGCTCCGCATTCCCCACTTCGCCCACCGTGGCCTTGCAGGTGCTGTGGACCATCCGCATTTCGCCACTGGGAAGGCGGAGGGTAACGTACATCCCTTCCTTCGCCATGACTTGGGCGGCCGCCCCGGCGCTACGGACCATCTGGCCACCGCGTCCCGGCTTCAGCTCCACGTTGTGAACCAGGGTTCCCAACGGGATGTTGCGCAGTTCCAGCGAGTGACCCGGCAGGATGTCGGCGCCTTCGCCCGATACGACGGTCGCACCGACGTTCAGGTTCTTCGGCGCAAGGATGTAGCGCTTCTCACCGTCTGCGTATTCCAGCAGAGCGATACGGCACGTTCGGTTCGGATCGTACTCGATGGCCGAAACCGTCGCCACGATCACTTCCTTGTTGCGCTTGAAGTCGATGATGCGGTAGCGACGCTTGTTGCCACCACCGTGATTGCGGGCCGTGATGCGTCCCGTGTTATTGCGCCCGCCCGACTTCTTAAGGGAAGTCGTCAGGCTCTTTTCGGGTTTGCCCTTCGTGATCTCCTCGTAGGTCGAGCCAATCATGTGGCGTCGACCCGGCGAGGTCGGTTTATATCTTCGCGTCGGCATCTTAGACTCCGTAATCCTCCAGCGCTTGACCCTTGGCGAGGGTCACGATCGCCTTCTTCCAGTCAGGCTTTTTACCCTTGGGCCGATTGCCCACGCGGCGTGACTTGCCCTTCACCGAGACCGTAGTGACGCGATCAACCACGATGTGGTCTTCCGTCTTCTTCTTCCCGGTGTTGTAGATCTGTTCGATCGCCCACTTCACCTCAAGCTTATTGGCCGTCGTAGCCACCACAAAGGTGTAGCTCCGCACCACTTCCGCTTCGGGTCGCCGGGAATCTCCGTAGCTCAATGCCACCGATTTCTCGGTGATGTGAGGACGAACAATGATTTCGTATGCGCTCTTCACTTAGACCACACCTCTTCGATGCGCGTTAGGGCGTCCTGCGCGATGACCACCTTGTGGGCGATCAGAATATCGCGCGTGCTAAACGCCACGGTCTTCGTCTCGTCGCCCTTGGCCGCCGGCGCGGTGCGCACGACAACGTTGGGAAGGTTCCGGAAGCAACGGTAGGTCGCCTCGTCGTACGTCGGCAGGATGATGAGGACGCGGCGAACCGTATCCAGACCAAACGCCTTCAGAAACTCGACCGCGTGCTTCGTCTTGGCTTCGGCAAAGACCAGCTGATCGACCGTGATGACGTTCTCGGCGGTGATCTGCGCGTGCAGGGCCCCGAGGATCGCGCCCCGGCGCTCTTTGCGGTTGATTTTCTTTTCGTAGTCCCGCGGCTTCACCGCAAAGGCCATGCCACCGTGCGCGTAGTGCGGCGCACGGATGGTGCCCTGGCGGGCGTTACCGGTCTTCTTCTGCTTGTACGGCTTGCGTCCACCGCCGCGCACTTCGCTACGGGTGAGCGCGCTTTGTGTGCCCTGGCGAGTGTTGGCTTCTTCGGCCACCACCGCGCGGTGCAGCACCGACATCAGCGGGGCCGCTTCGGCGATCGACTTTGGCAACGCCTGTTTGCCGACCACCTTGCCTTGGATGCTTTTTACTTCGAGGTCCGCCATTACTTCGCCACCTTGTTGATGGTCACGAGGGCGCCATTAGCGCCGGGGACGGAACCATCGATCAAAACGAGGTTGCGCTCACCATCCACCCGAAAGACCTTAAGGCCCTTCTGGGTGACTTGATCGCCGCCCATCCGACCCGGCTTGCGCGTGCCCTTAAAGACTCGCTGGGGGCCGGTTGCGCCGCTAGAGTTGGGGCGCCGGTGGGTCATGTAGCCGTGGGTCATGTGCTGGCCTTTAAAGTGGTAGCGCTTAACGCCACCCTGGAAGCCCTTACCCTTGCTCACGCCCGTCACCGTCACCACGTCTCCGCCGGCGAACACCGTGGCATCGATCTCCTGGCCCAGCGTGAACTGAGTTGGGTCATCGACGCGGAATTCGCGCAGCGTGCGCAGGTTGCGGGTGATACCCGCCTTTTTGAGATGGCCAAATTTGGGGAACGTAAGGTGCTTTTCCTTCGCCTCGCCAAATCCGACCTGAATCGCGTTGTAGCCGTCTGTGTCGACCGTCTTGATCTGTGTGACCACGACCGGTCCCGCCTGGATGACGGTGACAGGAACCATTTTTCCCTGATCGTCATACAAATGCGTCATGCCAATTTTCGTTCCGAGCAATCCCGGTAGCATTGTGCCTCCTGAGAGTCAGCTTCATTGCCTGTCCACAACCACTGTGCGTTGCCCGCGCTCGGTAAAGGCGGGACGACCGGTTGCCAGGCTGGGAAGCCGACGGTGATGTCGCGTAAACGAAGTTCACGCGCAACAAGGAATAATACCCTCCGGAAAGGGGAAAAGCTAGGGCCAAGCGGACCTATCCGGCCTGAATCGTTATGATTCAGGCCGTCGGAGCGGCGGGCGGGCCCCGCGCTTCGGGCGCGTTATTGATCTTGACGGCCCGCCCCCCGGCTACGATGCACTCGGGGGAAAATCTTAACGTACGGGACTTAAAAAGGCACGTCCCCTCGGCCCGAGGGGCCAGAGAGGACGCTTTGGGGGACGGCTGGGCCGCCCGTCGCTACATCTTGATTTGAATGTCGACGCCGCTGGGTAGGTCCAAGCGCATCAAGGCATCAATCGTCTTGTTGGTGGGATCATGGATATCGATCAACCGGTGGTGGGTACGGAGCTCGAAGTGCTCCATCGACTCCTTGTCGATGTGCGGTCCCCGGATCACGCAGAAGCGTCGGATATGGGTAGGTAGGGGGATAGGACCACTAATTCGGGCCCCAGTGCGACGCGCGGTCTCCACAATCTTCTCGGCACTCGTGTCGAGAATACGGTGGTCGAACGCGCGCAAGCGAATGCGTACGCGGATCTTTGCCATAGTCTGTTGTTCCTGACCGATGCCGAAGCACCGGGCTCGCGAATTCCGAACGGGATTGGCGCCCCGTCCCCACCTCGCGAACTGCCGATTATACCATTGAAAATGGTCCGCTCTTCCTGAACCTGACAAGAAAACGGACCGGTCTCGGGTTAAGACCGGTCCGTCACTTCCCCCGAAGCAAGTGGATTTAGTTGCGCTCGACGAGTTGCATGTTATCTATGCCGCCCGACTCGGAGCCACCAAATCCGAACAGGATTTACTTTCCATTGACTTGGGCCGCGACCATGGCGACATCTTCGGTATCGGCAGCGATGCGTTAGGTTCGCTGAAGCGCGGATGGAAATGATAGGCAACCTCAAAGATTCCTTAGGAGAATCGTCATTGGCGCAAAAGGGGGCACGGTAAAGTGCACCGGCCCGATCCACAAGTGGATCGGGCCGGTGAATGGGGCTTTTGAAGCCTTAGAGGTAGACCTTCGTGATGGTGCCAGCACCCACGGTTCGGCCGCCCTCACGGATGGCGAACTTGGAGCCTTCTTCCATACCGATCGGAGCGATGAGTTGGATTTGCATGGTGACGTTGTCACCCGGCATGCACATCTCAGCCTTCTCGTTATCAGCCCCACGAATCTCTTCGATGTTGCCGGTAACGTCGGTCGTGCGGAAGTAGAACTGGGGTCGGTAGCCCGCGACGAACGGGGTGTGGCGACCACCTTCTTCCTTCGAGAGAACGTAGACCTGAGCGTCGAACTTCGTGTGCGGCTTGATCGAACCCGGCTTGGCGATAACCATGCCTCGCTCGACGCTGGCGCGGTCTACGCCGCGAAGCAACAGGCCCACGTTGTCGCCGGCCTGGCAATCGTCCAGGAGCTTGCGGAACATTTCGACTCCGGTGCAGATGGTCTTGCGGCTTTCTTCCTTAAGGCCGACGATTTCGACCTCGGTGTTGACCAGAAGCTTGCCCCGCTCGACACGACCGGTGGCGACAGTGCCGCGACCGGTGATGGTGAACACGTCTTCGACGGCCATCAAGAAGGGCTTGTCGACGTCGCGCTCGGGCGTCGGGATCTTGGTGTCGACGGCATCCATGAGGTCGAGAATCGACTTCACGTTCGGGTCGTCAAGAGTGACCGTGCCGGCCTCGACGAGGTCGAGGGCCTTTCGCGCCGAGCCCTTGATTACGGCGGCGTTATCGCCGTCGAAATCGTACTTGCTCAGAAGCTCGCGAACTTCCATCTCCACCAGTTCGAGCAACTCGGGGTCGTCCACTTGGTCCGTCTTGTTCATGTAGACGACGATGTAGGGCACACCGACCTGTCGGGCGAGCAGGATGTGCTCGCGGGTCTGCTGCATGGGGCCGTCGGTCGCAGCAACCACGAGGATCGCACCGTCCATCTGGGCGGCACCGGTGATCATGTTCTTGATGAAGTCGGCGTGTCCCGGACAGTCGACGTGCGCGTAGTGGCGACCTTCAGTCTCGTACTCCTGGTGCGAGATGTTGATCGTAATACCGCGGGCCTTCTCTTCGGGGGCGGAGTCGATTTCGTCGTACTTCCGCGCTTTGGCAAGACCCTTGGTCTGAAGGACGCCGGTGATGGCGGCCGTCAGCGTGGTCTTGCCATGGTCGACGTGGCCGATCGTCCCGATGTTGACGTGCGGCTTCTTGCGCTCAAATTTAGCTCTTGCCATGGATGTAATTGTGTTCCTTAGTGGACTGCACCTTCTTGTGGGAAGGCGCGTGGGGCAGGGCGACCCGTCGCCCGACTTCGGTCTCACCCCGACCGCACGGAGGGGATTACGACAAGAGCGGAGTGTACCTCACTCCTGGATTCAGGAAGCGGTTTTTTCTTACGTCACTGCTTTGTACGGCTTATTCTTTTGGTCCGGACCGTTGACGGGAGCGAAGCGCTGAAACTGGACGCCGCAATTGCCGCGCGATCTCCGCAATTCCACACCCCTCATAAAGTGCTTGATGGAGACGCTGGTCCTCGGATGCAGTCCAGGGTTCATAGGCCCGAGGATACGCCGCCCGAATCGCCCCGATTCGCGCGACCCTCTGACGTTTGATCACCGGTTCGCTCTCCATACTCTGCTCTCTCGCGCGGCACCCTGCCATCGCCAACGAGCTCTGAAGAACGCGAAAATTCTCGGCCAACGGCTCACAGCATTCTGCAGTTCGCTCATCGGGCGGCCCCGATCCGCAATGTCTGTGGTGTCTAGGGCGGGGGAAAACTGCCGCACTTGACGGTGGTGTTGTTAAGAGAGTTCGCTCCCCATCCGTACCCAAATGAAGGACAATTGGTGACCTCATTGTTGGCGCAAAGCATCATTCACTCACAAACCTAGGCGGCGGCGCGGGATCGGCGAACTGCAGAATGCTGTGAGCCCGCGGTCGGAGAAGCAAAAACGCCCCGCGATCGTAGGATCGCGGGGCGTTGATGAAGCGGAAATTAGCGTCCGGCTTGGGCTTTCGCCATCACTTCAGTCGCAATGTTCTGCGGGACGGCTTCGTAGTGCGACGGTGTGACATTCGGAGTGGCTCGTCCTTGGGTGAGTGACCGCAGCGTCGTAACGTAGCCGAACATTTCGCTCAATGGCACCAGTGCGTTGATGATGGTGACGCCGCCCATGGACGGCTCCATGCTCTCCATGCGACCGCGTCGACTATTGATGTCACCCACGACGTCGCCAACGTTCTGCTCGGGAGTCGTGACTTCCACGTGCATGATCGGCTCCATCAGGACCGGGTTCGCCTTCTTCATGCACTCGCGGAATCCGAGGAGTCCGGCCTGCTTAAAGGCGTTTTCGTTCGAGTCAACTTCGTGGTAGCTACCGTCGATGACCGCGATCTTTACGTCGACCACGGGGTAGCCCGCGAGGATGCCGGTCAGCAGGCCTTCGCGAACGCCCTTTTCAATCGCCGGCACGTATTCCTTGGGAATCGAACCACCGATGGTCTTATTCACAAACTGGAAACCCGATCCCGCGGGAAGCGGAGAGATTTCGAGGATACAGACGCCGTATTGACCCGAACCGCCCGTCTGGCGCACGAATCGGCCTTCGGCCTTCGCCACCGTACGGATGGTTTCGCGGTAGGCCACCTGGGGCTTGCCTTGATTCGCCTGAACGCTGAACTCGCGGTTTAGCCGGTCCACGATGATCTCAAGGTGGAGTTCGCCCATGCCGGAAATAATCGTCTGACCGCTGTCCGGGTCGGTGAAGACGCGGAACGTCGGGTCCTCTTGGGCCAACCGCACCAAGCTGGTGCCCAGCTTCTCTTGGTCGGCGCGGCTCTTGGGCTCGATTGCGATCTGGATAACCGGCTCGGGGAACTTGATGCTCTCCAGAACAACGTGATGGTCGTCGCTGCAGATGGTCTGGCCCGTATTCACATCGCTGAGGCCGATGACGCCGATGATGTCACCGGTGTACACCTCGTCAATGTCGGTCCGGTCGTTCGCGTGCATTTCAAGGATGCGCCCGATACGCTCGTTACGGATTCGGAAATCGTTGGTTTGCGGATCGCGGTACGCAACGGCCACGGTGCTTCCCTTCTTCAGGGTGCCGGAGTACACGCGCAAGTAGGTGAGACGCCCGACGTACTTGTCGCTCATGATCTTGAACGCCAGCGCGGTAAACGGTGCCTTGTCGCTGGGTTCGGCGATGACGACCTCGTCCGAGTGCGGATCCACACCCTTGACCGGCGCGACATCCAGCGGTGACGGCAGGTACTCCACAACCGCATCGATCATGGCCTGCACGCCCTTATTCTTAAAGGATGAACCGCTGAGGATCGGAACGATCTTGTTGGCGATGGTTCCCTTGCGAAGAGCCGCGCGGAGTTCGTCTTCGCCAATCTCCTGACCGTCAAGGAATCGCTCCATGATCGAGTCATCGAAATCGGCGATGCGCTCGATCATTTTTTCGCGCCACTCGGCCGCGGACGCGCGCATGTCGTCGGGGATCTCGGTGATGCGGAAGGTTTTGCCCTTATCGTCGTCCGTGTCGTAGACCGCCGCCTTCATCGTGATGAGGTCAACGTAGCCCTTATACTGCGACTCGGCCCCGATGGGGATTTGAACCGGCGCACCATTAGCGCCCAGACGCTGGTGAACCTTCTCGACAACCGAGAAGAAGTCGGCACCGAGGCGGTCCATCTTATTGATGTAGATCACGCGGGGAACGCCGTACTTGTTAGCCTGACGCCACACCGTTTCGGACTGCGGCTGAACGCCTCCGACCGCGCAGAAGACCGCGACGGCACCATCCAACACGCGCAACGAGCGCTCCACTTCCACGGTGAAGTCGACGTGGCCCGGCGTATCGATGATGTTGATCTTGTACTGTTGCGAGTCGTTCTTGCCCTCCTCTTCGTCGAAACGAGAGACGCGCCAGAAGCAACTGGTTGCGGCGGAGGTGATGGTAATCCCCCGCTCCTGCTCCTGCTCCATCCAGTCCATCGTTGCGGCACCCTCGTGCACTTCACCAATCTTGTGGGATTTTCCGGTGTAGTAGAGGACGCGCTCCGTGGTGGTCGTCTTGCCGGCATCAATGTGCGCAGCAATACCGATATTGCGGATGTACTTCAGGTCGTGGGAACGGGGCATGGCTAAGAAATCTCCGTCAGTGTCTCGATCCGATGCAGGGCAACGGGATTAGAAACGGTAATGCGAGAAGGCGCGATTGGCGTCGGCCATTCGGTGCGTGTCCTCTCGCTTCTTGATGCTGGCGCCAGTGCCATTGAAGGCATCGACAAATTCAGCGGCGAGCTTGTCGATCATGGATTTGCCGCTACGCTTGCGACTATTGGCCACCATCCAACGCAAGGCCAGGGTGCGGCGGCGGGTCGGGCGCACTTCCATCGGCACTTGGTAGGTCTGACCACCGACACGACGCGGGCGCACTTCGACCCCGGGCATGACGTTGTTCATCGCCTTTTCAAACACCTCGAGCGCCGGCGAACCGGTTTTCTCTTCGGCGATCGCCATCGCACCGTAAAAAATGCGCTCGGCGATGGACTTCTTGCCGTCCATCATCATGCGGTTAATAAACCGCTGGATGAGTTCACTCCCGTAGACGGGATCCGGGGCGATGACGCGCTTCTCAGCTTGACCTTTGCGGGGCATATCGGTTCTCTAAAATTCCTTTACTTTTTCGCGGCGACAGCCTTCGGTCGCTTCGTGCCGTACTTACTGCGGCCCTGCTTGCGATTGGCCGTACCGGCCGTCTGCTGCGTTCCGCGAACGATGTGGTAACGAACGCCCGGAAGGTCTTTTACACGACCGCCGCGCACCAACACCACCGAGTGCTCCTGAAGGTTGTGACCAACCCCCGGAATGTAAGCCGTAACTTCAATCCCGTTGACCAGGCGCACACGGGCCACCTTCCGAAGCGCGGAGTTCGGCTTCTTCGGCGTCACCGTACGCACCACCGTGCATACGCCCCGCTTAAACGGGTTCTTTTTCAGGGCCGGAGACTTCGACTTCACAGTCGGCGTCTGGCGGCCTTTGCGGACGAGTTGATTAACGGTCGGCATTCATCCCTCGGATACGATTCTCGGGTCTTACCTTGGCTTTTCCCGTAAGTGGTTCAATAAAAACCCCCTCGCGGCTCTCGCAAAGGGGCGCATTCCTCAGTCCTGGTTCGTCTTCTTTCCTGAACGACCGATCACCCGGTCTCGAAACGCCTCCTCCTAACGAGCGGCCATGGCACCGGTAGAGTGCCAACGAGGGATTATGATGCTTATCAGGCCCTGATGTCAAGCCGGGTCGGGCACGTTTGGCAGGTCGCCCAACGGCAAGCGGTCCACATCCTTGTTCGTGGCCAGCACAAATATCGAGTGAATCCGCTCAATTCCGGCGATTGTGCTCAACTGCTCCCGCACAAAACGCTCGTAGTGCTTCATGTCCTTGCACACCACTTTTATCCAAAAATCAAACTCACCCGAGACGTTGTGGCACTCCTGGACCTCTGGCAACTTGCGCACGGCACGCCGAAACCGCTCAATTGGCTTCTCCTGGTGCAACGTCAAACTGACCTGCGCAAACGCCGTTAGCCCAAACCCCAACGACTCCGGCTCGAGCACGGCCCGAAAACCCCGAATAACACCGGTTTCCGTGAGTCGACGAATTCGATCTAGCACGGCCGTCGGTCCTAGACCCACCCGACGCCCAATCTCGGCCTGCGCCATTCGGCCGTGATCCTGCAACAAAATCAGAATCTGGCGGTCAAGATCATCTAGCAACATCAGGACGAGAAGAATACCGCTCGGTGAACGGTACGCTCAGACCATGAGCGTCGTTGCCGAAGCCCCGCGTTGGGACCTGACCCCGTTCTTCCCTGCCCTCGATACTTCCGAGTTCCGCACCGCATTCCAAGACGTGAATGACCGAGTCGCGAAGCTCGAGCAGCTCCTGGATAGCCACGACATCAAAATCGGGGCGGACCAACTGGCCCCCGAGGCCGCCGCGCGGACGTTCGAAACCCTGGTCCCAATTTGGAATGCCACGTCCGATGCCTACCGGGTCGTCAGTGCCTTTCTCTACGGTCTGGTGACCACAGACAGCCGCGACGAGGCCGCCCAGGCCCAGTTGAGCCAGATGCAACCCATCGGCGCGCGATTGGGTCGCCTGGGCACGCGCTTCACCGGATGGCTCGGTACTCAAGATGAAGCCGGGCTCCTGCAATCATCGCAGGTGGCCACCGCCCATGCCTACATGATTCAGAAGGCGCGCATTAGCGCCGACCATTTGCTCTCCGGTCCCGAAGAAGCCTTGGCCAGCGAACTCGGTCTGACCGGCGCCACCGCCTGGGGCAAGCTGCACGGGAACGTCTCGTCTCAACTGAAGGTCCGGGTGGAGCTTCCCGACGGAGCCGAGACCCTGCCGATGTCGGCCGTCCGAAATCTCGCCTACGACGGCCGCGAGGCCGTGCGCGAGGCGGGCTACCGCGCCGAACTTGCCGCATGGGCCGAACAGGGCACCGTCATGGCGGCCTGCCTCAACGGTTGCAAGGGCGAGACGGGACTGCTCAGCCGGAAGCGCGGCTGGGATTCACCTCTGGACGAGGCCATTTTCAACGCCAACATCGACCGCGCCACGCTCGACGCCATGCTCGGTGCCGCCCGCGACGCGTTCCCGGTCTTCCGGCGCTACCTCCGCGCCAAAGCGTTGCGCATTCAGGGCACGCCGGGCGGGCTGAAGTGGTGGAACATTTTTGCCCCTCTGGGAGTCAGTGAGCGAACTTGGCCCTATGCCGAGGCTGAGGTGTTTGTGGAGCGCTGTTTCCGGCAGTACTCGGACGACCTGGGTGACTTTGCCGCCCGATCCTTCCGGGAGCAGTGGGTAGACGCCCTCCCCCGAGATGGTAAGCGCGACGGCGCGTATTGCATGGGCTTCCGCGGCGATGAATCGCGGATCATGATGAACTACAAGCCCGCGTTCGGGTCGGTATCTACCCTTGCCCACGAGCTCGGGCACGCTTACCACAATGTTTGCTTGGCGGGGCGAACGAACCTGCAGCGGTCCACGCCGATGACCCTGGCCGAGACCGCCAGCATCTTCTGCGAGACTATCGTGCGCCAGGCCGCGTTGGCCGAAGGCACTCCCGAAGATCGGCTCGAGATCCTGGAAGCCTCGTTGCAGGGCAGCACCCAAGTGGTCGTGGACATCACGTCGCGATTCCTGTTCGAGGACGCCGTGTTCTCCCGTCGGGTCGATCGAGAACTGAGCGCCCGGGAGTTCGACGAGATCATGCTGGACGCGCAGGCCCAAACCTACGGGGATGGACTGGACGCTGATGCCCGGCACCCGGCGATGTGGGCGGTGAAGCCGCACTACTATGGTCGTGGGTACTACAACTTCCCCTACATGTACGGCCTTCTCTTCGCCCTCGGGCTGTACCACCGGTTCCAACAGGATCCCGACGCGTTCCGGGCGAAGTACGACGACTTGCTAAGCGCGACGGGCCTGGCCAACGCCGCCGATCTGGGTCAGCGATTTGGGATTGACGTTCGCGACCCGGAGTTCTGGAGCGGCAGCCTGGCGGTCATCGCCGGCGAAGTGGACCAGTTCGAGGCCACGCTTAGCGCGGCGCCCACATCCCGGTAACGTCGCGACCCAGGTGCATCACGCGGGCGGCGGGGGCAAACACCAGCCCCAGTTGCCCGCTGACGTAAAGCACGTGGATCTGACCGTCGTGCCGGGCGGGATTGGAGGCGCGGAAGATCCCGGACTGGCTTTGGTAGAACGCGAGTCGAGTCACGGCCACGGAAGTGTCATCCGGGGCGAGGTTCGAGTTGTTGTAACCGATGACGAACCCGTCTTGGGTCATCGTCTCGCCCGCCGCGTTGACGTACGGCTTTGGGTTATAGGTCTTCATGGCCCCGTGGTTACTGGTTTCACTGATGAGCACCGTCGTCGTGGGATCCATGATCAGGTTCACCGGCTGCACCGACATCGCGGCCGTCATGCCGTAGGTCGTGGGAACCGAGAGGCGGTTAGAATCGGGATGCGCACCCTGAACCACTTCACTCGCATCGGCCGAGGGGCAGACAAAGTTGCGCCGTGGGAGCATTTTGGGCAGGATCACCGAGGCCCAGGTGTAGGGCTTGCCATTAAACAACATCGGCGCACCGGCGGTGTCCTCGGCA
>Ga0105047_10000927_pt1 | contig 51724 bp, 34 predicted proteins | sample MAT04_FD_78384 | JGI IMG/M metagenome (GOLD analysis project Ga0105047, IMG submission 78384) | Freshwater microbial communities from Lake Fryxell liftoff mats and glacier meltwater in Antarctica - MAT-04 (megahit assembly) | ecosystem: Environmental > Aquatic > Freshwater > Ice > Liftoff...
AATATCATCCCGTAGCTCGACTAGCGCCGTAGCGCAACAAAGCTCGGTCAGACTATTCTACCGCACAGGGGCATGTTCAGCTTAACGGCGTCGGCTTAACGGCGTCGGCCTAAAGGCGCCAGCGTAACGAAAACAGCGTAGCGGCGCCGGCGCATTCAGCGTCCGGCGGATCGCCATTGGCTATTTTCCAGCCAGGCCCGGCCGGCCGTCAGTCGACGAATTCCGGCTCGATCTTTTTCGGAATTACGCCGCAAGCGTGCCCGCGCGCCAGTAGTTCTCGCACGGCTTCCCGTCCGCGTGGGCCGAAATCGAGCGTCCAATCGTTGACGTACATGCCGACAAATGTGTCTGCCTTGCTGCGATCCAGGTCTCGGCCGTATTGCAGCGCGTAGCTCAGGGCTTCTTCCCGGTGCTCCAGCCCATAGGCAATGCTCTGCTTCAGCAGACGGTTGACGTCGCGCATCACGGCAGGGCCCAGGTCCTTGCGGATGGCGTTGGCGCCCAGCGGCAATGGCAGTCCCGTTTCGTCAAACCACCACTGGCCCAGATCGACGATTAGCTTGAGGCCGCGATCGCCGTAGGTGAGCTGCCCTTCGTGGATGATCAGGCCGGCGTCAATCTTTTGCCCTTCGAACTCGCCCGCCACCACGGCCTCGATAATCTGATCGAACGGGACCAGAACGTATTTGAAGTCATTCTTCAGGCACATCCGCAGCGCCAGGTAGGCCGTGGTCAGCGTGCCGGGGACGGCGATCGTCTGCGTGCGGACTTCGTCGAGCGAACGGGCGGTCTTGGCCACGACCATCGGCCCGTACTTGTCTCCCATGCTGGCCCCGCAAGGGCAGAGCGCATAGATGTCCGTCAGATGGGCGTAGCCGTGGAGGCTGACGGCCGTTAGTTCCAGCTCGCCGGTGAAGGCGCGGCGGTTGAGGGTCTCGATATCGACCAGCTCGTGCCGGAATTCGTAATCGCCCGTGTCGATCTTATCGTTCGCCAAGGCATGGAACATAAACGCGTCGTCGGGATCAGGGCTGTGTCCGACGCGGATCAAATGCTTCGTAGTGCTCACACTGGTCTCCAGACAGTTTTGGGCGGCGGGCCCGCCGTCCGCAGTGAAATTACGGCCCGCGCCGCTGCATGATAGAGGCGCCCTGCCGGATGGTCAATTTAGCGCTGCCATGGGGCGCCGGCAATCCGGGGGGCCGACCACGCGATTGGACGGCGCCGCGGCACGCGAGCCGTTCGCCGGCCTGGGCTTAGAACCGCAATCCCTACTCGGCGTTAACCGCACGGACCGCTTCCAGCACGTCGCCGATGTCGTAAAAGTCGACCGTCACAAAGTTTGGCTTGCGACCGGTCTCGGCCATGAACCGGCGGATCCGCTCGATCAGAAACGGGTTTTTATTCACCTGCTCTGCATACCGGGTCGAAGGGAGCGGGTTAGTCAGAAAGTGGTTCAGGATGAACAGCTCGTTGGACTTCTTGCCTCGGCGGACGGCCGACGAAAAATCCTCAGGTTTCTTGCTCGCCCAATCCGTGTCGCAGCAGAAGGCCCAAACGTCGTGATACCAGGGAAACGCCCCGCCGTCGCGATCCGTAAAGACGACCAGCCGCTGGTTGTCCTTGCGCATCTGGCCCACTGTTGGCCAGGGCTTGCCGACCTCTTGTGCGTGGGCGTACGGCAGCAGTTTGGCTTGTTCGAACGCTGCGCGAATGTCAGCCGGTTTGACGTAGCACTCAAAGATGATCGTGACGATCGCGTCAGAGTCCGCGTCTAAAAACGCGGTGATCTCGGCCAGGCCTTCGACCAGCGGCTTCTTCCCGAGCGCGGCCTTGCCATGGACCAGGTAGGGCTTGTCGTCCACGTAATGCACGTCCAGCATCAGCCCTCGGACGCCGTCCTGCAATTGGCGAGAAATGCCGTGGCGCTGGTTGGGGAAGAGCCACTTCTCGTCACTGTTGGACATTGCGTTATGCGTGGTGACATAGGCCAGCTCATTGTAACGGCGCGAGGCCGTGAGTTGGCTCGCGGATTTGCCGTCCGCGCGCTCGGTTGGCGCTGGATCGGCATACGCAGCACCAAGAAACACTGCTGGCGCCAAGACAGCGGCGATCGCCAGACAAATAGCCAATCGTCGAAAGGAGATAGAATTTTGCAATGCCACGATCGCCATCCTTCGCCCGGAAAATGAAAGGGACGAAGGCTATCTTACTCGGCGGATCCAAGGGCGCTCAATGCGTCGCGCAAACGCCTAAAGTGGCGGCGCAGGTGGCAACTGCACCACGGGTCTGCCTGCGGGCACTTGAGGAGCCGCGGCCGGGTTTACCGGGCCGCCTGCCGGAGGCGGCGCTCCGAACAGTGGCGTCTGGGCTGCGGGCGGAGGTGTTGGAACTCCAATAATGCTGGTCGGCTGCTGCAGCCCGACGGCCGGCGAATTCACTCTGCCCTGCGATAACGCCGCGCCGTTCTGAACGGGCGTTTCGAATGGAACTTGGGGCATCACCATCAACTGATTCGCCGAGACAGCGGGCGAACCGGCCGCGTGTTGCACGTTCGCGTCCTGCGGCCCGGCTTGCCCCGCAACTTGAGCGATTGGTTGCGCTAAACGGACAGCCGGCACGATAGGACGGGCGTTGGCCGACGGGGCGTTGGTCCCTGACGGCAATGCGTTGTTCGCTGGCGGTGGAACCAGGTTGCCAGGCTGCATCAATCCACCGGGGGCGCCTGGGAGCGCGTTCGCCGGGGCGCCAGGTTGGCCATTAGGCTGCGGTAGTGGCGCGGGCACGGACTCACCCGCAGGCGCACCGGGCTGACCTGGAATGATGGGAGCGCGGGGGTCGATCGTTTGCACGGATTCTGCGTAGGTCTGCTGCGGGAACTCGCCACGGCTGACCATCGGGCCGCCGTTGGGCAAGATATAACTCAGACGCAGCGGCCGCGAACGGAGCGACTCACGCTTGGCGGCGTCTTGATATGCCTTTTGTGGATTGGGGCCTTCCGCCAGGTTGATGCCGTTGTTTTCCAGCAGCGTGCCGCTCTCGAACATCACGTTCTTGACGGCCAGTTGATATTCGACCATCGACCGGGCGTAACGGCTATCGGCGTCCGCCAATCTGCGCTGCGCCTCGACAAGGTCCAACAGCGAGACCGTCTCTGTCTCCGCGTCGAAAGCAACTTTGATCGAGTTCAGTTGCTCGTTAGCAGCAAGTCGCCGATTGTAATTCGTCTGTGCAACGATAAACGTTCGGTCGACATCACCGACTGAGTTGCTCAAGTCGTGGATGACCTGCAGTTCTTGCTCGCGGAGAACCGCCCGTTCTCGGGCCAGCATGAGCTGGGCATTGCGCACCGCTGCGTAACCTTGCCGGAAGCCGATCGGCATGTTGAACTGCGCGCCCAACTGCCATTCCTGGAAATTGCCGCCGAACAAGTTCTGATACGCGTTATTGAATTCGGAATTATCGCCATACGCCAGAAGGTTATGACCGAAACCGCGCCAACGGTAGAGGCCCTGCGCGTCCAACGTCGGCAAGAGAAAATTCTTGGCGGCAATCGCGGCCAGTTCCGCTCGTTTGACAACCCAGCGCTGACGTCGCAGTTCGACGCGGCGGGCGAGCGCTTCGCCCGTGAGCTGATCCCAATCAAAGCCCACCTTGGCTTGCAGCGGTTCGTCCGCCGGACGAATCAATCGTGGATCATTCGGCGGCAGCCCCATGGTGAGCCGCAACCGTCGCTCTGTCACGTAGACGCCCGGATTACCGCGGAACGTGCCGCCGCTGCTGCCGTTATTGGTTCTTGTGCCGTCAAACAACCGGCCTGTCAGGGCTTCTTCCACTTCGGATTGAAAGAAGAAGTACTGATCGCGGGCCTGAGCCTCTTTGTCGGCTTCGCCCCCTTCGCGACCAGTGTCATACAGCGCGCGGACGTGTCGCCAGGTTTCGAGCGCGCTATCGCGGGCGATGATCTTGGCGTGCAGGTCACGATAGGCGAAGTAGAGATCCCAATAGGCATTTTCGACGTTGCTGATCAGGTTACGCACGCCGAACTCGAAGTCGGTCAGGCTGATGTCGGTATTCACCCGCGCAATCAGCACGCCCGCCGGGAGGCCGATCTGCGAGTTTGGTCCCGCGATGCGATTGAACTCGACGCCGGCGCCTTTCAATAATGGTTGGCGAACTTCGCCTTCGAAGTTGACGTCCCAAGAACTGCGGAACAAGTTCGCCGGAGCGTTGTTGCTGTCGTAAATCGTATTCTGGCGGAGAAAGTACTGCGTGCCGGTCGCGGCCCGCTTGGTGATCTCCGTCATGTAACGGTTGTAATCTTGCAGGAAGATGCGCGTTCCACCACCAAAGAAGGTGTTGTTGATCGCGCGATCGTTCTTTTCCCAATCCGCAGTGGCGTTCAACTGCGCATCGAATGCGCTGAGCGCTGCTTCGACGCCAAACCGCGGGTCAGTCTCGGTGATGGCCGGGCCCTGTGTGGTCCGAGCAGTGCTGGGATACTGAAGGATCTGACCACCCAAATCGCGCAGCACCGGCGAGTTCAATAGCGAGAGGCGCATCGCCTCGTCCAGCGTCAGGTCCCAGTACTCGGGCGGCCCTTCATTGACCACGTGAGGCGCATAACTGGAAAAATCGTCCTGACGTTCCGGGACGGGCTCCTTTGGGTAGTCAATCTGCAAGGCCACGTTTTGATAGTGGGCTGCCTGGTTGGTGACGTTGGCCAGCGGCTTGGTCGAGCGGAGATTGCAGCCCGAAACGCAGGCGGCGATCCCGCACAGAACCAATACGCCTCGGGCGAATTGCAACACGGCAATTCCGCCATCCGCAAAGCGCGCGGCCCGGCAGCGCGTAACACGCCCGCCTTGAGGAGTCTGCTTGTTTTTTCCTAAAGCGTTCATTGACAACTAGATAGGGTGGTCGTGACTGCTGTGCCGAAACCCGAAGCGGATAAACGTCTCTGCTGTGCCGTGCGTATGCATCTCAGCCGTACGCAAATAGCGCCTGCTGCCTCGCGGGTGCGAGGTAGCAGAGCAACCGGACCACAGCGGCGCCTGGAAATGAGCGCATTCCAGGACACAGTATGTTCGGTCTGGGTATAGATCGGCGCCCGCAGACTTTTCCCAAACTGTTTCTTCGGCATAAGCCGGAAATTCTCCGCGTTAGGAACAAATTGCAGCACGATTGGCGCGCTAGCAGGATTGGATAAAAAGGCTCGGCGATATACTGGGAAGAATGACCGCAGACCCGTTACCTACGGAAGTTGCAGCGACTCTGTCGACCTGGCAGCATCTCGACGATCTGGTCGATGAGATTGCAGTGCTAGCACAGTCTGACGCCAGTCCGCGCGAATTCTGGTCGCGATTGCTCGACCGGACGATCCACGCGCTGGCCGCCGTAGGGGGCGCAGTATGGATGCGGCGCGGCGATGGCTCGTTCGATCTCGAATGTCAGCAACGCCTGGACGCCGCCCCCTGGATCGCAGCCGGCGCGCAGCGAAGACGACACGGCCAATTGATTGCGCACGTGGCGAACTCTGGCCTGGCGCTTTCTTTGCCGCCACACAGTTCCGCAAACGCAAGCGGCGCCATGAACTCTGGCGATCTCGATAACGCGTCAGAATTCTTGCTGCTGCTGGCGCCGTCGAAGGCAGAACATGATTCATTCGCAGTCATCGAGATCTGCCAACGGCCGGCCGAATTGCCAACCGCGGCGGCCGGCTACCTGCGTCTGATGTCGGTTGTCGGGGAACTAGCGGCCGACTATCAGCAGCGACGCCAATTAAAAGAATTCCGTGACCGCGCCCAGTCCTGGCGGCGGTACGAGAATTTTACGCAGGCCGTGCATAGTGGCCTCGACTTGAAAGCAGCGGCCTACACGGTCGCCAATGATGGGCGAGCGCTGATCGGCAGCGATCGGGTGAGTGTCACCTGGAAGCACGGCCGCTCGGCGCGCGTAATCGCTACGTCGGGCGTCGACACGGTCGACCGCCGCGCCGCGAGCGTCAAATTGCTGGAGCGGCTGACTCAGGCAGTGCTGGCAATCGACGAGCCCCTTTGGTACCCAGACGCGAGCGGCCTGCTTCCTCCGCAGATTGAACAAGCGCTCGACGCATACCTGGATGAATCGCACGCCCGCCGCGTCACGATCATCCCACTCCGGCAGCCACGATCCGCTGAGGACCTACGCGCTGAAGCGGCGCAGGGCGCCGAGGCCAGCCCATTGAGCGCGACTGCGCAGTCGTCCGTCGGCGCGCTGATCATCGAAGACTTCACCCCACCGACGACCGACGCGCAACGAGAACAATTGATCTCCGCGATTACGTCGCACGCGGCAATCGCGCTGGTAAACGCGGACAATTTCCAGAGCGTCCCATTGGCGCGGGTTTGGCGAACGCTGGGGCTGGCGCGAGGGCTGACGCGCGGCCGGGGCCTGTTGAAAACGCTACTGATCTCTGGAGCGATTGCGGCGGCCGTGTTGGCATTGGTATTTGTTCGGGTCGATTTCACCGTCGAGGGGCGCGGGGAACTGCTGCCCGAGCTGCGCCGCGACGTCTTCTCGCCGACCGATGGCGTCATCGAAAAGATTCTTGTCTCGCATGGCGACCCGGTAACCGCAGGCCAGACACTGCTCGTACTACGCCGGCCGCAATTGGATTTTGAGATCACACGCGTTACGGGCGAAATGCAAACTGCGCGCAAGCGGCTGGATGGCTTGCAAGCCACTCGGCTCGGCGGGACAAACGCGGCAACTGAAAACCGCGAGCAGTTTCATCAGCGCTCCGCGGAAGAGGAGGAAGTCAAAGAACTCCTCAAGAGTCTCGACAAACAGATGACGCTGCTAAACCAGCAAGCAGAAGAGTTGACGATCCGCAGCCCCATTGCAGGGCAGGTCTTAACCTGGGACGTATCACAATTGTTGGAGTCGCGACCGGTGGAGCGCGGCCAAGGTTTGTTGCGAGTAGCCGACACCGCGGGTCCGTGGGAACTGCAACTGCGCGTGCCGGACGACAATATTGGATTCATTCTCGAACAGCGGAATGCGACGACCGACGGCGTTGAAATCTCGTTTCTGTTGGCCACCGACCCGGATCAAACGCACGTGGCGCGGATTCGCGACGTGGCGCTGAATACGGATACGATCGACGAAACGGGACCGCAGGTCCTATTGACGGCCACGCTCGATCGGGCGGACATCCCGCGACTGCGCCCAGGCGCCGACGTCATTGCAAAGGCGCACTGCGGGCGGCGATCGCTTGGCTTCGTGCTGCTGCACGACATCTACAATTCCTTGCAAACAAGACTTTTCTTCTAGATCCCTCGTTCTACCTCGGAACATCTGCTGAGACGCGGAGCTATTTCTATGTCGATGAGCTTGTCCGTTTTTCTGGCGGTCGTTGGCGGACTGATGGGGAGCCCACCGGATACTGCGCCGATCGAAGTCACCGAGGCGCTGGTCACGTTGATCGAACAGCGCGCCGTGCCAGCGCGCGAGGCCGGTGTGTTGTCCGAAGTCAAAGTGCGCGAGGGGGACCTGGTAACGGCGGACCAGGAACTCGCACAATTGGACGACAGCCATCCACAACTAGTGAAAAAGAAAGCCGCCATCGAACTCGATATTGCGCGGGTTGAGGCCCACAGTGACGTCAAAGTTCGCTTTGCCACCAAATCGACCGAGGTGGCCAAGGCCGAATTAAAACGCGCCAGCGAATCTACGGAGAAATACAAGCGGAGCGTTTCCGCGACCGAACTCGATCGGCTGCGGCTGGAATCCGAGCGTGCCGCCCTGCAGATCGAACAGGCGGAGCAAGAGCAGACGGCCGCCAAGTTCACGGAACAACTGAAGCAGAACGAAGTCGACTTCGCCGCCTGGAATATCGACCAGATGAAGATCCGTTCGCCGCTGGCAGGCGTGGTTGTCGAAGTCAGCAGTCATCCAGGCGAATGGGTGGAACCGGGCGAAACCGTGTTTCGCATTTTGCGAATGGACCGGTTGCGCGTCGAAGCGTTCTTGGATTCGGCCAACGCCCCGGACTCGCTCATCGGGCGGCCCGTAACGTTGTCTGTCGATCTGCCAGGCAAGCCTCGGAAGGAGTTCACCGGCAAAGTGGTTTTCGTCAGTCCTGAGATCGACCCGGTGAATGGCCAGACGCGCGTCTGGGCCGAAGTGGAGAACAAACACCTGGTGCTCCGACCAGGACAGCACGGCTCGCTGCGGATTGACGCGGCGGCGGTGGCCGACGCACCCGAGGCGAGAGCGAATGGCGACGCCGAAAAAGCGCCCCCTGCCGCTGCGACCGCCACGCCAGACACCACGTCGCAACGATAATTCACCGCGTTCTCTTCTCTTGTGCAAAGCGTCCAGATGGCCATCGCCACCAAAACCAGCAGCGACTCCGCGGCCTCGCGGCGATTGGCGCTGCGAATGCGCGCTGACCTGAAAGTCCGTCCGCTGATTGTGCTGGGTCGCCGAAACTGGGGCGTGAAAGATCCGGTGTCGCTGGCTTACTTTCGACTGCGCGATGAAGAATACGCCGTGCTGGAAATGCTCGACGGACACGCTAGCAGCGACGAAATCATTGAGCGATTCAATCGTCGTTTTGCGCCCCGGCGATTGGGGCCACAACAATTGCAATCTTTTTTGGCGCGTTTGCACACGGATGGTTTGGTCGTATCGGACGCCGCTGGCCAAGGGGCGCACTTGATCGCCCGCGGTCAAACCGAGCGCCGCCGCCGGTTGACGACCAACCTTTCGAATCCGCTGGCAATTCGCTTTCCGGGCTTTGACCCCACGTGGTTGCTCGACCGAATGGCGCCGCTGGGTCGCTGGATCTTCGCGCCGTGGGCTGTGCTCGGCGCCGTGGCACTAGGCATCGCGGCGCTGGTGCTGGTGGCGACCCACTTCGCCGAATTGCAAAGTCGGCTTCCCCATCTGCAATCGTTCTTTACGCCGCGCAGCGCCATTCTGATGTTGATTGCGCTCTCTGGCGCCAAAGTGCTGCACGAACTGGGACATGCGCTGGCCTGCCGCCGCTACGGGGGCGAATGCCATGAAATGGGCGTAATGCTGCTGGTGTTTGCGCCATGCTTGTATTGCAACGTTTCGGACACTTGGATGTTTCCCAGTCGGTGGCGACGCATCGTCGTCGCTGCAGCAGGAATGTACGTTGAGGCCATCTTGGCGAGCATCGCTACATTTGTATGGTGGTTTAGTGAGCCGGGACTTTTAAATTCGCTGGCGCTCGACGTGATGATCGTCTGTTCCGTTAGCACGCTGTTATTCAATGGGAACCCACTACTGCGCTATGACGGTTACTACATCCTGTCAGACCTGGTAGACATCCCGAATCTGGCGGAGAAATCGACGGCCGCGTTCCGTGCCCTGGCCGCAAGGGTTTGCCTGGGGATCCGGGGCCGCGATGAGCGCGACGCAACGCTTGCTCGGCAGACGCTGCTGCTTGGCTACGCCGTGGTCTCGACTGTGTATCGCTGGGCGCTGGCGGTATTCTTGCTCTGGTTTTGCTATCAGTCGCTCAAGCCCTATCGGTTGGAGCGTCTGGCGGAACTCCTTGCGATTGGGACCTTTGCAGGAATGATCGTGCCACCGATTACCCGAGGAGTGCGATTCGCCCGGACGCCGGCGGCCGGCGCGCGAGTGCGGCGGGTGCGGTTGTTCGTCACGCTAACGGTCCTGGCCGGCGGAATCGCCCTGCTCGCCGCCGTGCCACTGCCCATGCGAGTTCGCGCGCCAGTGGTGATCGAGCCGCTAGGAGCGCAGCGAGTCTATGTGTCCGAGCCAGGCGTGTTGCAGGCGACCGCGCACGCAGGCGATCTCGTCGCCGCCGGCCAGACACTGGCCACCCTGAAGAGCGACGCCATTGAATTCGAAATCGCAAAACTGACGGGCGAGCGCGACCAACAACGGCTCCATCTGCAAAACCTTGAGCGGCGCCGAAGTCGCGATGGCGCCGCGGCCGCGCAAATTCCATCCGCCAAGCAAGCGCTCGCCGGCTTGGACCAGCGACTGAGCGCACGGATCGAAGATCGTCGCCGGCTCACGCTGACGGCGCCGGTCGCCGGCACGGTCCTAGCGCCCCAATGGAAGAAAGTAGACGCAGCGGAAGGCCAACTTGGCGATTGGTCCGGCACGCCGCTGTTGGATCAGAACCTGGGGAGCACGCTGGAAACCGGCACGCTTTATTGCCTGGTGGGCAATCCGCGGAGCGTGGAGGCCGTGGCGATCGTCGATCGCGGAGACGTGGAGCGGATTCGGGTTGGCCAAAGGGCCGAGATTAAACTTGATCAAACCGTCGGCGAAACCGTCTGGGCCACGGTCTCGGACATCGCCGAGATCGATCTGGCGGTAGCTCCTAAGCAACTGGTCTATGGCGGCGAGCTTGCGGTTCACAAAGATGAAGCCGGAGGCGCTAAACCGCTTATCGCGTCGTATCAGGTGAAACTGACGCTTGAGCCATCGGAGAATGCGCCGCTGTTGGGCGCGCGCGGTAGAGTGCGCGTCTTTGCCGAGCCTGAATCCGCGCTTGCGCGGTTGGCGCGTTGGCTGCGTGCAACGTTCCACTTCACGAGCTAACAGCTCGCGAGGGGATACAGTCCCAATCTCTCAGCGCTACGGGATCAAGAAGACCAAACCCGTGATAAACGCGCCTTCAACAATGGCCGCGTCCAATCGTACTTCCGGCCAGTTGATCTGGTAAGGAGCGCAACTGCCCGGACGATAGTAACCCAGTGCGTATACGTGCTCGCAGGGTGGGTGAACGGTCATCATGTAGGGTAGTAGCGGAACCTTGACGAAGAACTGCGCGCCCGACACAAACGGTTGAAAGGCGCCCCAGTTGTAGCCATAGCGTTCCAGATTGACCTGTTCAAAGTAGAGCGGTTTGTTGTAGAAGCCCGGCGCGTCCCAGCGATACGAGTAGTTCAACCAGTCGCGATGGTACTCGTGCGAACCGAGCTGCGTTTCCATGCTCGGAATTCGGTCGACCATTGCCGGCGTGCGGCCGGCGATGTTCGGTAGGGTGTTGATCGTCAGCGAGCCAATCGGCGGCACGCCCGTTCCGCGCAGATACTCATCTTGCGATCCCGGCGGCAGCGGTTCCTGGTTGGATTGGCGAACTGCCCGCGCGACGCCAACCCCTGCGCCAATCGGCTGCGCTAATTGAACCACGGGCGCGTTCCGAGGGACCGTGTTGCCGGCAAAGGGCTGAAATGCGTGTTGCACTCCTGGCGGCGCGATGTTCGACGGTAGGGCTGGCGGAGGACCAATCGTAGAAATCGCAGCCGCGCCGGGCGCCTTGATCGTGAGTTCCGACGGCCCAATGTCGGCTGCGTTGACTTGCGACGCAAACCACGCCAGCACGGTGCTGACCACAACCGCGGCCAGTCCAATTTCGCAGGCAAGGAACAGGGCGCGGCGCGACAGCGCCTCGGCGTATGCGTTTCCACGGTGGAGAATGGTCATGCTTTTCTTTCTTGGGCTTCCAGATTTCACGCGCCGCGGCTTCCCAATCTGACGCTCGACGTCCGTCGCGAGCGGCGGGTGAGTCGCGTTAAGCTGTGGCAGTCGCGGTAACCTTATCGGTTCTATCGACCTGCTCGGCCCGCAGGCTGAATCCGCCGCGCGCCCTGCCGACAAATCTCCCGCAGATTGCCCAATTCATTGCCGCCTGGGCAGTTCGAACTGGCGACGTTGCTTGCCAACCTTCATCGTGCTCCGCCTGCCGATTCTGCGGATTTCGCCGGATTTACCGATCTTGCGTCCCACCCAAAACGTAGGAAAGCCGGCAAATAGCGCTCGTTTTTCCTTCAAGAGGCTGCGAAAAGTTTGACACCCCAGCTAGGCCGTCGTGATAATCGGGACTGTGCTTGTCGCGGTCAGAGGACCCTCTTGGAACCGGGAACTTCCTGTGCCGAGGCCCCCGCTTGCTGCGATCGACCGGCCCTAAACGCTAGCCACGTAGCCCTTTTCGTCCAGCGGGCGTCCTTGGCCTGTCATTGCCCGCGGCTTGTGCGTTCGCTCAGGCCAATAAAGCTGTGTTTTATTCAGAGTCCCTGCGTAGGTTGGTTGCAACTATGAGGCTTCAGACGCTTCTCCAACGGCTCCAGGCACAGCGCGCGGCAAACCTGGCCAGAGCGGCCAGAACGGCAACCCGGGAGCTTTTGTTCCCAGAGTTGGGCGTCACGCGACTTGAGGAGCGACGCCTACTCAACGCCGCCCCAGTCGCCATGCCGGATGTGCAGGCGATGAGCGAAGGTAGCACGCTGAATGTAGACGCCGCCAACGGAGTGTTGGCCAACGACGTCGACGCCGATGGCGACACGCTCCATGCGGAATTGAACAATGGTCCTTCGTATGGGCTAGTGACGCTGCATCCAAATGGATCTTTCGACTACAAGCCGAATACTGGTTTTTCCGGCACGGATTCCTTCACGTACCACGCCAACGATGGCGTGGCCGACTCCGGGATTGTCACGGTCACCATCAATGTCGCCGGACCGAACGACGCGCCGGTGAATCATATCCCCGACTCGTCGTACACTGCGCACGAAGACACGCCCCTGGTGATTGCCGGCATTACCGTAACCGACGTCGATAGCGGTGCGTCGCCCATCGTCACGCGGTTCGAAGTGCTGCACGGAACGCTGAGCGTCGACGCCACGGTTCCGGGCGTAACGGTGTTGGGCAACGGCACGGGCGTGCTGCAGATTGTCGGCACGACAACGCAAATCAATGACACGCTGGCTAAGCCCACCGGCCTAACGTACACGCCCACGGCCGGGTACATCGGCGGCGACTCGTTGAAGATGGTGACAAACGACTTGGGGGCAACCGGGAGCGGACTACCGCAAACCGATACGGACATCGTTCCGATAAATGTCCTGGCGGTAAATGACGCGCCGGAAAATCACATCCCGAATCCGGCGTACGCAACGAACGAAGACACGGTGCTGTTGATCAGCGGCATCACGGTGACAGACGTGGACAGCGATCCATCTCCCATCGTCACGCGGTTTGAAGTCCAGCACGGCACGCTCACCGTCGATCCTTCGACACCCGGCGTGGTCGTCCTAGGTAACGGCACAAGTGTCTTGCAGATTGTCGGGACGACCTCGCAAATCAACGCCACGCTGGCCTTGCCGGCAGGTTTGACTTACACGCCCGGCGCCAACTTCAACGGCGCTGACTCATTGAAGATGATCACCAACGACCTGGGCTCGACTGGCCTGGGTGGGCCATTAATCGATACGGATATTGTCGCGATCAACGTCAACGCCGTAAACGACGCGCCGGTGAATACGCTGCCGGCCGGACCGTACGCGACCAACGAGGACACGGCCCTGGTCCTGAGCGGGATCAGCGTCGCGGACGTCGACAGCGATCCTTCGCCCATCGTGACCCGTTTCGAAGTGCAGCACGGCGTGCTGTCGGTCGATCCATCCGTCCCAGGTGTTGTTGTCCTGGGCAATGGGACGAACGTGCTGCAGATCATCGGCACAACCACACAAATTAATGACACGTTGGCCAAGCCGACGGGACTGACCTATACGCCGACGGCCGATTTCAACGGCGCCGATCAACTCAACATGGTCACCAACGACCTGGGGGCGACGGGCGCCGGCGGGCCGCTGAGCGATACGGATCTGCGCGATATCAATGTGAGCCCTGTCAATGACGCTCCGATCAACAACCTGCCGCTCGGCCCCTATGCGATGAACGAAGACACAACGCTGGTGATCAGCGGTGTCTCCGTGACGGACGTCGATAGCGGGCTCTCGCCCGTCGTCACGCGGTTTGAAGTACTGCATGGGACGCTGACCGTGGACACTTCCGTCCCTGGCGTCGTCGTCCTCGGCAACGGCACGAATGTGTTGCAAATTGTCGGCACGATCGCGCAGATCAACGCGACTTTGGCTCTGCCGATGGGCCTAACCTATTCGCCTGTTCTGAACTACAACGGCGCCGACCAACTAAAGATGGTCACGAATGACGTCGGCGCCACCGGTAGCGGCGGACCGATGTCGGACACCGACACGCTGGATATCAATATTGCCGCGGTGAATGACGCACCGGTCAATAGTCTGCCGGCCGGGCCTTACGCGACGAATGAAGACATCCCGCTGGTGATCAGCGGGATTACCGTGACGGACGTCGATAGCGATCCTTCGCCCATTGTCACACGCTTTGAAGTGCAATACGGCGCGCTGACCGTCGATACTTCGGTTCCGGGCGTGGTGGTGCTCGGCAACGGAACGAAAGTACTGCAAATCATCGGCACGGTCGCGCAGATCAACGCCACATTGGCCCTGCCGACAGCGCTAACGTACACGCCCGACCTGAATTATAACGGCGGCGACCAGTTGAAGATGATCACCAATGATCTTGGGTCGACAGGAATTGGCGGTCCTCTTGCGGACACTGACTTCCGCGATATTACGATCGTGGCGGTTAATGATCCCCCGGTGAATAGCCTGCCGGCCGGGCCGTATGCGACCAATGAGGACACGACGCTGGTTATTGCTGGTGTCTCCGTCTCGGACGTCGATAGCGATCCGTCGCCGGTCGTCACGCGGTTGGAAGTGCTCTATGGCACGCTGACCGTGGATCCCTCGGTTCCTGGCATAGTAGTGCTTGGTAACGGCACGAACGTCGTGCAGATCGTCGGCACGATTGCGCAGATCAACGCAACACTGGCGCTGCCAACTGGCCTGACCTATTCGCCAAACCTGGATTTCAACGGCGTCGACCAATTGAAGATGGTCACCAACGACCTGGGCGCCACGGGCCTTGGCGGACCGATGACCGACACGGACGTGCGCGACATCAACGTCATTGCCGTGAATGATCCTCCCGTAAACAGCCTTCCACCCGGCCCCTATGCCACGAACGAAGACACCACGCTCGTTCTGACGGGCGTTACCGTTTCGGACGTCGATAGCGATCCATCGCCGATTGTGACTCGGTTTGAAGTCCAGCACGGCACGTTGACCGTGGACACATCGATTCCTGGCGTTATCGTGCTGGGAAATGGAACGAACGTGCTGCAGATCATCGGCACGCAAGCACAAATCAACGCTACGCTGGCTCTCCCCACCGGTCTCTCGTATCTGCCAACGGCTAACTACGGCGGTCCGGACATGCTGACAATGGTGACCAACGACCTTGGCGCCACGGGCATCGGCGGGCCGCTGTCCGACACAGACTTCCGAGACATCGACGTCATCCCGGTCGCGGACACGCCGATCCTGGTGATCGTGTCGCCGGCAAATGGCGTTGAGGGCTCCCCCACGCCGCTCTCCATTTCCGCGGTGCTAGGCGATAACGACGGCTCGGAGTCGCTCACCTATTTCATCTCGGGTTTTCCGATCGACGCGATTCTGGTTGATGGCCTGAACGTCGTTCGCACTGGCTCAACCAGCTACGCGTTCACGCCAGCCGAGATCGCCGGACTGACGGTGCAAATGGCCGACGACGCCACCTTTGTCCTGACCGTCACCGCCTATGCCACGGAACAATTGAACGGCGACTTCGCCGCTTCGGCGCCGGGCGCACTGCAAGTGATCATTGCGAATGTCGCCCCGACGATTACCAGTCTCACGATCACCCCGGGCTCGATCACTGAAGGCAATTGGGCGACGATCAATGGCACGTACTCCGATCCGGGCGTGCTCGATACGTTTGTCTTGATCGTCGATTGGGGGGATGGCACAGTTGAGCAAATCTATGCCGTGATTCCCGGCGGAATCAACCCTGAAGGACAAATCACCGGTTCCTTTACTGCATCGCATTACTACGCAGACGACAATCCGTCCGGCACGCACGAAGACGTGAACATGGTCCACGTGACCGTTCGCGACGACGATGGCGGCAACGGAGTTGCCGACACGTATATCACGGTCATCGACATCGATCCGGTCCTGTTCAATCTCACAGGGTCCGTGTTTGTCGTCGGCGGTAAGTTGACAATTACCGGAACGGCATTCGATGTGGGCGTTCAGGACGTCTTAACCCTGCACATCAATTGGGGCGACGTCACAGAACAGGTCGTTGTGGCGCAAGGCAACTTTTCGATCACGCATTTCTATCTAGAAGCGCCTGATCCGTTGAACGCCTCGGCGCCCATTACCGTCTTCGTCACGTTGGCGGATGACGACTCCGGCACGGATAGCGGGTCCACGGTCTCTGCCATTGCCGGGCTGGGGAACACGCAATTTTTCATCGCCAGCATGTACATCGATCCTGCTCCGCGGCTCGAATCGGCCGGGGTCAAGTTCGACGTGGTTCCCTTTCAGCAGATTATCATTCCAGCCGCCAACCTTCCGTTCGACTTGCGCCCTCCGCGCGACGGTGGATTGAAGGTCGGCGAGGCGGCCGTGCTGTTGATTCCGGTAGACGCCGTCACTGGCAAGGAACGCGACGCGGTCGTCCTTCCAGTCACGGTGCTGGACAGGCTCCCGGATTTGTTCGCCAAACTGCCGGACGGCCAATACCACCTCTACTATGCAGACCAAGGGCATCAGCGATTGATTATGGATGTCGTTGTCCGCGGCGGCCGACCGATCGATCCGACCGACGACTCCGAGGGAACGCAGGACCGTCCGCCAACGGCCACCCAGGCGGAGAAATTGCGCGGCGGGACTCAGCAGGAAGACGCTGCTCCCAAGCCCAAAGCGGACGCCCAGGACGCGCCCCCCCCGGACACCCAGACGCCACCAGATGGAACCGCGCCCAATGGTGCTTTCTACATGCCGGGCGCGGTCCCAGGGCAGATCTCCGCCGGCGTGGCAGAGATCGCCAAAACCGGCGTTACCAGTCTTACAATGGGTCCGATCGGAACAGACCCCCACCAGAATCTGTCGGCATGGCAGATTCCACAGACGCCGACTGCTGCGAGTCTGACTATGATGGACGAGTCGGACGGATGCACGGATCGCGCGGCTAGCGGCTGGAGGCGCGCGACAGTGGCGCCTGCGGTCATGGCAGTGGCCTCGGCGGCGATCTGGTCAAACGGTCGTTGGGCTCGGCAGGTCGAAGCAGATTTAAGCCAAGCCAGCCCAGGCGCACTAAGCAAAGCGGCGCGGTTACGGCGAAAACTGCGGCGCGGTCTGGACGCATAGCGCTCTGCACGACACGCAGGCCACTAGACGTTCTATAAGTTTGGACGCGCTAACAAGAGACGAGAGCGGCTTGATTCGGGACGTTGAAACCGCAGATTCTTTCCATGCACTCTTGCCCTAATTGCAATGCTCAGTTGGACGCCGACGCACTGACGACGGTGCGTTGTCCTATTTGCAATACGCTCTTGGATCCCAAGTTCGTATCCGAACGCGATGCGCCTCCAGCGCAGGTTGAGCCTGCGCCGCTCGATCCCGAACTGCATGGCGATCCCATCGCGCCTGCCGACGTCGCTCACCCGGAAAAGTCCCTGCCAGACTTTGCCATGGAGTCGGCGGATATCACTCCTCCAATCAAGCGCAGCCTGCGGATGCGGTTGCGGAAGTTCGTCGACTGGTCCCGTAAACCGGCCAAGCCAGTTGAGCCCGCGGCCAAGGCTTGGGAGCCAGCCGACCCAATTCAGGAATTCATTGAGGAGCAAGCCACTTCCGCGGCGGCAGATCCCACGCCCAACTTTTTGACAGATACCCCAGCTGCGGACGCGCCTTCGCAGCGTGAGCTGACCGACAGCGACTTTACGATGGAGTTCTTGCCGGAGTCGCCAGCGGCGCCCGCTCCAAAGCCCCTGCCGCCGATGGCGGAGTTCGTTCATCCGCGCAACTCATCTGCCGAAGACTCGACTGCCGCAGCGTCCGCGTCGGACGCCGGACCCGAATTAACCGAGGAAGAATACGACGTCGATTTCCTGGACGAGCCATCGACCGCAGAGGCAGAGTTGCCGCAACTTGCGGAGGACATCGCCACGCCCCCATCGGCTTCGGACGATTCTGCAGAAGACGCCGGTCAGCCGCGAGAGATTACTTCCAGCGATCTGACGATGGCGTTCTTGTCGTTTCCTCAATCGGGCGATCCATCGGCGCCGGGCGCAGTAAACGCTGGGCAACCACGCGAGCTGACCGATAGCGACTTCGAGATGGATTTCCTGGACGAGCCAGCCGCTGACGCGCCGGAACCCGTCCCCGGACCTCGCACTGTGACCGACAGCGACTTCACGATCGCCTTTGTTGATCCTCCCAAAGAGAGTTTCCCCGAGGATGGTTTGCTCGACCAGCTGCCAAAATCCATCGAGGCCGCCGACCAGAAAACCGCGCCGCGTGAACTAACCGATAGCGACTTCACCATGGCGTTTGTCGATCCGCCAAAGCTGGGAACAGATTCCGACCGCGCTTCTGGCGACAATCCGCCAGCGGTTGCTCCCTCGACTGCCCCACGCGAATTGACCGACAGCGATTTCACGATGGCATTCGTTCCGGGCGCGCCCCCGGCGGCGGCGCCAGACTCCGGCGCCCCGCGGACGGTGACCGAGAGCGACCACACGATGGCGTTTGTCGATGGCGACCAGGCCGCCGCGCTTGCCGCCGCGTCCGCGGAAGCCGCCGCCAAGACGCACGACATCAGTCGCGCCGGCATGACGGTGGATCTGTCGGAGATTCCGGCGGAACGCTTGGACATGATCACCGGCATCTGGTCGGATTCAATTCCGTCGGCGGTCCGTCCCAACATGACGATCAAGGCTGCCTCTGCCGACGCGGCTTCGCAAACGCACCTCGTCGTTCGCCCACGATTGCTGCATTCGAAAGAAAAACCGGCAAGCAACGGCGCGGACTACGAGTTACTCGAAACGATTGGCGAAGGGGGCATGGGCGTGGTCTACGCCGCGCGCCAAGCGTCAATCGATCGCACGGTCGCTATCAAGATGATCCGCGGCGATATGGCCGCTGACGCCGACCAACGGCAAAAGTTCCTGTCCGAAGCCGTCGTCACTGGCGACTTGGACCATCCAAATATCGTGCCGATCTATGATCTCGGGTCGAATGACGGCGGCGCGCTTTTCTATTCGATGAAGCGCGTCCAGGGCACGCCCTGGATGAAAGCCATCCGTCAGAAGACGCTCGAAGAAAACCTGGACATCTTGATGAAGGTGTCGGACGCCGTCGCCTTTGCGCACAACCGCGGCGTGGTGCATCGAGATCTAAAGCCAGAAAACGTCATGCTCGGTGAGTTCGGCGAAGTGCTGGTAATGGACTGGGGTTTGGCGCTGCTGGCCCCGCGATTCCGTCATCTCGGTTCCATCACGCAGTCCGGAGGCATGGGGGGCACGCCTGCCTACATGGCGCCGGAGATGGCCAGCGGTCCGGTTGAACGGATTGGCATGCCCGCTGATATCTATTTGCTGGGCGCTATCCTCTTTGAAATTCTGACGGGCAAACCGCCACACGCCGGCAAAGACGTGATGAGCTGTTTGTACGCCGTCGCGCGGAACGACATTGAGCCGACGGAGAAATCGGGCGAACTGATGGACATTGCTCGCAAGGCAATGGCCACCGAGATCGACAAACGTTACGAAAGCGTGCAGGATTTCCAGGCCGCGATTCGCGAATACCACTCGCACGCCCAAAGCATTCAACTGGCAACGCGCGCAGAAGAAGACCTGGTCGAAGCCGAGAAATCTCGCGACTATCAGGACTTTGCTCGCAGCGTATTTGGACTGCAAGAGGCCCTGGAACTGTGGAGCGATAACCATCGCGCTCGGGAAAAGCTCACCGGTGTGAAGCTGGCGTATGCATCGTGCGCGATGACCAAGGGTGATCTGGACCTGGCAGACTCGCTGCTCGACGCGGTCGAGCCGTCTTACATCGTACTGCGCGAGCAGATCAACGTCGCCAAGAGCGAGCGCAATGCCCGCCAGCAGCGGTTGAAATTCTTTGTCAATGTTGCTCGTGCGCTGGTTGCCGCGGTGGTATTGATTTCGACCGTGGCGTTTTTCGCCGTGCGTCATCAGCGCAACAATGCGTTGGCTGCCGAGGCAGAGGCCCTGGCGGCCGAAGACGAGGCGACCAGGCAGCGAGACCTGGCCGAAGTCAACCGCGTGAAGGCGGAGCAAGAGGCCGATCGCGCAACGCAAGAAGAACAAAAGGCGATCGAGCAGCGCAACCTGGCGGACGAAGCTCGCAAGAAGGCGATCGCGTCGGAGCACGCGGCGGTCGTATCGGAGAAGGCGGCCCAGGAGTCGGAAAAAGTCGCCGTGTCGGCCAAAGAAGCCGAAGCGGCGCTCCGCGTCCAGAAAGAATACGAGGCCTACATCGCTCAAATCGGCCTGGTTTCGGCCAAGATCGATGAAAATGCTTTCGGCTACGCCGCGCAACTGCTCGAAGAATGCAAGCCGGAGTTGCGTCATTGGGAGTGGGGCCGGCTGATGCGGCTCTGCCGACAGAGCGCTCAAACATTGGTCGAAGATGGCCCAATCAACGCGGCCAGCTTCTCGCCCGATGGCCGTCGCGCGCTCACCGGCAGTTGGGATGGCAAGGCTCGGGTCTGGGATCTGGCCACCGGCAAGCCGCTGCTGACGCTTGAGCACGGCATGTACGTTCATACCGTGGCTTACTCGCCGGACGGTCGCACAATCGCCACTGGCAGCGATGACGCCGCGGGCGAGATCCGCCTGTGGGACGCCGAGAGCGGCGCGCTGAAGAAGACGCTGGACGCGCATACCGACCAGGTGCTGAGTGTTGCCTTTTCTCGCGATGGCAGCCGACTGTTGACGGGCTCGTATGACAATACGGCTCGCCTCTGGAATGTCGAAACGGGCGAACAAATCAAGGAATTCAAAGGGCACAGTTGGTGGGTCTGGTCCGCGTTCTTTTCGCCGGACGAAACGCAGATTGTCACTGCCAGCCAGGATGGGACCGCGCTCGTCTGGTCCGTCGAAACAGGAACGCCTTCGCCCCCATTTTCGGGACATTTGGGCCCCGTTTACTCGGCCACGTTTTCACCGGACGGCAAGAGCGTCGCCTCGTGCGGCGATGACAAACGAATTCTGCTTTGGAGCCCTCAGGATCTGCACGAATTCAAACTGGCCGCGATGCTTCCCTCCAAGACTCGGGATAAGCCGGTGGAGCAAACGAGCTACACGCCGTTCGTCGGTCACATGGGCGCGGTCCGCTGCGTCAGATTCTCTCCAGATGGCAATACGCTTTTGAGCGGCAGCCACGACAACACCGTCAAACTTTGGGACGTCGCCAGCGTCCAGTGCCTGGGGACGCTCCGCGGTCACGCCGGCTGGGTTCGCGCGTGCAGTTTTTCGGCGGATGGCAAATCCGTGCTTTCGGCCGGCTTTGACCACAACGCTAAGATTTGGAATGTGGACGAATACGAAGAGGTGCGCACGCTGGTCGGTCACGAAGATGTGCTGCTGGCCGCCAGCTTTTCGCCGGACGGTAGCCAGGTGGTCACCGCCAGCCGAGACCGCACGGCGCGGCTCTGGGACGCGGTGAGTGGACGTGAGCTCAAGAAGCTCGACGAGGGACACCTGTTCCTTGTATCTTTGGCCTCTTTTTCTCCCGATGGGCGCAAAGTCATTACCGGCGCGGGCGATTCCACCGTGCGAATTTGGGACAACGCCACGGGAGGCGAGCTCGTTAAGCTCGATGAGACCGGTCGCGGCGGGCTGTTTGCAATATCGGCCGATGGTCAGCACATTCTCACAGGTGGCGAAGAACGGATCGCGCAGTACTGGGACGCCAGCAATGGCCAGCGTCTCTGGGAACTCAAGGGGCACCGCTCTGACGTGACAGCGCTAGCCTGTTCGCCGGACGGCAAGTTGCTCTATACGGGTGACGTTAAGGGGCATGGCAAACTATGGGACGCCACCACCGGCCAGATGGTCCGAGCGCTCGAGGGCCACAGCAAAAAGATCACCGCCGCGGTGTTTCTGCCCGGTGGCCAGAGGTTACTGACATCCAGCCACGATCACGTTGTCGGACAGTGGGACGTGGCCACAGGCAAGGAGCTTACGACACAAGTCCTGCGACATCCGAAGAGCGTCGACGCGATGGCCGTCACGCCTAACGGCGCGAACTGCGTGACCGCTTGCGACGATGGCCACATGCGGGTTTGGAAGATCAATCCGCCGCAGATTATCCGCGACATCGAACTTCCCGGTTTTTCGATCCAAACGCTGACCATTGCCTCGGATGGCCGCCACGCGTTGTGCGCCTGCTCCGATAATAAAGTGCGAGTCTGGGACCTGGCGACTGGAACTCTCGTCGCCAATCCAGCGCTCAAGAACGCCAAAGACACCTTTCTGAACATTGGCCAAGGAACGGTTTGGTCCGCTGCGTTTTCGCCGGATGGATCGCAAATCATCACGGGTGGAGGAAATGACGCGAAACTGTGGCAGGTCGAAAGTGGCCGGCAGTTGATGGCGTTCAGCCCGCACGGCGCGGTGGCTTCGGCGGCATTTTCGCCAGATGCTAAGCGCGTAGCGACCGGCAGTTGGGACGGCATGATCAAGTTTTGGAACATTGACAGTGGCAAGGTCGAGTTGAAGCTGACCGCGTCCAAGGGTCGGTATATCAATTCGGTCGCATTCTCGCCAGATGGCAGTAAGTTGTTGACTGGCAGCGACGACGCGGCGGCCAGGTTATGGGATTCAACGACTGGCAAGCTGTTACTCTCGATGGAAAGCGGCGAAGGAAAAGAAGGACACACGGACGCCGTTCGCTCGGCGCGCTTTTCGTCCGATGGACGCCGGATCGTAACGGCATCCAACGACAAGACCGCTAGAATCTGGGACACCGAAACGGGCCAATGCCTGAAGGTCCTTACCGGACATGACTGGGCCGTTCTCTCGGCGGTCTTCTCGACGGACGGCAAACGCGTGATCACCGCCAGCGACGATAAGACGGCGCGGATCTGGGATGCGGAGACTGGCGAACAGTTAAATGTTCTTGCCGGACATACCGCCAGCGTTACCGCCGTGGCCTTCACGCCCGATGGCGCCCGTGCCGCTACCGGCAGTCAAGACAACGCTATTAAGCTGTGGGACGCCGTAACCGGCAAAGAAATCCTGCACCTAAAACAACATTCGAAAGAAGTCTCCTCCGTCACGTTTTCACCTGACGGCAAGTCTTTATTGACCAGTGGCCGCGACGGAACCGCCATTATCTGGCCAGCCGTCGACTGGCGCTGAGATTGGCCTATGAACGCCGGTTTTGGGTCGCGGCCAGGTAACGATCCCACAGGCCGCGATCCCAGCAAAAACCGACGCACCGCCCGCACAATCGCTTTATTCCACGTCTGATTTCACCGAGCCTATCGGCGAGATTCGAAGTAACCTTGTGCTGGAGATCGTCCGGACGCCGCCCGCTAAAACCATCGAATTACCAACTGGAGTTATGAGTATGTCATCTGATCGTTCACTTCCTCCGGCCGCGTGGGCCGCGGCGCGCTGGCGCCTGGTGGGCGCCCAATGGCTCCTCTTCGGCTGGCTGATTGCCAGCGCCATCACGGCGCAGGCAGAGCCACTGCCAAATTCGCCTCCCGAACGGGGCGAGATCGACGCTACGATTTTCGAGGCCCAAGGATCCGATCGACAAGCAGCAGAACACAACGCGAAAGACGCGGCGCCGGCGGAAGCGGAACGCACAGCAACCTCGGACTCGCGTGAAGTCGTGGCCATCGAAGCCACGGCGGAGGCGTATCGCGCGGCCGTTGAACGCGGAGATCTTGAAGCCGTCGCGAAGTTCTGGACGCCTAACGCGGACTACGTCGATCAAGAGGGTCACACCTTTGCGATCCGCGAGCGGCTGGCTGAAGCCCGCGAAAAAGAAAAAGATGGCCAGGCGATCAGTCGCCGCACGCTGGCCGCGGAGTCGCATTCGATCCGGATCGTCACGCCGGGCGTGGCGATTGAAGATGGCGACTTCGACCGCTCGACTGGACCGGCCCGAGGTCATTACACGGCGGTCTGGCTGAAGCGCGACGGTCGTTGGCTGCTGGATGGCGTGCGTGAATCGGTCTCGTCTGTCGCGTCGCCTGCCGACCGCTTACAAGGTCTGGGATGGATGGTTGGCGAGTGGCGGGCTACGGGAGACAACGTCGCCGCCGATGTCTCGTGCGTTTGGGGGCCGGACAAGAACTACCTGCTGCGTAGGATCATGCTTCGCCCTGCCGATGGAGACGCCGTTTCCGCGATCCAATGGATCGGCTGGGATCCGGTGCTGAAGCAGGTCCGCTCGTTTGTGTTCGATTCGCGCGGAGGATTCGGAACCGGCAAATGGAAAAAGGACGGCGATGCTTGGATCGTATCGGGCCAAGGCGTCCTGGCCGACGGTCGGCAGACGTCGGGAACGAACATCTATAGCAACGTCGACTCCGACACGGCGATTTGGGAATTGGTCGAAGACGAAGTTGGCGGAGAGCCGGGCGCAGACGTCCGACTGGACGTCAAACGCAAGCAGAAGGGGGCCGAATAATGTCTCACCTGAACTCTCAGCGAACGAGCCTGCTGGCGGTACTTTGCCTGTCCCTAGTCGCATGCGGCGCACCGCCCGTGCTGGCGCAGGACGCGGATCGCACGAACTCACCAGACGCAGCCGCGCCGGACGAGGAAGCGGCTCGCCGCCAGATTCTGCACAGCGACCAGTGGCAAGACATGCAGTTTGATTTTGATCAGTGGCTCTCCGTACAGTCCATCTACACGCCGGAGGAAGTACAAGACATTATTGCGCGGATGGAGCGGGGCGTATCGCGCATGACGTCTGGCCAGCTACAGCGATTTCTGGTGGACATGCAGGACCGCCTGGACGTGTTGAACAGCCCGAACGCGCTCAGCGCGCAGATTTATCTGACAGAGAAGTTACAGGTCGCGTCGGCGGCTTATGCCAAGAGAATTCGCGAGAGCCTGCCGGACGTGTTGACGACAAGCGCAGCACAAATGGAAAAACAATTATTGGTTCATGCCCAACGCCGTAGCGCAGCACAGCAGCGGACTTCAGCATTCAAGGATGCGCGACAGCAGAGCGTGGCTTCCAATCAGGCCCAGCGGCAAGCGCAAGTTGCCGAGCAACAGCGGCGCGTCGCTCGTAACCGGGGGGCGGCCGAACGAAACGCTGTGGGGGACATCTCCCCATCGCGCGAGTATTTCCCCGACGTCGGCCGCCGGCAAAACGTCCCATTCTTCGGGGGTTTCGGTGGAATGGGCATTGGACCGCTGATCTTCTAACACCGCGATTGCAGCCAATAAAAAATGCTCGGCTTGGCAATCGTTCGCCACGCCGAGCATTTCTATTTTCTGTCGAGCGCACGCCTGGTGGCGCGGTCGCTAAGACCCGCCAGCGAAGATTACCTGCGGAACGTATATTCCGGGTTGCCTTCGTTCGACAAGACCCAGTTGGCCCGCAATGACTTCTTTAACTGATTGACTTCTTCGGCCGTCAGAGGAGTCTGTGCTTGCAGTTCGGTTTGCGTTTTTCGCGCCGCCGCTTCGCTATCTGCTTGGATCAATCGTTTGAAGCCGTTGGCGTCCGTAACGCAAAACCAGTTAGGCTCAAGTTTGTTGTCCGCCGGATTGCGGGCCGGAAGCCGAACGGTAACTTGGCCACCGTAACTTGGGTATTGAGCGATTACATAACCCTTACCGTCACCGCGAACGCCAAGAATATTGCTGCGGCCCGTCTCTGGCGCCACTACGGATTGGCTGCCCCCGGCTGCAATTGTGGCCTTCGGCGTCCAGACCGGTCCGTAGGCCCGGTGCAGGCGATAGACAAATGGCTCTGAGGTCAAATTGTAGAGTCGCCCTTCGACTGGAGCATCTGGCGCGAAAACCTGCTCGGGCGTAATCTGCTCCGCCTGCGCGGCCGGTAGCGGCAGCCATCCCAGTCCTAGCACTACAATCGTCAAGGCTAGCCGGCCGCGAAGCGATTCGCCCTGCGCACGGACGCCCGACCAGATAGATTTTTTCGATGGAACCGTCATGTTCCTACTCCTCTCACAATATTGTTGGTCCGTGACAAATTGCCGCGATTGCGGCCGCCGCGGATTGATCCATGTACTATCTTACCTCACGCTAGCGTGCGCCCGACAATAATCCGTCCGACACACAAACGGCCACCGCCAGGGTATAACGACGCACATTGCCCCATGGCTACCGTTCCCACGCAAAAAAGGTCCAGTGCATGACCGGCCAACAAGACCTGGTGCTACTGTTCGATATTGATAACACCTTGCTCGATAATGACCGAGTCCAGCAAGACCTGTTCGAGCATCTGGAGCGGGAGTTTGGCGAAGAGGCCCGGCGGCGCTACATTGAGTTGTTCGAAGAGTTGCGAACGGAGTTAGGTTACGCAGACTATTTGGGAGCATTACAGCGTTACAGACTCCAGCGGATGCACGATCCGCGAGTCCTGCGGATGTCGTCGTTCTTGATCGACTATCCTTTTACGGATCGCCTTTATACGGGCGCTATGGACGTGCTGAGACACTGCGCTCGCTTCGGCCAAACGGCGATTCTGTCCGACGGCGATGTCGTCTTTCAGCCGCACAAGGTCATGCGATCCGGCATCTGGGGCGCCGTCGATTCGCGGGTGCTGATCTATATCCACAAGGAGGCCGAGCTGGAGAACGTATCGCACGTCTATCCGGCAAAGCACTACGTGCTGGTCGACGACAAGCTCCGCATTCTGGCCGCGGTCAAAAAGATCTGGGGAAGCCGCGTCACAACAGTCTTCGTCAAGCAAGGGCATTACGCGTTCGACGAGAAACAGACAGCCCAGTATCCGGCGGCCGACCTTTCGATCGATAAAATCAGCGACTTGTTACAATACCAGGACGGCGCCGCGCTGGTCTCAGCTGCCAAGCCGACGTGACCACGCCGAGTGCGTCGTCCGAATATGACTCGCAGGCGCGCAGATCTCCATAGATTGCCACCGCGAAAGATAAATCTTAACGGAGTCTTCCGATGCCACGTGGTTATGACCAGCCACTCTATATCCTGCCGTTCGACCATCGACACTCTTATGGCAGTGAGGTCTTTGGCTACCACGAGCCACTCACGGCCGAGCAAACGGCGGACATCGCCGCCAGCAAACAGGTGATCTACGAAGGTTTCTTGAGCGCGCTTGAGCAAGGCGTGCCGAAAGATCGCGCTGGGATCCTGGTCGACGAGGAATTTGGCGCGGCGATCCTGCGCGACGCCGCAGAGCGCAAGACGATTATCGCGCTTTCGACTGAGAAAAGCGGCCAGCACGAATTTGACTTCGAATATGGCGAAGATTTTGCCCGACACATACAGTCGTTTTCGCCCACATTTGCCAAGACGCTGGTCCGCTGCAACCCGGAAGGGGACGCAGCAATGAATCGCCGGCAGTCCGAACGCCTAAAGCGGCTCTCGGATTACCTGGCGACGAGTCCCAGTCGGTTGATGTTCGAATTGTTGGTCCCGCCAGAAGACGCACAATTGAAATCTGTCGGTGGCGATAAGAAACGTTACGACCTCGAACTGCGCCCGAAGCTGGTCTTTCAGGCGATACGCGAATTCCAGGACGCCGGCATCGAAGCGGACGTCTGGAAGATCGAAGGACTCGACAGCGCCGACGATTGCCGCAAGGTGGTCGAAACCGTGCGGCGCGATGGGCGAGACAAAGTCGGCTGTATCGTCCTGGGGCGCGGCGAGGACGAGGCCAAGGTCCTGGAGTGGCTACGGATTGCCGCCGGCGTGCCAGGCTTTATCGGCTTTGCTGTCGGCCGTTCCAGCTTTTTGGCCGAGATCGTCGGCATGCGCGCCGGTGACGTAACGCGCGAACAGGCGGTTTCACAGATCGCGGCCCATTACCTGGAGTGGACGCGCGAGTTCGAAAAAGTCGCCAGCCAGCGATAATTGTTGATCGGGAATGTGCCTGGCCTGATTGGACGGAGTTGGCCCTACGCGGTAATCTAGGCGTGCGTCGGCAGCCTTTGATTTTGCCATTTAAAACGGGAGTTCTCATCATGTATCGCAAATCTTTTTTTGGAACGATTCTCTCGCTTTTGATCGCAACAACCGCCAGCGCGGAGCTTAAGGTGGGAGACGCAGCGCCCGATTTTTCGCTGCCCGGGACAGATGGCAAGACACACAAGCTGGCCGATCTACGCGACAAACAGGTCGTTGTGGTTGCCTGGTTTCCCAAGGCCAAGACGCGCGGTTGCACGGCCGAGTGCAAATCGTTCAAGGCCGACGGCGACAAACTCCGCAACTATGACATCGCCTATTTTACCGCCAGTTGCGACGTCCCCGAATTCAATAAGGAATTCGCCACAGAGTTGGATCTCGATTACCCAATCCTCAGCGATACCGATAAGAGCGTGGCCAAGGCCTATGGCGTGCTCGACCCAAAGCGTGGAGTACCGCAGCGCTGGACGTTCATCATTGGTAAGGATGGCAAGATCCTGCACATCGACAAAGCCGTGAAGACGACGGACCACGCGTCGGACATTGCTGCGAAGCTGGCAGAATTGAAAGTCGAAAAGAAGTAGTAGGCGCAGCTAGGTCCGTCGAAACTGCAGACGGCGTTAGGAATCGTGTCCTTGCGCGGTGCTAGCGGCCAATCAATTGATTGAATTCCGCTTCGCTCAGGATTTTGACGCCTAGCTTTTCCGCTTTGTCCAACTTGCTGCCTGCCTTTTCGCCGGCCACGAGATAGTCCGTCTTTTTTGACACGCTGCTCGATGCGCGGCCGCCAAGTTCCGCGATCAGCGCTTCGATCTCTTCGCGTCCGTACGTCGGGAGCGTCCCAGTAACTACGAACGTTTTGCCAGATAGAGGCCCGTCGGCGGTTTCCGTCTTCGGCGTCAGCGGCGCGGTCGTGTCGACTCCCAAGGCTGCCAGGTCCGCCAGCGTGGACTTGCCGGCCTCGCTGTGCAGATACTCAAAAACGCTGTGGGCGATGACCGGTCCAATCTCGTTCACCTCACTTAACAATTCTTCCGTGGCCGCTTGCAGATTCTCGATCGAGCCGAACTGCCCCGCTAATATCGACGACACGCGTGCGCCGACGTGCCGCATCGCCAGTGCGTTCAGAAGCCTGGCCAGTCCGCGCGACTTGCTCGCTTCGATACCTGCCAGCAGATTGTCCGCGGATTTCTTTCCCATCCGTTCGAGTTCGAGGACTGCTTTCTCTTTATCCTTCAGCCGATAGAGATCGGCGTAACTGGCGACCAGACCCTCGGTCACTAGCTGATCCACCAGCTTGTCTCCCAGACCTTCGATATCCATCGCGTTGCGGCTGGCGAAGTAACGAATTCGCTCCTTCACCTGAGCAGGGCACGCCGCGTTGGGACAGCGGATGTATACGCCCCCTTCGTCCTTTACCACCGCGGTTCCGCATTCGGGGCAGTGCGTAGGGAACGCAAATGGCGGCAAGTCCGTCTCGCGCAAGTGTTTTTCGACGCGTACGATGTGCGGGATCACCTTGCCAGCCTTCTCGACGATGATCACATCCCCTTCGCGCACGTCTTTGCGCGCGATCTCGTCGGCATTATGCAGACTAGCACGGCTCACCACGGTGCCGGCCAATTCCACGGGAGTGAGATCCGCAACAGGCGTAATCGCGCCGGTCTTGCCAACTTGCACGCGGATTTTTTGCACGAGCGTCGTCGCTTCATACTTCTCGAACTTGTACGCAATCAACCAGCGAGGGCTCTTGGAATTGCTCCCTAGTTTGGCACGTTGATCAAAGCGATTGACCTTCAGCACCAGCCCATCGATCTCAAAGTCCAGTTCGTGCAATCGTTCGATCAGACCCTCGCAATGTTCAATCGCGGCCTCCATCGAGGCAAAGCACTCGACTTGCGGAGTGGCTGGCAGACCGTATCCGCGGATTTCTTCCAGGAACTCCATATGCGTCGTCGCTCGCAGGCCTTCTGTGTAGCCTACGCCGTGACAGAAGAGCCGCAGCTTGCGTTCCGCGCAAATCCGGGGATCGAGCAGGCGAATCGTGCCGGCTGCCACGTTACGGCTATTGGCGTAAGCCTTCTCTCCCTTGCGCTCTTGGTGCTCATTGAGCGTGACAAGATCCGCGTTCGTCATGTAGATCTCGCCGCGGACTTCGAGCGCCGCCGGAGGCTGCTTGCCGGCCAACCGGAGCGGAACGCCCAGCACGGTGCGAATGTTGTGCGTCACGTCATCGCCCACAACGCCATTGCCGCGCGAGGCGCCATACACCAGTCGGCCCTGCTCGTAGAGCATCGACACGGCCACGCCGTCGATTTTCAGCTCAACAACCCATTCGACTGTCTCGTCCGGCAACAGCTTGGCAATCCGCTGGCCATACTCGCGCAACTCGTCGACGCTGTATGTGTTCTCGATCGAGAGCATGGGGACGCGATGCGTGATCGACGTCAGCGTGTCAACCGGCTGCTCGCCGACGCGTTGCGTGGGGCTCTCCGCGCTGATTAGCTCCGGATCGGACGCCTCGAGCTTCTTCAGCCGGTCCATCAACCGATCATAATCGGTGTCCGAAATCTCCGGCGCGGCCAGCACGTAGTATTTCTGATCGTGGCGACGGATCTCGTCTCGCAGTCGCTCGATCTCTGCGGCAGGATCTTGAGTCATGCGTGCTACAGGCTCCAGAATTTCAAGCCGACGCGCAAAGCGAGTCGAACGCGAGGCGATTCCACGGACCGGGCATTGGACGCGGCGGCGCCGATATTAGTGCTCGCCACACTCAGGCGCCTGATGGATCGGCGCGTTCTTGGATGAATTGGGGACCAGGCACAAGAACTTGAGCGGCGAGGAACCACCATTGCGGAACTGATGAATCTCGTCCGGGGCAACGTAGATCACGTCGCCAGCGGTAAAGGGATGCGCAACATCTCCTTGCAGAATCACGCCACTTCCTTCGAGGATGTAGACCTCGTGCTCGTAGGGATGGCTATGCCGCGGCGTGTAACCGCCGGGCTGAACCTCGAACTGCCGCATGGCAAAGTTGGGAGCGCCATCCGGCTCGCCAATCAGCCAGCGAACGCGACAACCACTGGCGCCCGGCATGTCGACCGGCGCGCTGGCGACAGCCTCACAACGTTTGACCTTCATAGCGCAATAAACCTATGTGAAAGTTGCTTTAATCGTTAGCGTATCACGCGCCGGTCAGGGCACGCGGCAGCAATAGACCAAAGCTCAACCAGGGTTAACTTTTGTCTCGCTCGCGACGTTTAATTCGGCGATCGTCCAGCGCAATGGCGCCAAACGTGGCCAGGGCCAAACCCGCCAGTTCTGCAGTTAATAATCGACCGCCATACTCATGCATGAACCCAAGCAAACCCTGGGGGGCGCCCATGTCCGCGCGGGACGGTGTTTGCGTCGTCTTAAACATCATCACGCCGTACGCGGACGAAGTCAGCGTAAAGGCGATGCCGATCACAATCAGCAACACGTAAAACGGATTGACAGGTTCAGCGTCCCGCGGCACGGCAAGCTCTTTCTGGTTAATTCCGCGCAGGTGAAGGAGTCAGGGATAGCCCCTGGAAGTCCCGTGAAACACCCCACGTATTGATGCCGAGGCGACGGATGGACCGAGGGCTGACGTTTATCGCCCGCGTTTCCGGGGCTCCCGAGGGTCGCCCGTCGCCCATTCATGACTCGGAACTCAATCGGACACAAAATAGTATACCTTTGCAGCCCGGGGTTCGCAGAGTGGCTCCGCACCCCGGTTTCCCGGCGATCCCACCGGTCAAGAACCGGCGATCCGAGATTAGCGCAGGTCTGTTGGCCGATAGACACGAGCTGATCGCGCGGATCGAAGGAGAGATTCTGCCCACCGCGCAAAAAAGAACCTCGAGGTAACGACTCCCAGCGCCGCTCTGGTTCCCAACGAGGAAACCTCACAGCCGTCGACCCTCGAGGTCATGCCGTGACCAACGCTTGCGCATTTGTCTTGACACGTCCTCACTCTATCGACTGCTTGCATAATGTGCAAGAGTTTCTTGACGCATCCATCGCGCGCGGATCGAAGTCGACGATCCTTGTTATCTTACGCGTGACGAACTCAGTTCATGTACCAGTGACTGGAAGTGCGCGCCGCGCTGGCGATAGTCGACATACTGGTCGTAACTCGCGCAACCGGGCGAGAGCGCAATCACGTCGTTGGGTTGCGACTTCGCTACGCACCAGGCGAACGCCTCATCGAGCCGCTCAGCAAGAAAGAGTGGGCATTGTGGTCGCGCGGCCTCGGTCAGCGCATGAAGTCTTGGGCCGATCGCCCCATAGAAGGCGGCGCCCCTCGCTCGGCGAGCAATCGCGGCGGCCAGCGGCGCCATATCGAGTCCTTTGTCGTAGCCGCCGCAGAGTAACCAGCAGCGATCGAACGTCTCAAGCGCCGCCATCACGGACTCCGGCGTGGTGGCCATGGAATCGTTGAAGTAACGGCGATCGGCGATCTCGCCCACCAGCTCCAGCCGGTGCGGCAAGCCTTTGAATTGCAGCAATCCACGCTCAACGGATGATGGCGAGCAACCGACAAAGCTCGCCGCCGCCGCGGCCATGGCGGCATTTTCTTGATTGTGCTGCCCCGGAACGCGCAGGCTGGGGATCGCATCGAAGGGCCGGGGGCCGATGACGGAAGCGCGCGGTAACACGTCTTTCCAATGGGACGAGCGCTGTTCGACTGCCCGTAGAATCGCGGCGCCGCCAGCCGGTAGATTGCGAAACATGCGAAGTTTAGCGGCCGCGTAAGCAGCGATGTCGCCATGCCAATCCAGATGATTGGGGGCAAAGTTGGTCAGCACGGCAAGCTCTGGCGTGCGACATTCGTCTGAGAGCCAGGTGAGCTGAAAACTGCTGATCTCGATGACCGCCCAACTCTCAACTGTCATTTGGGGCAACTCTGCGAGCAGACTGTGCCCGATGTTACCGCCGAGATAGACGTCGCGATCGTCAGCGGCGAGGATCGACGCGATCATTGCCGTGGTCGTTGACTTTCCATTCGATCCGGTGACGCCAATCGCTCGGCCCGGAAATCGTTCCAGGAAAAGCTCCAACTCCGTCGTGACCTGTGCGCCGTGCGTCAGCGCGGCGGAGACCAACGCATTGCCAGGCCGCACGGCCGGGTTAACCACCACAATCTCGGCCCGATCGAAATCTGCCGCGTTGTGCCCCCCCAGCCGCCAATGCGTGATGGGTTCGTCCGACAGTTCGGCCACGGAGGATTGCAGATCCTCTGCCGAGGCGGTGTCCGTTACCGTGACCACGGCGCCCTGTTGCGCCAGCCAGCGGGCGGCCGCCACGCCGCCGCCATGCCTGCCCAAGCCCATCACAATTACGCGTTTGCCTCGGACATCCATGCCGCAGAGCCTAAGAGAACTTTGGAATCGGGTCTAGCTCCCTGTTGAAAATCAGGCAACTAGCCAGTGCGGCGCAGCCGGCGCGTGATTTCGACGCTGGTTTCGGCGGAGAACTCGTCGAAGAAGCGGACCTCACCCGATTCGAGCGTCGCCATTAACTTGCCGTTGCGCAATGCCAAGGAGTTGGTTGCCTTGGCGGTCACGCGGGCGCCGGTGGTGATAATTCCCTGCAGGTTCAAAGGGTCCGAACCGGCGACGACCAGCCAATCTTCGGACGGCGCCGCGTCTCGCAGACTGCGTAAATGTTCGACTGATTCATTGCGGGCGTACTGTTCGCCACCAACGCCGGCGACAAACCGCCCGCCGCGAACCTCGCCCCGTGCTTCCATCCGGCGCAAGACGTTGACCAACTGCCACCAAGGGGGAGCAGCCGCTTCGCGCGTCAGCAGGTCACGGAAGACAACGCCCCAGCGATCGAGCAATTGCACCGCCCAGTGCTGGGCGCGTTCCTGCGCGTTCAACGCCGGAACGACTCCTGGAAATAGAGACCAACGTCCGGCGGTCGCCAATAGTCCGGCCGAGGGCCGGGCGGCACGATCGCGCCGCCGCGACCTATCGCGCTCCTTGGCGCGTGGTCGTGAAGATAACGCCCGGACGGGTGCAATACCGTCGGCCGAGATCATGCCAAGCTGGGCAAGCTCCAGCAAAGATTCATCAAGTTGCGAGGGGAGTAAGCCCGTGACAGTCAGCAAGTCGTGATGAAACAGCGCGCCGCGCGCGGTCAGGGCCTCGAGCACCATCTCTGCGCCGCTGCGCAGAGGCGGCGTTGGGGCCCTGTCTGGAGGGAGCAGCCAGGCAAGATCGCTGCGGAGCATCAGCGACAGCGGGGCGGCGCGGGTTAAACGGGACGCGCTCGGACGCTCTGATTCTTCCGGTCGAAATGGCCGCAACCTGCCCCACACTAACTCGCCGGACATCGCCAATTGGTCAAGCCACGCGGGATCGTAGTCTTTCACTCGGGCTGGCAGGACGCGGCGTTCCCAGGCGCCGGCCGCCATCTCAAAGCCTTGCAGATGGCGGATTGCCTCGCGGACGCCGGCGGGGCCATGCCAACGTCGGGCCGGGGTCACGCGCTGATAATCGATTAAGAATCGGAGGTAGTCCGTCGGCGCTACTGGCGCAATTTGCCGCCGCAGCCCATCCAGAGTCAGGCGGTGAATGCGCGCGAGCAGCCGCCGGTCGCACCACTCCATGGCGTCTTCCGACGGATTGGCGTTCGGCGAAGCTGGAGGCGAATAATGCCCTCGCATCACGAGCCCCTCGCCTTCGATCGCGACGAGCGCCGCGTCGACCTTCGAAGGGGATAGCGCCATTTCTTCGGCCAGTCGCGCAACCCGAATGGGTCCCATTGTCTGCATCCGGCCCCGCACCAACTGCACCAGGGCCTCGGCCGATTCCCAATTCTGACGGACCGAAGCCGGCAACACCGGCGGGCTGGCCGCCAGTGCGTCGGGCCAAATTGCCAGAACGAGGGGCCCATTTTCCGCTGCGATCCAGAACACGCGATCCGACAAACGCACGCGCGTGCCGCGGCCCGTGGCCGCAAGTTGATCGAAGTAGCGAGTCCACTGTTCGCCTTCGCTCTCGGCAAGGATCCCCTGCGTAATCAGCACGTCATGCAGTTCGTCCGCGTCGCGGACCAACGGCTGCGCGTCAGCCACCACCTGCGCGATGGCGGCCGGATCCAGCCATGCCAAATTTCGCATGGCGCCAATATCGAGCGTTCGCCGCGTGGTGACGGCGCGCGTGCGGCGTTCTTCCAGTGGCGCGCCATCCAGGAAGGCATATGGGTTGGCGTTGACAATCTCATGGCTGAACGGCGAGGGCTCGCGCGTGTCGCACGGGATGAGTTCGATTTCGCCGGAAACGATCTCGCCGAGCACGCGCAGCCAGCCATCGATATCCATCGCCTCACTCAGACAGTCGTCAAACGTCTGACGGACGAGTGGGTGATTCGGAATCGGCACGTCGCCGTGATGATTCTCCAAGCAGCCAACCGTTTCTGGGAAAACGGCGGCCAGCAGATCGTCCGAGCGGTGGCGTTGCAGGAACGGAGGGACTTTCTTGCCGCCGCGGAAGCGAAGCACCGCCAAGGCCCGCGTTACGTTCCAACGCCAACGGGTTTGAAACAGGGGCGCCACCAATAGCGCCTGCACCAACAGCTCCTTGCCATTCTGAGGCGTGAGCATCTTGAAGAGAGCGTCGATCGGAAAGCTGTGCTGCGGCGAGAGGGAGAGGAGGACGCCATCATTGGTGGCGGCGGCCTGCAATTCGAAGTCAAAGCTACGGCAGAACCGCTTGCGGAGCGCCAGTCCCCACGCCCGATTGATCCGCGCTCCCAGCGGAGCGTGAATCACCAGTTGGGCGCCGCCGGCCTCGTCGAAGAAACGCTCGAAAACGATCTTGCGCTGTGTTGGAATGATCGGAATCGCTGCCTTCTGCGCTGCGATATATCGGGCCGCCTGTTGGGCCGCCCAATCTCCGGCAGCGCACTCGAGCCGCAACCACTCGCAGGCCGCGGAAAGATCGACCTCTGGAAAGCTATCGGTCGCTCCGCCATCTTTGGCGATGAAACCATCGAGCTCCGGAATCTCGATCGAGCGCGGCGGTCCATTGGGGATCTCAACGCGATCCGCCACAGCCTGCCGGATATCGCCAATCTCGGTCGATAGTTCCCAGGTCCGGCCAGGGGCTTCACCCAACCAAAAAGGGACCGTCGCCGGGGCGCCGTTGGCGTCTTGCACCGCGACTTCGCTGCCACGGACGTAACAGATGCGCCACGACATGTTGCCGAGTTGGAAAACGTCTCCGGCCTGACTCTCGATAGCGAAGTCTTCATTCAGCGTGCCGACGAATGTGCCATCCTCGACCATCACCACGCGATAATCCGCAACTTCGGGGATTGCCCCGCCCGACGTCAGCGCCGCCAGTCTGGCTCCGCGTCGCGGACGGAGCCGGCGCCCGATCCGATCTCGATGCAAATGCGCGCCCCGACCGCTCTTGGGATCCGCGCCCGCCGTGGTGAGTTCCAGCGTCGCTTCATAATCTTCGCGTGAGAGATCGCGGTATGGCCACGCGCGGCAAAACAGCGCGTAAAGCTCGTCTTCGTCCCATTCGTCGGCCGAGACCGCGGCAATGATCTGCTGTGCCAGGATATCGAGTGGCGCCTGCGGAATCTCAATCGGGTCCAAATGGCCGCGCCGCACCGCCCGGACCAGGCCCAGGCATTCGACTAGTTCGTCGCGCGTTAGCGGAAATAGCCGTCCCTTGGGAACCAGTCCCAGGCTATGGCCCGACCGACCTACGCGCTGCAAGAACGAAGCGATCGACCGCGGCGAGCCGATCTGGCAGACCAGGTCCAAATAGCCGACGTCGATTCCCATTTCGAGCGATGCCGTGGCGACAATCGCCTTCAACTGCCCGGTCTTCAATCGCTCTTCGGCAGATAATCTCGTCGCGCGCGACAAGCTGCCGTGGTGGCTGGCGACGGCGCCTTCGCCCAAGAGTTCAATCAAATGGTGCGAGACACGCTCGGCCAGCCGGCGCGTGTTCACAAAAATCAGCGTGCTGCGGTGTTCCGCGATCAACTGCACGAGACGTTCATAGATTTCAGCCCAGCACTCGTTCGAGCAAACGGCGGCGAGTTCGCTCGGTGGGACTTCGATCCCCAAGTCGAGCTCACGCGCGTGGCCGACGTCGACAATCGCACAGTCCGGCTCTCCGGTTAGTGGATCGGGCCGATTGCCCACAAGGAACCGCGAGATTTCCTCGATCGGACGCTGAGTGGCCGAGAGACCAATCCGAGCCGGTTGATTCCCGCAGAGTTCTGCCAGGCGCTCCAGCGAGAGCGCCAAATGGCTGCCGCGCTTATCGCGAGCCATGGCGTGAATTTCATCGACGATGACCGTTTTGACGCTTCGCAAAATCTCGCGACTGCGGGCGGATGTCAGCAGCAGATAAAGCGATTCTGGCGTGGTGACTAAAATATGGGGTGGGTTGCGAATCATCGCCTGGCGCTCAGAGGCCGGTGTATCTCCGGTCCGGACCCCAGAGCGGATCCGCGGCGCCGTGAGTCCGGCTTCGATCGCTGCGGCGCGAATCTCCGCCAGCGGGACCTCCAAATTGCGATGGATATCGTTGCTCAGCGCCTTGAGCGGCGAGACGTAGATCACCTGCACGCCTTCGGACAACGTTCCCTCGGCGGCGTCGCGGAATAGACGATCAATGCACCAGAGAAACGCGGCCAGCGTCTTGCCGGAGCCAGTCGGCGCGGCAATCAGCGTGTCGCGTCCGGCGGCGATACTCCTCCAGCCAAGCCTTTGCGGATCGGTCGGCTGGCCAAATCGTTCGCGGAACCAACGGGCGACAACCGGATGGAATGGAACTCCGGCTTCCAGTGGCTCGACAAGAATGTCGCTCATGGCCATGCAGTGCGCCTCGCGTTCTCCGCCCCTTCACTTGCCTGTAGGTGCACACGCTTACAGTGAATCATATCCGGGAGGGGAAGAAATGCGAAACGCCGTGGCGCAGAACGTCAGAGCGAAACCAGCCCCGGGTGAGACTGCAATTCGAGGGGGGACTGCGCTGTCCGCGATCAGAAATCGTACCAGACACCCACGCCGAATTGCTGGATGGAGTTGTAATAGAACTGGTACTGCTCATTCTTGCCGTTGAAATACTGGAACCCGGTCCGCAATCGCGTTCCGTTGGCCACCTGGAGCCATTGCCAGCCCACCTGAACGACTAGGCTACCGCCGAAATTGACCTCTTGCCGCAGGTGGGCGTTAATTGCCGCAAACGGCGAACCGCGCCACGTGGGCGCGTTGATCGGGCTGTACTCCGCGCCGAACTGGAACTCCCAGGGCTCCGTGCCGCCATCGGTGTAGAAGGCCCAGCCAGCTTCGCCGTAGACCCGGATGGCATCCGTCAAAAAGTAACCGGTACCGAGGACCAACACGTCGCGGCTGAAATTGATCCGATTGAACGTGGGGTTCTTGATGAAGAACTCATCGCCAATGTGCGAGCTTAGATGATAGAAGGCAAACTTCGCCTGAAACGGTCCAAGACCATAGGTCAGCGGCACGCCACCGCGGAAATCCACGGCTTGCAAATCACGATCGTAATTCAAAACGAGTTGAGGAAACGCGGCGCCTTCAATATCGATCTCAAAACCATCCGGGCGAAATCCACGCGGCGTGCCGTAGCGCAAGAGCCCAATGCGTCCGCCAATAGTAAAGTCCCATAGCCAGCCATTGCCTGTTTGGTTCTGCCAAACGGAAGCCATTCGCGGCTCGCGCGGACCTGCCAGGTAGGAGTGATAGATGACTCCCTGAGGCAGCAATTGCCAGACCCAAGGATCGCCATAGCAATCCGCTTGCGGCGTCGGGCATGGATAACCCTCGGGATATTCTTCCGGAGCGCCGTAGGTGGCGCCTTCGAAGCGATTTTCTCGGCGAAACGTGGCCAACAGGTCGATCGGCCGATCATCGCTGGCCAGGGCGCGATCCACTGGGCGATCCGTGATTGGAACGCGGTCGAAGTCCGCCTCGCTGATGGTCATGGATCGAGGCAAATCGTCCAATTGCAGATCGGCGCGCGCAGCGCTCGCCAGCGCCTGGGCCAGCAGTATCGCCAGCAGCAGACCGCAGCTACGACCAGTCGCCATGACCGTTTCCTTAACGTTGCGTGTTGTGCCCGCGCCCGCCAGCGCGCTTCCGGCCTGAATCTGTTCGATCGTGCTCCGCCCGCGGCGCAATGGAACGCAAATCGCCCGCGTGGGCGAAAGACTCAATCCGAAGGGAATGTGGAAGCAGAGAAGTGGGTCGGGATTGTAGCGGCTCCGACCGGGGGATCCCATAGGGAATCGAGCATCGATCGTGCTCGACACGCCTGCAAAGGGGCCCAACCCTCGCAACCTAAACTGCCCCGTCTGTGATAGCGGCGCAAAACTGCCTGCACTTCCGCGACCAAGTAAGGCCCGATGCGGCAACCTACCCTGGAATGGGAGCGCCGGCGCCCAGTTTGGCGTCGTTACGGTTATCGTGACCCAGGCAGCGGTCAATGTGGCGAACGGCCTGACGAAGACGGCTTTCGTTTTCGACCAGCGCCATGCGGAGGTAGCCTTCGCCCGCCGGTCCGAATCCAGAACCGGGACTGACGGCTACGTCTCCCTCTTCCAACAGCTTCATGGCAAAGCTGAGCGTATCCATCTGCTTTTGCCAGTACTCGGGGATCTTTGCCCAGAGGAACATACCCGCCCGCGGCGTGGTGATGTCCCAGCCCAAGCGGCGGAGCCCGTCGCAAAGGACGTCGCGCCGGCCCTGATAGATGGCGGCCTGCGCTTCGACATTTGCTTCTGTATGCCGCAGCGCAACGATGGCGGCGACCTGAATCGCCTGGAACATGCCGTAGTCGTAGTAGGCCTTGATAGTGCCTAAGGCGCGGACGAGCTCCGGATTTCCGCAGCAAAAGCCGACTCGCCAGCCGGCCATGTTGTAGCCCTTGCTCATCGTGGTGAACTCAACACCCACGTCGATGGCGCCGGGCGCGGCCAAAAAGCTGGGGGGATGATAACCATCGAACGCAACGTCGTTGTAAGCGGCGTCGCTAATCACCATCAGCCCATAGCGGCGCGCGATCTTCACAACATCGACAAAAAACTCAGGCTCGACGGTCACGCACGAAGGATTGTGCGGATAGTTGATAATCAGCAGTTTGGGCTTTGGATAAAGATGCTCGCAGGCGTAGGCGACGTTGGAGAGAAATTTCTCGCTATTTGCCACTTCGAGCGCAATTACATTGCCAGACGCCAGATTCACGGCGTGCGCGTGGACAGGGAATGTAGGCGCCGGCACAATCGCCGTGTCACCAGGGCCCATCACGGCCAGGCAAAGGTGACTGAAGCCTTCCTTCGAACCGAGGCAAACAACGATCTCGCTCTCGGGGTCGAGGCGGACGCCGTATTTTTTTAGGTACTTGCTGGCTACTTCGCGGCGCAAGTTGAGGATGCCCACGGACTGGCTATAGCCGTGGTTGGCCGGGTCGCGGGCCGCTTCGACCAGCTTCTCGATCACCATCTCGTGCGGTGGGTCCGAGGGGTTGCCCATCCCCAGGTCGATCACGTCGTCGCCAGCGCGGCGTTTCTTATACAACAGCGCATTGATGCGACCGAACAGATAGGGTGGCAAGCGGTGCAAGCGGCTGGCCAACTCGATCTTGAACGGCGGATAAACTTCGGAATTGCGCGATGAATCGTCGTTCATCATAGGGCGTGGAACGCGTCCGTTAGAGGAGAATGAGCTTCCTCCAAGGATACCTCCTGCTAGCGATTAAGAAAACCGCCTCGGTTGTCCGGCCCAAAAGCGACGGCAAAATAACACCCGTCGGCATCGCCCGAACGCCGACGCCTTTTGGCTTGAGCCAAAACGGCAGTCCGACGGCATTTATCCGGCAATTTGACTTCTGAAAGGGCCGACCAGAGCGTTTATCGCGGCTGAGCGCTCGGCTGAACCGGGCGGGTGGCCGTGGGCGCCTGGCCACTGACAGGCTGGACAGTTCCTGGCGCCTGCGGACGGGAGGGCCCCATCCGCGGTGGACCAATGCGTGGCGATTCACTCAATACCGGGTCGGCGCCTTTGTCCTTTTTGAACATCTCCATCTCGGATCGCGAAGAACGGGACGTGCCGGCCAGATAGTTATCTACCTCGGCAGCCTCTTGGATCGCTTCGAACTCCTTGCCCATGGCGATCCGCATCTTCTTCTCGTGGATGTCATTGAACAGCGCTTGTCGCACTTCTTCCTGCGACACGTTGAGCGGCGAGGTGCGCCCTTCGCAATACAGGATCACGAACTTGTCGCCGGCCTGGATAATGCCAGACATCTCGCCCGGGCGAAGCTGAAAGGCCTCTTTTTCCAACAGCGGTTGTCCGCCGTGCATTTGAATTGGCGGAACTTCGCCTTCCAGCACGCTGCTGCCAGGCTCAACGGAATGCTGGCCCGCTAACTTACCGAACGCCTTCGCGCCCTCAGCGATCAGAGCCAGCTCTTCCGGCGAAGATCCGGAAGTGGGTCCGCGTTGGGGAGAAGCCTTCGACATCTTTTCAATCGCTGGGCTCTTGCGAGCCATGTCCCAGACTTCCTGAGCACGGCGCTGTTGGCTGAGCACGATCGCACGGCAGCGGATGCGGGGACCATAATTGGCCTCGAAACCCTTCTGCAGGTCCTCGTCAGACACTTGCACCTTGTTGCCAGTCAGTTTTTTCAGCGCGACGGCTGGCCAGACAACTTCGTGCATATAAACATCCCAGGTCATCCCCTGCTTCTCGATGACTTCCTGCTGCCAGGCTTGCATGTTCACGGAGCCGTCCTTGTTGACCATACCGGCCAGCATGGCCGAATGGGCGACTTCCTCGTTGAGATCTTGCGGCGCGATCTGGATCTTCTTGTTCGCGCAGGCTTGTTCGACCAGCCGATGATTAATCAGGCCTGTGAGAACTTCCTTGCCATGCCGTTCAATGCACTCTTCCGCCAGTTCTTGGATGGCGATCGGCCGACCGTTGATGGTAGCGGCGACGCCCGGATTTTGAGCGCGCCTTTGCGGATCGTTAAAGACGTTTTCAACTTTGGCGGTTTGCTGGAGTTCATCGAAGACCTGGTTGCCGACTTCACGCAGCTTTTTGTCGCGGATCGCCTCAGTGAGCAGCTTCTCGACTTGCGCCATCGGGATGAGGCGGGCCGCTATGTGGGCGTCGCACTTCATGATCAAGTACTGGCCACCGACGACGATCGGCGGAGCGATCTCGCCTTCCTTCATGCGAAAGGCAATCTCTTCCATTGTCTTATCGCCTAAATGCATTCGAATCGGCTGAATCAAGCCCTTGGCGCTGGCGCTGCCGGCGTCTTCCGACTGATCCTTGGCGACATTACCGAATGACTCCGGGTCCGCCATAACCTTGGCGTAGAGGCTCTGGGCCTTCTCTTGGGCGGCGCAAGAGATCACGCGCACTTGCACGGCGGCCCCAAATTGCGTTTCGTACGCTTGCTTCAGATCCTCGGGCGTGACGACCAGTCGCTTATCCGCCAGCTTGCGCAGGGCGACGGTCGGCCAGATGATGTCCTTGGCGTACTGCGAAGGACTGATATTGCGCTCGTCGCGTAGTAGCGCCAACCACTGATCTGTCGGCATGCCAAATCGCTCCGCCATGCGATCAATCTCGGCCTCGACCTCTTTGGTGGTAACGACAATATTCCGCTGGCGGCAATGCTCGGCGATCAGATGTTTATTGACCAGACTCTCCAGTACGTCCTTGCCGTGCTGGAGCAGGCAATCGCGAGCGAGGTCTTCGCGCTTTACGGTTTGGCCGTTGACGATTGCGACGACGGCCAGCTTGGTGTCTGCCGGAGGCTTGCCCTGCGTCAATACAGCCGCATTACCGGACTGTGGCGTCTTGGCGGCGGTGGCTTTTGCAGCAGGCGATTTTACCGCGGGATCTGCGCCTGCGTGGGTTGGGCCCCACACGCTGCGCACCAGCACGGCGGCGCCGACGATTGCGAACGAACCAGCGACGACCGTGAGTCGACGCTTCCATTTACCGTTACGCGGCAGTTGGGCATCCATGCCTGGCATTGCCGAATTCTCCAGCGATCGTGATTTGACTGACTGCAGCGGCTGCGCGATGCAAAGAGCATCCAACGCGCGCCCTGAGCGAATTCATGGGCGCGGGAGTATAGGAAGGAAGCTGGCGACGGGTCAAGGTCGCTATCGCCTCGTCGCCCGTCGTGGAACGGAGACGCGTCCTACGGAAGTGTGACGGCTGAAAAATCGCCGCGGTTTTGATTGCTAGCAGCGAAAGCCGTCTCAAGGAATTACAGAATTACGGCTTCTTTTTCTCGGCAACCAGCTTTCGCATGTCGGCCGGGCGATTGGTGATCAACCCATCGATGCCCAACTCGATTAATTCTGCCGCGCGCTTGGGATCATCGACGGTCCAGGACCAGGCTTTGAGTTTGCGGCGATGGATCGCGTCGATCCCTTCCTTCGTCAGATGTTCGGATTTCCATCCGACCGCTTGCGCTCCGGTGGCCACGATCTCATCGAGCCGCGACTCGGTAAGCTCCTTTTCGCCCAGCGCTCCCAATATCAATCCGGGCGCCAGGCGGTGGCAGTCCACCAGGTATTCCCAATCGAATGCCTGAACGACAGTCTGCCCGATCAGCCCCTTCCTTTTCAACAGATCCACGCAGGTGGCGGCGTCACCACTTTTGCGTTCGATCAGCGTCATGGACCCTTTTTGAATGACGTCGAGCGCTTCGTCCAGTGTGGCCAAACGCGTGCCAGCGTATTGCGGACCAAACCAACTCCCCGCGTCGAGTGTTCTGAGTTCTTGCAGAGTTTTACCGCTCAACGGAATCTTCTCACCCCCCCAGAGCGCAACGGCGTTCGTCCGCTTGTCCAAGTCGCGATCGTGGAAAACGACCGGCACGCCTTCCGCGGAATGGTGATAGTCCAACTCCACCAGATCGGCTTTTGCCTTGACGGCAGAAGAGAACGCTGGCAGCGTGTTTTCCGGCGCGACCTTGCTATCGCCACGATGCGCGATGACCAGCACGCGCTTGGACAGCACTTTGCCGGCCGCCAGGGTTGCCACCATGTTTTCCGCTCCCTGTGCCTGGACGCCCATTGCCACACACAAACTGAACAAGGTCACGCTTGCGATCATCGAACGCATGGTTGAGTTCCCAAGGGACGCCACGGGATGCTTTGCATGATGCCGGCTAATGCCGCTGCGCGCAGCGGTCGAAAACGACAGACTTGCGCACGCCTTAGTCTTCCATGACTTCGGATTCTTTGTGGCGCGCTAAATCATTGGCTTTGGCTTCGAACTTCTTGGTCAGTTCCTGAATCTCTTCCTTGAGACCCTTGCAGTCGTCTTCCGAAAGGACTTTGTCCTTTTCGCTCTGCTCCGCCAACTTGTTACCATCGCGACGGACATTGCGGATGGCGACCTTGGACTCTTCGCTCATGTCCTTGGTGCGGCTCACCATCTTGCGGCGCACCTCGGTCGAAAGGGGCGGCACGTTCAGTCGCAAGACGCGACCATCATTATTCGGGTTAAAACCCAGACCACTGGCCTGGATTGCCTTTTCGATGTCCTTGAGCGTGGTGGGATCGAAGGGGCGGATCACGATCTGCGACGGCTGATCGGGCGGAATGCCGATGCTGGCCAGTTGCTTGATCGGAGTCGGCGATCCATAGGCCTCGACGCGCAACGAGTCCACCAACCCAGGGTTGGCGCGGCCGGTGCGAATGCCTGCCAGTGCGTGCTTGAGCACGTCGATCGCTTTCTCCATTCGCTCTTCCACGTCCAGGAGAATATCGTCGGCGTTCATCGCTTGGGGTACCTATCGCTCCAGAAATTGCTGCCAGAAAGAATACTCTTATCCAGAAAGCCAACACTCAGAAAAGCTGCCCGCGAATCGCCACGGTTCAAACCGCGGCGACGTTTAGCGTGGATCGGCTACTTTGCTACGAATCAGTGTACCCACTTTTTCGCCATTCACGGCCCGCTCAATATTGCCGGGCTTGCGGAAATTGAACACCAGAATCGGCATTTCGTGCTCCATGCACTGCGCGATGGCAGTGGGATCCATCACGCGCAGATTCTGCTCGCGCACCGCCTGATAGCTTAGCTCGCTATAGAACACCGCGTGCGGGTTCTTCTCCGGATCGTCACTGTAAACGCCATCAACCCGGGTGGCCTTCATCAGAATGTCCGCCTCGAGCTCCAGGGCTCGCTGCGCGGCGGCGGTGTCCGTGGTAACAAACGGGCTGCCTGTGCCGCACGCCAGGATCACGATTCGTCCCTTTTCTAAATGGCGTGTGGCGCGTCGGCGAATATACGGCTCCGCGACGCCATCCATGCGGATGGCAGTGGAAAGCCGGGTGGCGCAGCCCAGCGATTCCAGCGCGTCTTGCAACGCCAAGCCGTTGATGGCCGTGGCCAGCATGCCCATGTAGTGGCCGGTGGCTTCCTGAATACAGGCGCTGCCGGACGCAAACTGGGCCCCACGAAGGATGTTGCCGCCGCCGATCACAATGGCGATCTGCACTCCGCTTTGCGCCGCGCGGGCCGTCTGCTCCGCGATGTGCACGACTTCGTCCATGCTAATGCCCCGCTCGCCGGCGTGCGTAAAGCTTTCGCCGGACAGCTTCAGCACAATTCGGCGGAAGCGTTGGGCGCCCTGGTTGGACTCGGGCATGGCAAAGTCAGCCTTTCAATGGGAGCGGAAAACGAAGAACGTCACATCAAACGGACCGAACAGCATTCAACCTCTGACAAGACGCCGGAGCGCCGGACGGTTACTCTTTGCCCAATTCCCAGAGTACGAACCGCTTGAGCTTCATGCCGGCCTCTTTGGCCATCTGGCCGACGGTTTTCTTTTCGTCCTTAACGAACGGCTGCTCGCTCAGCACGCACTCCGCATAGAAGTTCTTCATCCGGCCTTCAATCATCTTGCCGATGATCGACTCCGGCTTGCCTTCTTTGCGAGCTGCTTCGCTCAGAATGTCTCGCTCCTTCTCGACCGCCGCGGGGTCCAGCTCTTCCTTCGCCATGACCTTGGGTCGCATCGCCGTGATGTGCATGGCGATATCTTTTGCAACCTCGGGCGTGCCGCCTTCGACTTCCAACAGCACTCCACTGCTGCCGTTGTGATGGACGTAGCCGCCGCAGACGCCGTCAATCCGCACAATTCGGGCGAGATTGAAGACTTCACGAATGCGATTGAATAAGTCGTCCTTTTGCTCGGCCAGCGTCATGCTGGGCTTGCTGGGAGACTTTTGCGCAAGCAATTCGTCCGGCGTCTTGGCGCCTGAACCGGTGGCCAATTGCTTGGCAAGGTCGTTGACGAGCTGGATGAACTCTTCATGCCCGGAGACCGGCGCGCTCTCGCACTGCAGCTCGATCATCGTGCCGACTTTTTTGGCCTGATCGATGTATTGGCCAATCCGGCCGCTGTTGGTCTCGCGACCGACGCGGGTTTCCGCCGTCTTGATGCCTTGCTTGCGCAGCCAGCTCACGGCGGCGTCCTGATCGCCCCCCGTCTCCTGCAACGCCTTCTTACATTCCATCATCGGCAGGCCGGTAGCCTGACGCAGGGACATGACTGCCGCTGCTGTGATTTCTGCCATGGGACTTGTCTCTCCGTAAATAATGAATGCGGAATGCAGAACGTTGAATGCAAGATCGCATCCAGCATTCCGCATTCCGCATAAGCGTAATGATGTACTGACGCCTGGCGCCCGCGAAACAGTGCCGCGGACCTTATTCTGCGTCTTTATCTTCTTCAGGCTCAGGACTGACGTAAGCCGCGGCTTGTTTTTCATCCTTGCCGCCGCCCGCTGCGCCAACCGCCTTGCCTTCCAGGATGGCGTCCGCCAATTGCTGCACGATCAGCTCGATCGAACGAATGCTGTCGTCATTGCCTGGAATTGGCAGATCCACCAGATCCGGATCGCAATCCGTATCGATCAAGGCGATCGTGGTGACGCCCATCGAACGCGCCTCACGGATGGCGTTCTTTTCCTTCTTGGGGTCAATTACCACCATACACTCCGGCAGGCGATTGAGAGTGCGGATGCCGTTGAGGTTACGGAGCATCTTACGATGTTCGCGATTCAACGCGGACTGCATCTTCTTGGAGTAGGCGCCCATCTGGTCGCCACTCTTCAATGCGTCCAACTCTTCCAAACGCGCCAGCCGGCTGCGGATGGTGCGGAAGTTGGTCAGCGCGCCACCCAACCAGCGGTCGCTCACGTACGGCATGCCGCAACGGAGCGATTCGCGCTCGACCGTTTCGGAAGCCTGACGCTTGGTGCCAACAAAGACCACCAGACTGCCGCCCGCGGCGACCTGGCTGACGTACTTTTTGGCGCGAATCAGACCGCGGATGGTTTCGCGGACGTCGATGATATGGATCAGGTTGCGTCGCCCATAAATATAGGGCCGCATCTTGGGGTTCCAACGGCTCGCGCGATGGCCGAAATGGACGCCCGCCTCGATCAATTCCTTGACCAGAACGGTTGACAAAAGAGACTCCTTCGCCTGGGCACACCGGCTATGTCCTGCTGCTCTTAACTACCTTGTGAGGCAGTAGATACAGCTGGCGTCCGGCGTTCTTACAAGCACATCGGTCTTAATAAAAGCGAGGCCGCCCAAACCGGCGACCCACCGCCCTGCGACAGCGCGGACCGTGCGCGCTGGCAAGTCCGGTAGTGTACCGATGTGAAGGCAGGCGGTCAATTGGCGTCCGTGGCGCGGAACGCAGTACGATGGCTGGCTCGGGCGTTGCCCCATCCCGAAACGATTGGACAAACAGCATGAGAACCGATCCCCGAACTGCCCGGAGACGAAATTGGGTGTTGCTCGCACTCATTACCGCGTACGCGATTTCGGACATCGCCTTGGCCGCATTCGCACACGGTCGCGCCTTTGACGTGCCACAGGTTACCTTAATGGCGTTGGGGATCAGCCAGGCGGCGCTCATCGGACTGTGGCTCGGGATCGGCCGAATGCCATTTGCCAGTCGTGCTGGCCTTTCTTCCATATCGCTGTTCGCGATTTGGGGCTCGCTCGCCTTCGGTCTTCAGGGCCCCGATTTGGGCACGGGTGCGCAAGCAATTATCGCGGCGTTCACCGTTGCGACCTCGACGGCCGTCGCATTGACGGGGCTCGTCATGCGTCGAATCGGTGTATTTGTCGGGCAAGAGGGGGAAGCGCCGACGAGCGTCACGCCAGCTCGAATGCAATTCACGCTGCTCGATCTAATCCAATTCACAACGGGCGTGGCGCTCTTGTGCGTCGGCATTCCAACGATGCGGAGTATGGTTCCGGATGCAAAGGTAGTCGACTCGATTGCACTATCCAGCATGGCGATCGCCGGCACAACAACCGGCGCCGCTTGGGGCGCACTATCTCGCCAACGCATCGGCTGGCGTCTTCTGGCAGCACCATTCGTTGTGGCCATGGCATTGCTCGCTTATTACGTCGATCGTGGTTGGGACATGCCGATTATCATGCTCGTTCAAGCGGCGATCTCAACCGCAACGCTCCTGGTCGTTCGCACTGCGCATTTTCGACTTTATGTCCCTAGCCGTGATGCGTGACCAGGATGATCCTTACGTGCTTCCCGGAGCGATCTGTGCGACACTCGCGCAATCGGACTGAGCTGCGCATCACATCCGTGAATTTACCCACAGCACGGCCCCGGCCAGAATGGCCACGACGATCGTCGTTAACAGCGCGTGGTCTTGCAGGTGGACCAGCCACCATTGCCCCGTTGGCCCTGCCAGGCCGGCGATGATGGCGTAGCCGCTGAAGATGACCATCAGTTTACCGAAGCTGATCTTCGGCCGGCGTTTGATGATCAGCCAGGCCCACATCGCGGTCCAGAGCAAGAACGCCACTGCCAGCAGCTTGACATTGATCTGGGCGCCGGTGAATTCGGGCATGGGCTTGTCGAAATTAATTCAAGCAGCAATGGTGTCGACGTTTGGCTATTCGTAGCCAATCTCCGGCGTTAGTTGAACCCGGCTGCGCGTGAACGTGCCACTGCCGCGGCCGATCTTGTTGCCCTCACGATCGCAGACGACGCTCTCGGCGACAAAAAAGCTTCGCGCCGCGTGAACCACGTGCCCTGTGGCGCGCATTTCGCCGTCCGAAATCGGCCCCGTCAGATAGGTCGTGAACGTGACGGTCAGGACAAACACATCTTCGACGAGCGAATTCACGGCAAAAAACGCCGCGTCGTCGAGCGCCTTGAAGTAAACGGATCCATGCGCCGCGCCGGCGCTATGATAGAATCGGCGATCGATCGGAATGATCAACTCCGCCGCCGCATGCGAGATCGTGATCCGTGGCGCATAAAAATCATTCCCTGGCGCCCGCAGGTACATCCGCTCCAGTTTCCGATAATGGGCGTCGTTGGACATCGAGCTCTGTACTGCTTTTACCCCAAGAGATCCCACACGGGCGAGCCTTCCGCCACGCGGTGTGGGCGGCCGAAGCGGTCGTGGATTTCGGCCTCTGGGGCGATGCCCATTGCGTGGTAGAGCGTGGCGGCAAAGTCCCCCGCCGTCACCGGTCGATCGGCCGGAAACGCGCCGATTTTGTCCGACGTGCCGTACGTCTGTCCGCCGCGGACTCCGCCACCGGCCAACATCGCTGAGAAGACGTTTCCGTAGTGGTCTCGCCCTGCGTCTGGGTTGATCTTGGGCGAACGGCCGAACTCTCCGGTGATCGCCACCAATGTGTCGTCCAACAGGCCGCGTTCCGAGAGGTCGCCCAAAAAGGCCGACAGCCCCTGATCTAGCGGCGGCAGATTGTGATCCTTTAGCCGCGGGAAGTTGGGCGTATTGCCGACGTGCGTTCCATGCGTATCCCACGCCGCCACGGCGACTTTATCGATCGTGCCGTTGTTGTTGAACGCCTCCGGCTCGGATCGATCTGGCCAATAGACGACCGTGGTTCGCACGCCGGCCTCGACCAAACGCCGCGCCAGCAACAAACTCTGGCCAAACACGTTTTGCCCGTAGCGCTCACGCATCGCGGCCGTTTCGCGTTCGACTCGGAACGCTTCCAGAAATCGCGGAGCCAGCAGCAGTTCGAATGCGCGGTCGTAGATGCCGGTCAACTCACCGGAGATTTCGACGTTGCGCGTTGCGCTGAGCTGTTCGAGCAATCTGCGGCGCGATTCCAGCCTGACAGGATTGATTGATTCCGGCAGCGTCGCCAGCGGAACGTCAAAGCCCCCGCCACTACCGGCGGCAGGCACCACGCGCCATGGATCGCACCCCTGCCCTAGCAGCCCGCCATTTTGTCCCGGCACGGTGTTGGTGCTGGTGGCGATGTTCCACGGATAGGAGACGAACGGCGCCGTGCCGGCGTCGGTCGGCCGCAGGCGGCTGAGGACCGCGCCATAGTGCGGAAAGTCATCTTCGCGCGGCGGGACTTCGCCCAGGTTCTTCGGGCGGCGGCCGGTGAGCATGGTGTGAGACGCCGACCCGTGCGAGCTATCGCCGTGCGTCAGGGAGCGAATGATGCTGTACTTGTCCGTGATCCGCGCCAGCTTCGGCAAGTGCTCGGTGATCTGGATGCCCGGCACGTTGGTGTCGATCGGGCGGAACTCGCCGCGGATACCGCTAGGTGCGAGCGGCTTCATGTCCCACATATCGATGTGGCTCGGCCCGCCAAACAAGTAGACCAGCACCAGCGACTTCGCACGTCCAAAGCCGCGCGTGTTCGCAGGCGCCGCGGCGTTCAGCAGATTCGTAGAGCCCAGAATGGGAAGGCCGCCCATCAAGCCCATGCCGCTCGTCAGACCCACGCGCAAGACATCGCGCCGAGACCAAGGTCTCCGTCCATCTGGCGAGCTGCCGCGAATCGATAACATGGGAAGCCGTTTCCTTCGCCTACCGAAACGGAACAAACGTCACGACGCCTGGGACGTGATAAACCCAAGGCGTTGACAGTCGGCATGTTACTGCGCGGCGAGGCTGGGCGTCAAACTTTCGACGGCGCAGCGCGATTCAGGTAGGCCGGCCGCCGGCCAGGCAACAATCCACGGGACAGACGTCAACGATTGGCCCAAACGACCCGATCGCGCGGCGTGGCTGGTTGGGATCGATTCGTTCCTGGATCAACTCTTGAATCATGGCGACAAACTTGGGATGGGTCCCCACCGTCGCCGCCCTGGCCATCGTCATGCCGAGTTCGTCCGCCACGGCCAGGGCTTCGACGTCCAAGTCGTACAGCACCTCCAGATGGTCCGAGAGAAATCCGATTGGCGCGATCACCACTTGCTTCTGGCCCGTCGCGGCGAACGATCGCAACGCGTCGCAAATATCGGGGCCGAGCCAAGGCTGACTCGGCGGCCCACTGCGGCTTTGGTAGGCCATCTGCCACGCGTGTCCTGGCAGGCGTTCCGCGACCAGCGCGGCCGTGCTATTGAGTTGCGCCTCGTACCGGCAATTGCCGGCCATCGACGCTGGAATACTATGTGCGGTAAAAATGACCGTCGCGCCCCCCTGCCCTTCCTTCGGTAATTTTGAAATTGCCTCGCCCACGCGCTCGGCCGTCGCGTCAATAAAGAGCGGATGATTGAAGAAGACGCGCAGTTTGTCGATCGTCAGCGGTTGCAATTCTGGCGCCTTGGATTGCAACTCCGCCAGCGCCGCGGCGATATTCTCTCGATATTGCCGGCAGCCGGAATAAGAGCTGTAGGCCGACGTGCAAAACGCCAGCGCCCTCCGGACGCCATCGGCCGCCATCTGCCGGACGGCGTCATTCAGATACGGGTCCCAATTCCGATTCCCAAAATAAAT
>Ga0105047_10000928_pt1 | contig 51701 bp, 43 predicted proteins | sample MAT04_FD_78384 | JGI IMG/M metagenome (GOLD analysis project Ga0105047, IMG submission 78384) | Freshwater microbial communities from Lake Fryxell liftoff mats and glacier meltwater in Antarctica - MAT-04 (megahit assembly) | ecosystem: Environmental > Aquatic > Freshwater > Ice > Liftoff...
ATCTGACCCGGCTGGATGAGAAGCTCTATCTGGAGGTCTTCCAGCAGGCCGCGCGCGCGAAACCGTCGGCGAAGCGCAAGTGAGTCGTGACCAGATCTGGGTCCCTCGGGTCGAGCAGATCCGCGCCGCGCCCGAGATGGCGATCCTCGGGCCCTCGAAGTCGCGCTGGCGGCGACGATCAGCACCTTGAACGCCGTCCACCCCGAGCTGCTCGATGCCAGCGGCGATCCGGGCGATCGGACTCTGCACGTCGCCGACGCGGAGGCGATCGCCCGCCAAGCCGCGGCGCTGATCGCCAGCATTGATCGCTATCGGCCCGACATCGACGATCGCCACGACGACCTCTTCTGAGCTTGATCGCCGGAAGCTCCCACCTCGAACTATGCCGCACTGCGTCCCGCAAACATCCTGCGGGAACGTCCCTCAGAATCCGCGATCATGCTCATGTCCGCGTCGTTCCCGATCGGCGCGTTTCGCCCATCGATGCGCGCGGAATAGTCGCGCTCCGTTCTCGGCCGAGCTCGAGATCGTCGCAGCTGCCCGCGCAGCGCGGGTGACGTGCGTCCGCCGGGCGCCGGACACGCGGCGATCCGGCGGTCGCGGTGGTGACCTGGTCGCGGATGGGGAAGGACGGCGAGGCGCTCCTCGACCGGTGGCGCGCGGCGGGCATCGAGCTCGGCAACCACTCGGACAAGCACCTCGACCACGCCCGGACCGACACCAAGACGTACCTCGCCGATCTCGAGCGCGGGCGCGCCAACCTCGCCGCGTATCTCGCCAAAAAGAAGGCCAAACCGCTGCGCTTCTTCCGTTTCCCGTTCCTCAGCGAGGGCGACACCCGCGCGAAGCTCGAGGCGGCGCGCGCGTACCTCCGCGACTCCCAGCTGATCAACCTGCCGGTGACGATCGACAACCAGGACTGGAGCGTCGAGGCGCCGTTCGTGAAGCGCGTGCCGGGGACGACCGAGCGCTATCACGAGAGCATGCACGCGGCGGTGCGCCACTTCGAGCGGGTCAGCGATCAGCTCTTCGAGCGCCGAGACGTGCCGCAGATCTTGCTCCTGCACGCCAATGCGGTGGGGGCCTCGGAGTGGGACGCGCTGTTCACCTGGCTGAAGTCGAGCGGCCACGAGTTCGTCACCATCGATCAGGCGCTGGCCGATCCTGCCTTTCAGATGGCGCAGGCGTACGTGGGCGACAACGGCTCGTCGCTGTGGCTGCGGATCATGGCTCAGAGGAGGACCGAGCGCGCCTTTGGCGAGGTGAAGGCGCTGCTCGAGACCGCAGGCGGGGGCGTGGAACAGGGGCGATCTGCCCGCGTTCTGCGCGGTCTACGCCGAGGACGTTTCCTTCGTCTCGCCGAGCGGTCTGACCTCGGGGCGCGCGGGGGTGCTGGCGCGCTACCAGAAGAAGTATCCCGACAAGAAGGCGATGGGCACGCTGTCGCTCGAGGTGCTGGAGACGCGCGCGGCCAAGGGCACCGAGATCACCTACTTCGAGGACGCGATCCCCAGCCGCGTTCACGGGGGGTCGGTGGTGGCGCGCTGGGAGCTCGCGTACCCCGACAAGCCCGAGGCCGCGGGGCTCACCCAGCTGGTGTTCCACCGGCGCGGCGAGGGCTGGATGATCGTGCAGGACGCGTCGATGTGAGAATGCTAGCGTGATCGCGGTGCGCGGGATCTACTGGTCGATCGCGCTCGCGCTGTCCGCGTGCTCGAGCGAGACGCGTTTCACCGCGCTCCCCGACATCCCGCGCGGCGCCTCGTATCTGTTCTTCACGCTGGCCGACGAGCGCGTCGTCGAGCTCCGCGCCTACGAGGCGCTACCGGACCCGCTGCTCCTCGAGCTGCCCGAGGGCACGAGCTTCCGCATGCTGGTGTACGACGACCCGCTCGACACGCTGATGGCGCTGCCCGGCGAGGACGCCATCGTGGCCCTCGCGCCCGCCGACGCTTCGAGCGACGAGGCGTGGGCGCTGCTCCCGCCGCGGGCCTGGGCCGAGCTCGACGGCGCGGCGTTCGTGACCCGCAGCGGCGATCTGGGCCCATTTCTCGGGCGTCTTCGGGTGTCGCGCCCGCCGTGCCCGCCGATCCCGACGGCACGGGCGATCGACGGCATCGGCATGGACGTCGGGCTCAGCTTCGCGCGCCTGTGGGGTGACGAGCTGCTAATCGGCGCGTGCCCCCGCGACGGGACCAACATCGGCGGGGTCTATCGCTTGCGGCTCGATCAGCTCCAGGTCACGCGGATACCGTCCTTCGACGGCACACGCGGCGATACGAAGGGCTTCATCGACGGAGACGTCGCGACGTTGCTCTGGGCCGAGCCGGCGATGGGCTTCTACCAGATGGTAACGCTCGCGCGTGACAGTACGATCCTCGACCGCTTCACTCCGACCTTCGGATTCCCCGGGTTCATTCACTTCGACGAGCTGGAGGGCGCGCGCTTCGGCGGCGCGCTGACCGCGGTCGCGCAGATCGTGCAGTTCGACGCCCTGGAGGCGCGCCGCACCGCGCACCTGATGTCATACGACGAGGGCGCGCGCCTGTGGAGCTCGGTCTACCAGGTGCCGCAGGGCGCGACCGACTGTCCCACGGACCTCGGCTCGCAAGTCCTCCTCGACATCGAGGGCCCGGGCCGCGGTGTGGTCGGGCTGCTCAACGGCGCGATCGTGCCGTTCGATCTTTCGCTCCCCAACGCGGGCGCCGATCGCACGCCGATCGTGCCCGCGACGTCGATGTGCCGGAGCGCGCGGACGAAGCTGGCCGACGGCGTCGAGCTGGTCACCTTCGACTCGTCGAACAGCACGGGACCGCAGCGGACCAGCCTGCTGTGGCGACGGCCCGGCGAGCCGTGGTCGAGCCTGACGAGCGGCGTCGTCGTCACCGGCCAGGCGGCGTCGTCGCTGGGCAACCTGGCGCTGATCGGAGCGGAGGGGAGGGTGGTGCTGGTGTACGAGCACGCGCCGTCGCACCCGGAGCTCCCGCCGCGCAAGTGTTACGAGGTCGGCGTCGGCGTCAGCGCGCACACGATCTTTCCGGTCGATCAGGACACCTTCTTCATCGGCGGCTACGGGCTCAGCGGCGGCGTGTTCTTCGATCTCGCGCGCTGAGAGGCAGGGCTCAGGGCGAGAACGCATAGAGGCGGCGATCCGTACAGCCGATGTACACCGTCCCGTCCGCGCCGATGGCAGGCGCGGCGAAGCAGCCGTTGGCTCCGATGATCTCGTGCTTCCACAGCTCGTGACCGAGCGGCGAGAGGGCGCGGACCGTCCCGGGATCCCACGTCCCGACGTACAGCACTCCGTCGCCGCCGATCGCGATGCCCGAGACGCCGCCGTTCGGGAAGCTCTCGGTCCAGCGCGGCTCGCCGTCGCTCCCTCGCAGCGCGATGACGCCGAGCGTCCATGCCGCGACGTAGACGGTGCCGTCGGCGCCGATCACCGGGACGGCGTCGAAGCCGATCGCGATGGGGCCGACCTGCTTGATCCAGCGCAACGCTCCATCGGGGCGGATCGCGTGCAGGTCGCCGTTCCTCGTGCCCACGTAGATCGTGCCGTCGATGGCGATGCTCGGCGCATCACAGTCGCCGGTCAGCGGCGCCGACCAGCGGATCGCGCCGGTGGTGCTCGAGAGCGCGTGGAGATGGTGGAGATGGGGCGTGGGCGAAGGCGTCTCGCAGACGTAGATCGTGCCGTCGGGGGCAATCGCCGGCTGTGTGTCCGGGACGGCCGGCGCGCCGATGCGCCTCCTCCACTTCATCATCACCGGCGGCGCGCGCGGATCGATCGCGTAGAGGTACCCGTCGGCGACCGTGACATAGATCGTCCCATCGCCGCCGACGGTCGGGAGACCCACGGCATCCGTTCCGAACCTGTGCTCCCACTTCGGCGCGCCGTTCATCGGATCGAGCGCGACGAGCTTCTCGCCGCCGGCGTACACCGCGTCCTGGCCGATCGTCGCGCCGAAGCCCGAGGACACCGGGTACGTCCAGCGCGGCATGCCGTCGCGATCGAGCGCGTTCAGCATCCCGTCGCCCGAGGTGACGTAGATGCTCCCGTTCGCGCCGATCGTCGGTGACTTCATCTCGGCGAAAGGTCGGGCCCAGCTGGGCGTCGAGCGCGTCGGCCCAGCGACGATCGCCGAGCGCGCCTGGCGGGTCGGCCCGCGCCCGAGCATCGGCCACGGCGCGTCGCGCTCGAGCCCGCCGGTGTCGCCATCGAACGTCGGCGGATCGCGGCGGTGGTGTCGATCTGGCATCAACGCGACGACCGCGTACTCACCGACGTCGAACGTGATGATCTGGCTCCCGATCGTGGTGCCGATGTTGGCACCCCAGGAGAACGCCCAGCGATCGTTCGAAGTCGATCAGGCCGGCGCTGATCATCGTGATGACGATGACGATGACCACCGACGACGAGTCGAGCACCGCCGTCGCGACGATGCCGGCGAGCACGCTGCTGATCAGCGAGTCGCAGCGAGGCAAGGACGATCGAGGGACATCGATCATGCGCGGCGATCATAGCCGGCTCGCTGTGACGTTTCGGTGTCGGCGAGCGAGGGGTGCCGCGCGGCGCTGGATCCGCGATACTTCGGGCGCATGGCGAGCAACCGTCCCATCGCTGACTACGCGCTGATCGGTGACTGTCACGGGGCCGCGCTCGTCGGGCTCGATGGAGCGATCGACTGGGCATGCATCGAGCGATTCGACAGCGGCGCAGAGTTCTGCCGGCTGCTCGACGTCGAGAAGGGCGGCACGTTTCAGATCGTCCCGGTCGATCCGTACCGCGCGACGCGCCGCTACCTCCCCGACACCAACGTCCTCGAGACGACGTTCGAGACCGCGACCGGATCGGTTTGCCTCGTCGACTGCTTCGCGATGCGCCGTGGCGGCGCGAAGCGGCCCTACAGCCAGCTCCTGCGAAGGGTCGAGGGGGTACGCGGGACGATCGCGCTCGACGTCCTGATCGAGCCGCGCTTCGACTACGCGACGGTCCATCCGTGGCTGCGGCACGATCCACGAGAGGACTTCTACTCGGCGGTCGGCGGCGACGACGGCATCTCCGTCACCGCGGATTGCGCGCTCGAGCACGACCGCGACGCGAGCCTCTGGCGCGCGCGCATCGAGGTCGCGGACGGCGAGCGCGTGCGCTTCACGGTGACCGCGAGCAACCCGCACGACCTGGTCGCGACGCCGATCTCAGCGGCGATGTTCGAAGGGAGGCTGCGCGCGACCGTTCGCTGGTGGGAGCGCTGGACCGCCAAGGGGCGCGAGAAAGGCGCGACGGATCCGGCGTCGATCCGATCCGCGCTGGTCTTGAAGCTCCTGACCTGCGCGCCGACCGGGGCGATCATCGCCGCGCCGACCACGTCACTGCCCGGGGAGCTCGGCGGCACGCGCAACTATGACTATCGCTTCACGTGGATCCGCGACGCGACGATGACGCTCGCCGCGCTGATGGCCTGCGGGCACGCCGAGGTGGCGACCGGCTTCAAGCGCTTCATCGAGATCGCGACGGCGGGGAGGCCCGAGGAGCTGCAGATCATGTATGGCTGCTACGGCCAGCGCCGGCTCACGGAGATCGAGCTCCCACACCTGGCGGGCTATGAGGGCTCGAAGCCGGTGCGGATCGGCAACGGCGCGGCGAAACAGACCCAGCTCGATGTGTATGGCGAGCTCCTCGATGCGGCGACGCTGTGGCGACGGGCGGGCAGCAAGACCACGCCGGAGGGCTGGCAATTCTTGCGCGCGCTGGTGGACACCGCGTGCGAGCGGTGGCGCGAGCCGGATCATGGCCTGTGGGAGATGCGCGGGCCGAAGCAGCACTTCGTCTATTCGAAGGTGATGTGCTGGCTGGCGATCGCGCGCGGGATCGAGCTGGCGATGGCGGACGTGCTCGGCTGCGACATCGATCGCTGGATGAAGGTGCGGGACGAGATCCGAGACGAGGTGCTCGAAAAGGGCGTCGATCCCGAGCGAAAGTGCTTCGTCCAGGCCTACGGATCGAAGGAGATGGACGCCAGCTTGCTGCGGCTGCCGATGCTGGGCTTCATCGACGCGCGCGACCCGCGGATGCTGGCGACGACGGCTGCGGTCATCGAAGATCTCTCGTTCGGCGACCTCATCCGGCGCTATCGCATGGAAGCCCGGCCGAACAAGCACGGGGCGACCGAGGGCGCGTTCATGATGACCACGCTGTGGCTGGTCGACGTGCTCGCGATGTCGGATCGCGTCGAGGAGGCGGAGGCGCTCTACGCGCACGTGATGTCGCTGGCGAACGACGTCGGCCTGTTCGCCGAGCAGTTCGACGCGGCGCGCGGGATCCAGCTCGGCAACTTCCCGCAGGCGTTCACGCACATCGCGCAGATCACGGCCGCCGAACAGCTCCGGCGCGTGCGCAAGGGCAAGGCCCCGACGAAGCCGCTGGCGGAGCGCGACAGCGAGCGCGAGGCGCCGCGGAACACCGAGCAGCAGAAGAGCACGCGCTGACGGCGCACCCGATCCCAATCGACGGTAAAACAGAGCAAGCCCCGCCCAGAACCTCGTGCCACTGTGCCCCTTGCATCGTCGAGTGCCCCTGCGCCGTTGCGCGTAGTGGGGCAGCCAAATGAATCGGGAAGCAGGGGGCCGCTGAGGGTCCGCGGCTTCAGGGGTACAAAAATGGGCGCTTTGCTGGGCCGTGCGGCCAACAAGAACTATCTCTTCATCGTGATCTTAGTACAGCTCCCCGGAAGTTGGTGAACAGGTACCGGTCCGTGGGCCGCGCGACCCGCGCCAACGATCCACGCCAACGAGCCACGCCCATCGCCGACACGCGGCCGGCCAGGCTCTTGAGCGCGTCGGAGTCGGAGCTCCCGATGAGCTGGGGCCGCGCGCTCGAGTATCTCGATGAGCTCGAGCCGCAAGAGCCGTCACCCACGCCTGCAGGCGATCGGTCAGCCCGCGTCAGTCGCTGATCCGCTCCAGCACCAGCGTCGTCGGCAGGCTGGTCAGCACGAGATCGACGATCGTCACCGCGCCCGACGAGTCCGCGGTGACCTCTCCGTGCGACCCGCCGAACGTCCACGCGATCCGCTCTCCCGGCAGACAGCGAAAGCTCTGCACCCGCCGCGGCGTCACCGCGACGCGGATCGGGCCGGCTTCCACGCGGCCATCGCGGCGCGCCGGATAGCCGGGGCGCGGCGGCGTCAGGCTCGGTGAAGGATCCACGCGGGTGAAGAGCGGGATCTCGAAGCGATCGATGGTGTCGACGATCTTCGCCGCGTCCCAGCGTAGCCAGCGGTTCATCGCGCCGGCGATCGCGCCGTCCCAGCCGGTGTCCCCCGCGACGCCGACCTTCCCCGCATAGCCGCGGGTGGGATCGAACGGGCGCGGCGAACGCGGCTGGCCGTCGCCGTGGTCCTCGTTCGCGGAGCTGGCGCTGAACGCGGGAAAGGCGCGGTCGAGGCGCAAGTATGCGGCGTGATCGTCGATGAGATCCCACGACTCGTCCCACCAGTGCTTGCCCATCACCGGATCGGCCGGACCGTGACCGGCCTCGTCCCAGACGACATAGTGTCCGGCGCGCGTGCTCTCCAGCGTGTCGTAGAGCGACAGGCCGGTGAGCTCGCTCGGCAACACCGCGGCGCCGAAATGGATGACCGGATCGTCCTTGCCGTGCCGCACGAAGAGGAACTGATCGCGCGCGCTCGGCACCTCTGCGAGGATGCGCGTGATGTCTTGCAGGTCCCACGGATTGCCGCCGCTCGCGTCGAGCGCGTCGGGCGGCGCGCGCCAGATCTCGTCGAGCGTCTTTTGCCGGCCGGGGCGCTGATGCCGCGGGATCGACTGCGCCCAGTAAGTCTCGACGTACGCGAAGTGATGGCCGTAAAGCAGCCCGAGCGAGAGCGCTCCGGCCCCACCCATCGAGGTCCCCACCACGTAGACGCGGCGGGGATCGGCGCCGGGGAAAGTATCGAGCACCCACTCGACGAGCTGCAAAATACGGCGCTGGGTATAGTTGGTGGGGACGTCGGGCGCGCCGTATCCCCACCAGTACGTGGTGTCCGGATCGGAGGGATAGACGCGAAACTCATGGTTCACGCAGCCGTCCGGCATCTCGGCATCGGCGCCGTGGAGGAACAGCCGCACCGGCACCTGTGCTTCGGCGGTCGCGCGGTCGGGGACGCAGACCCGGGCCTCGTAGATCTTCTGCTTCCAGGGCGGCGCGCTGGTGAAGTCGTCGGTGAGCTGATCGAGGACGATGCGCGTGAAGCCTTTCTTGTCGTGCTTCGAGGCGTGAATCGTCGGCTCGATCGGCCGGATGGTGTCGACCACCTCGAGATCGAACGCCGCCGTCGCAGTCAGCGTTCCTTCTCGGGATAGGAACGAGACGTGGTGAGTTTGTCCGCCCTGGGTGAAATCGGGCTTGAAGACCAGCCGTTTTTGGCTCTCGTACCAGTGCGCGCCCGGCGGGAGGCCGCGCGCGAAGATGCGACCGGGCCGATCGTCCTCGAGGCGGATCTCCATCTCCAGCCGCTCCTCTTCGTTCACCGCCACCAGCGTCGGCAGCGGCAAGAAGCGCGGCGGCGGCATCACCACCGTGAGGATGACCGGGAAGCTCTTGGCGCGCGGACGTCCGACGACGATCGCGTAGTGCCCCGGCGGGCGGCTGGTCACCGTCGCCTGCACGGTCGAGGAGGAGACCCACTCGAGCGGCAGCTCGACGCCATCGAGATAGGCCTTGTCGCCGCCGCGCAGCCCTCGCGCGCGAATGGATAGTTTGTGGGTATGGCCGCTCTCCAGATGATCCGGCTCGATCGCCTCGATCACGCGCGCGCCGCCGGGAGGAGCGGCGATGACCATCGAGGCGAGGAGCGAGGCGAGCATCGACGGCGCCAGGGCGGCGAGGCGCGATCATGGTTTGATTCGAACGCGGAATCGAGGGATCGATGGGTGGTTTGAAGACGCGCGCGATCGTCGCGGCGGGGATCCCGGTACTCCTCGTCGCGTTCTTCCTCACTGCAGTCGGCATCGACGAGCGCCTCGGGCGGGCGCAGAGCCGCGTGACGCCCGCGCGGCTGGCCGAGCGTTTCCATCGAGGGGACCTGAAGACGTGCCTGCGCTGGACGAGCGCGATCGACGCCACCGACACGGCCTCCGCCGCCGGCAGCATGGTCGCGGCGGGGCTCGATCGCTTCATCCCCGAGGCGCTCGCGCTCGCCTGGCAGTGGACCGAGGAGGCCGAGGCCGGCGCCCACCCGCAGCCGCGGAGCGCCGAGTACCAGAGCGAGCTCCTCGAGCAGCTCTCGTTCATCGATCGGTTCTGGCTCCGCGCGGTCGGCCGGAACCGGATGGCCGAGCTGGTCCCGGTCGAGCCGAGCCCCGAGCTGGCCGAGTATGCCCGCCGCGCCGCGGAGCGTGTCCCGGCCGAAAAGCAGGCGAAACTGAAGACGATCTGGCGTGCTCACCCTGCCCCGCTGGCCCACCCCGCCGACGCCCACCTGCTCGACGCGCTCCGCTGACGCTCCGCGTCAATCAAAGCGATTGGATCGAATGCGATACCTCGTGCGTTGATGGGTATCGATGCTGCTCTCCCTCGGTATCGCCCTCGCCCTTGTCACCCTCGTCTCGCTGCTGGTGATGCGCGGGACGGTGGGGTTCCTCGCACGCGGCGCCGACAACGGATGGGACAACGCGCTCACGTACGTGCTCGCGAGCGGGCTGACCTGGGCCGCGCTCATCCACTTCGTGATGCCCGCAGGGTTGTTCGCGTTCGCGCTGGCGTGCGTGCTCGTGCCGGTCGTGCAGGTCGGGTTGCTCCGCTGGATCTACGAGATTCGCGCCGGACGCGCGCTGGTCGTCGCGCTGGTGTCGACCACCGTGTCGACCACGATCATCACCGGTCTCACGCTGCTCGCGGGCGTCATCGCGGCCTACATCATGTACGGTCGCGTCATCGATGACCCGATGATCCTCGTTCGCATCATCCTTCGGCTCATCGGCCTTTTGCCCAGAGACACCATGCCTTAGTCTGCGCGCGCCATGAAGGCGCTCGCGCATCGACTCCCGACCCACGTCTCTCCGGCTCGCTATCAGGTCGATCTCACCACCGATCCCGACAAGGCCGAGTTCTCCGGCTCCGCGCGCATCCACCTCGACGTGAACGCGGAGACCGACGTGGTGGAGATGCACTCCCGCGACCTCGCGCTCGAAGGCGCGACGATGGGCGACGTGGCGCTGGCGATCGAGCTCGATCCCACCCGCCAGATCGTGCGCTTCCGGGCGCCCTCCGCGATCGCCAAGGGCCGCCACGTGCTGAGCGTGCGCTTCGCCGGCGTCCTTTCGCCGAGCATGCACGGCATCTATCTCGCGACCGACGGCAGCTCGCGCGCGGTGTGCACCCAGTGCGAGGCCACCGACGCCCGCGCCATCTTCCCCTGCTTCGACGAGCCAGCGATGAAGGCGGAGCTGGAATGGACGCTGCGAACCAAGGAGTCGCTCGTCGCGCTGTCGAACGGGCCGCTCGTCGCGACCGACGTGAAGGACGGCGACAAGGTCTGGACCTTCGCGCCCACCCGCAAGGTCGCCAGCTATCTCGCCGCCGTCGCGGTCGGTGACTTCGAGGGCAGCGCCGAGCGCGTCGTCGAAGGTATCCCGCTCAAGGTCTGGGCCACCAAAGGGAAGGCCGGGCAGACCGGATTTGCGCTCGATTACACCGCCAAACTATTGCCCTGGTACGAGGACTATTTCGCCGTGAAGTATCCCTTCGCGAAATACGACCAGGTGGCGGTCCCCGGCTTCGACGCGGGCGCGATGGAGAACATCGGCCTGGTGCTCTTCCGCCAGAACCTCCTGCTCATGGACGCGGGCACAGCTTCGTGGCGGCAAGAGAAGATCATCGCCAAGGTCATCGCCCACGAGTTCGCGCACATGTGGTTCGGGAACCTGGTGACGATGAAGTGGTGGGACGATCTGTGGCTCAACGAGGCCTTCGCCGAGTGGATGGCGCACAAGGCGGTGGACGCGATCACGCCCGAGTATCGGGTCTGGGAAGACTTCCAGGACGACAAGAACCGCGCGCTGATCGACGACGCGCTCCCGGCCACGCACCCGATCTGGACGCCGGTCGAGACGCCCGATCAGGCGATCGAGATGTTCGACGTCATCACGTACCAGAAGGGCTGCGCGGTGATGCGCATGCTGGAGAGCTTCCTCGGCGAGGAGAAGTTCCGCGCTGGTCTCCGCAAGTACATGAAGGACTATTCGTACGGGAACGCGGCGGGGCCGGATCTGTGGCGCGAGCTCGAGGCTTCGTCGCAGCAGCCGGTCGACGCGCTGATGAAGTCGTGGATCGCGGTCTCCGGGTTCCCGATGGTGACCGTGTCGACCACCGCCGACGGAGAGGTCGCGCTGTCGCAGGCGCGGTTCTTCAGCGATCCGAAGCGGGCGAAGGAGCCGGAGGAGACGACCTGGTCGGTGCCGGTGCAGGTCCGCTACGCCGATGATCGTGGGCTGCACGAGCACCGCCACATCTTGAGTGCGCGCAGCGAGACGATCCGCCTCGACGTGCAAGGCAAGTTGCAGTGGGTCTACGCCAACGCCAACGAGATCGGCTTTTATCGCACCAACCCATCGGCGGAGCCGCTCGCGGCGCTGCTCGAGCACGGCCTGCCGCACCTGAGCGCGGTGGAGCGGATGGGTCTGCTGGAAGATCAGTGGGCGCTGGTCCGCAACGCGACCAGCACCATCGAGCGGTTCCTCGACGTGCTCGAGGCGATGACCCGCGGGACGCCCGCGCCGATCGCCGATCACAACGTGCTGCGCGCGGTGGTCGATCGGCTGGGTACGGTGGAGCACCTGCTGGAGGAGGCCGATCAGCCGCAGGCGCTCGATCGGTTCCGCGGCTGGGTGCGGCAGCGGTTCACGAAGTCGCTCGCCGATCTCGGCATGAGCCCGAAGGCCGGCGAGGCGCAGAACGACGTGCAGCGGCGCGCGATCTTGCTCCACGCGATGGGGCGGGTCGGTCGCGATCCGGCCACGCTCGAGGGCGCGGTGAAGCTGGCCGATCAGGAGCGGGCCGATCCGCGCTCGGTCGATCCCAACCTCGCCGGCCCGGTGCTCGGCATCGCGGCGATGCTCGGCGACGACGCGCGCTACCGGCAGTGGGTCGATACTTACAAGGCGCGGAAAGACTCCGGCGAACCGCCGCAAGTCACTTTGCGGTATCTCTATACTCTCGCCGAGTTCAAGCCCGCGGCGCTCACCCAGCGCACGCTGTCCCTTCTCGATGAAGGAACGATCCCGCAGGAAGCGGTCGGTCCAGTGGTGGGTCAGCTGTTCGGGCTGCGCCACTCGCGGCTCGCGGCCTGGGCCTACGTGAAGAAGTCCTGGGATACTTTGCGCGTGCGCGTCGGTGACATGGGACTATCGCGGGTCGTCGAGGCGGTCGGTGGGCTGCCGTTCGTCGAGCGCGAGGGGATCGTGAAGTTCTTCGCCGAGCACCCGCCGACCGGCGGCGAGCGCGCGCTGGCTCGTGCGCTCGAGCGGCTCGACGAGCGCGAGGAGCTGCGCGCCCGCATCACGCCTGGCCTCATTGCTCGATTCAAGTGATGGTCGCGGCGGTCCGCACCCAGGGCCTCGTGAAGCGCTACCCCGACGTGGTGGCGGTGGACGGGATCGATCTCGAGATCGCGCGCGGGGAGTGCTACGCGCTGCTCGGGCCGAACGGCGCGGGCAAGACCACCACCGTCGAGATGCTCGAGGGGCTGACGATCCCCGACGCGGGGGTGGTCGAGATCCTCGGCCAGCAGTGGGGCAAAGGCAACGATCGAGCGCTGCGCGCGCGCATCGGCGTGGCGCTCCAGGAGACGCAGCTCGCCGACAAGCTCACGGTCGAGGAGACGCTGCGGCTGTTCCGATCGTTCTATCCGCGCGGGCGTAGCGTCGAAGAGATCATCGCGCTGCTGGAGCTGGGTGAGAAGCGCAAGTCCTTCGTCGGCAAGCTATCCGGAGGTCAGAAGCAGCGGCTCGCGCTCGGGTGCGCGCTGGTCGGATCGCCGGAGCTGTTATTTCTCGACGAGCCGACCACCGGCCTCGATCCGCAAGCGCGGCGCAGCGTGTGGGCGATCGTCGAGGCGTTTCGCAAAGAGGGTGGGACGGTGGTGCTGACGACCCACTACATGGAAGAGGCGGCGCAGCTCTGCCAGCGCATCGCGATCGTCGATCACGGGAAGATCATCGCGCTCGGCACGCCCGATGAGCTGGTCGCAGCGCTCGGCGCGACCGAGCGGGTGGAGATGAACTTGCCGGGCGACGACGTGCTCGCTTCGCTGTCTGCGCTCCCGGGCATCGACGCTGCGCGGCGTGAAGGTGACCTGTACATACTATCGACGCGCAGCGCGACCGCGATATTGCCGCGCGTGTTGACCGCATTGAGCGCGATGGGCCGCGAGGCGACGATGCTCACCACGCGGCGCGCGACGCTCGAGGACGTGTTCATCCAGCGCACCGGGCGAGGGCTGCGCGATGCGTGAGCCGCACCCGCTGATCGAGCTGACCGTCGCCCGTCTGCGCGAGCTGGTGCGCGAGCCGGGCGTCCTGTTCTGGGTGTTCGGCTTTCCGATCTTGCTCTCGGTCGGGTTGGGGATCGCGTTTCGCAACCGCCCCCCAGAGGCGGTGTCGATCGCCATCATCGGAGAGGGTGCTTCAGCGCTCGCGCCGGTGATCAGCGGCCCGGGGCTGTACGCCACCTCGCCGAGCGCCGACGAGGCCGCGCTGGCGCTGCGCAAATCGAAGGTCGATCTGGTGGTGGAGCTCGCCTCGACCTCGTCGCGCGCAACCTATCGCTTCGATCCTTCGCGCGCCGAGTCTCGCCACGCGCGCCTGGTGGCGGATCAAGCGCTCCAGCGGCACTGGGGTCGCAAGGACGCGCTCATCGCCGAGGACGCCGCGGTGACCGAGCAGGGGGCCCGCTACATCGACTTCCTGATGCCGGGCCTCATCGCGCTGAACCTGATGAGCAGCAGCATGTGGGGCATCGGCTACGCGGTGGTGGACTCCCGCGCACGCCGCCTGATGAAGCGCTTCGCGGCCACGCCGATGCGGCGCTCGTACTATCTCTCGAGCTTCATTTTGGCGCGTTTTGTACTCCTGGTGGTGGAGGTGGTGGCGCTGGTGGTGTTCGGACGCTTCGCGTTCGGTGTCGAGGTGCAGGGTGGGTTGCTCTCCCTCGCGGTGGTGTCGACCGCCGGCGCGCTCGGCTTCGCGGGCCTCGCGCTGCTGGTCGCCGCGCGCCCGAGCAAGGTCGAGGTGGCGAGCGGCTGGATGAACTTCGTGATGATGCCGATGTGGCTACTATCGGGGGCGTTCTTCTCGTACCAGCGCTTCCCGGAGATGCTGCAGCCCTTCATTCGCGCGCTGCCGCTCACCGCGCTGATCGACGCGCTGCGCGGGGTGATGACGGACGGATTGTCGCTGGCGGCGATCGGACGCGAGCTGGCGGTGCTCGCGGCGTGGGGCGTGGTGAGCTTCGCGATCGCGCTGCGCTGGTTCCGGTGGCAGTGATCAGCTCTTGGCGACCTGGTTGGGACCCACGACCTCGGTGCGGTAGCGCGCGTGGTACAGCTCGAGCAGCACCAGGAAGAGCGCGACGACCAGCGGCCCGTAGAGCAGGCCCATGAGGCCGAAGACCGAGAGACCGGCGAGGATCGAGAGCAGGATGATCGCGTCGTGCATGCGCACCGACGAACCGATCAGCTTCGTCTTCACGATGTGCTCGAAGACGAACGAGACGATGCTGGTCGAGAGGAAGAAGAGGAGCGCCGCGCCGTAGCGGCCGTCGAGCACGAGATAGGCGGTGGCGGGCACGGTGACGAGCGAGATGCCGACCATCGGCAGGAACGCGGCGAACGCCATGACCGTGGCCCACAGGATCGGTGAAGGGAGCCCCGCGAGGTACAGCGCGATGCCGCCGAACACGCCCTGAACCAGGCTGCCGATGCCGTTGCCCCAGAGGATCGCGCGGCCGACGGCCTGGAAACGAGCGATGATCATATCGTCTTCGTCGTCGGGCAGCGGTGAGTTGCGCTGGACGAACTGCCGGAAGCGATGACCGTCGAGCAGAAAATAGAAGAGGCAAACGACGAAGATGATCAGGTGAAAAAGGAAGATCAGAAAGTTCGAGAGGATCGAGTTGACCTGGTCGTAGAGAAACTTCGCGACCGTCGCGATGCCGCCGAGCAAGAAGCCCTTCACGGTCTCGGGCGTGTACGCGACGCCGAACGCTTGCGCCGCGGCGCGGGCGCGGCCGGCGACCCAGCCTTCGCCAAACAGGATCCCGTTGATCCGATCCATCGAGCCCGTCATGTGCACGGGATCGAAGAGCGCGGCAGCCTCCGTGGAGAGCGCGATGGCGAGGTACACCATCGGCCCGACCATCAGGACGATCGCGACCGCACACATCAGGGAGGCCGCGACCCACGGCCGCATGCCCTTCAAGAGCGTGTTCTGAATCGGGCGCAACAGGCTGCCGATGAGGATCGCCATCAAGAAGTCGCTCAGGAAGACCTGGAAGAGGTTGGCGACGGTGAGGCCGAGCCCGATCAGGAGCGCGAAGAACCAGGTGCGCGCGACCCGATCGTGCATCGGATCGACGATCGGTCCCGGCAGCTGCGGCCACGACGGGAGCGTCGGCAGCCGCGGGGCCAGCGAGGGCGGCGGCCCGGAGAACGAGGCGAACGGACGCGGGACCGCCTTGGCTGCGGGGGCCGGAGGCACCTGGCCGGAGAGGACGATCGAGGGCGCGAACAGCGGCGCTTGCTCGGCGACCGTCGGCGGCGGTGGCACGGCTGCGGCAGCGGGCGGTTCCGGGTCAGGCCCTTGAGGAGGCTTCTCGGCCATTCCGACCGCGGAACGTATCCGCGATGCGCGCGGTAGGAAATGTAGGACTAGGCTCGCTGACCGATATTCGAGGGCAGTCTGTGAGCTGATCGTGCCTCACCCATGCGCCGCCTCGTTGCCCCCGTATGCCTTGCCCTGGCCGCTTGCGGAGGCACCGAGCCTCCCGCGCAGACCACCTCCGAGTTCATCGACGGTTTCACGCCGAACGCGCTGACCGAAGGCTTCACGCGGTTCGTGACCCCGGCGATCGCGGAGATCGCGCCGGGCAAGGACGAGACGTACTGCCAATGGCTCAGCGATCCGGCGACCGATGACGTCGACATCATGGACGCCGAGGGCGCGCAGTCGATGGGCGGCCACCACGTGGTCCTCTACGCGACGACGCTGCGCTCGCCGATCGGCACCTCGCGCCCCTGCACCGACGCCGATCAGGTGTCCCTCCGCTACCTCGGCGCGATCGGCGGCGAAGGCGTCAGCGGCGCGGTCGGCAAGCTCCCGAAGGACGTCGTCTATCGCCTGCCGAAGGGCTGGGCGCTGATGGGCAACGTCCACTACGTCAACTACACGACCAAGCCGATGGCGGCGCAGTCGGTGATCGACGTGAAGATGGGCCCCGCCAACCCGAACGCGTCGGTCGCCTCGCTCTTCGTGAACACGGTGGTCGACGAGCTGGAGATCCCGCCGGGTGAGCACACCATCACCACGTCGTGCGAGATCCAGCAGGACCTCCCCGTCGTCCTCGCCGCGAACCACATGCACGAGCGCGGCACCAAGGTGAAGTCGGTGATCAAGCGCGTCGCTGGCGGCGAGGAAGTCATCCGCGACGACACCATCTGGGCGCCCGAGAGCGTCTTCGCGCCGCAGATGGTGCGCTACCCCGACGGCCAGCCGAACATCTTCAAGACCGGCGACACGCTCCAGACCACCTGCACCTGGAACAACCAGGAAGGAAAGACGCTCGGATTTCCCAGCGAGATGTGCGTGACGTTCGCCTTCTACCTGGGCTCGGGCCTGCAGATCACGTGCGTCGGCGGGCACTGGGAGTAGCGAGACAGGATACCGTTTGCACAGCTAACGGTATGATGATAAGTTCACTCTCGTCTGGCAATCATCGGCTTTCATGATCAGACGACCGCTGACATCTACGACGGTCTCGACACCAAGCAGGCGCGCCGGATCCCAAAGGCGATCTGGCCGGTCTGTCGGCGCAAGCTCGACATGGTGCACGCCGCGAACGCGGTGAATGATCTGCGTGTACCGCCGGGCAACCAGCTGGAGGCACTCCAGGGCGACCTCGCAGGCAAGTACAGCATTCGCGTCAATCAACAATATCGCGTGGTGTTCGCGTTCAGCGCGAGCAACGCGAGCGATGTGTGGATCACCGACTATCACTAGGAGCTCGACAATGTTGCCGAAGAACCGACGTCCGACCTCCCCCGGGGAGATTCTCCTGGAGGAGTTCCTCAAACCGCTCGCGATGACGCAGGTGGCTCTCGCCGAAAAGATGGGCGTCCCCATCCAGCGCGTGAACACGCTGATCAACGGCAAGCGCGGCGTGACCGCCGAGACCGCGCTCAAGCTCGCGCGTGTGCTCCAGATGTCACCCGAGTTCTGGATGAACCTCCAGACCGCTTGTGATCTGTGGGATGCGATTCAGGCAGAGAAGAGCGCCGGCAAGCGCGCCTAGAGCTCGATCGCCCAGAGGTCGGCGAAGCTCCCCGCCGGGGACGTGCCGAACCCGAACAGCGCGCGGTGGCGAGCGCGATCGACCGTCGCAGTACAGAGCGTTCGCGCCGCCGGCCCAGCGGGGAGCGCGATCTCGTCCCAGCGCTCGAAGCCCGCATCCAGATCCAGCGCGTAGAGGCGGTTGTGCGTCGTGGCCTGGTCGAGCCCGCCCGCGAACACCAGCATCCGCCCGCTCTCCGGATCGAGCACCGAGCAGCCATACACCGTGGGCGCCGCCGCGCCGGTCGGCTCCAGTCGCCGCCAGCGAAACGGGCGCGCGCCGAGCTCGAGGACCCACGTCTCGGCGTCGGAGACGTAGCGGGCACCGACGATCGCGGTCGCGCCGGAGAACAGCACCATCCGCTGGCGAGCCTCGTCCCACGCGTACGCGAAGCCGAAGCGCCCCGCGGGTGCGGGGCCCTCCACTTCGGCCTCCTCCCACGCTCCCGTGATGGGATCGTAGAGCAGGACGTCGCAGTGGCTTCGCGTCGGCGTCGCGCCGCACGCCACGACGTAGCGATCGAGCGCCGCGTCGTAGAATAACGCGCCGCCGTACCAGCCTTCGCCCGGCGGATCGCGCACGAGCGTGGTGACCTGCGGCGTCTCGGCGTACTCGACGCGCGAGACGGTCTGCATGCTGGAGGGGCCGTAGCCGGCCTGCTCGTCGATCACCACGACCGAGGAGGCGCCGTCCTTGGGCGCGACCATCCCGCCGCGGATCGCGAGGTCGCCGGTGAGATCGCCGATCAGATCCCAGCGCGGCCCGGCGAGGTCGTAGCTCCAGAGCTCGGCGGCGAAGTGGAAGTCGGGCGCGAGACCGCCGAGGAGCAGCATCCGATCGGGATCCACAGGGTCGATCCACATCGTCGGCTTCAGCCACTCGACCGGGCCCGCGGCCGGCGTCCAGCTCGGCAGCTTCGACCAGCGCGGCGCGCGCACGTCGATGCCGACCGTGGCGGTCGCGATCAGGCCGTTCGTACAGTCCAGGCGAACGCCGATCTCGGCGGGGCCGGTCTCGTACGGCGCGCGCAGCGACGCACCATCGGCGCGCCAGCCGGCGGGCGGGCTGAGCGCGATCGCGCCCGCGGAGCCGGTGATCGCGAGGCTCACGCGCGCGCCCCACGTCGCGGTGAGGCCGGCTGGGAGCGGATCGAGCGTGCAGGTCTGGACGGAGGCGTCGGCGAACGGCACTCCGGCATCCGTGGCCGCCCCCACAGCGGCGTCGATCGCAGGCGCCGGGACGACTTCGGTGCAGCCGAGCTCGAGAAGGATCGCGAGAAAGAGGCGCTTCATGCCTCGTTCGTACGGCCCAGATCTCCTGCGAGCATTCGCCGACCGGCGGACAAGAGCCCCCGGACAGTGCCCCAGGGACCGATTGACCCGAGGCATCCGGCGGACGGCTTATAGGGGCGTGTCGGGCACCGAGAGACTGGCGCGCGCCACTTCCGCGCTGGGAAAGACGCAGCGCGTGCTCGACGAGCTGGCGCTCTGGCTCAACGAAGGCAACCCGCGCGTCCGCATCTACTGCTGCATCTATCGCAACCACCCCGCGCTCGAGATCTCGGTCTCGGCGCACGCGCGCTGGGGGCAGCTGCAAGCGCTCGATGGCGTGCACGACGCGTTCGCCGAGTCGCCGACGGCGTTCGATCGCTGGTCGGTGCAGACGACGCAAGCGAACCGCTGGGTGCCCGTGTTCCCCGCGGTGATCGCCACGCGGAAGCTGCTCGGCGCGTGGGGCGGCACGATCGGCCCGCAGGATCGCGTGGTCCTCTGCCAGGGAACCAAGCCGCTCGGCTACGTGTCGGCGTCGCTCGACGTCGGTCAGGCCTGGTCCGCGGCCGAACGGCAGGCGATCCGCCTCCGCTATCGACGCGTCTCCAGCCTCCTTCGCCTCGCCGCGCTCGACTGGCGCGCACGGCACGAGCCGAACGAGCTCTCGGAGAGCCTCAACAGCGACCGGCACGGCGCGTTCGTCGCGGGCGTCGATGGGCGCGTCCTCGCAGCGTCGCCGAGCGCGCGCCACTGGTGGGCCCAGTCGGAGGAGCTCGCCGAGCTGATCGAGGACGCCGAGAAGCGCGGCTGGTCCGGCGCCGAAAAGCAGCGCCTGAGCGGCTTCGAGCTGGAGCGCACGCCGATCGACACGTCGAGCGGGCGTTCGTTCCAGATCGTGCGCTGCGTGCGCGAGACGGAGCGCCCGGTGCGCATCGCGACGGTCCCGCTGAAGACGCTGACGCCGCGGGAGCGCGAGCTCTGCGCGTGGATCGCGAGCGGCGAGACCAACGCCAAGATCGCCGATCGGATGGCGGTGCAGCCGTCGACCATCAAGACGATGCTCGAGCGCGTCTACGGCAAGCTCGAGGTCAGCGGACGCGTGGCTCTGGCGCACCGGCTGCTGCGGGCGAGCTGAGCACGTGCTCGCCTCGCTCCTCGCGATCGCGGTCGGGGCGATCACCGTCGAAGATCCGAGCGGCTGCCTCCCCGTCGATGAGACGCGCGCGGCGCTGGAGCGCGATTTTGCTGCGAGCGCGATCCGCGTCGTCGGGCGCGCCGGCGGACCCGGCACCCTGCTCGAGCTCGAGATCAGCGGTGAAATCAGCCTCGATCGCACGTTCGAGATCGCCCCCGAGGACTGCGCGAGCGCGGGTGAGCTGGTCCGCCTGGTGGTCGCGCGCGCGCTGAGCCCGCTGCCCCACGCCGCGGCGCCGCCCGCGATCGACGCAGTGGCGGAGGCGCCGAGGCCAGTCCCAGTCCCAGTCCCGGTCGTCGCGTCCCCGTGGCGACTCGTCCTCCTTGCGAGCGCCCAGTCACGCTGGCTGCCGGCGGGCGCCGACGCAGAGATCGGCCTCGCGCTCCACCACGAGACCGGCCTGATCGCGGGCCTCGCGGTCCGCGCCGCCACCCCCGACTCGCTCGGCAACGGCAGCTTCGTCTCCGGCGCGGGCCTCGCGGGTGTCGGCTGGCGCTTCGCGCGCGGCGGGTGGGCCCTCGATCTCGAGGCGCGGGGCGGGGTCGCGCTCGTCGCGGGCTACGGCTTCGCGCGGAACCACACCGCCTGGCTCCCGTGGGTCGAGGCGCGGGTGATCCCCTCGCTCGATCTCGGCGCGGTGCGGCTCGGGCTCCCGATCACGGCCTCCCCGCTGGCGCACGACGTCGCCAATCAATCCGGGAGCGATCACGGGGCCTTGTCTCAGCTCCGGGTCGGCCTCGGCGTCGAGATCCCGCTCGCGAGTGAAGGTCCATGAAGGGCGCGGACAATCCGGTGCGAGTGCCCGCGATGAGCGCCACGATGGAGTCGGTCCAGGCCGACGAGCTCGACATCGACGCCCTGTACAGCGCGCACGCGGCGTTCCTCGGTCGCGTCATCCAGAAGCTCGCGGGCAACGGCGCGGTCGAGGACGTGCTGCAGGAGGCGTTCATCATCGCGTGGAAGAAGCGCGCGACGCTCCGTCGGGGCGCGCCGGTTCGACCGTGGCTCTACGGGATCGCGGCGAACCTCGCGAAGAACCACCGGCGCGGGCTGTTCCGCTTCCTCCGCGCCAAGGAGCGCTTCTCGCTCGAGCCGCCCGCGCCGATGGGCGCGCCCGGTGACGCGCTCGAGAAGGCCGAGGCCCGCGCGCGCGTGCACGCGGCGCTCGCGAAGCTCCCGTTCAAGCAGCGCGAGGTGTTCGTCCTGTTCGAGATCGAGGAGCTCGAAGGCAACGTCATCGCCGAGATGGTGGGCGCGCCGATCGGCACCGTATGGACGCGCCTGCACCACGCTCGAAAGCACTTCACCACGTCGATGAAGGAGTCGGGATGAAGCGCCTCGCCGACCCACCCGAGCTCGCGCGCGCGCTCGACGCCGTCCGCGAGGAGAGCATCTCCGAGGCGCGGATCGAGGCGAGCCGCGCGGCGGTGCACGCGAAGATCGCGGCCGGCGGCGGGGCGACGATCGGCGCGCTGATCGCGAAGATCGCGCTCCTGGTGGTCGGGGGCGGCGCGGTGATCGTGCTCGCGGTCAACGGTACGCCGCCGAGGCCGGCGCCGGAGCGCGAGCCCGCGGAGGTCACGGTCGAGGCCCTCGTCCCCGAGATCAGCGCGCCGATCATGCTGGACGCGCCGACGACGACGCCACCGACGCCGACGCCGACGCTCGTGCCGCCCTTGTCACCGGCCGCGACGCCCGCGCCCGTGACGCCCGCGCGCGCTCGCGTATTGCCCGCGAGGACGGAACAAGCGCCCCCCGTCCCCGAGGCGATCGCCGCGAAGACCGGGACGCTGCACCTGCAGATCGCGGCCTTCGAAGCCGCGCGCGCCTCTGCGCAGTCCGGCCGCGACGCCGAGGCGATTGACGCGCTCGAGCGCCTGGAGCGCGATCACCCGCGGACGCCGCTGCTCCCGGAGGTCCGTCTCGCCCGCGCCGAATCGCACGCCCGCCTCGGCCATATCGCAGCTGCGCTGGCCGACCTCGAGAAAGCGATCGATGATCCGGCGCTCGCCGCGCGACGCCCCGAGCTGCTCCGCTTCGCCGAAGATCTGCGGAGCCGCCGATGAAGGTCGCCGCGCGATCCGGAGAAGAGACGAGCATGAAGCGCCTCATCACAGCCTGCCTGCTCACCACCGCCTGCGGCACCGCCGTCGTCGGCGAAGATCTCCCCGCCGACCCGATCCCGAACACGACCAGGACCGTGAAGATCTGGGCCCGCCCCGATGCCTGGGTCGCGGCGCATGTCGAAGGCCAGCCGTGGCGCCGCCTGACGACCACCTTCGCCGATCACTTCGAGCTCACCGGCGTCACCGACCGATACGCGGTGATGATCGGCGCGGACAATCCGCTCGTCTTCGACGCGACCGTCGCCGAGCTCCCCGAGATCATCGTCGGCTACGCGCGCATCACCGAACTTGCCCAGTTCTCCGTCGACGTCGTCGGCCTGGGCCCGAGCTCGAGCGTCGCCGTCAGCGTGGGCGGCGCAGCGTTCCAGGAGCGGTTGAGCGCGCCCTTCACGTTCGACCTGAGCGCGCCGAAGGGGATCGTCGATCTCATCGCCATCGAGAGGGACGCCTCGGACATGCTCGGCCTCAAGATCGAGCGCGACATCACGCTCGACGCGGACCGCCGCGCGACCGTCGACCTCGGCACGGACGCGATCCGCCCCGCGCGCGCCACGGCGTCCCTCGCGGGCGTCGCCGTCGGCCGCTCGACCGCGGAGCTCATCACCTCCAACGGTCGCGCCAGCGTCGTCGGCCCGCGCTCGACCGCTGCCATGGACTGGCACACCCTCCCGCCGGGTCTGGCGCGTCGCGGCGATCTGTACGCGCTCCGCGCCAATGACGACGAGGTGTCGATCACCCGCTTCCTCGACGCGACGACCTCCGTGGCCGCGCAGGCCTTGGACGTGACGTCGATCCCGCGGCTCCCTGGGGGCGTGAGCGCCTCGCGCCCGGCGCGCCTCACGGGCCTCACCTTCGCGAGCAATATGCCGACGATCGGCTATGTCGTGCACTTCCTGATGCCTGGAGGCAGCAACTACGGAATCAACCTGACCGTGACCCCCGGCGCGATCGACGGTGGCGCGATCGAGCTCGAGCTCCCCACCGCGCTCGAGGGCTTCGATCCGCTCTGGATCTTCCCGAGCGGCCAGCCGATCATCACGACCATCCGGGCGATCGCCGCGAACCGCGCGAAGATGGGCACCTACTTCATGACCCAGGAGGGTGAGCTCCAGACCTCCGAGTGGCAGGGCACGTTCACCGCGCCGTGAGCACCTCTTCCGCCCGGTGACAGGCGGCGCTTCTTTCCTCGCTGACCACGCGCAGCGCCGGTCTCTCCACGCGGCATCGCTCGATCGCGAACGCGCAGCGCGGATGAAACGCGCACCCGGTCGGGGGCGCGAGCGGGCTCGGCGGCTCGCCCGGAAGGACCGCCGGCAGCGCGCGAGACGTGAGCGTCGGGATCGAGCCGAGCAGCGCGAGCGTGTACGGATGGGCCTGCGCGGCGAACAGCGCGCTCTTCTTTGCCTGCTCGACCACGCGGCCGAAGTACATCACCGCGACGTCATCCGCGAGCCAGCGCACCGCCGCCAGATCGTGCGCGATGAACAGGTATGCCAGCCTTCGCTCGTCACGCAGGGACGCGAGCAGGTTGAGCACCTGCGCGGCGATCGAGGCATCGAGCGCGCTCAGCGCCTCGTCGAGCACGATCAGCTCCGGTGACGTGGCCAGCGCGCGGGCGATCGCGACCCGCTGCCGCTGCCCGCCGGAGAGCGCGCGCGGCGGTCGATCGAACAGCTCCGGGCCGAGGCCCACCCGCTCGAACAGGGTTGCGACTTCGATCGGCTGGTCGAAGTTGAGCATCGGCGCCTCGACGATCTCGCGCACCGTGCGCCGCGGGCTGAGGCTGGAGAGCGGATCCTGGAACACCATCTGCGCTCGCCAGCGCGCGCGGCGCAGCGCCTCACCGTCGAGCGCGCGCCAGTCCTCGCCGCCGATCAGCACTCGGCCGTGGTCCGCCTCGACCAGCCGCAGGATCGCGCGACCGAGCGTGGTCTTGCCGGAGCCGCTCTCGCCGACGACCGCCAGCGTGGTGCCCGGCTTCACCGTGAGCGAGACGTCGTCCACGGCGGTGATCCAGCCGCTGCTGCGCCGCAGCAGGCCGCGCTCGATCGGGAAGCGCACGGTGAGCTCGTGGACCTCGAGCATCATCCTCTCGGATTCACGCACCAGGCCTGGTGCCCGTTGTCGCGGGTGACCAGCGGCGGCTCCTCGGCGCACGCCGCGGTGGCGAACGCGCAGCGATCACGGAAGCGGCAGCCCGACGGCAAGATCGCCGAGATCTTGCCGGGGATCGTCGGGAGCTCCACGCCCGGTGCGCTGTTCTCCGGTCGCGACGCGATGAGGCCCGCCGTGTACGGATGCAGCGGTCGCGCGAGGACATCGCCGACCTTCCCGCGCTCGACGATGCGCCCCGCGTACATCACCGCGACGTCCTGGCAGGTCGAGGCGACCACCGCGAGATCGTGCGAGACGAGCAGCATCGCCATCTTCCGATCGGCCTGGAGCCGCGCGATCAGGGCCAGCACCTGCGCCTGCACCGTGACGTCGAGCGCGGTGGTCGGCTCGTCGGCGATCAGCAGCGAGGGGCGCGCGATCAACGCCATCGCGATCATCACCCGCTGGCGCATTCCGCCCGAGAGCGCGTGCGGATGATCGGCGGCGCGCGCGGTGGGGATGCCGACCTCGGTGAGCGCGTCGAGCACCTCGCTGTAGGGCGCCTCGGGGCGGTGCACGAGCAGCGCTTCCTCGATCTGATCGCCCACGGTGTAGACCGGGTTCAGCGCGGTGAGCGGCTCCTGGAAGACCATCCCCACGGTGCGGCCGCGCAACGATTTTCGGTCGCTGATGGGCTTGTTTTGAAGCGTGAAGCGGCCGCGGGTCACCGTTGCTTCAGGCGGCAGGAGCTCGAGGATCGAGAGCGCGGTCATCGTCTTCCCCGAGCCGCTCTCGCCGACCAGGCCGAGCGTCTGGGACGGCGCGATCGACAGCGAGATGCCGTCCACCACGCGGCGCGATGCGATCTCGATGACCAGATCGTCGATCTTCATGCGCGGCGCGCCTCGAAGCTGCGGCGGATGCCCTCGCCGAGCACGTTGAGGAGCGCCACGGTCACGAAGATCGCGAGGCCGGGCGCGACGATCAGCGTCCACTCGCGGGTGGCGCGGCCGGCGCTGAGGATCTGGCCCCAGCTCGGCAGGGTCGGGTCGCCGAGGCCGAGGAAGCTGAGCGTCGACTCGATGAGGATCGCCGATCCGACGCCGAACGTCGCGGTGACCCACAGCGGGCCGAGCGCGTTCGGGAGGATCTCGCGCCACATGATGGTGCTCTCGCGATCGCCGGACGAGCGCGCGGCGAGCACGAAATCGAGGTTCTTGAGGCGCAAGAACTCCGATCGCACCAGCCGCGCCGGGGTGGTCCAGCCCACCGCGGCGATGATCAGCAGCACGTGCGCGAACGAGCGGTGCTCGATGAACGCGGAGACCGCCAGCACGAGGAACAGCGATGGGATCGCCATCATCACCTCGATCGCGCGCTGGATGAACACGTCGACCTTGCCGCCGTACCAGCCGGCGAGCGCGCCGAGCAGCGTGCCGAGGAGCATGTACAGCGCGACCGAGAGCACGCCCACGGTGAGCGACGGGCGCGCCCCCCACACCAGGCGGGCGAGGACGTCGCGGCCGGCGGCGTCGGTGCCGAGCGGGTGCGCGCGCGAGGCGCCCTTGCGGGCGGCGGCGAGATCGATCTCGTGCGGGCCCTGGGGGATCGGCGTGCGCAAGGAAAAGCGCGCTTTTTCTTCGGTAAAGAGCGCGCGCGGGCGCTCGAGCGGGAAAGACGCGGCGACCGCCATCGCAATGAAAAGCACCGCCGCGCAGAAGAGTCGGGCGCTTTTCATTCGCTTCGCGAGCAGGAGCGCCGGCCCAATGAAGAGCAGAGCCGCGTTGAACGCCCGATCGAGCCCGCTCTCGTTGATGTTCGCGTCGAACAGCGCATACAGCCAAGGGCTGGAGAGCGAGCCTCCGCGCGGCCACCACAACAGCGGCTGCCCGCTCGCGATCAGCGGCGCCGCGAGCGCGAGCGCAAACAGCACCGCCAGCCCGATCAGCGCGCCCCGTAACATCTCAGCGCGCTCCCAGCCGCACCCGCGGATCCGCCAGCGCCACCGCGATATCCGAGAGAAACACCCCGATGATCGTCGCCGCGGTGACGATCACCAGCACGCCCATCACGGCGTTGAAGTCGCGCAGGTTGATCGCGTCGTAGAGATACGAGCCGACGCCCGGGATCCCGAACACCACCTCGATCACCACGCTCCCCGACACCAGCGCCGGCAACAACCCGCCGAGCAGCGTGAGGAGCGGGATCATGCCGTTGCGCGCGACGTGCTTCACGAGCACCACCACCTCCGGCAGGCCCTTCGCGCGCGCAGTGCGCACGTGATCGGCGCGGATCACGTCGATCACGCCAGCCCGCGCATAGCGCGAGAGCGCGGCCAGCGTCGCCGCCCCGTACGTCGCGACCGGCAGCACGAGGTGCCAGGTCACGTCGCGCAGGACGTCGATCGTCGTCTGCGGGCCCACGCCGAGCGTCACGAAACCGCTCGCCGGGAAGAGCCGCCAGGGCCGCCCACCGGCGAAGAGCTCGAGGAGCAGCGTCCCCACGAAGAAGGTCGGCGCGGCGTTCAACGCGAAGAGCACCGTGGTGGTGACCAGGTCGAACGGCTTCCCGGGCTGCGCTGCGCCGAGCACGCCGATCGGGATCGCCAGCGCGTACGCCAGCAGGATCGACATCAGGCCGAGGACCACGCTGATGCGCAGGCGCGCCAGGATCGCCGGCAGCACCGGCGTGCGATCGACGAAAGAACGCCCGAAATCGAGGGTCAGGACGTTCTCCGCGAACTTCGCCAGCCGGGTGTCGAGGAAGAACGAGGACCAGGTCGGCGGCGGCGGGATCGCGCTCCGCTTCGAGAGGTTGGCGAGCCAGAAGACCGCGTCGGGCTCCGGCACCAGCTCGGTGAGCGGCAACAGCGCGTACGCCCCGAGATCGTCGAACGCCTGCGCCGCGCGATCACGCCGCTTCGGATCGGAGGCGCGCATCCCGTCCAGGAGCGCGCGCACGTCCGCCGCGTCGGTCCACGCCCGCGTGCTGAAAAGCAGCGGCCGATCGAGCGAGAACTGCTCGCGGAACACCCGATCGCTCTCTCGCTGCGCCTCCGAGCTGCCCTCCCCTTCGCTGGTGCGGCCGGGCGCGATGTTGAGCACCACGAACAGCACCAGCAGCGCGAGCGCGAACGTCAGCGGCATCAGCAGCAGGCGCAACGCGATGTAGCGCCCCATGCCTAGTGCCGGCATCCGGAAGTCCGCTCCGCGTTTCGCTCGGCCTCGCGACCGCTGGCCGCGTTGGACCACCTCAACAGACGCAGAGTATGCCTCGGTGGTCCGCCTTGCCATCGGTCGCGATCCCTTCGCGGAACACGGATCGGACTTCCGGACGCAGGCACTAGGGCCTCGGCTCACGGAAGGACAAGTAGCGCAGATCGCGGTTGGGATGGATGACCGAGATCTCCGGCGTGTTGAGGTAGTCCCAGTAGAGGTACGCGCGATCGCGCTGGTAGAGGAACGTGTACGGCTGCTGCTGGTGCACGCGCGCATGGAACGCGTGGCAGAGCTCGACGCGCTTCGCGGGATCGAGCTCGCGGCGCAGGGCCTCGATGATCTTGTCGGAGGCCTCGTCCCGGTAGCCGATGCGGTTCGATGACTTGGGCCGATCGGCCTCGGAGCTGTGCCAGATCTGGTTGAGATCGATCTCCCAGCTCTGCACCCACGCGCCGGTGTGCGCGTCGAAGTCGCGCTCGTCGAGGCGCTTCAACATCGCGCTCCACTCGATCGCGACCGGCTTCATGCGCACGCCGATCGACGCGAGCGCCTCCTTGTACACGCTGGCGAACGTGGTCCACTCGGCCAGCGAGCCGTAGACCATCAGATCGAACGCGAACGGCACGCGGTTGCCGTGGATGACCTTGTCGCGGATTCCGTCACCGTCGCCGTCGATCCACCCCGCCTCGTCGAGCTTCTTCGCCGCGGCCACGAGGTCATAGGGCCAGGGTTCGATGCTGCGATCGTAGCAGGGCGACTCCTGCGGAAAAGGTCCGGTCGTGACACGGCCGAGGCCGTAGAAGACCTTGTCGACGATGCCCTGCCGATCGAGCGCGAGCGTCATCGCCTGCCGCACCTTCTCGTCGGCGAAGAACGGGCGCGCCTGGTTCCACGCGACGAAGAGGTAGCCCATCTCGGTGCCGCGGGCCTGCCTGATGCGCGGCTCGCCGAGGATCGGGCCCTTCGCTTCCAGCACTTCGGCGCGATACTGCTCGGGCTGCAGGCGAATGAGATCGAGATCGCCGATCTTGAGCAGGCGCGGCCAGGCGGCCGGATCCTTCACGATGCGCATGAGCACCTTGTCGAACGCCGGCGGCTCGCCCCAGTACGCCTCGTTCCTCGCGAGCTCGATCATCGTGCCCGGCGTCCAAGAGACGAAGCGATAGGGACCGGTCCCGATGCCCTTCGAGAGGTACCAGTGGGTGTTCAGCTGCGCGGGCTCGATCGGCTTTCCGTCCTCGTCGAACATGAAGAGCCAGCGCGGGCTCGGCGACAGATCGAGCACCGAGAGCAAGTTCGTCGCGAGCTTCTCCTTGAACTTCACCTCGAAGGTCAGCGCGTCGATCGCGCGGTAGCTCTCGAGCGCCTCGAAGTACGTGCGATACGAGGAGATGCGCCCGGTGATCTGGGTGTTCCTCATCATGTCGAGCACGAAGATGAAGTCGTCGCTGGTCAGCGGGTGCGGTCCCTCGAGCCACGCGTAGCGCGGCCCCTCGACCGCAGGCTTGTTCCACAGCACGCCGGGGCGCAGGCGGATGCGGTACGTGAAGCCGTCGTCGGCGGACGACACGTGCACCGCGAGATCGGGCGCGTAGTTGTCGTAGTCGCCGGGGATGCGCACCGCGAGGCGGTTGTTGAGGTAGCGATCGAGCTCCACCACGTCGGCCCCGCTCGCGAGGTACGGGCTCATCCCCTTCGGGTCGGCCGGCATCTCTACGCGCAACGTGCCGCCGCGCGCGACCGTCGCGGCGCGCACGTAGGGGCGGCCGAAGGGCTCGAGGAGGTTGGTCGGATCGGCGAGGAGCGCGCGATCGTCGGGGGCGGTCCCGTGGGGCAGCGCGGACGCGGCTCGGATCGGCGCACCCTCGAGCGCGTTCAGCCGCCGCTCGATGCGATCGAGCTGGCAGGTCTGCACGAAAGCGAGCCCGACGAGGACCACCAGCGTGACCAGCGCAACGGTGCTGTGGAGGAGCGAACGCAACCCCACGGTGATAGCCGACGGCGCAGGAAAACGCGATTTTAACGCGGATCCGAGACGCGGCCGACGAACAGGACCGCGTTGGTCTTGGTGTCGCGGAGCACGTAGAGGAAGGGCCGATCGATGATCGCCCGCTCGACGACCTGGACCGAGGTGACGCCGATGGTGATCCCGGTGGCCGCGGCGGCCTCGGTGCCCTCCTCGTCGATCACGATGAACGCCTGGTGGACCGCGGCCTGGACGAACAGGTCCCGCTCGCCGTCGATGCCGGACAGATCGGCGTCGACGAACAGCTCGCCCATGCCCATGTCGGTCAGGACCGGCTGGAGATCGTACTTCGCCTCGTGCTTGAGCTTCGGCAGCGACAGATCGACGTCCTGGCGCGTGAGGCCGCGAGTGATGGTGTCGAGCTTGGCGCCGCTCAAGAGCGCCTCGAAGCGGGCCAGGTCGTTCGGCATCAGGACGAGCAGCGCCAGCTGGTCGCCCACGTACGGCAGCTCGACTGCGAGGTAGTCGTTGGTCTGATCGAACCCGGTCGGCGCGGTGCGGCGCATGAAGTCGACGTTGGTGTCGGTCCCGCCGGCGAGGTGGAACGGCGCGCTCTTGGTCGCGCTGACCTCGAACTGATCCTTCCAATCGGCCTTGAAATAGACGGCATTGGTGAGCGCAAGCCGGGTCGCGGGATCGACCGATCCCTTCGGCAGGAGGTCCTGGATGCGATCGTTGGTCTTCTGCGCGACCCAGTCGTTGACCGTGTTGCGCGCGGCCTCCGGATCTCGCGCGAAGTCGAGGCGGCGCACGCCCGCGCCGTAGCTCTGGGCCAGCGTGTCGAGATACGACGGGAGGATCTCGAAGCCCTTCTGGGCCCAGACGTCGTTGACGACACGCAGGGTGAGCTTGTCGGCGTCTCCGACGGTGACGTTGCGCGCCGTCAGCTCGGCGTCGAGCACGTTGAGCAGCGGGTGCTGATCGGCCTGCGCGAACGGGAAGTGGAGGCCGTTGGCCAGCGCCTGCTCGGTGGTGCCGCGCGCGCCCGCCCACAGCATCGCGAATGCCGAGGTGATGCTGTGCGGCGAGTAGACGACGTTGCCGGGCTGGACCGCGATCCGCCGGTAGAAATCGAAGGCGAAGTCGGTGTTGCCGCGGATCGCGGTCTCGAGCTGCGTCGGGTTGACGGTGGGCGAGAGGCGCTGGACGTCGGCGCGCGAGGTCTCTGGCTCGGGGACGCTGCCACATGCGACGAGGACGAAAACGACGGGGGCGAGCTTTCTCATGCGCGGCGATCCACGCCAGGATCGTGCCACGCGGTCACGCGAGGAATGAAGCCGATCGAGCCTCGAAAATTCGCGGATTACTTGAGTGGATTGGGGAAAGCGGTGACCAGGACGCCCAGGCACATCTCATCGAGGGTCTGCTCGCCGAGCTTCACGTCGTGCGGCTCGGTCTTGTTCTGCTCGCGGAGCGCGGCGACCAGCGCGGGGTTCGACATCGTGTTGTCGTAGGTGCAGCGGACCTGCAGCGTGTCGCCCGGCTTGATGCGCGGCGCGTCCTCGATCGCGACGTCGTACTTGTAGCCGCGCTGCCAGTTGAAGTCCCATTGCGGCGTCTGCACCAGGCACTCCTTGGTGGGCTCGCCGGGCATCGTGTCCGAGCGCTCGATCTCCATCTTCAGATCGCGGCCGACGTAGTGCATATGCGAGCCGACGATGATCGCGCGCATCTCCGGGATGGGATAGTCGCCGAGCTTCTCGGGGAGCTTCGCCTTCATCAGCTCGACGTGGTTGCTGGCGCCGGCCGGGATGCGGAACTCGGCCTTGTCCGGCTCGGCGTCGTTCATGCCGGGCATGAGGCCGTCGCCGCCGCCGAACGCGCGGTCGAAGTTGCCGAAGAGGCCGAGGTACGCGACGTACTCGGGCAGGTCCGGCGACATCTTGAGGTCGACCGTGCTCTTGTCCTCGAGCGTCGCGTCGCCCTGCGGGTGGTAGTGGACCTGCAAGACGAGCAGCGAATCGGCGGGCAGATAGAAGCCGACACGCGGCCCGAGATCCTGTGGCTCGTTGCCGGGGGCCCAGGCGTAGAGGATCTGGGTCTCGCTGACCTCGGGGCTGCCGAAGCACTCGTAGCTGCCGTCCTCGCCGATCTTGCGGAGGCTCTCGCGCTTCGGATCCGTGAACACGATCGCGTGGTGCACGACCTGCGGGTTGCCGGGGCGGAAGCCGACGGCCTGCACGAAGTTCGGGATCGGCGACTTCGGGTCCAGCACGAAGCAGCGGAACTGATCGCGGGTGCCGCGCGCGGCCCAGCCCTTCTCGACCGTCATCACCTTGTCCGGCTCACGCAGCGTCGGCGACGCGAACGTGGTCAGCGGCGGCGGCGCCTCGTCCTCGTCACCCTTCGGGGCGCCGTTCTTCGACCAGGCCTCCATCATGTCCATCTCGGCCTCGGTGAGGCTGGGATTCTCGACGAATCCGAAGCGCGGCTTGCACTCATCGGTGTCGAAGGCGCCCCACGGCGGCATCTTGCGGTTGCGCGTCTGCTCGGCCATGCCCGGCGCGAACAGCTTCGCGATCTCGTACGACTCGAGCGACATCGGCGCGAGACCGCCCTCGTGGTGGCAGGTCTGGCAGCGCTCCTGGAGCAGCGGCTGGATGTCGCGGGAGAAGGTCGGGTCGACGGTGTTCGCGATCCGCTTCCCGTCGGGGCCGACGAGGGCGTCGGGGGAGCAGGCGCCTCCGATCATCAGTACGGAAGTCGCAAAAACAAGGGCTAGGGCGCGGCGCATTCGCAGGACCATAAATCCCTCGCCCGCGTGTCCGCCATCCGCAGATCTACAGAGCGTCGGGGATCTCGAACCAGAAGCGGCTGCCGGATCCGACCTCGCTCTCGACGCCTACATTGCCGCCGTGCGCCTCCACGAGCTGCTGCACGATCATCAGCCCGAGGCCGGTGCCCGCGTCGGTCGGCGAGCGGTTGCCGCGGGTGAAGCGCTCGAACAGCGTCGCGCGCTCGTCGACCGGGATGCCGGGGCCCGAGTCGATGACCTCGGTCCGGAGCGTCATCGACTGCAAGGGCGATCGGAGGTCGTGCGCGACGATCGAATAGAAGTCGAGGCGGCGCTTGTCGCTGCGGCGTCGATCGGTCACGTCGCGCAAGGTGATGATCGTCCGGTCGCCGAGAGCGCCGGGGACCTTGCGGAAACGAGGGCGCATAGATCCGATGACCCACGACGGTGTCCCGGATCGCTGGAGAGCGCTCCGCCAGCCGCTCGTCGAGCTCGGGGAGCGCGTCGCGGAGCTGAGGGCCGTCGATCGCTCCAAGCGAACGCCGGGCTTCGGCGTTGGCGAAGCTGATCCGGCCATCCCCGTCGATCGCGAGCACCGGATCGGTCGAGCTCGGCGCGCTGGCGATCGTGCGAAAGCCCACCGCACAGGCCTCCGACGACGTCGTCGCCGCGGTCATCGCCGCCGCCGCGGCCCGCCGGGTCCTCGTCTCCCCGGCCGCGCACCCGGTCGCCGCCGCACCGAACGCCGCGGGCATCACGCGCGTCGGGTGATCGGCACCTCCACCGGCGGACCGCAGGCGCTCGCGCGGCGCCTCGACGACAAATCGAAGCTCACGGTGGTCGAGGCCGAGACCGGCATGGCGATGGAGCCCGGCCTGGTGATCCTCGCCAAGGGCGGGCAGCACCTGCGCCTGGTCCGGCAGGGCAACAAGGTGACCGCCGCGGTGGATCGGCACCCGCTCGAGTCCATCTATCACCCGTCGGTGAACGAGCTGTTCACGTCCGCCGCGGTCGCCTACGGCGCGGGGGCCTTGGGCGTCGTCATGACCGGGATGGGCGACGACGGCCTGATCGGGACGCGCGCGATGGTCGAGCGCGGCGGCCGTGCGCTCACCGAGTCCGAGGGCTCCTGCGTCGTCTACGGCATGCCCCGCGCCGTGAAGGACGCGGGCCTGTCGACCAGCGAAGCGCGCCTCGAAGACATGGCCGACGAGATCACCCGCCGCCTCTGATTGGGCGGCTGACTGGAGTGAGGTTGGCCGCCCCACTTGACGCCTCGGCGCGCGCTGCCGTGGGATGGGCGCCGTGTCGTGGTCCGCCCTCGCTCTGATGCTCGTCGCGCAGACGCAGCCGTTCACCAGCTTCAGGAAGCTCACCAGCGCCAACGGCTGGGCTCCGGTGGTCGTCGATCTCGAGCAGCGGCGCGTGACCGTGTTCCGCGAGAACATGTACCGCTACCCTGCCCCGGGCCTCGAGACGCGCAACCTCGCGTACGACGTGTACCTCGGCATCCGCGCGGGCGGGCAGAGCCGCTGGCTCACCGACGTGCGCCTCGACGAGGCGGGCTACGAGAGCGGCACCAACCTCGTGCGCACTGTGCAGCGGACCGACGGCCTGCGCATCACCACCACGTATTTCGCGCCTTTTTCGCTGCCTGCGCGGGCGTTCGTGGTCACCGCGCTCGTCACCGCCGAGCGCGATGTCGAGGGCGTCGCGCTGTTCTCTCTCCACAACCTGCACCTCGGCGGCGGTGTCGATCGCACCACCGGCGAGACCATCGCCTGGGATGGGCGCGCGCTGATCGAGCGCGGCACCGGCAGCGGCGCGGCGGTGATCGTCCCGCTCACGCCCGCCGCGCATCGCACCGCGAGCCCAGCGAACCCCTTCACGCTGGTCACGCAGAACCAGCCCTTCGCCGACGCGCTCCCGAGCGGACCGATCGACGATCTGGTGAGCGGCCTCCAGTTCGACGCGGGCCGCATGACGATGGGCAGCACCCAGCGGTTCGCGTTCGTGGTGGGCTGGGCGCCGGACGGCAACGCGACCGCGCTCGAGGATCAGATCCTCGCCTGGCAGGCGGGGCGCGTCCCCGATGCGCTCCTGGCGGACGAACGCGTCGCCTGGTCGGCGTGGCAGCGCGAGGGCACCCGGCCGATCGCGAGCGACGCCGCCGAGATGCAAGTCAGCTCGCAGTCGCTGGCGATCCTGCGCATGGGCCAGGTCCTCGAGACGGGCGCACCGAACGGCCAGATGATCGCGTCGCTTCCGCCCGGGCAGTGGGACGTCGCGTGGTTGCGCGACGGGATGCTCGCGGTGAACGCGCTGATCGAGACCGGACACCTCGTCGAGGCTGAAAAAGCGCTCGATTTTTACCTCCGCGGCCCGGTCGGCGACTACCAGATGTACGTCGGCCGCAGCTACGCGCTCTCGGTCTGCCGCTACTACGGCAACGGCCGCGAGGAGTCGGACAGCAACGCGCGGGGACCCAACGTCGAGCTCGACGGCTTTGGCCTGTACCTCGAGGCGGTCGCGCGATTCGCGGGCGCGGCGCCGAACGGGCCCGCGTGGGCGCTTCGACACATGACCCAGCTGAACGACGGCGTGGCGGACGTGCTGGTGGACTTCCGCGATCCTGTGACCGGGCTGGTCGCCGCGGAGAGCTCGATCTGGGAGTCGCACTGGGACAGCGGCGGGCGCCAGCGCTGGGTGTTCACCAGCGGGACGGCGGTGATCGGGCTGCTCGGGTGGGCCGACGTGCTCGAGGCGATCGCGCCCGGTGATCCCCACATCGCGCGCTACCGGACGCGCGCGGCGGAGATCCGCGATGCGATGGAGATGCACCTCGTCGACCCGATCACGCATGCGCTCGGGGCTTCCGTCGAGCAGCTGTCGGGCAGCACTTTCGCGGACGCGCAGGCGGCGCTGATCCTCGGACCGAGCACCTTCCCCGCGGGTGAGATCTTCGGACTCGCCACGCTCGATCTGCTCAAAAGAAGGCTTTTTTTGTCGAACACCACGCGGCGCGGCTACAAGCGAAACGACGACGGCGACCTGTACGACGAGCGCGAATGGGCGGTGATCGATCTCGGGATCGCAAAGGCGCTGCGCGCGGCGAACCGCCCGACCGAGGCGGATGCGCTGATCGGCTGGATCACCGGGCAGGCGACGCAGAACTTCGGCATCGTGCCCGAGCTGTTCGATCAGACCGACGCGCGTTACGCGGGCGAAGCGCCGATGATCGGCTTCGGCGCAGGCGCGTACCTGCGCGCGCTGATCGATCGCAGCGGGAGCGAGCCGTTCGATCCGATCACGCGGCCGGACGCGGGCGCTCCGCAGGACGCGGCCGAGATGAGGCCCGAGTTTTCAGATCTCCTGCCGTCCGACGGGTTCGTCGATGCAGGAGGACCGCTGGACGCCGCGGCTTCCGATCCAGATGCCGAGACGCGCGATGCTGCCGCGCGACCCGACGCCGGGATCATGACGCTCGCGCGCTCCGGCTGCGGCTGCACGACGGGTGGAGATGCTGCGAGCCCGCTCGGGCTCGTGTCGCTCATGTTCCTGAGAACAACAGCCGCACGAAGATCACGCCGAGCACCACGCCCAGCGCCACGAACAGCACCGCCAGCATGATCAGGCCGGCGGGCTTCAGCCGCACCGCCTGCGGATCTACGCGCACCGGGGGCATCGTCGTGCCCGAGAGTGCGGGGTTCGATCCCGACGACGGCCATCCCTCGACGGAGCTGCGGATGCCCGACGATCCGCGCTGATCACTGGCGATCAGCTCGCGCAGCGCATCGGGCGACAGCTCCGGCGTGATGTTCCGCAGCGCCTCTCCCGGCGCGAGGCTGGCTTCCATGCCGGGCAGCGACGAGATCGCCGGCTTGTGCGCGGCGCTCAGCGCGCGCATCGCCGCAGATCCAGGCATCGACTGCACGCCGCCCCACTTGTCCTCCTCGGGATCGTCGAGCGGCGACGGAGCCACCGGAGGCAGGCTCTCCTCGAGCGCTTCGGGGTGCTCGAGCGGTCCGACCAGCGAGCCGCCCGACACCTCGTCGAGCGCGGTCGCGAGCGAGTCCGACGTGGTGCTGAGCGTCTTTCGCGCCGCGAGCGGCGGGAGCGAGGCCACCAGCGGCGCGATCGGGATCGGGCCGCCACCGGGCTTCTGCAGCACCTGCTCCTCGAGCATCTCGAGCTCGGGGCGCGGCGTCACCGCCTCTTGCATGTCGAGCGAGGGCGCGCGCGGGAACGGGCGGTTGCTCGCCTTTCCCTGCGGCAGCGTCTCCAGCGACGCGATGTGCTTCGGCGACACGCCGCGCAGCACCACCGCGACCGGCGGCGCGATGCTGGCGACCGACGGCGCAAGGGGCAGGCGAACGCTCGGCACGAGCGGCTTCACGTTGCGCGAGGGGGTGGGCGGCAGCGATCGCTGGGAGCTCGAGCTGGTAAGCGGCGGCGCCGGCAGCAGCGATCGACCGCTGGTCGAAGGCGCGGGGGGAATCGGCTTCACCGACGGCATCGACACCCGCGGCAGCTCTTGCTCGTGCAGGATGCCGGGCCGACCCGCGTCCATCGTGAACTCTTCGTCGAACGGGCTGCTGCTCTGCGGATAGCCGGTGAGCGTGCGATCGATCTCGTCCTCGTCGAGCGGCTGGTTGAGCCCCAGTCGATCGGCGAGCTCGGGCGACACCACGCCGACGGTCGCGTCGCCCTCCGAGATCATCGCCAGGAGCTCGTCGCTCGGCGCGTGCATGCGGGTGTTGTCTTCCCACCCGTCGAGCAGCACCTCGCCGGATCCGGTGGTCTCCGGCGCGTCGTCGATCTCGAAGCCGACCATCTCCGCTTCGGGATCGGGGTTGGCCGATGCGGCGGGCTCGACCGCCTCCATCTTGTCGATCGTGACCTTGGAGAACGCGCGCGTGAACTCCTGCTCGGCGCGGGCCGGCATCGCGTTGCTCTCTTCGTCCTCGTCGATCGCGAAGTCATCGTGCTCGTCGGGGCTGTCGCCGAAGAGGCCCAGCGGATCGGGGTGCGAAGCGCCGCCCGCGATCTGCGGCAGGTGCTCGTCCTTCAGGCGCTGGCCGCCGAGCGCCTTGGCGAGATCGTCGAGATCGGCGCGGCCTGCCATCGCCGCGCGCAACGCGAACGCGCGCTCGACGATCGTCTCGCCGAAGATCTCGGTGAACTCCTTCGAGATCGTCTGCGCGTCGATCTTCACGCCGGCGCGATCGATGAGGTCTTCGATCTCCTTCCGCATCTCCGCGGCGGTCTGGTAGCGCTGCCGCGGCGTGCGCTTGAGCGCCTTCATCACGATCGGATCGACGATCGGCGAGAGGCCCGGAACGACCTTGGAAGGAGGCTCGATCGGCTGCTCGCGGATCGCCTCGATCACCTCCATCGGCGAGGTGCCCTTGAAGAGCTCCTTGCCGGTAAGGGCCTCCCACAAGACGATCCCGGTGCAGAAGATGTCGCTGCGGCGATCGATCTTCCGGCCGAGCGCCTGCTCCGGGGACATGTACGAGAACTTGCCTTTGACGATGCCGGCCTGGGTCTCCCAGCCGCGCCCGGTCGCCTTGGCGATGCCGAAGTCGGTGAGCTTCGGGACGCCGTTGAAGCCGATCAGGATGTTCTGCGGCGTGACGTCGCGGTGCACGAGGCCCATCAGCTTGTTGTCGTCGCCGCGCAGCTCGTGCGCGTAGTGGAGCGCGTCGCAGATCGTCGCGGTGATGCGCAAGAGAACGCCGACGGTCAGCGGCTTCTTCACGCGCGCCGACTGCTTCAGCACCTGCGAGAGCGACGCGCCAAATACGTACTCCATCGCCATGCAGTGAATGCCGTCGTTCTGGCCGAAGCCGGCGATCGACACGACGTTGGGATGGTGGAGACGCGCCGCGATGCGCGCCTCGCTGAAGAACATGTTGAGGAAGTCCTCGTTCGAAGAGAGCGAGGGCAGCAGCACCTTCAGCGCGAGCAGCTGACCGGGTGATGCAGCCTTAGGATCACGAACCAGAAATACGTTCGCAGCTCCGCCCGCGGCGAGCCGGACCAGCACCTCGTACCGCCCCAGGCGTCGTGGCCCGTCGCCTCCCGGTCCTCCACCGCCCCCGGCGGGGGGCGAGCGGTCGGCCGGCGGCTTTTTGATGGCCGAGGCCGCGCGTGGCCGACTATGCATCCCTGATAACTCCGCGGTGCGTTGCGACACACCGACGTCGCTGGCCATCTTCCGCGTAGACCGCGCGTACGTCCAGATCGTGACCCCTATTCAGGGTAAACGTGGACGGCTCCGAAGCGCGAACCAGGAGCCGGCGATGAGCACCGCGAACGAGGTCGCGGCGACCAGCCCGCCCCAGAACCAGTACGGGAGGAAGAGCGCATCGGCGATCGCGGCGCTGTCCGATCGCTGGAGCTCGCCCCCGACCAGGCCGCCTTCCGAGAACATGTAGTCGACGTCGCGGAACACGGCCATGCAGAGCAGGACGCCGACGAGCTGCAGCGCGAACGCCGCGCCGGCGGAAGGCAAAAAGCGCGCGGCCAGGGCCAGGGCCGCGGTCATACCGAGGATGAAGATCCAGGCGAAGAGGTTCCCGGCGTAGAGCAAGGCCGACGCACCCATCATCGCCGCGCCGATCACCAGGAGCGGGCGCGCGGCGCGAGGCCAGCGCGACAGCGCCAGCACCAGGGCCCCGATGAGGCTCGGTCCGACCAGGCCGCCCGCCGCGACCAGGCCGCGACCGATCCGCCCCGGGCTCCCCGCCCAGCTCGCCAGCCCCGATCCGTCGGGGTGCATCACCAGCTTCTCGAAGTGCGCGCCGATGAGCATCGCGGTCAGCCCGTGCCCCATCTCGTGGACGTAAGTGGCCAGCAGCGTGAAGGGATAGAGGATCTGGGCCCCGTACGGGACCTGCCAGCCGATCACCGCGACCAGCGCGGCGAAGAGCAGCACCAGTCGGCCGTTCGTCGGCGGAGGGGCGAGGGCATCGACCATTTCTCGATCTGTAAACGCGCGAGCGGCGCCGTCACGTCCTGTATTTGAATGTCATGGCGTGCTGGACGTCGCTCCCGAGCGAGCGCGCCACCGGACACCCGCGGGCGATGGCCTCGAGCTTGGTGCGGCTGGCGGCGTCGAGGCCGTCGGGCATGTCGATCTCGAGGACGAGCTTCGCGATGCGGCGCGGGCCCTCGGTGGTCATGTGCTTCTCGACGCGACCGCTCGCCCCCTCGAAGGGGACGCCCTCCTTCGGACCGCGGATCGCCATGGTGGTCACCGCGCAGGACAGGAGCGCCGCGCCGACCAGATCGGTGGGCGAGAACGCCTCGCCGCGGCCCATGTTGTCGGTGGGCGCATCGGTCTGGATCTGGGTCTTCGAAGGTCCGTGCGTGAGCTCGCAGCGCAGCTCACCGGCGTAGCGGAGGGTCATCTCGACGGCCATCCGCCGCTTGTATCACGGGTGCAGGCGGGCTGACTCGGTCGCGATCATCCAGACGACGAGCGCGATGAACGCGAACACGATCACCGCGATGGCGGCGCCGGAGGGCCGCGGCGGCGGGATCATCGGCGCAGGCGCGAGCTTCGCCTCGGGCGCGATCGCGGGCTTCGGTGTGACCGCCGGCTTTGGCCCGGCCACCGGCGACTGGAGCGCGACCTTCGGCTCCGGAGCGACGACCCTCGGCTCCGGGGGCGCCGGGTTCGAAGGGATGATCTCCAGCGTCGGACGCGGCGGCGCGGGCTCCGACGGGATGATCTCCAGCGTCGGACGCTTCGCCAGCTGGGGCGCGAGCGGCGGCGGCGCGGGCTCGGGCGGCGGAGACGGCTCGGGCGGCGGCGCCGGCTCGGGCGGCGCCGGCGGCGCGGAGACGGTGTTGATCGTCGCGGGGGTCTGCGCCTCCTGCTCGCGACCCGCGAGCGGGACGATGCTGTGCTCGGGCGGCGGCCAGGATCGCGACGTCGAGTTGCGGCGCGGAACCACCGGGATCCGCTTCGGCAGCATCCCGCGCGGCGCCATGTCGCCCGACCCGATCGGCATCAGCGCGTCGTCGATCTCCACGTGCGAGAGCGCTTTTTCCGTGGCGAACGAGACCAGCGCGTCATCCAGCGAGGGCCGCTTTCCGCCGATCGGGCGGGCCAGCTTCGGATACGTGAGGAACACCGTGTCGGGCACGCGCGAGAGCCGTCGATCGCTGCCCAGCGTGCGGGCGAGCTCGGCGAGGCCCTCGGCGATCCCGCGCCAGCCGTCGAGATCGAGCGGCATCGCGGTGCGCAGCGCGTCGCGCAGCTCGGATGGGCCCACGAAGCGATCGTCGGGCGCCTCGGCCACCGCCTTCAGCAGCACCTCGTGCAGCGCGGCGGGGATCAGCGCGGGCGAGTCCGCCACGCGACGCACGATCACCCCGACCAGCGACTCACCGTGCGCCGACGCGAAGGTCTGCGTGCCGAGCAGCGTGTGCGCCATGATCGCGCCGACCGAGAACACGTCGCCGGCCGGCGTCCCGAACGCGGTGTTGCCGATCAGCTCGGGCGCGCGGCACATGTCCGCGGGAACGCTGCTCACGGAGCGAAATCCGCTGCTCACCAGGCGCGTCTCGTACAGACGACCAAAGCCGTCGCGCCCGAGCAGCACGCTCTTCGGCGAGATCTCGCCGTGGCCCCAGACCGTGCTCTTCACGGCCGGCGGACGCATCATCGAGATGGTCTCGGCGTTGTGCAGCACCTCGCTGACCAGCGCGACCGCCGCGGGCGCCTCGAGCACACGGCCCGACGCTTCGAGCGCGGAGAGCACGCGATCGAGCTCGACGCCGGGCCCGCCGCGGTACTCGAGGAGCAGCTCGCCATCCTCGAGCGTGATCGCCTCGGCCTCCGGGCAACGCGGGCAGTTGAGGTTCGCGGTGTAGTCGGCCTCGGCCTGCAGGCCGGCCAGATCGAGCTTCTCTTGCCGGTGCGAATGGACCAGGCGGCGGACGAGCCAGGTGGCGCCGTCGTGGCGATCGACGGCCCGGTACAGCACGCTGTTGCCGTCGCGCTGAATCTCGTCGGCGCTGTCGTAGCGTGCGTCGAACGGGTCCACCCGGGCCTTATACCCAGACCACGGTCGGGCCGCGAGTTTGTGTGCCCCTGAGATCCGATCAGCCGGTGAAGCCCACCATGCGCTCGAGGATCTCGGCCTTGGCGTCCTCACCGAGCCAGCGCTCGAGCGAGGGATACAACCAGGTCCGCTCGCGGCGATCGTGGTGCTCGCAGAGATCGGCGAGCAGCTTCTCGCGATCGAGGACGCCGAGGCACGCCACCCGCAGCGCGTCGCCCTCCAGGTTGGCGTCACCGAGCGCGGCGGTCAGCGCCTCGGCGCGCGCGACGTGCTCGAGGATCTTGGCGTGCTCGTTCGCGAAGATCTCCGGGGTCGCCCCGCGCGCGAACGGGCCGTGGCGCGCGTACACCGGCAGGATCAGCTCGGTCTCGTCCTGGATGTGGCGCCGCATCCATATTCCGAAGCGCCGGATCGCGCGCAGCGCCGCGGGGAGCTCGGCGCGCATCAGCGCCACCCGGTGCTCGAGCAAGAGGACGTCGAGCGCCTGGTGCAGATCGACCAGCGGCTCGAGCGCGCGGATCTCGCCCTCTTCGCCCTCGGCCGGCGTGTCGTCCTCGTCGGCGACCAGCGGCGCCTCCTCCAGCGCCTCGATGAGCTTCCGCATCCCGTCGAGGTGCGTGCCCGGCCAGAAGACGCGCCGGCAGCGCTCGCAGCGGAGAAACGTCGGATGCGACGCGAGCACGAACGGCGGCACCTCGCCGGCGATCTCGCTCTTCTCGACGGCGATCAGACGCCCGTTGTCCTCGACGCAGTGCTCGAAGGTCGGCGCCAGCGCGAGGTCGAGCTCGCGCACCACCTGGCGCGCCTGGTGGAACGGATAGTTGCTCCGCACGTACACGCGCGGCCCACCGCTCGTCGATTTGAAGAGGCGGGTGTCGCGGGTGAGGAGCACGCGGTCCTCTTTTTCGGCGCGCTCGGAGATCGCTTGGGCCTCGCCCTCGCGCACGTACTCCACGTCGTGACCGCTCATGCGCAGGATGCGCGCGAGCTTGCCCAGCATGCGATCGGCGAGCAGGCGCGCCATTTCAACCGAGGATTGCAGCCGCGATCGGCTTGATCATGGTGTCGAAGCGGATCGGCACGCCGAGGTAGTCGTCGCCGATGTAATTGAGCGGCTCCAGGCGGTGGGTCGACTTGCGGTGATCCATCGCCGGATCGACGACGCCGAACTGCTCGCGCGAGAGGAAGTCCTCGACGGTGAAGCCGCGCCCCACCGCGCGACCCGCGGTGCCGAGCACGCCGATGACCTTCCGGAACTTCTCGAGCAGCTCGACCTGGCTCGGGTACGCCTCGAACACGTTGCGTTTGGCGTCGAGCTCGCTCGGGTCGAGTCGGATGTCGCGGACGTCGCCGCCGAACCACGGCTTGAAGCGCAGCGGGCAGCCGATGATGTACTCGTAGGCCGGCACCTGGATGATCGGGATCGGGCGCCTGGTGCTCTTCCGCAGCCGGCGCACGGCGCGCGAGACCATGATGTGGACGAGGTCGTGCTCGGGGTGTCCGCCCTGCCAGGCGAGCACGAACACGCGATCGGGATCGGCCTTGGTGAGCGCGGCCTCCATGCGATCGGCCTCGCGATCGAAGTAGCTGAGCGCGGCGTTTCGCGCGGCCCCGCCCTGCGCGACCTCGGTGAAGCGGCGGTAGTTCTCGATCTCGGAGCTCTCGAGATCGACCTTGCGCTTCGCGGACGCGCCCAGACGGCGGAGCGCTTCGGTGGCCTCGTTGATGCGGATCTCGGCGTACGGGACCCGATCCATCTTCGCCATCGGGGCCAGGCCGTCGCCGTTGGTCCACCACACGAAGGTGCCGCGCTGATCGTCGCCGATGATGCGGCGGATCATCCCCGCGCAGACGGTCTCGTCGTCCTGGTGGGCGAACACGAAGGCGGGGCGTCCGGCGGGCGCGAGGATCCACTCGCTGGGCACGGAAGGAGGACGAGCGTCGGCGGGCGGCTCCACGGCTCGGAAGACTAGGCCATTTTTCTCGCCGAAACCGCTGACAACGGGCTACGAGCGAACCCGTGAGGCCGATCCTCGTCGCGCTGGCCCTAACAGTCGCTTCGCGACTTGGCACGATCGCCCGCTCGCCGCTCTCGGGCTCGCGGTTCGCGGGCTTGCTGGCTCTTGCCTCGATAGCCTCGGTGGCTTCGGCGCGCCCGATCTCGCCGCGCGCGGGCGGCTTCGAGATCGGCGGTGCGGGCTTCCTCGGCGTGCAGAAGGGGGCGGGCTCGGACACCGCGGCCGGGCCCCTGCTCCACCTGGCCGTGCGGCTGCCGGCGAGCGAGTCGATCATCATCGGCCTGATGGGGCGCCTCGGCGTCGCGCTCGGGCCGGACGGCGGACCGACCAGCCTGATCGCGCTCGACGGCCGGTGGATGTTCGGGGACCTCGATCTCGCCCCCTACGCCGCCCTCGGGCTCGGCGTCCTCTTCCGCGCCCTCCCCGACGACCAGAACCTCGCGACCATCTCCCAGCGACCGGACTTCGCTGTTCCCCTCGGCCTCGGGATCGAGACCCGCTTGACCGACAGCGTCATGTTGGGGTTTGCGATCCGTTATACTTTGGTCGCAAGTGATCTTGATCGCACGGTTGGCCCGCTGGACGCGACGATCTGCCTTATTTTCCTGTAGGTCGGTGGCTGTCGCACATTTCACGCACATGTAACTCAACGTCACCGATAAGCTCTTTGATGGGCTTGCAGAAGACAGCGCGTCACCGGGCGATGGTCTCGGCTCGCGCGATCCGCAGGACGCGGCGGGGGAGCGCTGCGGCGCTGAACCCGAGCCGCAAGGTCGCCGCCATCCAGGTGTTCGTCACCAAGCTCGATCAGTTCCTCGGCACCGAGCTCTTCGCCGCCGACCAGCCCATCATCATCGGCCGCCACCGCGAGGCGCACCTCCGCCTCGCCACCGACAACGTCTCGCGCGAGCACGTCCGACTTTCATTGGAGGACGGCGTCCTGTTCGTCGAGGACCTCGGCAGCGCGAACGGCACGCTCCTCAACCGCAAGCGCCTGAACGGCAAGCACGAGGTGAAGGCCTCGGACACGCTCCAGCTCGGGCCGTACTCCCTGCGGCTGCGCGCCCTCCTCCCTGTGATGGATCGCGCCGGCAGCGCCATCTCGGAAGCCGACACCAAGGTCGACGCGGTCCTCTCCGCGCACGGCTCGCAGAGCACGGAAGACGAGTCGATCGACGTCGCGAGCGCGATCGACTGGCGCATCTACGAGGAGGCCATCCGCCGCGCCACCGGCACCGAGCCCGCGAAGAACGTCATCCACCTCAAGCGCTCGGACACCGTCACCCGCCTCCTCCAGCCGATGGACGAGGATCCCTCGACGACCGCCGAGTCGCTCGAGTCGCCGGTGACGCTCGAGTCCACCGCCGCCACGGACGCCTCGGACGGGTCCGAGCAGCAGATGACCGCGCGCGGCGAGACCGGCGCCGCGTTCCTCGCCCTCCTCCGCTCCACCTCGAAGAAAAACGAGGAGCCCGCGATGGACTTCTCGGTGGGCAGCCGCCTCGCCGAGCTCGAGCGCATGGTCGACCGCATGGGCTCGGCCGTCGAGGACAGCCAGCGCGAGACCACCAAGCCCGAGCGCCGCGTCTCGTCGCTGAAGCCGCTCCACGAGGACGAGCTCCTCTGGTCGGAGGCCGACGAGGTCGTGGAGATGTCCGCCTTCTCCGACGCGTTCGCCATCGTGCCGCAGCAGAGCATGCTCCGCGAGCGCGACGCGATGGAGGCCAACACCGTCTCCCGCGAAGAGACGACCAACCCGACCGACGTGCGCATCGACGCCGAGCGCCGCTACGACTCGTTCCCGATGAGCATGGAGGCGATCGCCCGCTCGCTGGCCCAGCCGGCCGGCAAGCACGAGCGTGCGCCCCGCATCCCCGCGCAGCTGGTCACGCCGTCGGGTGGCACCCGCTCCGCGTCGCTCCCGCCGCCGCCGCCGCGCGCCTCGTCGGTGTCGCCGCCGCTGGTGCGCCGGGTCGCGAGCGTCGTCATCAGCGACGAGATCCTCAAGAACGGCGGGCTCGACGAGCTCAGCGGCCTCAAGCCCATCCCGCTCTCGCGCGTGAAGGTACCGAGCGAGCCCGCGCCTGCCCGCACCGTGAAGAAGGACCCCACCGGGGGGGTGGCCGTCGCAGCGGTCGCCCGCGGCGCCAGCTCGATCTCGACCGGCGCTGGTTTCGCTGCCGCCCAGGGCCTCCCCGTCGCGCCGGCTCAGAAGAAGCCGAGCACGATCCCGCCGCCGCCGCCCCCGCCGCCGTCGCAGCGCGTGTCGAAGGTGCCGCCGCCGCCGAAGCTCAAGCCGATCGCGGTGCAGATCCCGACCGCGAACACCGGTCCGCGCGTCACCCTCTCGCCTCCCGAGAGCCAGCGCGGCAGCGGCCGCGTGAAGGTCTCGGCGCTCAAGCCCTCGATGGTCCCGGCGGCCCTGTCGGTGCCCTCGGAGCACACCCTCACCGAGCCGCTCGAGTCGGCAGACATGCTGTTCGACGGCGTCGAGATCACCGCGCGCCAGGGCGAGCACCTCCTCGACATCGCGCAGCTCCGCAAGGACGGCGACCAGTACGTGCTCGGCCACTCGACCCCGCAAGGCGCCCGCGCCCCGGCGTCGGCCCACACCGGCCTGCGCCTCCTGCGCATCGACGCGAACCGCAACGTCGACCTGGTGTTCCCGCGCGAAGTGGGCGGCCAGCTGGTCAGGAACGGCGAGATCATGACGCTCCACGAGCTGACCGAGAACCGGAAGTACTCCTGCCTCCGCCTGAAGGCCCGCGACGTCGTGACGGTGATGCTGGGCACGGGCCCGAGCGCGGTCTCGTATCACATCCGCTTCACGCGGGCCCCGCGCAGCATCTCCGCCATCCGCGAGCGCGCCGCTTCCCGCGCGCGGTAGTTCGTCAGAGGCGCCGAACGGCTCGACGCGCGCCAGGCCCTTGACCACCGTCCGGCGCTGCGCCGAACCGTCTGGCTGATCGAGCGACATCGTCCCGCGCTCCATCATCACCCGGACCTCGCGCCCGTCATTCAGGAGCGCCACGCTCGTCGCGATCACCAGGGCGACCGCGGCCACCGCGATCCCCACCCACGGAACCGCGCGCGACGACCGCGTCAGGCGACGGCGCGAGATCTCGCCCCACCACTGCTGCACGCGCGCAGACGCGCTAAGCGCAGCCTAGCGGCTTGACCTCGATCGAAGCCCCGGCGACCGTGCCGCCGTGTCGGAGACCCTGGAGGCGCTCATGGAGCGCTACGTCGACGGCGACGTCCGGGCGTTCGACGCGCTGTACGAGGTGCTCGCGCCGGTGATGCGCGCGAGCTTGCGCCGCTGGCTCCACACCGATGATCGGGTCGACGACGCCTTTCAGCAGGCGGTGATGAAGATCCACTCCGCGCGCGATCGCTACCGCCGGGGCGCGCCGGTGATGCCGTGGGCGCTGACCATCGCGCGCAACGTGGCGATGGACCGGCTGCGCATCAAGAAGCGCGAGGCCCCGCTCGAGCCCGAGGCCGCCGAAGCGATCCCCGATCCCGGGCCCCCGGACTGGACGGAGGCCGACGAGAACGAGGTCATCGCCGCGGTGCGCGAGGCCGTCGAGACCCTCCCGCCCTCGCTCCGGGAGGTCGTGCGCCTCCACAAGATCGAGGGCAAGACGATGGCCGAGGTCGCGACACAACTGGGGATCAAGGAGGGCGCCGCCCGGGTGCGCGCCCACCGCGGCTACAAAGCCCTGGCGGTTCAGCTCGCGACGTTCTGGTCGCGCAGCAAGTAGGTCGCGGGTTTGCCTGATTGCTCGGGCTGGGGACGGGGGCCTAGGTTACGGCGCTCATGACCGACCCGAAGACCGGAGGGATCAAAGGGCCTACGCCCGACCTCCCCGCCGCGCAGGCAAAGTATCCTTTTCACAAGCGTTTCGTACGGAAGGCGATCGAGATCCGCATCGAGGTCGAGCGCTTCCAGGAGGCGCTCGCCAGCAACAGCGTGAACATCAGCCCGAGCGGGATCTGCTTCAAAATCGGCGAGCTTCTCGAGCACGGCGAGCGCATGAAGGTACTGCTCTACGTGCCGCGCGGCAAAGAGGTCGAGATCCTCAAGGTGCAGGCGCGCATGGTCTGGCAGGAAGCGGACGGCGAAGAGTCGTGGCGCGTCGGCGCCGCGTTCGAGCAGTACGCGCCCGGTGACGAGCGTCGTCTGCGAAGCTGGCTCCTCGAGCTGGCTTAGGCATCGTAAGACAATAAGTGCTCGTTTTGGGTGCCGAGGCGCTCGTCTGGCAAGGCGCGACGCCCGAGGGACTACTCCGCGTAGTCCAAGGCGGCGCAACGCCACCAGGCGAGATGCATCGGCGGCCAAAATGGGCAGATTATTGTCTTACGGTGCCTTAAGAGCTGAACATCCCGAAGAAGCCGGACTTCTTCTCCGGCGCCGGCGTCAGACCACGCAGCGCGCGCAGCGTACGCACCGAGTCCGGATTGGCGAGGAGCGCGCGGCGGAAGCAGCGGGCCGCCTCTTCCTTGTCGCCGCGCTTCTCGTGGATCAGCCCCGCGAACACGTGGGCCTCCTCGGCGCGTGGGCTCTGCTCCATCGCAGTGGTCAGCTCGGCGAGCGCGCGATCGGTGACCTCGCGGTCACCGTCGCCCAGCATGAACGAGGTCCACGCCTGGTGCGCGAGGTACACGCCCTCTTTCGGCGCCAGCGCGGTCGCGCGCTCGAACGCGTCGTAGGCCTTCATCAGCTCGCCGAGGTCGAGGTAGCGCATGCCTTCCTGGTAGGCCGACTCGCCGGCGGTCATGCGCGCCTCGATGCGGTGCGGATCTTCGGCGGGCTCGCGGCGACGATCGAGATCGCGGCGCTGCTCGCTGCTCATCAGGATGTCGCGCGCGCGCACGTAGAGGAGGTGCACCTCTTCGGCGAGCGCGCGGACCTCGCGCGGGGCGCTGGTGGTCAGCGTCCGATCGGGGTGATGGGCGCGCGACATGTCGTCGAAGGCGGCCTCGATGTCGTCGGTCGTCGCGCCGGGATCGAGCTCGAGGCGCGCGTACGCGTCGAGCGACACCAGCTGCGTCTTCAGCGCGAGCAGCTCGTCGAGGCGCTTCTTCTCGACCTCCGGCTTCGGCACGGGGATGCGCGACTGGCTCGGACGCGCCGGCGCCAGCGGCCCGAGCGCGACCGCCGGGAGCGCCGCCTCCAGCGGGGAGCGCGCCGCGAGCTGCGCGGTTAGCGAGGCCTCGAGCCGCGCCCGCACCGCGTCGCGCACCGACGTCGACATCGGCTCGACCAGCTCCAACGCGCGCGCCGGCGACGAGGGTCGTCCCATCACCACGGGGATCGCGCGCTCGACCGCGTCGACGCTGATCTCGAGCGGCTCCGGCTGCGCGAGGAGCGGCGCCGCATCGGGCACCTCGGTGATCGCGCTGCGGATCGGGCCGCCGAGCGAGTCGGGATCGATCGGCACCTCGCCCGTGCTCAGCACCTCGACGTCCGCGTCCCCGAGCGGGATCACCGACGCCGGCCGCGACGGGCGTGACGGGAGCGCCGGCGCATCGAGCAGCCGCACGAGCGCGGTCGAGACCAGCGCGTACATGAGCACGGCCGAGTGCTCGGTCGGCATCAGGTTCGACTCGAGCAGATCCGACATCCGGATGCGCCCATCGAGCGCGTCGAGCAGCCGCTCCGCGCCGGGGTTCAGCTCGAGCGCCTGGTAACGGAAGGTCGGATCGTTCGACGGGATCGGGATGCGATCGCCGATCCGTGCCAGCTCCTTCTTCACGCGATCGACCGACATCGTGCGGCGCACGCCCTCGAACACCATCTCGGCGGGCGATAGCGCGAGCGCGACGGCCTCGCCCTTGTGCTCTTCCTTGTCGTTGAACAGGTACTTGCCGTCGAGCCACGAGAAGATGTCGTAGAGCTTCGTGTCCAGCTGCCGCTCGAGGCCGAAGGCCAAGTTCTGCGGAGAGATGGCCCCCATCGTGATCAGGATCTGACCCTGCTGCTTCTTCTCGGTCTTGAGCCGCTCCACCGATTTATCGCACTGCGCCTGCGAGATCAGGCGCTCCTTGACCATGATTTGCCCGAGGCACTCGCCGAGGATGTTCGACTTCACGAAGATCGGGACGCCCTGGCGCAGGTAGACGATCTTCTTGACCGAGCCCCGCTTCAGCATCAGCGCGCCGGTCGCTCGCACCGAGTAGAGCTGCCCGAGAAGGCGCGCGAACGGCAGCTCGGAGAGATCTCCGCGGCGCGGCACCGGCAGGTTCGAGGTGTTCATCAGCGCCTCGAGCTCGGCCGGCGAGTGCTGCTCGAAGTCGGCGATCGAGATGCGCTGGGTGTTACGGAAGAGCCGGCCCGGATCGCTCGGAGCCTCGGAGGTGCGGAGCAGCGGCAGCGCGCTCTTCACCAGGTCCGTGAAGCGCTCGAGCTCGAGCGGCTTGTCGAAGTAGCCGGTGATGGCGTAGCGATCGACCAGCTTCTGCTGGTGCGCGGCGGCGCGATACACGCCGCTGATCATGATCACCGGCGTCATCACGCCCTTGTCGAGCTTGCGGATCTGATCGACGAGATCGAAGCCCACCAGCTTCGGGAGCAGCACGTCGCAGACGACGAGATCGACGTCCTTGTGCTGGAACGTGCGCAGGCCCCACTCTCCGTCGGCCTCGACGAGGACCTGGTAGCCCTCGCTCTCGAGCAGATCGGTCAGCAGCTTCGCGCCGGACTTGTCATCCTCGACGATGAGAACGGTACGACCCACGGAGACCCGGCTATATCACGCGCCCGCCAGGCCAGTCTCTTTGCGCAGGCCGAGCAGCTTCAGCTTCTTGTGGAGGTTGGTGCGCTCGATCCCCAGCAGATCCGCGGTGCGGGTGACGTTCCACCCGGTCTCCTCGAGCTTCTTGAGGATGAAGTCGCGCTCCACCGCCTCGCGCAGCTCGCGCAACGTCATGTGCGCGTAGCGGGTGAGATCGAGGCCGGCCGTCTCGGCGCCGCCCGAGGCGAGGGCCGGGGGTCGCGAGCGGCCTTCTGCGCCGGCGATCTGCGGGGGGAGGTCCTCGAGCTTGATCGGATCGCCCGCCAGGATCACCAGCCGCTCGGCCAGGTTCCTAAGCTCGCGCACGTTGCCCGGAAAGGCGTAGCGGCGCACCGCCTCCTCCGCGTCCGGCGAGAACGAGGGCGCCGGGATGACCGCGTGCTCGCGGGCGAACTGGCCGAGAAAGCTCTTCATCAACAGGAGCACGTCCTCGCCGCGCTCGCGCAGCGGCGGCGCCTGCATCGGGACGACCGATAGGCGGAAGAACAAGTCCTCGCGGAACTCGCCATTTTTCACCGCTTCTTCGAGGTCCTTGTTGGTGGCGGCGACGACGCGGACGTCGACGTGGAACACCCGCTCGCCGCCGACGCGCATGATCTCGCCGGTCTGCAGCGCGCGCAGCACCTTGGCCTGCGCGTCGATGCTCATGTCGCCGATCTCGTCGAGGAACAGCGTGCCGCCGTCGGCCAGCTCGAAGCGCCCGCGCTTCCTCGCGACGGCGCCGGAGAACGCGCCGCGCTCGTGGCCGAACAGCTCGCTCTCTATGAGCTCGCTCGGGATGGCCGCGCAGTTCACCTTCACGAACGGGCCGCCGGATCGCTTGGAAGCGCGGTGGATCGCGCGGGCGATCAGCTCCTTGCCGGTGCCGGACTCGCCGGTGACCAGGACGCGCACGCCGGTGGCCGCGACCTTGGCGATCTGCTCGCGGATCCGCTCGATGGCCGGGGAGCTGCCCAGCATCTCCTCGTCGCCGCCCTCGGCGCTCTCCAGCGCCCGGACGCGCGCGGACAGCGAGCGCCGTTCCACGCAGTTGCGCACCGCCACCAGGACGCGCTCGCGGTTGAGCGGTTTCTCCAGGAAATCGTAGGCCCCGAGGCGGGTCGCGCGGACCGCGTCGTTGAGGGTGGCGTGGCCGCTGATCATCAGGACGTTGGTCTCGGGGGCCTCCTGGCGGATGCGCTCCAGCGCCTCCAGACCGTCCATGCCGGGCAAGCGAACATCGAGGATCACCGCGTCGACCGGGCTCTCGTGGAGGCGCGGGAACAGCTCCTCGGCCGAGCCCATCACCTCGACGGTGTAGCCCTCGCCCTCGAGCACCATCTCCAGGGTGCGCCGGATGTTCTTCTCGTCATCGACCACGATGACGCGGCGGACCAGGCGGTCGGCGGCTTCAGCCATCGATCCAACGTAGGAGCCCGTGACGCTCAGCGCAACAGCGGACCCGCGGTCACGTGGGCCATGAAGGAGGCGAGGGGCGAGCCCGCGAGCGGCGAGCCGACGATCGTGCCAGGTCGCGCAGCGACCGTTAAGGCCATGAAGG
>Ga0105047_10000930_pt1 | contig 51632 bp, 50 predicted proteins | sample MAT04_FD_78384 | JGI IMG/M metagenome (GOLD analysis project Ga0105047, IMG submission 78384) | Freshwater microbial communities from Lake Fryxell liftoff mats and glacier meltwater in Antarctica - MAT-04 (megahit assembly) | ecosystem: Environmental > Aquatic > Freshwater > Ice > Liftoff...
CAACTGACCCGTCGCCTCACCCGTGTCACGGCGCCGCAACGCCGCGAACACCACCACCGCAGCCAACACCACCACGACAGGAATGACGATCACCAGGGCATTCATGACAGCTCCTGCATTCGGCGCATCAGAGTTCGAAGAACATTCCGCCCGTCCACGGGGCCACGAAGTTGAATCCGGGGCCTCGGAAGAACGAGCCGATGATCACGAGAACGGCCCAGAACATGAGTTGTACCGTGAACAGCGACACGGCGAACTTTCGGTTCTCGGGCTTGTGGGACGGGTTCTTGTCGATGTAGGGGGCGAGGATGAGCAAGAAGATGCCCATGCCCGGGATGGTCACACCGGCGACCATCGGGTGGAACATGGTGAGGAGCTCCTGCAACCCGAGGAAGTACCAAGGGGCCTTCGACGGGTTGGGCGTCTCGTTGAGGTTGGCCAGCGCCAGCAGTGGCGCGTTCACGAAGATCGAGAAGATCAAGGTGAAGGCCAATACGGCGAGGGCGGCCACGAACTCGACGGCGAGCAGGTGCGGCCACGTGTGGACCTTGTCGACCGGGGTCGATTTCACGTCCTGGATCGAGCCGGCCTTGACGACGGTGAGCAGACGCTGGGTGTGCCCACCGGGGCCGGTGGCGAGCGGCGGAGGTGCAGCCTCGGCGATGGCCGTGGCCACGCCACCACCCGATGGGGCCGCGGCGGTGGCGACCTCGGCGCTGGCCTGCTTGGACTTGGCCGACTTCGAGCGCTCGAGCAGATGGGCGGGGATCTTGCTGGCCTCGCCGCCGGGCGCAGCGGACGCAGGAGCCTCGGCGGCCGGGGCGTCGGCCTCGGGCGCGGCGGCCTGCTCGGCGGCCTTGGCCCGGGCGGCTTCGGCCCGCTTGCGGAGATGTTCGGGGATCTCGGTCATCGCTGGTCCTTTCCGATCACAGGGGCCCGGAGATGCCGCCGTCCTTGCGCACCCTCCAGAAGTGGATGGCCAGGAAGATGACGGTGACGAACGGGACGAAGAGGACGTGCAGCACGTACCACCTCAACAAGGTGTCCGTGCCGATCTCTCTGCCCCCGAGGAGGACGAACCGCACTTGTTCGCCGAAGACGGGCGTGTACCCCATCATGTTGGTGCCCACGGTCACCGCCCACAGCGCCAACTGGTCCCAGGGCAGCAGGTAACCGGTGAACGACAGCAGCAGGGTGAGGGTGAGCAGGATGACCCCGATGACCCAGTTGAACTCACGCGGAGGCTTGTAGGCCCCGTGGTAGAAGACCCGGGCCATGTGCAAGAAGACGGAGAGCACCATGAGGTGCGCCGCCCATCGGTGCATGTTGCGCACCAGTAGGCCGAAGGTGACCGAGGTCTGAAGGGTGTAGATGTCGTTCCAGGCCTGTGCCGCCGTGGGCCGGTAGAAGAACATCAAGAAGATGCCGGTCACGGTGAGCAGGATGAACAGGAAAAAGCTCAGACCGCCGAGGCAGAGCGTGTAGCTGACCTTCACCGCGTGGCGCTTCACCTTCACCGGGTGGAGGTGGTACAGCACGCTGTTCATGATCACGTACGAGCGGTTGCGGGGGCTGTCGGTGTAGCCCTTACGGAACACCGAACCCGGCCGGAAGATCGAACTCCAGGCCTGGGATCCCTGTGTCTTGTCGACGATGTCGCTGAGTCGTTGCCCGGGCGTCTTCTTGTCGCCGGGGCTCTCCATGATCTTGGCCAAGGGTCTTGCTCCGTTGCTGTCGTGACCGAAGGTAGGGGAAGGAGGACGGAAAGGAAGGATCGAGGGCTCAGCCGAGGCGCATGCCGTAGCCGTAGCCGTAGGTGGTGGTGCGCTGGTGCGGGTCGCCGTCGGCGGGGGCATCGCCGACCTTGCCCATGATGATGACACCGGTGGGGCAGCGATCGACGCACAGCGCACAGCGAGTGCACACGTCGTCGTCGATCAGGAACACGGAGTGATCGCCCGGATCCTCGCCCGGAAGCTCGGTACCGAACGACTCGTCGATCGCCGAGGTGGTGACGAGGTGGATGCACTTCCACGGGCAGATGTCGACGCAGCCCTCACAGGTGATGCACTCCGACTGGTCGATGTGGATGAACTGCTTGGGCTTCACCGCCTTGGACAGCCATGCTGCGTCGACCTCCTGCAGGACGTAGTCGTCGCGGAACTCGGGCATCGGCGGGTTGGCGTCGGTACGGGCCATGACCTACGCCTTCCTCACCAGCGGCCGGCCGAAGTCGCTCTCGACCACGGCGGGGACGGTGGACTCGGCCTTCTTGCCCCGGTTCTGCCAGACGGCCCACAGCCACATGTTGACGCCGAGGAACACCACGTAGATACCTACCGCGATGAGGTCGCGCAGCACGAGGTAGTTGAGAGTGATCGGGTTCCATCCGCCCATGCTCTGGGGCTTGAGGATCTCTGCGGGCCCGAGCAGGAGCTTGTCGGGGCGCCAGCCGAGCTCGTTGTCGGCCCAGGTGAGCCACAGGTGCGGCACCACGCCGTACACCCAGAAGAAGACGAAGAAGATGTAGGTGGCCGAGACCATGGCCTCGCCCCACGTGAGCATGGTGCCCACCGGCCGTCGCTGGCGGTACGGGAAGATGACGGCGATCAGGATCACGGTCAGGAGCAGCGACAGGACGAATGCGACCACCGGCTGGGACCTCCCTCGTGAAACGAATCACAAACTAGCGGGACTCTCGATCGGGTCCACGACGGGTTCTCGACCGACGCCGATTGTCTACCACCCGGTCCGAGCCACGAGCACATCCGGCGCCACGGTCATTCGTCCCCCTCGAATGCTCGCCCTACCTGGTGCCCGCTCACACCGATCGCTTAGGGTGAGCGCTGGCCGGCCACCCGCTCGCGCCGAAAACTTGTCGCCGCCCCCGGAGGAACTGTGACCGAGGTTCCCGACCATCTGCTCAAGCGCTCCCAGGACCGCCGCGCCGCCCTCGGCCTCGGTGGCGATGGCGGCGGAGACGACGGCGGGTCCGCGGCGCCGGCGGTGGCGGCGTCGGCCGACGAACCCCGCCCGGGCACGGGTCTCGCCCCCGCGGCGGCCACGGCTGCGGCCCGACCCGCGGCCGCCGTACCGGCCGAGGTGGCACCACCGGAACCGCTCCCTGCCTATGTCCAGGCGGCCCTGAAGCGCAAGAAGATCCCGATCTGGGCCATGCCCATGCTGGCCTTCCTGCCGGTGTGGGCGATCATCTACGTCGGTGGGCTGTCGCCCGCCTCCACCGGCGAGCCCACCCAGCTCGAGCTGGGCGCCGAGATCTACGCCGCCCGCTGCGCCAGCTGCCACGGCGCCAATGGCGGCGGCGGCGTGGGCCGGGCGTTCAGCGGTGGTGAGGTGACCAAGACCTTCCCCGACATCATCGGCCAGCTCGACTTCGTGTGGCGCGGCAGCAACGAACTCGGCCCGGCCGGCACGCCGTACGGCGACCCCGCCCGTGAAGGCGGGGTCCACGCCACCCTCAGCTACAACGGCAACCCGATGCCCGCCTTCAAGGACGTGCTCACCGAGGCCGAACTGCTCGCCGTCGTGCGCTATGAGCACGAGGTGCTGGCCGGTGTCCCCGCCGACCCGACGTCGGTCGACCCCGCCGGCAACCTCCTTCGCGACGGTGCCGCCATGCTCAACGCCACCGGCGAGCTGGTCACCCCGACGGGGGAGCTGCTGATCGGTCCCGACGGCCAGCTCACCATCGCCCCCAGGTACCGCACCGACGGCACCACCAACCCGTAGCCGACCTGTCGTTCCGTCGTCTCGTTTCCGGCCCCCGCAGTGCGGGGGCCGGAACGCGTCAGGGGGTCACGATCGGGAAGACCGGATCACCGGGGTCGACCAGCGAGCGGAGCGTGACGAAGACCGACTCGTCGCCCTGCACCGTGGCCGTGCCCGCCGCCACCAGGTCGGCCAGCGACACCAGCCCGACGACCAGGACCAGGAGCTGATCAGCAGGGAGGCCGATCGTGGCGTCGGCATGCGGGTCGTGGCGTCCGAGCACGTGCGAGAGCACACCGTGCTGCAGGCGAACGAGGTAGCGGTCACCCCCCTCGGTGAGGGTGAGGTTCACCCGCAGATCGACGTCCCACGCTCTGGGGCCGTCGATACGAACGGCCATCGTGTCGAAGATCTGTGAAACCGTGAGTCGGCTCAACATATCGAGGGGCAGGGTGGCCGGCGACACCACGGGACCCTCTCGCAGCTCACGCGCCGCCATCAGGAACACGTTGCGCCAGGTGGCGTTCTCGGCGCCGTAGGCGAGCTGTTCGAACGTGCGGGCCTGCAACTCGAGGGCCTCGGCGTTGGTGGGATCGGTGAAGATCACGTGGTTCACGACCTCGGCCACCCAGCGATAGTCGCCCTCCTCGAACGAGGCGTGGGCTCGGCCGAGGATCGCCTCGGCCCCCCCCATGGCGTCGACGTAGCGGGCCGATGCCGCCTCGGGTGGGTGAGGCCACAGATGGGCCGGGTTGCCGTCGTACCAACCCATGTAGCGCTGGTACACGGCCTTGGAGTTGTGGCTGAGCGACCCGTAGTAGCCCCGCGTGTGCCAGCGCGACGCGAGGGAAGGCGGCAGCTCGAGCTCCTCGGCGATCTCGGCACCGGTTCGACCCTTGTTCATGAGCCGGACGCTCTGGTCGTGCAGGTAGCCGTAGAGGTCACGCTGCTCTTCGAGGAAGCGCACGGCACGGTCGGCCCCCCACGTGGGCCAGTGGTGCGAGGCGAAGAGCAGGTCGGTGTCGGCCCCGAAGAGCTCGATGGCCTCGTCGAGGAAGTGGGCCCAGGCGTGAGGGTCACGCACCAGGGCGCCGCGCAGGGTGAGCGTGTTGTGCAGGTTGTGGGTGGCGTTCTCGGCCATGCACAGCAGGCGGTGGTCGGGGAAGTGGAAGTTCATCTCCGCCGGCGCCTCGGTGCCCGGTGTCATCTGGAAGACGATGCGCACTCCGTCGATCACCAGTTCCTCGCCGGTACGGCTGATGTCGACGGTGGGCGGCACGAGGCTCACGGTGCCGGTGGAGTTGTACGGGCCCAGCCCGCTCGTCATCTGCCCGAGCGGACCCTTGTCGAGCATGGCGCCGTACATGTACGTGGCCCGCCGGCCCATGGCCGGACCAGCCGTGAGGTTCTCGCTGACGGCGTGGAGGGTGAAGTGCTCGGGCGCCACGATCGGGATGGCGCCGGGCTCACCCCCGGGCAGCACCCCGCGGGCCCCACCGAAGTGGTCGATGTGGCTGTGGGTGTAGACGAGGCCGGTGACGGGCCGCGGGCCCCGTACCGAGCGGTACAGGTCGAGGGCGGCGGCCGCCGTCTCGGTGGAGATCATCGGGTCGATGACGATGACGCCGTCGACGCCCTCCACGATCGTCATGTTCGACAGGTCGAGGCCCCGGACCTGGAAGAAGCCCGGGGCGATCTCGAACAGACCGTGGATCAGGTCGAGCTGGGCCTGGCGCCACAGGCTGGGGTTGACGGTGTCGGGCGCATCCCCGGACACGTCGCCGTACCCGGTGAGGTCCCAGACCACCCGACCGTCGGTGGCCCGGATGATCGGTTCCGCGAGCGTGGTGAGAAACCCCCGGCGGGCGTCCTCGAAGTCCTGTCGATCGTGGAACGGCAACGAGAGCCGCATCGCGTCATTGGCCGCCCTGACGTGCTCGCTCGCCGGCATGGCCCCATCATGACCGCCACCGCGCCGCCGATGTCAGGCGACCCTGGGAAGCGCCAGCGACGGGGTCGCACCGCGGCGCCACCGCGCCGCCGATGTCACAGCGGCTCGTGCCAACCGCCGAAGGGGGCGGCGATGGGCTCGGCCTCGGGCGGGCCCCAGGTGCCGGGGTGGTAGAGGCGGGTGGGCGACGGGTCGTCGAGGACCCGTTGCACGATGCGCCACTGCTCGTCGACGCTGTCGTGGCGGCCGAAGCGCCGGGCGTCGCCCTCCAAGGCGTCCTCGAGCAACCGCTCGTAGGGCTGGGCCGAAGCCCCCACCAGGTCCTCGTGCATGACCTGGAGGTCGACCGGGCGGCTGACGAGCCGGTCGCCGGGCACCTTGGCGTGGAGCTGCAGCAGGATCCCGGCCTGGCCACCGAGGCGGAAGCGGAGGTGGTTGGGGTGCGGAGCCGGGGCGCCGACGGGCGCGAACAGCATCCGGGGCGGAGTGGTGAACTCGACGATGGCCTCGGTGGCCGTGACCGGCAGGTTCTTGCCGGCCCGGATCAACCACGGGACACCTGACCACCGCCACGACTCGATTTCGAAGCGCAGGGCCACGAACGTCTCGGTGTCGGAACCAGGGGCGACGCCGGGCTCGTCGACGTAGGAGCGGTACTGGCCCCGCACCACCTGGGCCGGGTCGAAGGCGGGGATCTGACGGAAGACCTTCACCTTCTCGTCGCGAAGGGCGTCGGCGTCCGCCGCGACCGGTGGTTCCATGGCCAACAGGGCCACGATCTCGAGTAGGTGGTTCTGCACCACGTCACGCACCACACCGGCGGTGTCGTAGAACTTGGCCCGACCGGAGGTCCCGAAGTCCTCGGCCATGGTGATCTGCACACTCGAGATGAAGTTGCGGTTCCACACCGGCTCGAGCAGCGAGTTGGCGAAGCGGAAAACCAGAAGGTTCTCGATGGCATCCTTGCCGAGGAAATGATCGATGCGGAACACTGCGTTCTCGGGAAAGGCTCGCCCCAGAGCGTCGTTGAGGTCGCGGGAGGACTGCTGATCGCGCCCGAAGGGCTTCTCGACGACCACCTTGGCGCCCTCGGTGAGACCTGCGGCCAGAAGCCCCTCGATCACGTCGTCGAAGAGCGCCGGGGGGATGGCCAGGTAGAACATCGGGGCCTCGGCGTCGCCCAGGCTGTCGCGCAGGCGGGCGTAGGTGTCCGGTTCGCGATAGTCGCCACTCACGTAGTGCAGGCGCTCCTCGAACCCGGGCCAGGTGACTGGATCGAGCACACCGTGCTCCTCGAGCGACACCCGGGCCCGCTCCCGCAGATCGGCATCGGTCCAGGGCGAAGTGGCCACGCCCACCACGGGCATGTCGAGCAGCCCCCGCGCCGTGAGCCCGGCCAGCGCCGGGAAGATCTTCCTGCGGGCGAGGTCACCGGTGGCGCCGAGCAGCACCAGCGCGTCGGTATCGGGGGGAACAGGCACGAAAAGCCTCCGCTCGGCGGTCGTCAGCGATGCAGGGATGCGGCGGTGGCCACCGCCGCATCGGCCACGGCGTCGGCGATGGCGCTGAGCACCTCGTCGTCGTGGGCGAGCCCGGGGAACATGATCTCGTAGGCGCCGGGGGCCATGGCCACCCCCCGGTCGAGCAGCGCGTGGAAGAACGTGGCGTAGAGCGCCTCGTCGGTGGCGCAGGCCGAGACGTAGTCGATGGCGGGGTCGGCGCTGAAGCGCAGACCGAGCAGGGGCCCGAAGCGAGGCACCACGGCGGTGAGCCCGGCCCCGACGAGCGCCTTCTCGAACGCCCCGGCGAGGCACTCGGCCCTGGTGTCGATGAGAGCGTAGGCGTCGTCGTCGAGCAGTTCGAGCACGGCCAGCCCGGCCGCCGTGGCCAAGGGGTTCCCCGACAGGGTGCCGGCCTGGTACACGGGTCCGAGGGGGGCCAGGACATCCATCACGTCGGCTCGACCGCCGAAGGCTCCGACGGGGAGGCCCCCACCGATGATCTTTCCGAACGCGGTGAGATCGGGGCGAACACCGAGCCGGGCCTGGGCGCCACCCCGGGCCACCCGGAAGCCGGTGATGACCTCGTCGAAGATCAGCAGGGCCCCGACGCGGTCGCACTCGGCGCGGAGCCCCTCGAGGAAGCCGGGGGCCGGCGGCACCAGACCCATGTTGGCGGCCACGGGCTCGACGATCACCGCAGCGTACGTCTCGTCGAGGGTGGGGACCACGTTGTAGGGGGCGACGATGGTGTCGGCCACGGCGTTGTCGGTGACGCCGGCCGAGGCGGGAAGGCCCAACGACGCCATGGCGGTACCCCCGGACACCAGCAGGCCGTCGCTGTGACCGTGGTAGTTGCCGGCGAACTTGAGCAGCTTCGGCCGACCGGTGAACCCACGGGCCACGCGGATGACGCTCATCGTGGCCTCGGTGCCGCTGTTGACCATCCGCACCTTCTGACACGACGGCACCCGCTCGGAGATGGCCTCGGCCAACAGCACCTCCCGTGGTGTGGGAGCACCGAACGAAGTGCCATCGCCAACCGCGTCGCGGATCGCCTCGACCACCTTCGGGTGGGCATGCCCGGCGATCACCGCGCCGTAGCTCTGCACGAGGTCGAGAAAGGTGGTGCCCTCCACATCGGTGACGGTGGCCCCGGATCCTCGGACGACGAAGTACGGGGTTCCGCCAACGCTGCGGAAGGCCCGCACCGGCGAGTTGACCCCACCGGGGATGACGCGCTGACCGCGTTCGAACAGCTCGGCGTTGGTCGTCGGCAGGGGGTCGACCATCAGCGGCGACGGAGCGTCTCGGCGGTGGCACCGGCGGCGTAGGTGAGGATCATGTCGGCGCCGGCGCGCTTGATGGCGGTGAGGTGCTCGAACATCACGGCCGGACCGTCGATCCAGCCCCGTTCCGCGGCCGCGTGGACCATGGCGTACTCCCCCGACACGTGATAGGCCGCCAGCGGGACGTCGAGCTCGGCGCGGGCCCGGGCCAGCACGTCGAGGTACGCCAGCGCCGGCTTCACCATCACCATGTCGGCTCCCTCGGCCAGGTCGAGGCGGATCTCCTCGAGCGACTCGCGCCCGTTGCGGTGGTCCTGTTGGTACCCGCGGCGGTCGCCACCGTCGGCGATGGTAACGTCGACGGCGTCACGGAACGGCCCGTACAGCCCAGAGGCGTACTTGGCCGAGTAGGCGAGGATCACCACGTCGTCGTGGCCCTCGTCGTCGAGTTCGTCGCGGATGGCCATCACCTGTCCGTCCATCATCCCCGACGGGGCACAGACGTCGACACCGGCATCGGCCTGGGCCAGCGCCACCCGGGCGTAGAGGTCGACGGTGGCGTCGTTGTCGACGCGACCATCGGCGGTCAGCACACCGCAGTGGCCGTGGTCGGTGTACTCGTCGAGACACAGGTCGGCCATGAGCACGATGTCGTCGCCGATGTCGTGACGCAACGCGGCCAGCGCCCGCGGCACGATCCCTTCCGGATTCCACGCCCCCGACCCCTCGGGGTCCTTGGTCGACGGCACACCGAAGAGCATCACCGCCGGCACTCCGAGCCCGGCCAGCGACTCGACCTCGGCGCGAAGCGAGTCGACCGAGTGCTGCACGACACCGGGGAGGGAAGCGATGGCCACCGGCGCGTCGATGCCCTCGCGCACGAACAGAGGAGCAACGAGGTCGTCGACCCCGAGGGTGGTTTCGGCCACCAGTCGGCGCAGGGCCGGCGTTCGGCGCAGTCGGCGCATGCGCCGGTGGGGGAAGCTCACCGCCGCAGCCTAGGCACCCGTGTGGTCCGCTCCCCCGGCCCGGCCCCGAGGGCGACGAGCGCATCCACGAGACCGTCGATCGTGTGCACCTCGGCCACGACGTCGACCCGCAGGCCGAGGTGGCGGGCGGTGTCGGCGGTGACCGGTCCGATGCAGGCCACCACCGGCGGCACGGCGTCGATGCCGTGGGCGTCGAGGAACCGCTCGACGCTCGACGCCGACGTGAAGGTGACGATGTCGGCCCCACGCACCGCCTGGCGCGAGTCGTCGGAGACCTCGGCGGGCACCGTGCGATAGGCGTCGACCACCTCGACGGTCCAGCCCAAGGAGCGCAGGCCGTCGGGCAGCAACTCGCGAGCGACCGCGGCGCGAGGGAGCAGTACGCGACCACCGCCGACGGGGGGCAGGGGAAAGGCCTCGAGCAACGACTCGGCGACGAACCGCTCGGGCACCAGGTCGGCGACGAGGTTGCGGGCTGCCAGCGCGTCGGCGGTACCGGTTCCGATCGCCGCCAGCTTGACACCGGCCAGGTCGCGGCCGTCGCGCAGCACATCGCAGAATCGGGCCGCGCCGTTGGGGGAGGTGACGACGACCCAGTCGAACTCGTGGACCCGGGCGGCGGTGTCGCGCAAGGCCGCGCCACCGTCGGCCGGGTCGACGATGTCGATGGTGGCCACCTCGAGGGCCTGGGCCCCTGCGTCGCGCAGCTTGCGGGCCAACACCGAGGCCTGGTGTCTCGGCCGGGTCACGATGACGGTCTGGCCGAACAACGGCCGGGACTCGAACCACGGCAGCTCGGTGGCGGCGACGGCGCCGATCACGATCGTGCACGGTGGCGCCAGCTCGTGGTCGAGGATCGTGGCGAGGGTGGCCCGCACCGTGTGCTGCTCGGGTCTCGTACCCCACCGCACTGCGGCCACGGGAGTGTCGGGACCGAGTCCACCATCAATGAGCCGGCGAACGATCTTCGGGAGTCGGCCGACACCCATGAGAATCACGATCGTGCCCCCGACCCGGGCGATGGCCTCCCAGTCGAGCTCACCGCCCTTGTCGGGGTCCTCGTGCCCGGTGACCACCGTGAACGACGTGGACGAGTGCCGCAACGTGACCGGGATGCCGGCGTAGGCCGGCACGGCGATGGCCGAGGTGACACCCGGGACGATCTCGAACGCGACCCCGGCCTTGTACAGGGCAAGGGCCTCCTCTCCCCCCCGGGCGAACACGAACGGGTCGCCACCCTTGAGGCGCACGACCTCCTGACCGGCGGCACCCCGGGCCACGAGCAGCGCGTCGATCTCGCTCTGGGGCATCACGGCCCGACCGGCGGACTTGGCCACGCTGATCCGCTCGGCCTGCGGTGGGGCCAGATCGAGCAGCGCCGACACCGACAGCCGGTCGTACACGACGACATCGGCCCGGGCCAGGACCTCGGCCCCGCGCACGGTGAGCAGCCCAGGGTCTCCGGGGCCGGCCCCGACCAGATAGACGGTCACGGGTCCGAGGTTACCGAGGCCGTCGCGGGCGGTCCCCGGCCAATTCGTCACGGCATCGAAATGTGGCGTTTGGCCCGATCGGGACTATTTAGCGCTAAATTCGGTTTCAGCTTCTCGTAACCCCCCCAAATCGGGCACCTCGTGCCCCAGTACGGAACCGGAGGCGTCATGGAGACGTTGACGATCGCGGCCGAGCGGGCCGAATGGATGGACGACGCAGCATGCCACGGGCGCACCAACCTGTTCTTCGGGATCGCCGGTGAGCGACCCGAGCGGCGGGTGCGCCGAGAGGCAGCAGCACGACGGCTGTGCTCGGGCTGCCCAGTCCTCATCGAGTGTCGCGACATGGCCCGGGCCAACCGGGAGAACGGCTTCTGGGGGGGCGAGAACGAAGAGGAACGGGCCTCCGCCGGTCACGCCCCACGCTCCATCAGCCGCCGCTCGGTGCAGGAAGCCGCCAAGGCCAGCTGATCCCACGGCCCGGACCGGGGCCGAATCAGCCCGCCCGCGCGGCGGCGTAGGCATCCAGGGCCCGTTGCCGACTGGCCTTGAGGTCGACGATCGGTCCGGGGTAGGTGACGCCGAGTTCCACCCCTGCGGCCGCCAACTCCAACGGGCCGGCCTCCCATGGCGCGTGGATCGCCTCGTCGGCGAGGCCCGCCAGCTCCGGCACCCACCGGCGCACGTACACGCCGCCCGGGTCGAACTTGCGGCCCTGGAGCACCGGATTGAACACCCGGTGGTACGGCGAGGAGTCGGGCCCGGTTCCGGCGACCCACTGCCAATTGCCCACGTTCTGAGGCACGTCACCGTCGATCAGGTGGTGGCGGAACCACCGCTCCCCGAGCCGCCAGTCGACCAGCAGGTTCTTGGTGAGGAACGAACCGGCGATCATCCGCACCCGGTTGTGCATCCAGCCGAGAGCGAGGAGTTGGCGCATCCCGGCATCCACCATGGGTACACCGGTGCGGCCCTGCTGCCAGGCCTCGAGGCCCTCACCGTCGTCGCGCCACGCCAACCGGGCGAAGGCCGCCTTGAGGGGCTGGTCGACCATGTCGGGCCGCTGCGCCAACGTGTGGGCGTACCAGTCCCTCCAGGCCAACTGCCGCACGAAGGCGGCCCGACCCGGCGTGGCTTCACCGACGCTCTGGGCCAGCGCACGCGGCGAGAGGGTCCCGAAGCGCAGGTCCGGTGAGAGCTGGGAGCTACCGATGACATCGGGTCGGTCGCGCGCCTCGCGGTAGTCGTCGACCCGTTCGAGCACCCACGCCATGCGGGCGAGGGCGCCGTCCTCACCGGGCTCGGCTGCGGCTCCCGACTCCCCGCCCACCAGCGGGTACGGGCCATCGGGAGCGGGGCAGGGCTCGGCGGCGGCGTCTATGACGACGGCCGGACCGGGTGCGGGCCACGGTGCCCACGGCGTAGCCGCCCAGACCCGATGGAAGGGGGTGAACACCTGCGACAACGTGGCGGCGGCGGTGCGCACCGAGCCCGGGGGATGCACGAGGGTCCCCCAGGACCAGCGCACGTCGATACCTTCGTCGGCCAGCGCCTGCCCCACCCGGGTGTCACGCGCCGCGGCGTAGGGCGTCACGTCGGCGTTGGCGTAGATCACCCTCGCCCCCAGGGTGCGGGCGGCCTCGGGCACCACGACCTCCGCCCCGCCGGCGTGCAGTCGCAGCGATCCGCCCACCTCACGGAGGCGCCGGTCGAGGGCGGCGAGATCGTGCAGGAAACGACGGCGCCGCAGTGCGCCGGCGGCTCCGAGCAGACGCCGGTCGAGCACGTACAGCGCCACCACCCGATCGTGGCCCGCGGTGGCTGCGGCCCAGGCCGGGTTGTCGTCGAGGCGCAGGTCACGGCGGAACCACACCAGCGCGAGGTCGTCGGTCATCGACCCCGACATTACGGAGACTTGGACCCGCGACCTGGATCGGGGCTCAGGCGATCGGGCGCCCGAAGGGCAGGGCGTCGCACCAGGTGGACAGGAAGGCCTCGGCCCGCTCGCAAGCGCCGAGGAGCGGGCCCGACGGATGGTCGGCGACCTCGGCCAGCACCGCGGTCACGGCCAGGGCCGCCGCCTCTCGCGCCTCGGCCAACTCTTGCGCCGCCCCGTCGGTGGGCCAGGCGGCCAAGCCACCCGCGGTGGTCACGAAGTCGGGCAACACCACGACGTCGGCGCGGCGCAGCGTGGCCAGGGCCTTGGCGGTGACCGGCAATGCCGCACCCGGAACCACCGCCCGCACCTGGAGCGCCGTGGCCACGTCGTGGTCGACGACACCGACCTTGGAACCAGCGACGAGCACATCGGCGGCCACCCCGAAGACGGAAGCGGCCGCGGCCGGCTCCACCCCGAGCTCGGCCACGAACCCAGGACCGTGGGCCGCCCAGGCCTCGGACGCCACATCGGGGGCCAGACCGTCGGGCAGGACAGCGGTGCCGGTGGGGGTGGCCACGGCGACCACGACCGCGCCCTGCGCCACCAGGGCGGCCACGAGCGCCGGACCCGACTCGTCGAAGCCCTCGATCACCACCCGTGTCCCCGGGCCGTTGACCACAGTGGCCACGGCGGCGGCCACACCCACGCCCCGCAACTCGTGGCGATGCTCCCACCACAGCGCGGGCCGAGGATCGGTGCCGCGCAACGCGTTGGCCTGCGAGGTGGGGAAGCCCTTCGCCGGCTCGAACAGCAGCGACCCGGCGGCCAATTCGGTGGAGAGCTCCTCGACGAAGGCGGCGGCGGCCTCTTCGCGAACCTCGGGGGCGGCGTTCACCGCGGCCGACGCCCCACCGACCCGGCGCTCGAAAGACGCGAACTGGTAGGTCTGGGTGCGGGCCAGCCAGGTGGCGCCGTCGACCAGCACCTTGGGGGCGCTGCGCACGATGCCCACCGAGGCCGCGTCGCCGGAGAGGTCGACGACCACGAAGCCGTCGACGGTGGTGAGCTTTCGGGTCGTCACGGCCTTGGAGTCAAACACACCCGACCGGCCCCGTCCGATCCTGGGAGCCGGCGCCAGGGCAGGTGCAGGCGAGAGCATCGCGTGCGGTCAGAATGGGTCCCATGGAACATACCTCCGAAGAGACCATCGACGTTCTCATCGAGATCCCCCGCGGCAGCCGCAACAAGTACGAGGTCGATCACGCCACCGGACGCATTCATCTGGATCGACGCCTCTTCGCGGCCACGGCCTACCCGACGGAGTACGGCTTCATCCCCGACACCCTGTCGGAGGACGGCGACCCCCTCGACGTGCTCGTGCTCACCGAGGACCCCACGTTCCCCGGGTGCTACATCCACTGCAAGCCGGTGGGGCTGATGTGGATGGAGGACGAAGCCGGGCCCGACGCCAAGGTCATCTGCGTGGAACCGAACGAGCCCCGCTGGAAGGACATCGACGACATCGAGGACCTCCCCGCCGAGATCCTCGCCGAGATCAAACACTTCTTCGACATCTACAAGATGCTCGAACCAGGCAAGTTCTCGGTGACCGGCACCTGGGAGAACCGGGCGGCGGCGTGGGCCGAGATCGAGGCCTCGAGGGTCCGCTACACGACCCACGGCACCGGGGCCTGAGAGGTTCGCCGTGTCGGCCGGCGGTTCGAACCGCCATCGGGCCCGACGTCGAACGCCGAACCACCGTGGTGAGCATCGCCGACGAGGAGCCCGTTTCGGAGCGCTGATCCCGGCCCACGAATCCCGACTCGACTGGTCGACTTTCTCGGTTGCGCTCCCTACACTGAGCAGACCATCTCACCGTCCCACCAGGCTCAGGAGATCCACACCATGGCCATCAGACTCGGCGACAGCGTCCCCGACTTCACCGCCGACACCACCCAAGGGGAGATCTCCTTCCTCGACTGGAAGGGTGACAGCTGGGCGGTGCTCTTCTCCCACCCCAAGGACTTCACCCCCGTCTGCACCACCGAGCTGGGTACGGTCGCCAAGCTCAAGCCCGAGTGGGACGCCCGCAACGTGAAGCCCATCGGTCTGTCGGTCGACCCGGTCGACTCCCACAAGAAGTGGGAGGGCGACATCGAAGAGACCCAGGGCGAAGCCGTCAACTTCCCGGTCATCGCCGACCCCGACCGCACCGTGGCCGACCTCTACGACATGATCCACCCCAACGCCAGCGACACCATGACGGTGCGCTCGGTGTTCGTCATCGACCCGGCCGACAAGCTGCGCCTCACCCTCACCTACCCGGCCAGCACCGGCCGCAACTTCGACGAGATCCTGCGGGTCATCGACTCGCTCCAGCTCACCGACGGCTACAAGGTCGCCACACCGGCCAACTGGACCGACGGCGACGACGTCATCGTGGCCGCGGCGCTGTCGGACGAGGAGGCCACCGAGCGGTTCCCGAAGGGCTTCACCACCCTCAAGCCGTACCTGCGGACCACCCCTCAACCCAACCGCTGACCGCCCGGGTCGCCCGTGAAGGCGTCGGCGTCGAACCTCTGTCCCCATAGGCTCCTTCGCGTGACTGCCACCGAGACCGCCCTGCCCACCCCTCAGCCCGACGGCGCCACCCCGGCGGCGCGCACCCTCCACGCCAGCAAGGTGTACGGGTCGGGCGACACCGAGGTCCGAGCCCTCGACGACGTCACCGTCGACTTCTCTCGGGGCGTGTTCACCGCCATCATGGGCCCGTCGGGCTCGGGCAAGTCCACGTTGATGCACTGCATCGCCGGTCTCGACACCCTCACCGGCGGACAGGTCTTCATCGGTGACGTCGACCTGAGCCAGCTCAACGAGAAGCAACTCACCACGTTGCGCCGCGACACCATCGGGTTCGTCTTCCAGGCCTACAACCTGGTGCCCACGCTCACCGCGGCCGAGAACATCACCCTTCCCCTCGACCTGGCCGGCCGCAAGGTGGACCAGTCCTGGTACGACACCGTCATCGGCGCGGTGAACCTGGGCGATCGCGTCGGGCACCGCCCGAGCGAGCTCTCCGGCGGCCAACAGCAGCGCGTGGCCGTCGCCCGGGCCCTGGCCAGCAAGCCCCAGATCATCTTCGCCGACGAACCGACCGGCAACCTCGACTCCAAGAGCGGCAGCGAGATCCTCCACTTCATGCGCGCCGCCGTCGACGACTTCGGGCAGTCGATCGTCATGGTCACCCACGACCCCGTGGCCGCGTCGTACGCCGACCGGGTGGTGTTCCTGGCCGACGGCAAGGTGGTCGACGACCTCGCCGACCCCACCGCCGACACCGTGCTGGCCCGCATGCGCACCCTCGGCGAGGACCTCTCGCCCGAAACCAAGGCCTGATGCTCAAGCTCACGCTGCGCGGCCTCGCCGCGCACAAGGTGCGACTCGTCGCCACCGCCGTCGCCGTCTTCCTGGGTGTGGCCTTCATGTGTGGCACCCAGGTGCTCACCGGCAGCGTGAGCGCCAGCTTCGACAAGGTCTTCGCCGACGTCTACGCCCAGATCGACACGGTGGCGCGATCCACGACGGAGATCAAGACCCCCTTCGGTGACGAGCGGGCCAAGATCGACGCCAGCGTGGTGCCCACCGTGGCCGCCGTTCCGGGGGCCGAGGCGGCCGAGGGCCAGGTGATCGGTCAGATACGCGTGCTCGACAAGACGGGTGAGCCCCTCGTCCAGGCCAATGGTCCCCCCAACTTCGCCCTCAACTGGCTCACGGCCCCGGAGCTGAACGGCTGGACCGTCGAAGGCTCGCCACCACAGGGCCCCGACGAGATCGTCCTCGACGCCAGAACGGCCAGGGACGGCGGCTACACGGTGGGCGAACGGGTCGACGTGGCCGTGCCGCAGGGGACCCTGTCGTTTCGGGTGGTGGGCATCGCCAAGTTCGGCCAGCTCGAGACCTGGGGTGGGGCGCAGGCGGCGCTGTTCGAGACCGCCACCCTCCAGGAACTGGTGCAGGAGCCCGGCAAGTTCGACTGGATCTCCGTGGCCGGCGCCGACGGGGTGTCACAGGCCGAGCTCACCCAACGGGTGGCCGAGGTCATCCCCGCGGACACGCAGGCCATCACCGGCGCCGAGTTCACCAAAGAGAGCCAGACCGCCTTCCAGCAGCTCATCTCGATCTTCAACACGTTCCTGTTGACCTTCGCCCTGATCGCCCTGTTCGTGGGTTCGTTCATCATCTACAACACGTTCTCGATCATCGTGGCCCAGCGCACCAAGGAGCTGGCCCTGCTGAGAGCCATCGGGGCCAGCCGCCGGCAGGTGCTGTCGTCGGTGCTCCTCGAGGCGCTCACCGTCGGGCTCGTGGCGTCGGCCATCGGCGTCGTGCTGGGCATCTTCCTGGCCATCGGGCTCAATGCACTGTTGCGCAGCGTCGGCTTCGCCGGCCCCGACACACCGCTCATCGTGCCGCCGTCAGCCGTGATCTCGTCGCTCCTCGTGGGCACGCTCATCACCCTGGTGTCCGCAGTGTTCCCCGCCCGCAAGGCCGCCACCGTCGCCCCCGTCGCCGCCATGCGCGACGTGGCCATCGACACCAGTTCGCGATCGCGGGTTCGGCTCGTGGCCGGACTCGTCATCGTGGCCCTCGGCGGAGGTCTGCTGTACCTCGGCCTGTTCGGCAACACCGACAACAGCCTGCAGGCCATCGGCGGCGGGGCCGCGGTCGTGTTCGTCGGGTTCGCCGTTCTCGGTCCGGTCATCGCGCCGGGGATGTCGCGCTTCCTCGGGTGGCCACTCCCCCGCTTCCGAGGGGTCACCGGACGCCTGGCCCAGGAGAACGCCATCCGCAACCCGCGGCGCACGGCCAGCACCGCTTCGGCCCTCATGATCGGGGTGGGCCTCGTGGTGTTCATCGCGGTCACGGCCGATTCGCTGAAGGCCTCCACCACCGACGCCATCGACGCCGCGGTGAAGGGCCAGTACGTGGTCAACACCTCCGGCTTCGGCCCTACCGCCCTCCCACCGTCACTGGCCGAACAGATGCGGGCTCTGCCCGCGGTGGCCACCGCAGCCGGCATTCGGGGTGGGTTCGCCAACATCGACGGCGACGCCCAGATCGTGTTGGCCGTCACCCCGACCGACGTGGCCCAGGTGATCGACTTCAAAAACGTCGACGGCCGCTTCACGGGCATCTCGGGCAACGGCGTCGCGGTCACCGAGAAGCAGGCCACCGACAACGGTCTCACCCTCGGCTCCACCGTGAACGCCGAGTTCCTCCAGGGCGGTTCCACCACCCTCGAGGTCCAGTCGATCTACACCACCCAGTTCCCGCTCCAGGGCGCGGGGTGGATCATCAGCCAGGACCTCTACAACCAGTACTTCCCCCCTCAACAGCAGACCGACCAGGCCGTCTACGTGAAGCTCGTCGACACCAGCACGGAGGGAATCGCCGAGGCCCGACCCGCGCTCGAGGCGATCGTCGCCCCCTTCCCCGGAGCCGAGCTGCAGGACCTCACCGAGTTCAAGCGGAGCCAGACCGACCAGGCCAACACCTTCCTCATCATCGTGTACGTGCTCCTGGCCCTGGCGGTCGTGATCGCTATCGTCGGCGTCATCAACACCCTGCTGCTGTCGGTCTACGAGCGCACCCGCGAGCTGGGGCTGCTGCGGGCGGTCGGCATGAGCCGGGGTCAGGTGCGGGGCAGCGTGCGGTGGGAGTCGGTGATCATCGCCCTCATCGGCACGCTGCTCGGTCTGCTCATCGGCCTGGTGTTCGGCTGGGCTCTCGTGCGGGCCCTCAAGGACGAGGGCATCACCGTGTTCAGCATCCCGACCCTGCAGTTGGTCCTCCTGGTCATGGCGGCCGGGTTGGCGGGGGTCGGCGCGGCCCTGTACCCGGCGTTCCGGGCCGGACGGCTCAACATCCTCACCGCCATCGCCACCGAATAGCGCTCAGGAGACACCCATGGCCCTCGATCCCCACCACCTGCCCGACGAGGTCACGGCGTTCCTCACCGAACGCCACCTGGCGACGCTCACCACCTTGCGCCCCGACGGGACGCCCCACGTGGTGGCCGTCGGGTTCTCGTGGGACCAGGACGCAAAGGTGGCCCGGGTCATCACCTGGGCCGGCAGCCGCAAGGCCCGCAACGTGGCCGAGCGGTGGGCGGGCCCGGCGGCGGTGTGCCAGGTCGACGGTGGCCGCTGGCTCACCCTCGAGGGCTCGGCGACGGTGACCGCCGAACCGGGGCCGGTGGCCGAAGCCGTGCGGCGCTACACCGAGCGCTACCGGGCCCCGAAGGAACGGTCGGACCGAGTGGTGATCGAGATCAACGTGACCAACGTGATGGGACGCGGCTGAGCCCCTACCGCCCCTCGGGTGGACCTCCCGCCGCATCGGGCTCCACCCGGATGCTGTTGGGCAGGACCTCGGGTCGCAGGATCAATCGTGGCCCGCGATCCCAGGTGAAGTAGTTCCACGCCCAGCTCGTGAGGACCGACAGCCGATTGCGGGCCCCGACCAGGTACACGAGGTGCAACCCGAGCCAGGCCAACCAGGCGATCGGTCCGTCGAGCACGAACGGGCGACCCGAACGGCCCCGGGGGATCTCGGCCACCGCGGCGCGACGCCCGATCGTGGCCATGGTCCCTTTGTCGTGATACCGGAAGGGACTGCGTGTCCGTCCCGTGAGGTCGCCCAGCACCTGCTCGGCGACGTGGCGACCGCCCTGGATGGCCACCTGGGCCAGTTGCGGAAGTCGCCCCCCATGACCGTCGTCGATGTCGGCGATGTCGCCCACCGCGAACGACTCCGGGTGACCGGCGATCGACAGGTCGGCTTCCACCGGCACCCGACCGGCGCGCCCGGGCGTGGTGCACAGGGCCGCGGCCAGGGGGGAGGCCTTCACACCGGCGGCCCACACCACGAGGCGGGTGGGCACCACCTCACCGCTCGACAGCTCCACGTGGTCGACGGCGATCCGGCGCACCTCGGTGCAGAGGCGCACCTCGACCCCCCGGCGGGTGAGTGTGCGCTCGGCATAACGCTGCGACCGAGGGGAGAAGGGGGTCAGGAGCTGTTCTGACTGCTCGACCAGGATGACCCTGGCCCGGTGCACGTCGAGATCGTGGAAGTCCTGGTCGAGCACCTTGTCGAACAGCTCGACGAGGGCGCCCGCCACCTCGACGCCGGTCGGACCACCGCCGACGATCACGAAGTTCAGCACTCCCTCATCGACGAGGGCAGGGTCGCTGTCGGCGGCCTCGAACAACGTGAGCATGTGGTTGCGTACCTTGATGGCGTCCTCGAGCTGATAGAGCGGGAACGAGTGCTCGGCCGCACCGTCGACGGCGAAGTAGTTGGTGGTCGAGCCGGCGGCGACGATCAAGTGATCAAAAGCGATGGGCGGCTCGCCGGCCACCACGAGATGGCGCCGTTCCCAGTCGACACCGGTGACGGCCGACTTGCGAAAGAGCACGTGCTGGCGGCGCCGGAACATCCCTCGCACCACGTAGCCGACATCGGCGGCGTTCAACCCGGCGGTGGCCACCTGGTAGAGCAACGGCAGGAAGGTGTGGAAGTTGTGGCGGTCGACGACGGTGACGTCGACGGGTTCGTCTTCGAGGCGCTTGGCCGCGGCGAGCCCGCCGAAGCCCGCGCCGACGATCACCACACGGGGACGGAGGGCAGCGGTCACGACACCCACTGTGCCGGGTCGGCGCGCCGATACCTCGTGAATGCCCGATGATCGGTGCCCGCCGGAGAGCCGAGAGAGGCGGGTCCTTGTATTCGGCGCGCGCTCGGGGAAAGCTCGACGGATGGAACTGACCGATCGTGATCGGGCCATCCTCGACTTCGAGCGCTCCTGGTGGAACGAGACCGGGCCCAAGGAGACGCTCGTCCAGGACAAGTTCGAGCTGTCGACCTCGCGCTACTACGAGATCCTGGGCGAGCTGCTCGAGAGTCCCGAGGCCTACGCCCACGACCCTCTGGGCGTGCGGCGTCTGCGCCGGCTCCGCGACCGGCGCCGCCGGGTCCGCCAGGAGTCGCGGAACGACACCACGGAGCAGCGAGGGCCGTGAGCCGTGAGTCGGGCTCGGCGGCCTCCGCTCCGGCCCGTGACAACCTCGTCGGCGCGATCCTGATCGGAGTGGCCATCGTCATCGGCGTGGTGCTCCTGGTGCGGGGATACGACCAGGAAGGAGCGCTGGTCGTCACCGCCGGCGAGACCGAACAGAGCACCCCGACCATCGAGGCGCCGCCGGTGACCGAGGCCCCGGTGGCCAGACCCCCGGCCGAGGTCTCGGTGGTGGTGGCCAACGGAGCCGGCAAGGCCGGCGCGGCCGGCGCCCTGAAATCCGAGCTGGAGACCGACGGGTACACCACGGTGGCCACCACCGATGCGGCACCCGTCACCACCACGCTCGTGTACTACGCCGACGGCGCCCAGGCCGAGGCCGAGGCGCTGGCCACCGTCATCGGCACCGACCCCAACGCGATTCGAGTACTGCCGGCCCAGCCGCCGGTGGAGATGAACGGCGCCACCGTTCTCGTGGTCCTGGGCCCGGACAAAGCCTGACCGCGGTGGCCGTTGCGAGCGACGATCGGACCGCCGACCTGTTCGCGCCTTTCGTCGCCGACCCGACTCGGGCCGGCCTCTTCGTCGACTTCGACGGGACTCTGGCTCCGATCGTCGACGATCCGGACTCGTCACGTCCGCTGCCGGGCGCGGTTTCGACCCTCGGCCGGCTGGCGTCGCACCTCGGGCTGGTGACCGTGGTGTCGGGGCGCCCGGTCGAGGTACTGGCCCGGTTCTTCCCCGAACCCATCACCTTGTCGGGCCTGTACGGCCTGCAACGCCGACTCGGAGGGCGCCGTGACGACCTGGCGGGAGCCGACGCATGGGCGCCAGTGATCGACGACGCCGTCGAGCGCGCCCGGGCCCTGGTGCCGCACGGCGTGCGCGTCGAGCACAAGGGGCTCTCGCTCACCCTCCACTACCGAGAGCACCCCGACCAGGCCGAGCGGGTCGAAAGGTGGGCGGCGAGCGAGGCGGCATCCACCGGGCTGGTGACGCACGCGGCGCGCATGTCGGTCGAGCTGCGTCCACCCCTCGACGCCGACAAGCGCACAGCGGTACTCGACCTGGCCGAAGGCCTCGGCGCCGTGTGCTACTTCGGCGACGACGTGGGTGATCTGCCCGCCTTCGCCGCCCTCGAGTTACTGGCCACCCGCGGGGTGGTGACGGTGAAGGTGGCGGTGCACTCCGCCGAGCAGGACCCCCGCCTGGGCGAGGCCGCCGATCTCGAGGTGGACGGGCCCGAGGGCGTCCTGGCCATCCTCACCGACCTGCTCGAACGCCTGTCGAGATAGAGACCCCGGGTCAGCCGGCGGCGGCGAGCTGATCGGCCAGCCAGTCGGCCGGGGTGCGCTGCGCGGCCCGCTGGCGCAGCGCCCGACCCTCTGAGGCCCGGTCGGCCCGGCTCACCGACAGGGCCTCGGCGAGGGCATCGGCCGTGCCGCTCACGTCGTAGGGATGCACCGGTCGGGCCACGCCGGCCATCTGGTCCCACGCCCCCGCCTCGGGGCTGAGCAGGAGCAGGGCATCACGGTCGTTGACCATCGGGCCTTCCATGGCCACCAGGTTCAGGCCGTCGCGGATCGGGTTCACGAGGAAGACGTCGGCGCGCCGCAGCGCCGCGACCGACCGGGCGAAGTGGTCGATCGGGTCGAAGAGGATCGGCGTCCAGCCGGGTGTGGCCCAGCGTTCATTGATGCGCCGAACGAGGGTCTCCACCTCCTGGCGATAGGCCAGGTACTCGGGGAGGCCTTCACGTGACGGGTAGCAGAACGCCCCGAACACGACCCGCTCCCGCCACTCGGGCCGATGGGCGAGGAGATCGTCGAAGGCCTGGAAACCCCGCAGGAGGTTCTTCGACAACTCGATGCGGTCGACGCGCACGACGAAGGCCCGCTCGCCCAGCACGGCGTCGAGAGCCGCCAACTCGGTGATGCAGCCCTCCGACGACGCCACCGCCGCCATGTCATCAGGGTCAGGGGCGAGGGCGGAGGCGAACGTGATCGGCGCCACGCCGAGCTGCTCGCGACAGCATGCCGAGAAGGCATCGGCCCAACGCGCGCTGTGGAACCCACAGGCCCGGGCCGCGGCCATGCCGGCCAACAGCTCCGCCCCGAGATCGGGCGGCAGCACCCGCCACACGTCGGGAGGGGCGAAGGGGGTGTGGCTGAAGTGGATGGTGTGCAGATCCGGCCGCAGGTCACGCAACAAGCCGGGCACCAGGGCGAGGTGGTAGTCCTGCACCAGCACCGCGGCGCCGTCGGGTGCTTCGGCGGCCACGACCTCGGCAAAGGCCCGGTTGACGTCGCGGAAGGCCTGCCAGGCGTGCCGGAAGCGGGTGTCGAAACGGGGGCGGCGAGCCAGGTCGAACAGCCCGTGGTGGAGGAACCACAGCGTGGCGTTGCACACCATGTCGTAGGCCTGGCGATAGGTGTCGGGGTCGAGGGCCAGGGTGTGCACCCGAAAGCCCTCCGCTTCCACCATTCCCTGGCGGGCGGCCACCCGGTCGCCCTCGCTCAGCGCCGCGGCGATCCACACGGCGTCGGTGCCGGCCACGAGCGGGGCGAGCCCGGACACCAGGCCGCCGGCGCCGCGCCGGGCGACCAGCTCGCCGTCGTCGTCGATGCGGAACGACAAGGGCCCCCGGTTCGAGACGATCACCACTGGTCGTTCCGCCATGGCGTGCGTTCTAGCCCCATGATGGGGGACATGCGAGTGCTGGTGGCTCCGGACAAGTTCAAGGGCACGGCGACGGCCCGAGAGATGGCCGACGCAATCGTGGCCGCGCTGGTCGCCGACGGCCACCAGGCGGAGGCCTCCCCGATGGCCGACGGAGGCGAGGGCTTCCTCGACGCGCTGGGAGGCCCCAACCGCACCAGCACGGTGCGGGGCCCTCTCGGTCAACCGGTCGACGCCGGTTGGCGGCTGCACCGGCGCACGGCGGTGATCGAGATGGCTCGGGCCTCGGGGCTGGCGCTGGCGGGGGGCGCCGACGGCAACGACCCCGTGGACGCCACCACCTTCGGAACGGGCGAGCTGATCGGCGTCGCCGTCGAGTCCGGAGCCAACCGGGTGCTGGTGGGCGTGGGTGGATCAGCCACGACCGACGGGGGACTGGGGGCGCTGAAGGCCCTCCACCCACCCCATCGGCTGAAGGGGATCGAGCTGGTCGTGGCCTGCGACGTGACGACGGGGTTCGCCGCCGCCGCCCGCGTGTTCGGCCCGCAGAAGGGGGCCAGCCCCGCTCAGGTGAAGCTGCTCACCCGGCGCCTCGAACGGTTGACCGACGTGTTCCGCCAGGAGACGGGCGTCGACGTGAGGAGCATGCTCCGGGCCGGGGCGGCGGGCGGACTGGCCGGAGGGTTGGCCACCGTGGGGGCTGAGCTCGTGTCCGGGTTCGAGGTGGTGGCCGAGGAGCTCGACTTCGACGCCCAGTTGGAAGGAGTCGACCTGGTGATCACCGGGGAGGGCTTCCTCGACGATGAATCATTCACCGGCAAAGTAGTTGGGGGAGTCACCGAAGCCGCCCGCGAGCGCGGGGTGGCCGTGCTCGCCGTGGTCGGGGAGATCGTGGACCCGATCCCGGCGTTGCCCGCCCACTTGACGGTGGTCTCGCTCACCGAGCGATTCGGCTCGGCCCGCTCTCATGACGACCCGTGCGGTGCCGCCGCCGAGGCCGCCGTCGCCCACTGCCGCCGCCGCCGAGCCCCGGGCTGATCAGCGGGCCGCAGGGCGCAAGCGGTACTCGGCGAGCGAAGCCAGTGGGGGACGCTCGCGGTACACGATCTCGATGGCGTCGAGCTCCGGGGGCCTCAACCAGGCCCGATCCGGCACCAACTCCGGTGCGGCCCGGCGCAGCGCGGCCTGCAGCACCTGGGCGGCCATGGGCGACAACTCGTGCAGGGGGCGGTTGCGGTGCACGCGCTGCCCGAGATCGACCTGGGCCAGACGGCGCACCCCGAACCGCTCGGCGATGTCGATGAGCAGGGCGATGTCGACCCCGTACCCCTCGACGAAGGGCACCTGCTCGAGCACCTCACGACGACCGCCGTACTCGCCGCTGAGCGGCTGCACGACCCCCACCAGGTGGGGGAACAACAAAGTGAGCACGGGCCGGGCGACGAGCTCGGTGACCCGGCCGCCACCGCGAACCTGACCGTCGACGGGCCGCTCGTAGAAGCCCTTGACGAAGGCCAGAGACGGATCGGTGAGCAGCGGGCCGAGCAGTCCGGTCACGAAGCGGGGGCTGAAGTCCTGCACGTCGGCGTCGCACCACACGACCACGTCACCGACCGAGGCGTACAACGACTTCCACAGGGCCTCGCCCTTTCCGTGGCCCTGTCCGTGGTCGGCCAACACGTCCTCCGCCCGCACCACCCGAGCCCCGGCTTCGGTGGCCTCGGTGGCGGTGCGGTCGCTCGAGTGGTCGTCGACCACCACGATCTCGTCGACCAGGCCCAGGCCGTCGACCAGTTCCGAGCGAATGGTGGCCACGATGGCCCCGACCGTCGTCTCCTCGTTGCGGGCCGGGATGCACACCGACACGGTGGTGCCCGCCTTGGCCGCCACCAACTCGTCGACGTCGAAGTCCGAGGCGACGTGGGTGCGCAGGCCGGGGTCGCTCACGGGGGACATGATCCCATGGCCGGTACCATCGGCGTCTGCCCCGCTGATCGATCCGAAGGAAGTCCCATGAGCGTCACCGTCCGGGTTCCCCCCGTGTTCCGCACCATGACCGGCGGTCAGTCGCAGGTGGCCGTCGAAGGATCGACGGTGCAGGAGATCCTGACCAGCCTCGACGCCGCCCATCCCGGCTTCTCCGACAAGCTGCTCGATGACGACGGCAAGCTCGTGCGCTACGTCAACATCTTCGTGGACGACGACGACGTGCGGTTCCTCGACGGCATGGCCACCCCGGTACCCGATGGCGTGACCGTGTCCATCATGCAAGCCGTCGCCGGCGGTTGATGCTTCTGGCGGCGGCGGCGGTTCGCGATGCGAGACGGGACGCTGGCGCTTCCCCCAGGTTGCGATCTGGCCGCCCGGATGGTTTGCTGTTAGCAGTCTCCGCCCGAGAGTGCTAACACCCCACGGAGGGAACCAACCCCATGGCCAAGACCATCCAGTTCGACGAAGAAGCGCGACGAGCGCTCGAGCGAGGCATGAACCAGCTCGCCGATGCCGTGCGCGTCACCCTCGGCCCGAAGGGCCGCAACGTGGTGCTCGACAAGAAGTGGGGCGCCCCCACGATCACCAACGACGGTGTCTCCATCGCCAAGGAGATCGAACTCGAGGACCCGCTCGAGCGCATCGGCGCCGAGTTGGTCAAAGAGGTCGCCAAGAAGACCGACGATGTCGCCGGTGACGGCACCACCACTGCCACCGTGCTGGCCTGGTCGATGGTCCGTGAGGGCCTGCGCAACGTGGCCGCCGGCGCCAACCCCATGTCGCTCAAGAAGGGCATCGAAGCGGGCGTCGTCGCCGCCGTCGAGGGCATCAAGGCCGTGTCGGCCGATGTCGAGGACAAGAGCCAGATCGCCCAGGTGGCCGGTATCTCCGCCGCCGACCCGGAGATCGGTGCGATGATCGCCGAGGCCATCGACAAGGTGGGCAAGGACGGCGTCATCACCGTCGAGGAGTCGAACACCTTCGGCATGGAGATGGACCTCGTCGAGGGCATGCGCTTCGACAAGGGCTACATCTCGCCGTACTTCGTCACCGACACCGAGCGCATGGAAGCCGTGCTCGAGGACCCCTACATCCTGCTGGTCGGCTCGAAGATCACTGCCGTGCGCGACATGGTGCCGGTGCTCGAGAAGGTCATGCAGTCGGGCAAGCCGCTCGTGATCATCGCCGAGGACGTCGAGGGCGAGGCCCTGGCCACCCTGGTCGTCAACAAGATCCGCGGCACCTTCAACTCGGTGGCCATCAAGGCCCCGGGCTTCGGCGACCGCCGCAAGGCGATGCTCCAGGACATGGCCATCCTCACCGGCGGCCAGGTCATCACCGAAGAGGTGGGCCTCAAGCTCGAGAACACCACCGTCGACCTGCTGGGCCGGGCCCGCAAGATCGTGGTCACCAAGGACGAGACCACCGTCGTCGAGGGCTCGGGCGAAGAGACCGACATCCAGGGTCGTATCGCCCAGATCAAGGCCGAGATCGAGAACACCGACTCCGACTACGACCGCGAGAAGCTCCAGGAGCGCCTCGCCAAGCTCTCGGGTGGCGTGGCCGTGCTGAAGGTCGGCGCCGCCACCGAGGTGGAGCTCAAGGAGAAGAAGCACCGCATCGAAGACGCGGTCAGCACCACCAAGGCCGCCATCGAAGAAGGCGTGGTCGCCGGCGGTGGGGTCACCCTGCTGCGAGCCCAGGCCAAGGTCCTCGAACTGGTGAAGGACCTCCCCCACGACGAGGCCACCGGGGCACGCATCGTGGCCCACGCCCTCGAGGAGCCCATCAAGCAGATCGCCACCAACGCCGGCCTCGAAGGTGGCGTCGTGGTGGAGCGGGTGCGCAACCTCAAGAACCCGAGCGAGGGCCTCAACGCCGCCACCGGCGAGTACGAGGACCTGGTGAAGGCCGGCATCATCGATGCCGCCAAGGTCACCCGATCGGCGCTGCAGAACGCAGCCTCGATCGCCGCGCTGTTCCTCACCACCGAGGCCGTGATCGCGGACAAGCCCGAGCCCTCGGGCGGCGGCATGCCCGGAGGCATGGAGGACTACTGATCCTCCCCGGGCCCCGGCCCGGAACGTGAATCGAGAACCGAGAACCGAGAACGAGGGCGTCCCCCGGGGTGCCCTCGTTCCGCGTTCGGGCTCAGCCGGGCTCGACCCGGCGCAGGTGAGACGAGAGGTGGTGGGTCAGCTCGACGCCGACCGCGGCCATGGCCAGGCGGACCGCGAGCCCGTCACCTTCGACCCCGATCTCGCGCTCGACCACCGTGACCGACTTGGCCGTCGGGGTCAGCCCCACCTCGGTCGTGCGCAACAGGACGACGCCGTCGACCAACGTGCCCACCAGCACCTCGATCACGCCGGTGGGCTGGGCCACCACCAATTCGATCCCGGGCGGTGCGCCCGCCGCGGACGGCTCGGTCACCCGCAGGTAGCCGGTCTCGGCGTGCATCGGCGCCTTCGTGGCCGGGTCCCAGCTGCGCTGCGCACAGGTGAGGAACGGCTTGCCGACATGGCCGAAGGTGAGCCGCTCGACGTAGGTGAACGGCTCGATGGTCGGATAGCTCCCCTCCCCTGGCCCCTCCCAGGTGCCGACCAGGTGGGCGACCGGGCCCAACGACGGGTGAAGATCGGGCGTGACCATCGCCGAACGCTAGGCCCCTCTCACGCGACGAGGTGCACTTCCGCAATCTGGTGTCGTGTGTCACTGTTCGACGGTGGACGAGGACACCGAAACAAGCCCCGCGCCAGGGGAGCCGGACCAGGCGCGCCCGGGGCGGGGTCTGGCGCTGCTCCCGCCCCCTCCGGCGCCGCCGTCAGCCGAGTCACGAACGTGGACCAGATCAACGTCGTGGTCGTTCGCCGTCCTGGCTGCGCTCCCGTGGGCAGCGTCCGCGCTCTTCATCCTGAGCGATGCCCTCCTCCATCCCCGGACTGTCACCGAGACCTCGTGGATACTGCTGGGTCCTTTCGCCCTTTGGTTCGTACCGTTCATCGTCTTCCTCCTCCTCGCCACGATGTGCTGGCCGCGCCGACGGTTCGGGCTGTACATCGCGACGCTCCTGGTTCTTGGCCTCGGCCAGCTCGGCCTGCTCGCCCTGAACCAACTTCTCATCTTCGATCGAGGGCTCGACGAGTGGATGTGGGTCGACCGCGAGGGTCAGTCCTGGCCGGACCGAGCCGACCTGCTGGGGACGACGATCGGCCTCCTCCCCAACATCCTCTTCGTGGCTCTTGCGGTCCTCGGCTGGGCCAGCATCCGCTCCGAGGATCGCCGGTGAACGGGTGGCACGGGGGGAAAGCCGCGCAACGATGCAACACGCTCATCGCCCCGTCGTTCATCGGCGTCTCGAGACCAAAGCAGCGCAGATGGGAGCGGTCGTACCTGTTCCGTGTCGTCGCGGCGATCAGCGTCTCGACCGCACTGCTCGCAACGGGATGCACGTTCGAGTACTCACCGCAGAGCGGGAGCGACAAGATCTTCGTCGACGACGTCGAGCTCTCCGAGGCTCAGTCGAGCGAGTTGATCCGAGAGGCCGACTCGATGATCGAGAGGGATTCCGGACTCTACGAGAGCGGCGCCAAGTGCAGGTTCGATCGCTGGCCGTCCTCGATGGTCCTCGTGGCGTGCGGTCCGACGCGGGTCCCGTCCCCGTACGACAGCCGGACGGCCATCGGCCCGCCATATTTCAACAGCTACCAGATCGACCTCTCGACCGGCGAGCCGACCGAACCCGTGCTCACGAAGCCTGCGATCCTCTCGATGGCCTCGCTGCCATCAGACTTCTGGCGTCCCGACGGGACGACCCTGCGGCCGTGATGACCAGGCGAGCGCCGGCCGGTGCGCGTTGCGTCGCGCAGCAGACCCGTGCCCCAAGCGCTGCTGCGACAGAGGCCACCGAGCTCCGGCTCCTGAGACCAGCGGACAGCATCGGCCACACCGACCGGAGCGACCACTCGGTACGGTGAGTGGATGCCTCGGGGCCGCAGCGACACCACGATGAGCCGTCGCTACGACGGCGTCACCCTGCGGCGCGGGCCCGACGAGGTGATCGTCGAGGAGCCCCTGGCCATCCACCTCGACGACACACTGGTGGCCACCACCATGCGCACCCCCGGCCACGACTTCGAGCTGGCGGTGGGGTTCTGCTTCACCGAGGGCCTGCTCGCCGGCGCGCCGGTGATCACCTGCCGCTATTGCGGCACCGGGACGGCCGTCGACACCGAGTTCAACGTGGTATCGGTCGACACCGGTGGACGGGCGCCGGCGCCCACCCCCCGACTCGGTCCGGCCACCTCGTCGTGTGGGCTGTGCGGCAGCACCAGCATCGACGAGCTGGCCGACCGTCTCGAACCACTTCCTGCCGTCGCCGGACCGTCGCTCGACGTGCTCGCCGCCGCGCCCGACACCCTGCGCGAGGCCCAAGGCCTGTTCGACACCACCGGGGCGGTGCACGCGGCGGGAGCGTTCACCGCCGACGGCACCATGACCGTCGTACGCGAGGACATCGGACGCCACAACGCCGTCGACAAGGTGATCGGTCGGATGCTGCTCGACGACGCCCTGCCCGCCACCGGGCTGGGCCTGGCCGTCAGCGGGCGGGCGTCGTTCGAGCTGGTGCAGAAGGCGTGGGCGGCGGGATTCGCGGCGATGGTGGCGGTCAGCGGCCCGTCGGCGCTCGCCGTCGACACCGCCCGACGGGCCGGACTGGTGCTGATGGGCTTCGCGCGCGACGGAGGTGGCAACCTCTACGCACCCCTCGACGGCGGTCCTGTCCCGCCGCCCGCCTGATCCCCCGGAGCGTTCGTGCCCGACCCCACCGCCAAACCCACCCGCTCCCGTCGGGTGGTGGCCCGCCTCACCGACAAGCTGCCCGTCACCCCCGAGTTGTGGGTGAGCGCCCGCCCCAACGGCATCGGCCTTACGAAGCCCAACCACTTCGGCGACATGGCCCGCCTCGCCTGGGACAACCGCGGCAACCCCACCTACGCCTGGAAGGTGCTCACCCAGGGGGTGTGCGACGGGTGCGCGCTCGGCGTGGCCGGCCTGCACGACTGGACCATCGACGGGGTGCACCTGTGCACAACCCGGCTGCGCCTGTTGGAGGTCAACACGGCCCCCGCCCTCGATCCCGCCGTGCTGCGCGACGCCGAGTCCCTGCGAACCCGAACGGGGGCCGAACTGCGGGCGCTGGGTCGCCTGGGGCACCCGATGCGGCGACGCCAGGGTGAGGCAGGCTTCACCCGCATCACCTGGAACGAAGCCCTCGACGCCCTGGCCGACGGCCTCCGGGCCGCCGGGCCCGATCGCACGGCGATGTTCCTGACCAGCCGGGGCGTGACCAACGAGACCTACTACGTCGCCGGCAAAGCCGCTCGGGCGATGGGCATCGCCAACGTCGACTCCGCCGCCCGGGTGTGCCACGCCCCGTCCACCACCGCCCTCAAGGCCACCATCGGCGTGGCTGCGTCGACCTGTTCGCTCCAGGACGTGATCGAGAGCGACCTCGTGGTCATCTGGGGGGCCAACCCGGCCAACAACCAGCCGGTGTTCATGAAGTACCTGTTCCTGGCCCGCAAGCGGGGCTGCAAGGTGGTGGTCGTGAACCCCTACCTCGAGCCCGGGCTCGAGCACTACTGGGTGCCGTCGAACGTCGAGTCGGCGATGTTCGGCACCAAGATGTGCGACCTGCACCTACCGGTGCGCCCCGGTGGCGACATCGCCTTTGCCAACGCCGCCCTCAAGCTGCTGATCGAGCGCGACGCCGTGGACCGGACCTTCGTCGAGGCCCACACCGACGGCTGGGACGACCTCGTGGCCCACCTCGACACCCAACCCCTCGACGGTCTGCTGGCCGAAGCCGGGCTCAGCCTCGACCAGGTGGAGGCCTTCGTCGACCTGTACGCCGAGGCCGGTGCTGCGGTGCTCTTGTGGTCGATGGGCATCACCCAGCACCGCGAGGCCCAGCACGGGGTGGAGGCCATCGTGAACCTGGGCCTGGCGCGGGGCAACGTGGGCCGCGACGGCGCCGGGCTCATGCCCATCCGTGGTCACTCCGGGGTGCAGGGCGGCGCCGAGATGGGGGCCTACGCGACGGCGTTTCCAGGGGGCATCACCCCGAGCCCCGAGACGGCAGCCTCGCTGAGCGAACAATGGGGTTTCGAGGTGCCCGCCCACCCGGGCCTCACCGCGGCCGAGATGCCCGAGGCCGCCGAGCGGGGCGAGATCGACGTGCTGTGGATGTCGGGCGGCAACTTCCTCGACGTACTGCCCGACCCACCCCGGGTGGAGGCAGCACTGGCATCGGTGCCCCTTCGGGTGCACCAGGACATCGTGGTCAGCTCGCAGATGCTGGTGCCCGGGGACGACGTGATCCTGCTGCCGGTGGCCACCCGCTACGAGCAGGAGGGCGGCGGCACCGAGACCACCACCGAGCGCCGCATCGCCTTCTCCCCCGAGATTCCCCGACAAGTGGGTCTGGCCCGCAGCGAGTGGCGCCTGTTCGCCGACGTGGCCCGACGGGTCGACCCCGACCTCACCCCGTTCTTCGAGTGGTCCGACAACCAGGCCCTGCGGGCCGAGATCGCCCGGGTGGTGCCCACCTACGCCGGTATCGAGACCCTCGCCACCACCGGCGACGCCGTGCAGTGGGGTGGGCGCCACCTGTGCGCCGACGGCGTGTTCGCCACGCCCACGGGTCGGGCGCAGTTCACGCCGCTCTCGCCGCCACGTCACGACCTCGGGCCGGACGAGTACACGGTGGCCACCCGGCGGGGCAAGCAGTTCAACTCGATGGTCTTCGGTGAGCGCGACCCCCTCACCGGCGCAACCCGAGATGCCATCTACATCGATGCCGCCGATGCCGCCGTCCTGGGACTGGTCGAGGGCGACCGCGTGACGCTGCGCTCGACGACCGGGGAGTACACCGGTCGGCTGCGCCTGGCCCGGCTGCCCAGCCGGAGCCTCCAGGTGCACTGGCCCGAGGGCAACGTGCTCATCGCCGGCGGCGCCGAGCACCGCGACGAGGGGTCACAGGTGCCCGACTACAACGCCGTCGTCACCCTGGAGCCCACATCGGACTGACGATCCCGTCCCGCCGGTCAGCGGCACCATCAGCGGCCGAAGAGGCCGAGCTGGCGGGCAATCATTCCAGATACACCTTCACGGCCGGTCGGCGCTCGGACCCGTCCTCCTACACTGACGTCATGACCGAGCCTGTGTCCCCGTCGGTCGGCCTGGGGGTGGTGCACCTGTTCTGCAAGGTGTCGCCGCTCGCCGAGGCCGACGCCATCGTCGCCGCCGTCGAGAAGGCCCAGGCCGGCGGCGACCAGGTCGTCACCGTCGCCGTGCTCGGCCACAAGGCCGATCTGGCCTTCATGGCCCTCGGCCCCGACCTGTGGCGTCTCCGTGACCTCCAGTCCGCCCTCCAGGCCGCCGGCCTCGACGTGATCGACTCGTACGTGTCGCTCACCGAGTTGAGCGAGTACGCCCAGGGCGTGCCCGAGCCGATGCGCTCGGCCCGGCTGCACCCCGATCTCCCGCCGGAGGCCAAGCCGGCGTGGTGCTTCTACCCGATGTCGAAGAAGCGCGAGGCCGACGCCAACTGGTTCACGCTGCCTTACGACGACCGCAAGGAACTCATGTACGAACACGGCGCCTCGGGTCGCGCCTTCGCCGGTCGGCTGGTGCAGGTCATCACCGGCTCGGCCGGTCTCGACGACTACGAGTGGGGCGTCACCCTCTTCGCCACCCACCCCGACGACCTCAAGGAGGTCGTCTACACGATGCGCTTCGACAAGGGCTCTGCGGTCTACGCCGAGTTCGGGCCGTTCTACACCGGCATGGTGGCGCCGGTCGCTGACGTCCTGGCCCGCCTCGGTGTCGACTGACCTCACCGCCACCGATCCCCAGGTGGCGGTGGCCCTCGATCGGCTGCGGACCGGGCTGACCGGCCTCGACCGCGTGGTGGTGGCGTTCAGCGGTGGGGCCGATTCGGCGCTGCTGGCCCACGTCGCCCACCAGGCGCTCGGACCGGAGCGTTGTCTGGTGGTCACCGCGGTCTCACCGTCGCTGGCCGGCGACGAGCACGACGACTGCGCCGCGCTGGCCGCCGAATGGGGCCTGCGTTGGCAGGAGGTCGTCACCACCGAGATGGAGTCGGCGGCGTACCGCACCAACGACGGCGACCGGTGCTTCCACTGCAAGTCGGCCCTCATGGACGCGGTGGGGCCCATCGCGGCCGCCGAACGGGCCACCGTGGTGCTGGGGGTGAACGTCGACGACCTCGGCGACCACCGCCCGGGGCAGCGGGCCGCGGCCGAGGCCGGCGCAGCGTTCCCCCTGGTCGAGGCCGGCTTCACCAAGGCCATGGTTCGCGCCGCATCACATCAGCTCGGCCTGCGCACGTGGGACAAGCCGGCGGCTGCCTGCCTGGCGTCGCGTGTTCCCTACGGCATCACGGTCACCGTCGACGTGCTCAGCCGGGTGGAGCGGGCCGAAGCGGCGTTGCGGGCCCTCGGGTTCGCCGAGTTGCGGGTTCGTCACTACGACGACACCGCCCGCATCGAGGTGCCGCTCGACACGCTGGCGCAAGTCGTCGGGCAGCGCGCCGAAGTGGTCGAGGTCGTCACCCGCGCCGGCTACCGCTACGTCACCCTCGACCTCGAAGGCCTGCGCTCCGGCAACCTCAACCAGGCCCTGGCCGACTGAGCGAGGGCCCCGCGACCACGAGCCCGGCCGTCACCAGCCCCAGGAACCGGCGCCACCCTTGAACGGTCCGACGACCTTCGAGGTGACCCAGCCGCCGTAGAAGCCGCCGTCGTTGGCCTGCACGGTCTCGCCGTCGACACTGCAGGCGTCCATGTGCTGGGCATAGAAGGCGATGTGCCCGGCGATGGCCTCGAACCCCGGCCACGGGCCCGGGTAGCTCCACGCCACATCGGAAGCCGTGCGCTCACCGACCTGCACCGAGAAGTACGCGGCCACGCCCTTCCACTCACACGTGGAGCGCCGAGCCGACGACACCAGAGCGCTCATGTCGACGTCGGCGGCGGGCAGGTAGAAGCCCGGGGCCTGGCTGGTCTCGAGTACCCGGACGGGCCGGCGGGTGTCGGCGATCACCCGACCGGCGAACTGCACCACGACGTGCATGGTGCCCGGCTCCACCCGGGGGGGACGGGGGTAGTCCCACACCGACTCCTGGCCGGGACCGGATTCGATACGTCGGGGGCGGGCCACATGGGCCAGCATGGGTGGTGATGGAAGCCGATGCCAACCCCAGCGGGCCCTCCGCCGACGATCTCGCCGCGCTGGCCCGCTACGCCACCGACCTGGCCGACGGCGTGAACCGGGCGCTGCCGGGGTGGGTGGTCGCCACGGTACGCCAGGCCTACCGCGCCGGAACCACGAACGAAGCCCCGGCCGACGTGGTGAGCGCAGCTCAGGAGGCCGGGGTCGCCGCCGCCGCCGACGTGGGTCCGAAGGTGCGAGCGATGCTGGCCCTCGACATCGACGAGCAGCGAGTCAATCCCCTGTCGATCGTGCGGACCGCCACCCGCTACCCCACCGAGGTGCTACGCGCCGCCGGCGTGGCACCAGTCGCTCGCGACGCCACCGCCGTGCGCCAGTTCCCCGACGACGACTACGACGTCACGCCCGCGTTCTTCGCCGACCTCGACCCCGACCTCCACACACCGGGACTGACGTGGGGGGCGGCCAAGGCCCACGTCCACCTGGCCCGGCGTCGGGCCGCCGGCCAACGATGAGCGTCGTCGTGGCCCTCGTCGGCGACCTGATGGATCGCTCCCGCTTCGGCGCCCTCGGGGCGCAAAGTGTCGACGTTCGCTTCGTGGGCACCGCCGAACAGCTCGACGAACAGCTCCAGGGCCTCACTCCCCCGGTGACCGTGGTCGTCGATCTGGCCCGACCCGACGCCCTCGACGGAATCGCCGCCGGCCACCGGCAGGCGGCCCGCGTGCTGGCCTACGGCTCCCACGTCGACCGGGACCGCCTCGATGCCGCCCATGCCGCCGGTGCCGAGGTGCTGGCCCGGTCGGCTTTCTTCTCCCGCCTGCCCGACCTGCTGACCTGAGGCCGGGCGACCGGTCAGGGCTCCTCGGGCTCGACGATCTGCCACCCGGCCCCGGAGACGAGGCGCGGTTCGAAGAACAGGCAGCCCTCGGGGCAGGCGAACGGGGCCTCGTCGTTGGCGCCGAGGCGGCATCGCTGCACGAGATCGCCCGTGCCGGTGGACCGGCTCGAATAGTGGCGGCAATCCTCACGCACGGCCATCGCCGAATTCTGGCATCCGAACACCCCCGCGGGCGCGACGCCCGGCGGTCGCGGGCGGGAACGAGCGGTACCGTCCATGCCATGGGTGAACGTCTGCTGGTGATCGGAGGCGATGCCGGCGGCATGGCCGCGGCCTCGGGGGCACGTCGGGCTCGACCCGATCTCGAGATCGTGGTGTTCGAGAAGGGCGTCCGCACCAGCTACGCGGCCTGCGGGATCCCGTTCCACGTAGGGGGCGAGGTACCCGACGTGGAATCGCTGGTGGCGAGGTCGCCCGAGACATTCCGCACTCGCCAGGACATCGATGTGCGCCTCCGCCACGAAGCCGTCGCCATCGACCTCGACGCCCGCACCGTGCAGGCCCGCGACCTCGAGAACGACGTCACCGTCACGTTGGGGTTCGACCAGCTCATGTACGGCACCGGAGCCCGGCCGGTGCGGCCGCCCTGGCCTGGCGTCGACCTCCCGCACGTCCACATGGCCCACACCCTCGCCGACGCCAGCGGCCTCGCCACGGCGGCCGCCGACATCGGCGGGCGCCCCGTCGCCGTGGTCGGCGGCGGCTACATCGGCCTCGAGATGGCCGAGGCCTTCCTCAACCGCGGTGCCCACGTCACCCTCTTCGACATCGCCCCGCAGCTCCTGCGCAACCTCGACACCGACATGGCCGCCCTGGTCTCCACCGCCGCCGAGACCCTCGGGATCGAGCTCCGCCTCGAACACCACATCACCGCCATCGAGCCGGATCGCGTCGTCACCGAGGAGGGAGAGGTCCCCGCCGACCTCGTGGTGCTGGGGATGGGCGTCACCCCGAACGGTGAGCTGGCAGCGGCGGCCGGCCTGCCCACCGGCATCCGAGGGGCGATCGTCGTCGACGACCACCAACGGGCCGCCCCCGGGGTCTACGCCGCCGGGGATTGCTGCGAATCCATGCACCGGGTGACCGGCAAGCCCACATGGATCGCGCTCGGCACCGTGGCCAACAAGCAGGCACGCGTGGCCGGCACCAACCTCGGCGGAGGTGACGCCACCTTCCCCGGGGTGCTCGGCACCGCCATCACCAAGCTCTGCGACACCGAGATCGCCCGCACCGGCCTCACCGAGGCCGAGGCCGCGGCCAACGGACTCGACGCCGTCGCCACCGTGGCCGAGGCCAGCACCCGGGCCCACTACTTCCCGGGCAACGGGCCGATCACGGTGAAGCTGGTCCACGAGCGGAACAGCCGACGCCTGCTCGGCGGCCAGATCGTGGGCGCACCCGGCGCGGGCAAACGCATCGACACCATCGCCACCGCCCTGTGGGCCGGGCTCACCGTCGACGACCTGGTCAACCTCGACCTCGCCTATGCGCCCCCCTTCTCTCCCGTCTGGGACCCTGTGAACAGCGCCGCTCGCCAGGCCCGCTGACCCTCGTCACCCCGGCCCCCGGCCCCTCACCTCGGCGACGTCGCCGAGGACCCAGAGCCCGATCGGCGCTCGCCCGCTCGGAGCAACGGAGGGAGACTGTGGGCATGAAACTCGTCACCGCCATCGTCAAGCCCCAGAAGCTCGAGAACGTCAAGGAGGCCATGAAGGCCGTCGGCGTCACCGGCCTCACCGTCGAGGAGGTGAAGGGATTCGGCCGCCAGGGCGGCAAGACCGAGATCTACCGAGGGGCGGAGTACACCGTCGACCTGCTCCCGAAGGTCAAGGTCGAAGCGGTGATCGAGGACGACCAGGTGGGCCTGGTCGTCGAGACGATCTGTCGCAACGCCCGCACAGGCAACATCGGTGATGGCAAGGTGTGGGTCACCACGGTCGACCAGATCGTGCGCATCCGCACCGGAGAACTCGGGCCGGACGCCATCTGACCGTCTGCGCCCGGTCCGGGGGCGACGCCCCGACTCCCCCGTACCGCTCAGGAACGCCGTGACCCCCCGCCTCGACCGCCAGTCCGTCCTCGACGATCCGTCTCTGCACGGGGTCGACCTGTGCCGGGCCCTCTCCGAAGCCGTGGACGAGTGGTTGCGGGCGCTGTGGGCCGACGCCGATGGCCCCGACACCGGAGCGGCCCTCGTGGCCGTCGGCGGGTACGGCCGAGCAGAGCTCTCGCCCGGCAGCGACATCGACGTGTACCTGCTCCACGACGCCGGTCGCGACATGGACCTCCTGGCCCAGCGCATCTGGTACCCGATCTGGGACGCCAACCTGAAGCTCGGGCACGCCGTGCGCACGGTCAAGGACACGATGTCGCTGGCCGCCGACGACCTCGACACCGCCACCGCGGTGCTGTCGGCTCGCCCCGTCGCCGGCGACCCCCGCTTCGCCACCGAGCTGGCCGACAAGGGCCTGGCCCTGTGGCAGAAGCGCAGCCGCCGCTGGCTCACCGAGGTCGGCCAGCGGGTGACCGACCGGCACGAAGAGGCCGGAGAGGTGGCCTTCCTGCTGGAGCCCGACCTGAAGGACGGCCGGGGGGGTCTACGCGACGTGCACGCCATCCGTTGGGCGGAGAAGGCCCAGGCCACGCTGCTCGCCGGTGACGACGAGGACATCGAGGCCGCCTACCGAGTGGTGCTCGCGGCCCGCGTCGAGCTGCACCGCCGCACCGGCCGCCACAGCGACCGGCTGCTGCTCGAGGAGCAGGACGCGGTGGCCGCCGCCCTCGGGTACGGCGACGCCGACGACCTGATGCGAGACCTCTCCTCCGCAGCCCGTTCCATCGCCTGGGTGAGCGACGATCTGTGGGCCCGGGTGGAATCATCGCTCGAGGGCCCCTTCCGCCGCCGACTGTTCCGTGACAAGGACGTCGCTCCCGGAGTGATCCTGCGGGAAGGCACCGTGCAACTCGCGCTCGGCGCCGACCCCGCCGCCGACCCGCTGCTCGTGCTGCGGGTGGCCGTGGCCGCAGCCCGTCACCAGGCTCGCATCGAGCGCAGCACCCTGCACCTGCTCGCCGACTCCGCCCCCATTCCCACCCCGTGGTCCGAGGAGGCCCGCCGCCTCTTCGTCGACCTCTTCCTCGCCGGACGTCCCGCCGTCGAGGTCGTCGAGACGCTCGACCAGCGCGGCCTCTGGGAGCCGATCATCCCCGAATGGGCGGCGGTGCGGTGCAAGCCACAACGCAACGCCTACCACCGCTTCACCGTCGACCGGCACCTCTCGGAAGCGGCCGCCAACGCGGCGTCGGTCGTCGACCGGGTCGACCGGGCCGACCTGCTCGTGGTGGGCGCGCTGCTGCACGACATCGGCAAGGGCTTTCCCGGCGAGCACGTCGAGGTCGGCATCGAGAAGGTGGCCGAGATGGCCCCCCGGATGGGCTTCACCGACGACGACACCGCGACCCTGCAACAGATGGTGCGCCACCATCTCCTGTTGCCCGACGTGGCCACCCGACGCGACCTGTCCGACGACGGCACCATCGCCCACGTGGCCGAGGCCGCCGGCAACCTCACCACCCTGCGCCTCCTCGACGCCCTCACCGAAGCCGACTCCATCGCCACCAGCACGGCCGCGTGGGGCACCTGGAAGGAAGAACTGGTGGGTGTGCTCGTGGCCCGCACCGCCCATGTGCTCGGCGGCGGAGAACTGTCGGACGTGCCGTCGGCGGCGTTTCCCGACCCCGAACAGCTGGCTCTGCTCGCCCAGCGTCGCCGCATCATCGAAGCGCTCGACGACCGGCTCACCGTGGTGAGCCCCGACCGACCAGGCATGTTCGCCCGGGTGGCGGGGGTGCTGTCACTGCACGGCCTCCAGGTCCTCGAAGCGGCGGTGCACACCGACGACGCCGACATGGCCCTCGAAGCGTTCCGGGTCGAGTCGAGCTTCGGCTCGACCATCAACTGGGACCGCGTGATCCGCGACATCGAGCGTGCTCTCGACGGCCGGTTGGCCCTCGAGGCCCGGCTCGCGGAACGGGCCCGGGTCTACACCCGCCCCCGCCGCCTGCCCGGCCTGATCACCCACCCAGAGGTGATCATCGACAACCGGCTGTCGAGAACCTCCACGGTGCTGGAGGTGCGGGCCCCCGACGCCATGGGTGTGCTGTGGCGCATCACCCGGGCCCTGCACGACCTCGACCTCGACGTGACGTCGGCCAAGATCCAGACCATGGCCACCGATGCCGTCGACTCCTTCTACGTCCACGACGCCGAGGGCCGCAAAGTGACCGACCAGACCTATCTCGAGGAGATCGAGCGGGCCCTGCTGTTCGCCCTCGGCGACGGGGGCTGACCAGGTGGCCCGGTAGCGTCGGGTCATGAGCGAACCGGCCTCCGACGTACCGGCGCCCACGCCCCAGGATCTGGTGCGATGGAGCGAGGCCCTCGCCGGAATCGCCCGCACCGGCCTCGGGTTCACCGAGAGCCTCTACGAGCAGGAACGGTTCGAGGAGGTGCTGGCCGTGGCCGCCGACATGCGGGTGGCCGCCGGGAGCGGCTACGACGCCGAGACACTCGTACACGAGTGGATGCGGTCGGTGGGCCAGGGTGTGCCCGGCTACCAGACGCCCAAGGTGGCGGTCGGGGCGGTGGTCGGCAACGACAAGGGCGAGATCCTGCTGGTGCAGCGCTCCGACTCCGGCGTGTGGCTCTACCCCACCGGCTGGGCCGACATCGGCTACTCGGCGTCGGAGGTGGCGGTCAAGGAGGTCAGCGAGGAGACCGGCATCGAGTGCGAGGTGGTGCGGCTCATCGCCGTGCTCGACGGGCTCCGCCAAGGCTTCACCCGTATCCCGCTCTACTCGCTGGTGTTCCATTGCCGTGCCGTGGGCGGCGAGCTCGCGGCCCATCCGCTGGAGTGCCGCGACGTGGGCTGGTTCCCCCTCGACGCGCTGCCACCCCACACCGTCGGCGTCGACCAGTGGGGCGCGATCGCCCGTCAGGCCCTCGGCGGGGGGCCCGTCGACGTGCACTACGACCGGCCCCGCGACCCCACCTGGCGGGGCCTGCACGACGTGTAGCCGGCGAAGGGTTCAGTCGAGGTCGCGCAGGAAGCGCTCGACCTCGTCGACCAGGCTCTCGCCGTCGTTGATCGAGTCGGGCTCGGTGTCGTAGCGCTGCTCGAGTTGGGCCACGTAGACGGTGGTCTCTTCGTCCTCGCCCACCAGGTCCGAGACCTGCTGCTCGTAGGCCGTGGTGGCCAGCTCGAGTTCGGGCGCAGCAACGCTGACGTCGAGCAGGCGAGCGGCGCGCTGCACGAGGGCGAGGGCGGCCTTGGGCGACGGGGCCGACGGAACGTAGGTGGGCACAGCCGCCCACAGCCCGGCCGACCGCAGCCCGGCGGCATGGCAGGCCGTGTGCAACACACCGGTCATGCCCGTCGGGCCCTCGTACCGCGACGGCACCAGGTCGAGCTCGCCCACGACGTCGTCGTCGTAAGCGGTGCCGAACACCGACACCGGCCGGGAATGGGGCACCTCGGCCAGCAGGGCCCCGAGGGTGACCACCAGCCGGGCGTCGTAGGTCTTGGCCACGGCGATGACGTGGTCACAGAAGGTACGCCACCGCAACTGCGGCTCGACCCCCGAGAGGGCGATCACATCGAGGTCGGCGCCGGGGACGGTGGCGGCGGAGAAGACGTTCTCGGGCCAGTCGACGGTGCGCACCCCGTGCTCGTCGAAGCGCACGGTCGGGCGGGTGTCGGTGAAGTCGAAGAACACCTCGGGGTCGATGGACGCGAACGGGCGGGCCCGCCAGTGCTCGGTCAGGAACTGCACGGCGGTGGTGGCGGCGTCACCGGCGTCGCTCCAGCCGCCGAAGGCCACGATCAGCACCGGCTGGCGCAGGGTGGGGCGCTCCTCCCAACGAAGGTGCTCGAAGCGGTCCGAGGTGCCGCCGGGTGGATCGGCCATCATCGGCGAGGTTACCGGAGCCGGCGGACACGGCCGGCGAGGGCGACGGGCCCGCCGACGTCCACGGGGTACGGTCGGCGACGTGCCCGCCATCGAGATCATCGAGGCCACCGAGGTCACACCGGCGCTGGTCGAGGCCTTCGCCCGCCTGATCCCTCAGCTCTCGTCGTCGAACCCGCCCCCGTCGGTGGCACAGCTCTCGGCCATCGTGGCCTCGGAGACCACGCTGCTGCTCCTCGCAGTGGACCGTGATGCCGACGATCGGATCGTGGGCAGCCTCACCTTGGTCTGGTTCCGTATCCCGACCGGCGTTCGGGCCTGGATCGAGGACGTCGTCGTCGACGGTGACGCCCGGGGTCGGGGCGTGGGCGAGCAGCTCAACCGGCAAGCCCTCTTCCTCGCCCGAGTGCTGGGGGCGCGCACCGTCGACCTGACGTCGCGGCCCAGCCGCGAGGCGGCCAACCGCCTCTATCGTCGGCTCGGCTTCGAGGCTCGCGACACCACTGTGTATCGGTACCTGCTGGGCTGAGCTCGGCGGCTGGCGGTCTGTCCGGTGCCGCGGACCTCGATTCGAGCCAGGTCCCACCGGCACCCCAGACGGACCGAGCGCGCCGGTGATCGACGAGACCGGGCCGAGAGGGCAATCGGGGGTCAGGTTCCCGCTCTGGAAGGACCTTCGGCTCTGTTCCGGATGACGCGGCCCGGGTGAACATGCCTCCTGGAGACCGCGCTTCTGAACGACAAAAGGTGGGGGTAGATGGAGAACGAAGGCCCGGAAAACCGAGCCGACCGCGAAGGCGAGGAAGCCTCGGCGGCACTGAGGGAACCCAGGACAGCTGGCATGGAAACCGCGCCCGACACCGAAACAGGAGCATCGGGGGAGCCGATCCCGGGTGGGGACGAATCCGGCGGCTTCAGCCTCACCGTCGCCACCGCCCTGGTCGTCGGGTCCATCATCGGCGTCGGCATCTTCAACCTACCGACCTCACTGGCCGCCTTCGGGCCGATCAGCCTGGTGTCGATGGGTCTCACGACCATCGGTGCCCTGGCGTTGGCGCTGCTGTTCGCGGCGTTGTCGCGACGACTGCCGGCCGACGGAGGCCCGTACGCATACGCCCGGGTCGCGTTCGGCAACGGCTGGGGATTCGCCAACGCCTGGTCCTACTGGATCACCGCATGGGCCGGCAACGCCGCCATCGCCGTCGGCTGGGTGTTGTACGTGGAGGAGTTCGTCAACACCGACCACAACAAGGTGGCATCGGTCGTGCTGGTGCTCGTGGGTCTGTGGATCCCGGCCGCCATCAACATCTCGGGCCTGAAGAACATGGGCTCGGTGCAGGTCGTGACGACAGTGTTGAAGTTCGCGGCGCTGGCGTTCATGGCCACCGTCGGGTTGTTCTTCATCGATCGAGCCAACTACACGCCGTGGAATGTGAGCGGCGACAGTGCCCTCACCGCCATCGGTGGCGGGATGGCGATCGCGCTGTTCAGCTATCTCGGGGTCGAGACGGCGGCGGTCGCCGCGGGGAAGGTCCGCAACCCGAACCGGAACGTCTCGCGCTCGACCATCTTCGGGACCCTGGCCACCGCGGTCGTGTACATGCTGTCACTGACTGCGGTGTTCGGCATCTTGTCGACCGCAGTTCTGGCCGACTCGACGGCCCCGTTCTCCGACGCCGCCAATGTGATCTTCGGGGGCACGTGGGCCGGAAAGGTGATGGCGCTCGTCGTGATCATCTCCGGGTTCGGGGCGCTCAACGGGTGGACCATGATCTGCGCCGAGATGCCGCTGGCGGCCGCGAAGGACGGGCTGTTCCCGGAGCGGTTCAAGCGGCTGTCGGCCAAGGGCATCCCCGTGTTCGGCATCGTCGCCTCCACCACCTTGGCGTCGATCGCCATGGTCATCAACTACCTGGGCTCGAGCGGGGTGACGGTCTTCACCACCTTGGTGCTGATGACCGGCATCACCGCCGCCATCCCCTACGCGTTCTCGGCGCTGGCGCAGATCAAGTGGCGTTGGATCGACCATCGCGACCTGCAGACCCCCCGCTTCGCCCGCGACTTGATCGTGGCCGTCGCGGCCCTGGGCTTCTCGATCCTGTTCATCTGGTACTCGCGCAACACGGGCCAGGGCTTCTGGGTGTACTGGGCGCCGTTCTTCCTGGCCGGCGGTGCGCTCCTGCTGGGCATCCCGGTGTACCGGATGCAGCGCGCAGGCATGACCGAGCCCGACCCGGTGCCCGCGTACCGGAAATCGCAGTGAGGGTCGTCGTCGCCCTCGGAGGGAACGCCCTGTTGCGTCGCGGCGAACCGATGACGGTGGAGAACCAGCGGGCCAACGTGGCGGTGGCCTGTGACCATCTGGCGCCCGTCGCGACCGCTCACCAACTGGTGATCTCCCACGGCAACGGTCCCCAGATCGGGTTGCTGGCCCTCGAAGGGGCCGCCTACACGCCGGTGCCCGCGTACCCCCTCGATGTGCTCGGCGCCGAGACCCAGGGCATGGTCGGCTACCTCATCGAGCAGGAGCTCGGGAACCGGCTTCCGTTCGAACGGCCGCTGGCCACACTGCTGACGATGATCGAGGTCGACCCTGACGACCCCGCGTTCGCCGACCCGAGCAAGCCGATAGGCCCGCTGTACTCCGCCGATGAGGCCGCCGCGTTGGAACGAGAGCGAGGGTGGACCTTCCGACCCGACGGTGACCAGCTGCGGCGGGTCGTGCCGTCGCCGGCGCCGAAGCGGATCTTCGAGCAGCGCCCGATCTCCTGGCTGCTCGAGGCCGGGTGTGTGGTGATCTGCGCGGGCGGCGGAGGCATCCCGACCGCGTATCACCCCGAGCGAAAACTCCATGGAGTCGAGGCGGTCATCGACAAGGACCACGCCAGCGCCCTGCTCGCCCGTGACATCGAAGCCGACGTGTTCGTGATGGCCACCGACGCCGACGCCGTGTACCTCGGCTACGGCACGCCCGATGCGATGGCCGTCACCGAGGCCCATCCCGACGCGTTGCTCACCGCGCACGCGGCCGAGTTCCCGGCCGGGTCGATGCTTCCCAAGGTGATCGCGGCCGGCAATTTCGCCCGCGCCACCGGCCGACCGGCGATGATCGGCCAGCTCGCCGACATCGACGCCCTCGTGGCCGGCACCGCCGGCACCCGCATCTCGACCGACGCCACCGGAGTCACCGCTTCGGCGGCATCATCAGCGAAGGAGAACTGAACCATGACATTCGGTGTCCACTCAGAGGTCGGGACCCTCCGCAAGGTGATGGTCCACCGCCCCGGCCTGGAACACACCCGCCTCACCCCCTCCAACGCCGAGGAGCTCCTCTTCGACGACGTGTTGTGGATCAGCCAGGCCAAACGAGAGCACGACGCGTTCTGCGAGGTCATGCGCGAACGGGGTGTCGAGGTGTTCGAAGCCGAGACCCTTCTGGCCGAGGCCCTCGCCAAGCCCGATACCCAGGACTGGGTCATCTCCCACATCCTCAACGAACGTCAGGTCGGCATCGGCGCCGCCGAGCGCGCCCGGACCTGGGTCGAACAGGCCGACCCGACCGAGGTGGCCGAGTTCCTCATCGGCGGCATCACCCGCGAGGACGTCGGCCGTGACCTCGGGCTGGTCTGGCAGTCCAGCGACCCGAACGCCTTGTTGTTGCCGCCCTTGCCGAACTTCTTGTTCCAGCGCGACCCGTCGTGTTGGATCTTCGACGGGGTCACCATCAATCCGATGACGAAAACGGCCCGCCAGCCCGAATCGATGATCGTCGAGGCCATCTACCGGTTCCATCCCATGTTCACGGCCACGGAGTTCCCGTTCTGGCTGGGCGGCGCCGACGAGGACTGGGGTCGCGCCCATGTCGAGGGCGGTGACGTCCAACCGATCGGCAACGGCACCGTGATGATCGGCATGGGGGAACGCACCACCCCTCAGGCGGTGCTGATCATCGCCCGCGAACTGTTCCGGGCCGGCTCGGCCACCCAGGTCCTCGCCGTACACCTCCCCAAGTCCCGCAGCTACATGCACCTCGACACCGTGATCACGATGTGCGACCGCGACCTCGTCACCCTGTTCCCCGAGGTCGTGTCCGGTGCCCGCACCTGGCAACTCCGCCCCGGCGACAACCCCGACGAACTCGTCGTCGAGGAGCACCCCGGCTCCCTGGTCGATGCCATGGCCACCGCCCTCGGCGTCGACGAAATGCGGGTCGTCCCCACCGGTGGGGACCACTTCGAGGCCGAACGCGAGCAGTGGGACGACGGCAACAACGTCGTCGCCCTCGAGCCGGGCGTCGTGGTCGCCTACGAACGCAACACCGGTACCAACACCGCGTTGCGCAAGGCCGGCATCGAGGTCATCACCATCGAAGGCTTCGAGCTCGGCCGGGGTCGCGGCGGTTCACACTGCATGACCTGCCCCCTCGAACGCGACGCCGCGTTCTGATCGACGGACCGGAACCCCGATGTACAACCTCCGCAACCGCAGCTTCCTCAAGGAGATCGACTTCGAGCCTCCTGAGCTGCTCTTCCTGCTCCAGCTCGCCGAGGCGCTCAAGACCGCCAAGTACGCCGGCACCGAGATGCCCCGCCTCGGAGGCAAGGAGATCGCACTCATCTTCGAGAAGGCCTCGACGCGCACCCGCGCCGCATTCGAAGTCGCCGCCCACGACCAGGGGGCGCACGTCACCTACCTGGACCCGACCGGCTCACAGCTCGGACACAAGGAGTCCATCGCCGACACCGCTCGCGTGCTCGGCCGTATGTACGACGCCCTCGAGTTCCGGGGCAACACCCAGGCCGATGTCGAGGAACTGGCGCGCCACGCCGGCGTGCCCGTCTACAACGGGCTGACCAACGAGTGGCACCCGACCCAGATGCTGGCCGACTTCCTCACCATGCACGAGGTGACCCACAAGCCCTACGACGAGTTGAGCTACGCGTTCGTCGGCGACTGCCGGTACAACATGGGCCGTTCATTGCTCGTGATGGGCGCCCTCATGGGCGCCGATGTCCGCCTCGGCGGTCCCGCCGCCCTGCAACCACCGACCGACGTGGTGGACACCGCCCGCGACATCGCTTCACGAACCGGCGCCCGGATCACCATCACCGACGACCCCTCCGAAGCGGTGTCCGGTGTCGACTTCGTCCACACCGATGTGTGGGTGTCGATGGGCGAGGACAAGGAGGTCTGGGTCGACCGCGTCAACCAACTCCGACCGTTCCAGGTCAACCGCACCCTGCTCGACCACTCCGGGAATCCCAAGGTCAGGTTCATGCACTGCCTCCCGGCGTTCCACGACACCAACACCGTCGTCGGCGCTGAGATCATGAACGAGACCGGCATGCCCGACGGGCTCGAGGTCACCGGCGACGTCTTCGAGTCACCCGCCAGCATCGTGTTCGACCAGGCCGAGAACCGGCTCCACACCATCAAGGCCGTTCTCGTCGCCACCCTCGGGGCCTGACCACGCCGGTCTCGGCGCCGACGAACCCACCCCACCACCGGGGGGGCGCGATGTCACCGGCCGTCCACCGGGTTGACGTCCGCCCCCACCCTTGATCTAATGCTGGGCATTATTATCCGCCCGAGGGAGACGGCCGAGCCATGACCGACGACACACAGACGACCCACGACGCCCTCGATGCCGCCCGTCAGAAGTATGCGGTCGAACGCGAGAAGCGTCTCCGCTCCGACGGCCTGGGCCAGTACCAGGACCTCAGCGCCTTCGACGACGATCTCGACCTCGACCCCTACGTCGAGCCGGGCTTCGCCCGCGACCCCATCGTCGAGGAGACCGAGGTGGTCATCGTGGGCGGCGGGTTCGGCGGCATGCTGGCCGGCATCAACCTCACCAAGGCCGGCATCACCGACTTCCGGATCGTCGAGAAGGCCGGCGACTTCGGCGGCACCTGGTACTGGAACCGGTACCCCGGCGCGGCCTGCGACGTGGAGTCCTACGTCTACCTCCCGCTGCTCGAGGAGACGGGCTACATGCCCACCGAGAAGTACGCCAAGGCTCCCGAGATCTTCGCCTACTGCCAGCTCCTCGGCCGTACCTTCGACCTCTACCGCGGCGCTTTGTTCCAGACCCAGATCGCCGGAGCGGCGTGGGACGACGACACGCAGCGCTGGATCGTCACCACCAGCCGCCAAGACCGTTTGTCGGCGAAGTACCTCGTCATTGCCGGCGGTATCCTCAGCAAAGCCAAGCTGCCCCGCATCCCCGGCATCGAGACCTACGCCGGCAAGGCCTTCCACACCAGCCGGTGGGACTACGGCTACACCGGCGGCAGTGCCAGCGAGCCCATGGTGAACCTCGCCGACAAGCGCGTCGGCATCATCGGCACCGGTGCCACCGCAGTGCAGGTCGTGCCCAAGCTGGCCGAATCGGCCAAAGAGCTCTTCATCTTCCAGCGCACACCGTCCACCGTCGGTTGGCGCGGCAACAAGCCCACCGACACCGAGTGGTTCAAGAGCCTCGAGCCGGGCTGGCAGTGGGAACGAGTCGAGAACTTCACCAACGCCGTCATGGGCACCCAGCCCGAGGTCGACATGGTGCAGGACGCCTGGACCGAGATGATGTGGGTCGACGTCAAGGGCGACGTGCAGACCCCCGAGGAGATCGCCGAGCTGGAGCGCATCGACTTCGTGAACATGGAAGGTGTCCGCCACCGCATCGAGGACCTCGTCGACGACCTCGACACGGCCGAGAAGCTGAAGCCCTGGTACGGCCAGTGGTGCAAGCGGCCGTGCTTCCACGACGAGTACCTGCCCGCGTTCAACCACCCCAACGTGCACCTGGTCGACACCGACGGGCAGGGCGTCGAGCGGATCACCGCGGCCGGCCCCGTGGTCGACGGCGAGGAGTACCCCCTCGACCTGTTGATCTACGCCTCCGGCTTCGAAGTGACCACCGACTACGACCACCGTCTCGGCTTCGACCCCACCGGCCGCCACGGCGTGCCGCTCAGCGAGGCCTGGTCCGACGGCCCCCACACCCTGCACGGCGTGCTGGCCCACGGCTTCCCGAACCTGCTGATGATCAGCACCGTGCAGGGCGGCTGGGGTACCAACTTCGTGCACTACCTCTCGGAGACCTCGAACCACGTGGCTCAGGTCATCGCCGAGTGCGAGGCGCAGGGCATCGCCACCATCGAAGCCAGCACGCAGGCCGAGGAAGAGTGGCTGATGGTGCTCTACGGCACCGTGGCCGGAGTGGCCCGCTACAACGCCACCTGCACGCCCGGCTACATGAACTCCGAGCAGGAGATGAACGCCAAGTCGGCCCGCAACCTCGCCTACCTCGGCAGCATCATCGACTACGCCAAGCACCTGAAGGCCTGGCGCGACGCCGGCGGCATGGTGGGCGCCGAAGTGACCTCTGGTCGGTGAGCGAAGGCTCGGTCCTCCTGGGCAGACGACGTTGACGATGCCCACCACCGTGGCGGTTCGGCGAACGGCGGCGCTGGCGTTCGTCCTCGGGCTGGTGCTCGGGCTGGCGGCCTGCAGCAGCGGCGAGCCGAGCGCCACGTCGTCGACCCAGACCACCACGGTGCCGAGCGCGAGCGGGACCGGTCTGTCCGTCGTCGAGGACAGCGTGGAAACGGCGACTGCGACCGCCCTCGCGGCGGCGACGGAGAAGGGTCACGACGAGGTCAGCGCTCCGGGCGCGATCGTGGCGGTGCGCACGACCGACGGCACGTGGGTCGCCACCATCGGCTCGACCGCCCTCGAGGGCACCCGGCCCATGACGCCGGACATGCACCAGCGGGTCGGCAGCGTCACCAAGACCTTCACCAGCACCGTGCTGCTCCAACTGGCGGGAGAAGGGGCGCTCTCGCTCGACGACCCCATCTCGACGTACGTGCCCGGCACGCCCAACCCCCAGGCCACGCTCGGTCAGCTCTCGGCGATGCGTAGCGGTATCCCCAGCTACACCCAGACCAACGAGTTCTCTACGGCGTTCTTCGCGGACCCAAGTAGGTCGTGGCCGCCTCAGGAGTTGGTCGACCTGGTGAAGGGCGACGCTCCCATGTTCGAGCCGGGTACCGCGTTCGACTACTCCAACACCAACATCGTGCTGCTCGGAATGGTCATCGAGCAGGTCACGGGCCGGCCCATCACCGAGGTCATGGACGAGCGGATCATCGGGCCCCTGGGCCTCTCCGGAACGGTCTTCCCGACGGACGCGTCGTTCCCGGACCCGCATTCCCAGGGCTACACCGTGCAGGGCCAGGACGGTCAAGTCCCGGCTGACACCGCCGGCTGGAACCCGTCGTGGGCCTGGACGGCGGGCGCCATGATCTCGACCGTCGACGACCTGCTCGGGTACGGCCGGGAGCTGGCGACGGGTGGCCGGCTGCTGACCCCGGAGATGCAGGCGGTGCGCATCGCCTCGTACCAGGACATGGTGCCCGGCCAGCCCACCCGTCGTTACGGGTACGGCCTCCAGCTGTCCAACGGCTGGACCGGCCACACCGGCGAGCTGCCCGGCTTCAACACGTTCATGTACCACCAAGCCGACGCCGACATCACCGTCGTCGTCATGGTCAACAGCGACATCAAGTCCGGTGCGTGCACCGGGGGCGACGCGGCCAACACCGTGCCGGGTGGCCGGGCCACCGGCCCGTGCCTCGATCCGGCCGTGCACATCGCCGACCTCGTGACCGCGGCGCTCGGATACCCCGGAAACCCCGGTGACCTGGGTGACGCCGGACCCTCCACCACGACGGCCGGTTGACGGCGAACGGGCGGCCCTCGCCGTAGAGTCGGCTGATGGAGCGCCCCGCCCGCACCAGCGCCGGACCGGACACGGACTGGACGGCGGTCACACGGCGCAACGCCCGCAGCGTGCAGACCACCGTCGGCTGGATCTTCTGGGACCCGGGAGCGGTGGCCCGTTACGAAACGTTGGGCCTGCCCGGGCCACTCGGCTACATCGCGGCACGGGCGGCGCCATTCGCGGGTGCGGGGCCGGACGCGGTGGCCGCGGCCTTCGGGTCGATCAGCCCGCTGGGCATCGCCCTGGTGTTCGACGCGCTCGGGACGCCTGACGCCTTCATGGCGGTGTGGGAGGCCCGCAACGAGGCGGTGATGGCCGGCCTCCACGCGTTCGCCCCCGACGCCGCCACGACCCTCGAGGCGTTCGGCCCCGAACTCTGGGCGGTGGTCGCCGAGCTACCCACCATCGGTCGGCCGTTCATGGCCAGCCACCTCGCCCTTCCCCGGCCCGACGACCCGGTGCTTTCGGGGTGGCACGCCGTCAACGTGCTCCGGGAATGGCGGGGCGACACCCACTGGGCCATCGTCGCCGGCCAGGGCCTCAGCGGCGGTGAGGCCTCGATCCTGCACAACGAGTGGCTGGGGTACGACGACGACTGGCTGTCGAAGTCCCGCGGCAACAGCCCCGAATCGATCGACACGGCGTGGAGGGAGCTGGACAAGAAGGGGCTCGCCCGCGACCGGAACGTGACCGACTCCGGCCTGGCGCTGCGCCAGTGGATCGAGGACGAGACCGATCGGCGCACGACCCTTCCGTGGGAGCTGCTGGGCGTCGAGCGCTCCGTGGCGTTGGCCGAGCGGCTCGAGCCGCCGTGCGAGTTGCTGTTGGCCCGGGTCGACCTCACCGCCGGCGAGCGTTACCAGCCCGCATCGCGCATCAGGGCGGACCCCTGAGGCCGAACCCGGCCCACCATCGTGGGGGCTGGGCCTCGGGCCGATACCGTTCACGTTCATGTCGGTGACCACGCCACCGGGCTCCGCCGTTCCCACCTCCCGGCCCCCGCTGCCCCTCGACGAGTTGGCCTTCGACAACCGGTTCACCGGCGAGCTACCCGCTGATCCTGAGCCGGCGAACGTTCGTCGTCAGGTGCACGCGGCCGCCTACTCGCGGGTGACACCCACCCCGGTGGCCTCGCCTCGCACCC